>ERZ1027150.1436-NODE-1436-length-15877-cov-10.594046_pt1 | contig 15877 bp, 10 predicted proteins | sample MGYA00519276_ERZ1027150 | MGnify/ENA primary metagenome ERZ1027150 (study PRJEB26926, sample SAMN06164860) | human gut metagenome | biome: ENVO:00009003; feature: ENVO:2100002; material: ENVO:00002003 | host: Homo sapiens | place: USA | collected 2012 ... | reverse complement strand
CTGGTTACCATCACAAGTGATGAATTTTTTTTGTTTAGTCATACAATTACTAATTTTTTATTAGGTAATAAAGTCGTTTTTATTCTTTCAGTCAATTAAGGTATGCCGGAAATCAGTACAGGAAGCCGAAGAGCCAGAGAGGAATTTGCTTGCCGTGTCCAAGCTCTGTCTTGTGCATGGCATAATACACATTCGGATTGCTCTTGAACTTGGCTCCTTCCGTGCAGATTCTGAAATGAATGTTTCCGTCAACAAGGAAAGAAGTTCCCTTTTCTCCTTTGTTTACCTTATGGTCCTTCCACATGGTGTTCACGAAGAACGTCTCCAGTACGTCCTGTTCCTCCACCTTGACCGGGTAGATGCTGTACATCAGGTTGGTGTTGTGCATCATGATCTTCGACGGCTTCTTGGGGAATACCTCTCCCTGCGGATATACCATGTTGATCAGGCGTGCATCGGCCAGATACTTGATGTAATTCATTACCGTAGCCCGGGAAGTCTGTATCTCTGCGGCCAGCTGGCTTACGTTGGGAGCCACCGGACCGTCCACTGCCAACAAATATAATAATTTTTTGATTTTGGAAAGATATTTCAGCTCGATTTGTTTTATCAGCAGGATATCCACCTCAATCATCATGTTCATGGTTTTCAGCAGGTTTTCCGAAAAATTCCTTTTTTCCAGAAAGAACGGATAGAAACCATGATGAATATAGTCCTGAAAGTAATTCAGCGGGTTTATGTGCGGCAATATGGTCTTGGCAATGTGCTCATGGTTGTTCAGGATTTCCTCCAGACTGTATGCCGAGAAATGATTGCCGGTCTGCAGGTTCAGGAACTCGCGGAATGAGAATCCGCGCAGGTTGTACGAATGTACAATCCCGTTCAGCTCCGGGTTCTCGTCTTTCAGACGCATTACCGACGAACCGGTAAAGACGATTTTCAGGTTCGGATAGCGCTCGTAGCAGGTACGCAGGTCGTGGCTCCAATCGGGCAACTTGAATACCTGGTCGATGAGCAGCACCTTTCCGCCGCGCTTTACAAATTCTCCCGCAAAATCCACCAGACTATACTGTGAGAAATAGAAATTATTCATGTTCACAAACAGACAGGAGCGGTCGGTTCCATATTTTTCCTTTGCATATTGCAGCAAAAAGGTAGTTTTGCCTACGCCTCGTGTTCCCTTAATTCCTATCAGGCGGGCGCTCCAGTCTATCTCGTCCATCAAGTCCCTGCGCACAGGGACATTGGTGTGTTCAACCAAGTAGTTATGTGTTCGGTAAAATGCTTCCATGAATCTCTGTTTCTTGGTGCAAAGATACGAATACTTCCTTAAATTGCAAACTGGAGTTGGCAAATTTTGTGTTGTATGTACGGTTTTTTTCTCCGGTTTCCGAAGTGTCTTCCGTCTTGTATAAACTGTTTCTGTGTGAGTGTTTTTCCTGAAATCTATGTATCTTTGCACGAGGAAATGTAGGAGATATATGGCTGCTGAAATTTATTTGTTCAATCCGGAAAATGACATGGCGCTGGCCAATTTTACACCTTATTATAAGGTCTCGTCCGAAATTATGCGTATGAAGCACGACCTGGAAATGCTTCCGGCCTGGTTTGCACCGCCGGGGAGCCGGGTCCGGGTGGGGGAGGTTCCGGCAGTTGCGGGATATGCGGCCTTTCTTGCGGAACGGGGAATCGGACTGCCGGTCGGCTGGACCGGAGAGTGGGAGGATGCTCCTTATGCGCCGTGGGGATGGAACCCGGCACTGCTGCACACGCTTCGTGCGGCTGGTGTTCCTGAGCATCGGCTGCTGACCGACGGGCAGATGCGTCTGCTGCGTGAACTGTCGGGCAGGGAGACGGGCCGTAGGGTATTGTACCGTCTGAAACCGCTCGAGGGTGTGTGCGGTGAATCGTGGGTCTGCTGTTCTCCGGATGAGGTTTACTTCCACCTGAACCGACTGGGACAAGTTATGCTGAAGGCTCCCTGGTCGGGAAGCGGAAGGGGAGTGATGAAGGCAGGTCCGTCCGACTGGAATGCTTCCCTTCAGGGATGGGTGCAGCGGATTATCCGTACACAGGGAGGAATCATGGTCGAACCGCTTTATCAGAAGGCCTGTGACTTTGCCATGGAATTTCATGCAGACGGCAAGGGGCATGTGAGTTTTGCCGGATATTCCTTGTTCGATACCGATGAGCATGGCAATTACAAGGGTAACTTTCTGTTGTCGGATGCAGCGATTGTCCGTTCGCTGACGGCATGGGTATCTCTGCATGTGCTGGATAGGGTGCGAGAGGCCTTGCTTGCCGAACTGTCTGTTTTGCTTGGTTCTGTGTATCGGGGATATCTGGGAGTAGATATGATGATTTGTCGGATAGGGGAGGCTTGGCTGGTACATCCTTGTGTCGAAATCAATCTCCGGATGAACATGGGGGTGGTTTCACGGCTGTTCTTCGACCGCTGGATGGATCCGCAGGCACGGGGGAAGTTTGTGGTGGAGCATTATTTTACGGATGGGGAGGCGCTTGCCGTTCATCACCGTCTTCAGGAAGGTTGTCCTCTCACTGTCAAGGGGGGCAGGATGACCGCCGGATATCTTTCGCTGATACCGGTTTCGCGTGAGACACGTTATCAGATTTACGTGCAGGTGCCTGCGGCAGCATTGCCGGAGACACCTGAATACTGATTCCTTTTCTCTCCCTTTCGGTTTGATATTTTTACATGATACGGTCGGTTTTTTCTGTCCGGTCATATGATAACCCTCGTGCGGAAGTTGTCGGACCTCCGCACGAGGGTTTTTCGACCTCCGTACGCAAGTTGTCCGACCTGCGTACGGAGGTTGGAGATTTCATTACGGTTGAGACCTGACTTTTACAATGAGTTTTCTGAATCCGGATACAGTGAATATATAAAAAAAACTTGCCCGAAGATACGTGGTCCGTATCATCGGGCAAGCCCTTATCTTGTGAAAGAAAGTTTCAATTCACTCTCCTCTTAATTCACCTGTTTTCGTGACTCCCTGATTAGAAGTACAGATAACGCTGGTCAACGATGTTTGCCTTGTCGCGCAAGTCATAGATGCACTGTCCGGCATAACGTGCTGCCATGTTAGACAGAGTAGTTTCTTCTGCCTTCGCATCGAATTTCTCAGCACTGTTTTCCTTGTTGTAAACCTGAATCATGTACACACCGGCATTACCCTTGATCGGAGCTGAAACCTTGTTGACTTCAGTCTTGCTGGCGTATGCGCTGACAGCAGGTTCGCTGGCACGTGCTACAGAGATGTAGGCAGGAGCTGCGAAAGTAACGTGTTTTACGCTGTCGCTGACTGCATCCTTCAGACCTTTCACCTGATCCAGGCTGGTGAATCCGTTCATCTGGGCCATGATCTGTTCAGCCTTCTTGTCGCGGATGATTTCAGCTTTCAGCATGTCAGACACCTTGTTGATGCTGGTGTATCCGGCTTTGTTGATGCTCTGCAGTGCCACTACCATCATGTGGTCGTTCTCACCGCATTCGAAGAGCGGAGAAACCTGTCCTTCTTTAGCATCGAATACCCATTTCAGTGCTTCGCGGGTTGACTTCACACCACCTACGTAGTGTTCGTCGCTGCGGAAGTTAGCACGCGGCATCAGTGTATAGCCGGCTTCTTCTGCGTTCTTTTCCAGGTCGGCCAAAGTAGTGTTCTGTGCTACGAACTGACTGAAATCATTGTATGCCTTGTTGTAAGTTTCCTTGCTGAATTCCACCTCACGCTTTACGACAGCCACTTTATATTTGTCCTTGTTGGCTTTCTTGTTCATTACCTGCAGGATGACGTTAGCCTGTCCGATCTTCAGGTTAGCCAGTTCATTCACCGGCTGTGAGATGATGGCATTGATGAACTTCACGTATTCAGCATCCAGGCTGGCACCTTCCCAGCTCTGAGCGTTCACCCATGAAGCTTCTCCGGTCTGTCCGTATTTCTTAGCCAGTTCAGCGAAGTCTGCACCTCCCTTGATGGCATTGAAGATACTGTCAGCCAATGAAGCTGTCTTTTCTTCAGTGTCGGCTGCTACCTGAATCTGACGCAACTGGATAGAGTCGGGAGCAGTAGTCTTGGCAATCAGTTTGAATACGTTGTATGAATCGTCGGCCTGATTATAGTAAGGACCGTAGATGTCATTTACAGAAGTAGAGTCCAGACGGCTGGCTACATCCGACGGCAATACGTTCTTGTTTACAGGGATATCTGCATAAGCTACAGAAGAACCGGTAGAACGGATGAAAGTTGCATAGTTGTCTGTTGCAGCTGCAAGCTGGCTGCTGAATTCAGTTACTTCATCCTGAACGGCCTTTCTGTCGGCTTCCGACGGAGTGACACGTACGTCGATGTATTTGATGTCGCGGGTTTCAACCGGTTGCTTGAACAGTTCTTTTCTTTCTTCGTACAGTTTCTTGATTTCATCGTTCGATACAGTCACCGTAGAGTCACTGATAGAAGCGTAAGGAATACCTGCCAGCAGCAAGTCAGACTGTGCAGTACGTCCGTTGAAGGCACCTTCGGCAGCCACCGGATTTGAAATCAGAGATTTGGCAATCAGGCTCTGGTATTTTTCGGCCAATACAGACTGCTTCAGTGTCTTTTCGATGAAGTTCCAGAAATTGTTCATCTTTTCGTAGTATTCTACATACTGTGCCGGCATCTGAGTAGTATTCAGGTTAGCATAGTCTACCAGGAACTTCTTCAGCATATCCTTGTCGAATGTACCGGTCTGCGGATTGCGGAACGGAGTCTGCATCAGCAACGGATTGGTTCCCTCATCAATGATGGCCTGCAATTCCTTGTCTGTAACCTTCAGACCCAGTTTTTCTGCCTCGCTGGCAATGAGCTGGTTGGTTACATAAGTATTCCATACCTGATCCTTGATGTTGGTCAGCTGATCTTCTGTCAGTGAATTCAGTCCGTTGGTCAGTTTGATTACCTCACTGAACTCGTCCACCATCTGTTGATAATCCTGGGCAGACAGTGTTTTTCCGTTCACTTCTCCCACGTCTTGTCTGCCTTGGTGCGGCTGGAGGATTCTCCAGGCATCGCCTGCAATGAAGGCGAAGAGGGCAAGACCGATTACAATGACCAAAAGAGGTCCTTTGCTTCTAATAGTTTGTAAAGTTGCCATTTAAATTATTATTTTGTTTATTGTTTTTTTTCTTTAGCGCACGAAGATACAAAAAATGTGTTTAGTAGGCTCGTTTTTTGATAAAAAAAATAGTTTCCTTGTCCAAAAGGAGATTTTTGTCACGGTTTATTCTTTGATTTTCATTTTCACCAGTTCGATTTTCGTAGCCGTTACCTTGATGATGGTAAACTGGAGCTTCTGTACGGTGATGGTTTCGTGAGCCTTCGGAATGCTCTGATAGCTGTGCAGAATCAGTCCTCCGATGGTCTGATATTCATCGCTTTCCGGAATATTCAGATGAAATTCCTCATTCGCCTTTTCAATCTCCAGCCGTCCTGAGAAGATGTATTCGTTTTCCTTGATTTTCTTGGCAATGGTAGAATTGGTGTCATGTTCGTCTTCAATGTCTCCGAAGATTTCTTCTACCAGGTCTTCCATGGATACGATTCCCGAGGTGCCTCCGAATTCGTCGACTACTACGGCCAGTGAGCGCTTTTGCTGCATGAGCTGTTTCATCAGTTTGTGCGCCCCCATAGTCTCAGGTACGATAGGCAGGGTACGGATGTTCTGCTGCCAGTCTTCCGAGGTCTGGAACATCTCCGAAGAATGTATGTATCCGATGATGTTGTCGATGTTTTCCTTGTAGACTATGACCTTGCTGATTCCGTTTTCAATGAAAGTTTCCTTGAGCGTTTCGAGCGGCGTATTCTGCTCAACCGCAATGATTTCGGTACGCGGCACCATGCAGTCGCGGATTTTAATGTTGGAGAAATCAAGTGCGTTCTTGAATATCTCGATTTCAGGGTTGATCTCTTCCTGATTGTCCGACTCGTTGATACTGCTCTGGATGAAATGGTCCAGGTCTACTTTTGTAAATGCCTTGTCGGTTACTTCCTTGTTGATGCGTGTGCCCATCAGCCACAGGATGCTGGTCGACAGCATGGATGCGAATTTGCTGAGCGGATAGAGTACCACATAGCAGATAAAAGCCGGTATGGCAAAGAAGTATAAGGTTGCGTTGGGGTTGATTTTAAACAGCGTCTTGGGTAGGAACTCACCCGTAACCAAAATAATGGCTGTCGACAATATGGTCTGTATAAATACCAGTATGGCTTCATTGGAAATGATTCCGGCCAGCAGGTAATTTTCGATGAGATGTGCCATCCATATACCGTAAATGACCAGTGCGATGTTGTTCCCTACCAGCATGGTAGAAATAAAATTGTTGGGGTTGCGGTAAAATATGGACAGAATACGTGTTGACAGACTGTCGTTTCTCCCCATTTCAAAACGGAGTTTATTTGAAGAAACAAAGGCGATTTCCATCCCCGAGAAGAAAGCGGAAAAGGCCATTGAGATAAGCAGGTTTATAATGAGTCCCATAGATGATCGGTACGAATGTTCTATTGTTTGCCGGTAGTATCTGCCGGTGCGGTATCCTCTACTGTAAAGATACCAGTGTTGTTGAATATCTGGTATTCAGTCATTTGCTGGTTTGATTCAAAACCGTATCCCGTCAGAATTTTGTCGGGCTGTTCAATCCGTATGAAACGGTCGGAGTAGATTCTCTCCTCTTTCTGGTCCCAGTACATCAGTTCAGTATCGAACTGGTCGCCCCGCTGGCTGCGGATGTGTACGTTACTCAGCAGTTTCCATAGTTTTTTCTGCTCGTAATAATAGGCAGTATCGGCCTTGATGCTGGCATCCAGATTGAATAATGTATCAAATTTCTCGAGATAGATGCCTTTCTCGAAGGCCCAGTAAGGAGAGTCGACCTGACTGTATATTTCCCATTCGGCAGTGATAATCTTATAGCGTATCATTCCCGAATCGGAAATGTAGGTGGTTACTCCCTCTGTCAGCATGTCGGGGATGACCTGAGTGGTATCAATGGCTGCCGCCATTTCTTTTTTCTTTCCGCATGCCGGTAACAAAAGAAACATAACAGTTGCCCAGATGGCAACTGTTATGCTTAAAGGAATCAAATTTTTATTTTTTTTATGTAGATATGACATAAAAACGATTATCTGATTTTAGTAGTTTCTCCAATCCAGCCACCGATGTTGACAGTATCACCTTTCTTCAGTCCCAGGAAGAACAGGTCTTCGTCTTTAGGAGTATATCCAGAGTATACACCGATAAGCTTGTTGGCTTCTTCTTCTACACTCGGGTCTACACTCTTGGCACGTGCCAGTTTGTCGAGCACTGCAAAGTAAGTACACTTGTTCATTGCAGCTTCATCGCTCCATGTCGGGCTTGCCGCATACATCTGAGCAATCAGGATATATGACTTACCGCTGTTTGCATTGAAAGAGATGGCCTTGTTGGCATACTGTTTTGCTCTTGAATACTGCTTCTTGCTCATCAGAACTACAGCTGCATTGTAGCAGTTGTTTGCCTTTTCGATAGGATCCTGTTCCAGTTCGATAGCCTGGTCGAAGTAGCTCAGACTCTTTTCGATATCCCCTTTCTTATAGTACATGTAACCGCATCCGGCAGCAGTTGCTGCAGTCGGTTCCATTGCATGTGCAGCCTCTGAAGCTTCAAAGTAAGCCTCTTCGTTTGTACATTTCAGGAGCTGCATGATTGAGATTACCTGTTTCAGGTATTCCAGATTAGTCTTGTTCTGTGCCACTTTCGGACCATAGATTGCCTGAAGGTTTTCGCAGGTTGCTGTACCGCTGTTGATGAAGTAAGCATCTACGTTGTCTTTTGCAATCTTCAGCATCTGCTGTTCATTCTTCTTGGTTGCGGCTTTGAAAGCTGCATCCGCATATCCGGCCACAGCCAGATAGTCCTGAATGAACTGTTCCTTATGATTCTGGTCTGCTTTCAGTTTTCTTGATGAAATGTCCATCATATCCTGGAAGACGAAGTAGTCAGAGTTTTCCTTTTCCATTTCCACGGCTTCCTTTACCATATTGTAAGCCTGATTTACGTCTACATTCTGTCCTGAGAAGATGATATAATCGTGTGCCTTCATACCCAGGATGGCCCCTTTGGTAGTTTTTGACTTAACCAGTTTGTTCAGCTGGTCAAGGTATTTGATACGTTGGTCGTGAACTGCCATCAGTTCGTCCAGATACGCTTTCTGCTGCTTGCCATCCTTTGAGCTTGCAATCAGCGCGCGGAGAATCTTTGCACCGTTGGTATATGTACCTACCTGTGCAAACGGAGCCTCTGTAAAAACAGCCTTCCACGGTGTATATGCATCCTTGAAGTTTTCCGTTTTTACATATTCAGTATAGATACTGATATTTTGCAGACAACGGATACTGTCCTGACCGTGTCCAAAACGCGAACCGTCTTCTACTCCTTTTTGAGCAAAAGTTGCTGTTGCACCTACTGACAAGGCAAACAGCATTGTAAACATTTTCATTTTCATTGTATATCAATTTAGTTGTTCTTATGTGATAATTAGTTAACTTTCCATTTCATGAACCAGCGTTCATTGAATGTGAGTCCTATCTTAAGGACAAAACGGTTTTCCGACAACATCCCGCTTACCGAAGGATTGACTTTGGTGTACTGTCCGGTAATGTTCAGCACACTGTTCCGCTGGAACAGGTATAACGGCAGTCCGAAGCCGGCACTGATGCCAAATTCAGACGGCCCTTCATATTGCGGCAAGTTCAGGTATGCCGTTGAATAATATCCTCCTATACGGTATCTGATTCTCTTCAGATAACTTCGGCTGATTGGGTTGGGTGTAAATTCAGCTCCTGCTGCAATCTTTGAACGATTTTTGTACAGTCCTGTCTGATTGTCGTATTTTACATCCGACCATTTCTGGAAAGAATAATCCAATCCGGCCGTCAAGTTCTTATTCCGGTTATAGGCTACACCTACCCCTAGTTTATGTGGTATTCCGTATGAATCTTCAATCGTTGTTTCATCATTGACAGAATAGCTCTGGTTGTCGGTGACCTGTATTCCTTTTGTCTCTGTGGAATTCAGGTCATGTCCCAGTCCATAAACCACACCGAACGTTAACTGGTCGGTCTTGGTCAATGGCTGTGTATATTGGATGCCGAAATCGGCTACGTAACTTCTTACATTGATTTTGTTATAAATAATCGTCTGGTCGCTGCTGATATTGAATCCGGTTGCATTCTGATAGCTGATGTTGCCGTAAAGATAACCGGCATTGACACCGAACGACAGATTTTTCAGTACTTTTATTCCCAGTCCGGCCGTAATCTGCTGCAGTCCTCCGTCACCATAGAAAACGCTGGTGGCCGTTACATCCTTACGCCCTTCTACCGGTCTTGACTGGCTGAAGTTATAACCTACCGTAGAATAGGGGGTAAAACTGATGGCCATACCGATTCTAGGGTGTAGTCTGAACTGCATGGCAAGGTAGTCGAAACTGGAATTCTGAGCGCTGCTCTTTATCCCGTTTTCCTGAAAGTTCGAGCGCTTCAGGCTCATACCTGCGTCAAACATAAAAGACAGCGAATCGACAGATGTGTAAGAAGCCGGATTCATCACATTGATATGTCCGCTGTTCCGTATTCCGTATCCGATACCACCCATTGCGGCGTTATATGCAAACCCCTGATCTGACAGTTCGCCCAGGCCGTATCTTGTATAAGGAGAGTTGGAGCTTGATTGGGCAGCTGCCGTGGCAGAGACTGCTATCATCAGTGCACTCACAAGTACTTTGTTACTTAACATTATAATCCAATATTCTGTTTAAACCTTTCAATACTAAAAATCTGTCTGCAAATATGATACTTTTTAAGTTTGTATCAAAAGAAAATTTGTCTCCACCAGTTAAAAAAACCAAAAGGTCCGGATATTTCTTCTTCATAAGGGTTATATAACCGGTTATTTCAAATTCCATCCCCTTGATGACTCCGGCGCGGATAGCCGTTTCCGTACTGTATCCGAAATCCGGTAAATCCCCTCCTTTTTCAATCAGCGGAAGCTTGTCGCAGCATGCATTCAGAGCCTTGAACCGGGTGTATATTCCGGGTGAAATGTTCCCGCCCCAGTAATTTCCCTCTGCATCCAGAAATTCGTAGGTAAGAGCCGTTCCGGCATCAATCACCAACAGGTTTTTGTGAGGGCATAGGCTGTGGGCACCGACTACTGCGGCCAGACGGTCCATCCCTAATGTCTCGGGTGTCTTGTATTTGTTCTGTATCGGAATCGGAGTCTTATGGGTCAGCTCCATGATGGGAATGTCAAGTGCCGAAAGCTGTTTACGTATCGTATTGCTCAAGGTGATTACGGTTGCAATGATTCCCCGTGTGATGGGGTACTTGTGGCAAAGCATCTTCAGGCAATCCAATGAATGGTTCGAGCCTCGCAAAACCTCCATTATTTCTCCCTTATCATTGAATACGGCAAGTTTGGCCACCGTATTCCCTATGTCGATTATTAAGTTCACTTTCTCGTTTTTGTTTTTCTGACTGCAAAGTAACGCAAAAAATAAATAGAAACAAATCATAATGTGGGAATTTATTAGATGTTGTCAATAATTCGCACTATTTTTGTGCCCGGATTTATGACAATTGGGCTTTCGGAAAGCCGCCAGGTCTGCAGTGAATTTACAGAAGTGTATGGGAAAATAATAATGTATAATATATTTATGTGGAAAAATAAGATTTTGATATGTATGCTCTCCTTGCTGTTGGGGTGGAATTCCCCGGCAGCCGGACAAGACAGTATCCGTTTCAGCCTGTTGACTTGTGCTCCCGGGCAGGAGATATATGCATTGTTCGGGCATACGGCCATCCGCTATGAGAATCTGAACCGCAAAATTGACCTGGTGTTCAACTATGGTATGTTCAGTTTCAATACCCCGGACTTTGTCATGCGCTTCGTGAAGGGAGAGACCGATTATCAGTTGGGCATCATCCCTTTCGAGTATTTCGAGGCGGAATATGCCCTGCGCGGCTCCGATGTGTATCAGCAGGAACTGAACCTGACACAGACGGAGAAGGAGGACTTGCTGCACAGACTCGAAAGAAACTATTTGCCGGAAAACCGGACCTACCGTTATAATTACTTCTATGACAACTGTACGACTCGTGCCCGCGACCGCATCGAACAGAGTATTGCGGGGCAGGTAGTCTACGGCGACAGCCTGGCGGACCGTACATACCGGAGTGTGGTACATGAGTTCACGTCCGGGTCGTGGTGGAGCGAATTCGGTATCGATTTATGTCTGGGAAAGGAAGCCGATAAGGATATTACCCAGCGTCAGCAGATGTTCTCTCCGTTTTACATGAAGCATTATGCATCGCAGGCTTACATTGTTGATGCCTATGGAAAGACCCGTCCGCTGGTACTTGCCGAATCGAGGATCGTAAAGGGGGAGCCTGTAGAGGAAGTTCCGGGGTTCCCGCTTTCTCCGATGGCATGTGCTTCGTTGTTTTTACTGCTCTGTGTCTTGATGGCGTGGATGCAGTGGAAAGTATCAGCGGTCTATTGGGGGTGGGCTGCCTTTCTGCTCCTGCTGCAGGGAATGGCAGGCTGCATCATTGCTTTTCTGTTTTTTTTCTCCTTACATCCCACTGTCGGTTCGAACTGGATGCTGATGTGGCTTAATCCGCTTCCATTATGCTATCTCCCGGTCCTGGTATATCGGGAGATGAAAGGGAAGAAAGATTACTATCACTGGGTTAATCTGGCATATTTAACACTTTTTATAGCTATTGTTCCGTTTTGTGGGCAAAAAATTAATTTAACAGTATTACCTTTGGCCCTCGGTTTGCTGGTTAACTCGGCAGCCTATATTTTAGTTTGGAAAAAGAAGAAATGAAAGAACGCATACTCACATCCCTGATTACTGCTTTTGTGCTGGCCAGTCTGCAGGCGCAAAACGCATCGCCTGTGCCTAAATTGGTAGTGGGGCTGACTATTGACCAGCTACGCACCGATTACATCGAGGCTTTCACGGCATTGTATGGGGAGAGAGGTTTTAAGCGTCTGTTCAAGGAAGGCCGGGTGTACTGCAATGCGGAATACGATTTCAATCACCTGGACCATGCCTCTTCTGTGGCTTCCATCTATACCGGAACTACTCCTTACTATAATGGGGTAGTGGGAAATTACTGGATGGACCGCAATACACTGCGTCTGGTGAAGGCTGTGGATGATCCGGCATATATGGGTATTTATACTACGGAAAACACTTCTCCACAGCAATTGCTGGTATCTACTTTATCGGATGAGCTGATGGCGGCCAGTCAGGGTACGGCACACGTGTATTCCATCGCTCCGATGCGTGAGATGGCCGTGTTTGCGGCCGGGCATGTGGCAAAAGGGGCATTCTGGCTGAACGATGTGACCGGAAAATGGGCGGGTTCGACCTATTACGGGGATTTCCCGGAATGGGTGACTTCTTACAATGACCGTGACGGACTGGATTTCCGTATTGCGGATATGACTTGGGAACCGTATCTGCCGGTATCATCGTACCGTTACATCACTTCGGCTGTCAAGCAGCTGACATTCAAGCATCATTTCTTTGATGAACGTGCGGAGAAATACAAGAAATTCAAGACCAGTCCGTATGTGAACGACGAAGTCAACCGCCTGGTGGCTGAATGTCTGAACCGTACCGATATCGGACGTGACTGGACTCCGGATATGCTGGCACTGTCGTATTATGCCGGAAACTACGACCATAGGCCGACCGGCGAATATGCCATGGAAATCCAGGACATGTACGTCCGTCTGGACAACAGCATCGGTGATTTGCTGGATCTTATCGACCGCAAGGTGGGACTTGGAAACACGCTTTTTTTCATTACCTCGACCGGGTTTCATGATCCGGAGCCCAAAGACGCAGATGTGTTCAAGATTCCGGGTGGAGAGTTTCATATCAAGCGGTGCGGGGCCTTGCTGAATATGTATCTGATGGCCATTTACGGCCCTGGACAGTATGTGGAAAATTATTATGACCGCCATATCTATCTGAATCACAGACTGATTGAAGATAAGAAAATCAACCTTACGGAAATATTGAACCGCGCTTCTGACTTTATCGTACAGATGAGTGGTGTGCGTTCGGTCTATTCTTCCCAGCGACTGCTCCTTGGAGCCTGGACCCCTCGTATTGATAAAATCCGTAACTCTTTCAGTCCGAGCCGCTCGGGCGACATCTATGTGGAAGTCATGCCGGGATGGACGGTAGTGGACGAATATTCACAGACTGCAAAAGTGGTGCGCGACAACTACGTATCCACTCCTCTCATATTCTTCGGCTTTAACGTGAAGCCGGAAACGCTGTATGTGCCCGTGAAAATGGCTACCGTGGCTCCTACAGTTGCTCATTTTATGCGTATCCGGGCGCCCAATGCGGCGAGTACACCTCCTCTTATCGGAATTCGCAAGTAATTTACGGGTAAGTTTTAAGAGATAATCGGTAAACTTGGTTATCTTTGCAACAGTTTGTCAGCGTGAGAACTTTCCGTTGTCGGCTGGAGACCTGCGGCATGTAGAGTGTTCTGTCATACTGCAGGCTGGGATTATAGTAATATGAATAATAATAAAAACAACAATATACAATGGGATTTAATGAATTTATAAGCAAACTTTTCGGGAACAAGGCTTCCCGCGACATGAAGGAAATTCAGCCGTGGGTGAACAAGGTAAAAGAAGTGTATCCTGAAATTGTAAAGCTGAGTCATGATGAGTTGCGCGCAAAGACGGAAGAATTGAAGAAATACATCCGTGAGTCGGCAGTAGAAGAGAACCGGAAAATTGAAGAGCTGAAGGCGACCATCGAGTCTACGGATCTGGAAAAGCGTGAACCGATTTTTACTCAGATTGATAAGTTGGAAAAAGAAGTGCTGGACAAGTATGAAAAGGCATTGAATGATGTCTTGCCTACTGCCTTTGCGATTGTAAAGGATACCGGCCGGCGCTTTGCAGAGAACGAGGAACTGGAGGTAACGGCTACGGATATGGACCGTCAGCTGGCTGCCATGGGAAAGGACTTCGTACGGATTGAAGGTGACAAGGCTATCTGGAAAAACCATTGGGTAGCGGGTGGCAACGATATGAAGTGGAGCATGGTACACTATGATGTACAGTTGTTCGGTGGTGTCGTTCTGCACCAGGGTAAGATTGCGGAAATGGCAACCGGTGAAGGTAAGACATTGGTGGCTACCTTGCCTGTGTTCCTGAATGCACTTACTGGAAACGGTGTGCATGTGGTAACCGTGAACGATTATCTGGCAAAACGTGACTCGGAATGGATGGGACCGCTTTATATGTTCCATGGGCTGAGTGTTGACTGTATTGATAAGCATCAGCCGAACTCTGAAGCTCGTCGTCGGGCTTATATGGCCGACATTACTTTCGGTACTAACAATGAGTTTGGTTTCGACTACTTGCGTGACAATATGGCCATCAGTCCGAAAGACCTGGTACAGCGTAAACATAATTATGCGATTGTCGATGAGGTCGACTCGGTATTGATTGATGATGCCCGTACTCCGCTGATTATTTCTGGTCCGGTACCTAAGGGAGACCAGCAATTGTTCGAAGTACTCCGTCCGCTGGTAGAACGTCTGGTAGAGGCACAGCGCCGTCTGGCTACTCAGTTTCTGACTGATGCCAAGCGTCTGATTGCTTCGGATAAGAAGGAAGATGTGGAAGCCGGATTCCTGGCACTCTACCGCAGTCATAAAGCATTGCCGAAGAATAAACCACTGATTAAGTTCCTGAGTGAACCGGGTATCAAGGCTGGTATGCTCAAGACTGAGGAAATCTACATGGAGCAGAACAACAAACGTATGCCTGAGGCTGTAGAACCGCTGTATTTCGTAATTGACGAAAAACTGAAGAGCGTAGACCTGACCGACAAGGGTGTGGACCTGATTACGGGTAACTCACAGGATCCTACACTGTTTGTGTTGCCGGATATTGCCTCTCAGCTTTCTGCGCTGGAAAATGAAACCGGATTGAGCGACGAAGAGAAACTGGCCAAGAAGGATGAACTGATGACCAACTATGCGGTGAAGTCGGAACGTGTACATACCATCAACCAGCTGCTGAAGGCATATACGATGTTTGAAAAGGATACCGACTATGTGGTAATGGACGGTCAGGTGAAGATCGTGGACGAACAGACCGGCCGTATCATGGACGGACGCCGCTGGAGCGACGGCTTGCACCAGGCAGTAGAAGCGAAGGAAGGTGTGAAGGTAGAGGCTGCGACACAGACTTTCGCAACCATCACGCTTCAGAATTACTTCCGTATGTACCACAAGCTTTCGGGTATGACAGGTACGGCTGAAACGGAAGCCGGTGAATTCTGGGACATCTACAAACTGGATGTAGTAGTGATTCCGACCAACCGTCCGATTGCACGTATCGATATGAACGACCGTGTGTACAAGACCAAGCGTGAAAAATATAAGGCAGTCATCGAAGAAGTTGAAAAGATGGTTGCTGCCGGACGTCCGGTACTGGTAGGTACAACTTCGGTTGAAATCTCTGAAACTTTGAGTAAGATGCTTACCTTGCGTAAGATACAGCATAATGTCCTGAATGCCAAACTGCATCAGAAAGAAGCTGACATCGTGGCCAAGGCCGGTCAGAGCAGTACGGTAACCATTGCTACCAACATGGCAGGTCGTGGTACCGATATCAAGCTGAGCGACGAGGTGAAGGCCGCAGGCGGTCTGGCCATCATCGGTACGGAACGTCACGAATCCCGCCGCGTAGACCGTCAGTTGCGTGGTCGTGCCGGTCGTCAGGG
>ERZ1027150.1400-NODE-1400-length-16204-cov-9.309988_pt1 | contig 16204 bp, 13 predicted proteins | sample MGYA00519276_ERZ1027150 | MGnify/ENA primary metagenome ERZ1027150 (study PRJEB26926, sample SAMN06164860) | human gut metagenome | biome: ENVO:00009003; feature: ENVO:2100002; material: ENVO:00002003 | host: Homo sapiens | place: USA | collected 2012 ... | reverse complement strand
CGAGATTAGCTGCAGTCTCGTGGGCTCGGAGATGTGTATAAGAGACAGACATTAACTTATGTTTCAGATAAAACAGAATTAGAAACAAATACTAAAAATGATAATCAACAAGAAAATACAAATAAAGATAAGGTTAAAATTTCTGGAATTGTAACAATGAAATTTTGAAGTAATAAAAAGGAGGAAGTTATTATGGGAAAGTACCCTCAATCAGCTTTTTTAAAATGGGAATGTGGTCCAACTGAAAATACGGCCTATCTTTCCATTGATTATGAAGGAGGTAAATTAAATATGGGAGCAGTTGTTTCTGGTACACCTATTATAGGAACTGCATGTGCTATAACTGTAAAAGCAAGAAATTTTGAGTATAAAACAGGAGGAAATGAAGTACAATTGCGAGTTAATGGAGGAAATTTTGACGTAACACAAATAATACCAGTTACACCTGCTGAAAAATATAAGGGGAAGACATTGGAGTTTTTTGTTGGTTTAACTGCACATAAGGACAGTGTTATATATGCGAAAGTAGGATGGTAAAATACAGGATGTATTTGGAGGATTATGAATGAAGAGAATCAGTCTGTACTTATTAATTTTTACAATGCTATATTGTCTGTGTGCGTGTGGAAAAAATTCTGATGCAAAATCAAACAGTAGAGAAGATGATGGCAGAAAAGAACAAAAGATAATCATATCATCAATTCAGGTTGCTTCAAATACGAAGGTTATGCGTGCAAAGGTGTTCCTTCCGAACGTAAAATCTTTGGAAGGAACAAATTATTGGTTAGGTGGGTTAGATACTACCAGTAAGGTGGACGTAATAGATACAGGTGATGGTATTCAGATCAATGTGTGCGGCTTTTATTCCGATGATACTGCGTGGAAAAATCCGAAAGTATATAAGGGATTTCAATCACCGGATAATTCAAATACGCCATTAAAAAATGTTTTGGTTAAGGGAAAAGTTGTTCCAATGAAGGAGAAGATGTTAAAAGCGGATGTTAAGAAAACAAAAAAAACAATCCCTGTTGAAATTACACCTTATACGGTTAGTATTTGTCCCGTCAATGACTGGAGAGAAAAAGGGTGTTTTTATCATGTAGTTGCAACAACAAAAGACGGAAAGCAATATTCCATAGGAGAGTTACCTCTTACCGATGACAGAAAAGGAACTGAAAAAAAGAAACATCCTTTCATGGATGGTACAGATCTTGAAGAGCTTGGAGATGGCTATGCATCTGCAAGTGAAATGAAATATTGTGGGGCTCGTTATATTTTCAATCAGAAGATTGATATCACACAGATAGAACAGATAGAAATAATAAAATATAAAATCAGCAGATGATATAGGTATAAAAACAGGTCATAAATTTGTTGACGATGATAGGAAACCATGTTAGGATGATGGTAGAGACTATCAATGAAGTGACAGGGGAATGAGTTTTTGACTCATCCCCCTGTTCTTATTATCAGGAGAAATGGATGAAAAAGAACAATCAGATGAAACCAGACAATGTAGCAAAACGTCTATGGGCATTTTTTATCGTGCTCACCATGTGTATTACCGTGCAGCCTGTCGTGCCGGTAAAGGCGCAGGAGGCTGTGCAGACAGCGGCAAGAACGATCTATACGGAATTTAAAGATGGAAATTCTACCCATTCTGGAGATGGAAGCTATGGAAATCCCTACAATTTATTTGAGGATGCCTATGCGGCTGCCGGCAATGGGGATGAAATCTCAATTTTGGGAAGTGGTGCTTTTTTAAATGCCGAGGCTGCGGAACCGTTTATTTTTGATAAAAGCGTGACCGTCAATGGAAATGGAAATACTTTTTCCAACCGTAAGGGGGGATTTATCCTGAATACGGATGTGACATTTAAAAACATTACGCTGCGGTTTTCCAATCGTCTGCACGATGCAATTTTTGCAAATGGGCATAAACTTGTTCTTGAGAATGTTATGTGCGACAGCGGATTCCGCTATGTAGATATCTTTGGCGGATCCCTTTATGAGAATGGAAAGAATATGGGGAATCATCCGGGATCAGAGGCACAGATTCTGATTACGGGTGGTGGTACCAATCTGGGGAATATTTATGCCGGTTCCATGAACGGAACATATGACGGTAAGACACAGATCGTGCTTGCGCACGTTTCCGGTACGCAAAATGGGGAAATCTATGCATCCGGTGCCATTGAACCATATGTAAATCAGGATGACTGGTTTTCCACGCAGGAGCCGGATCCACCGGCAGCGGATGGACAATATACGGTTTCCGGCGATGTGGAAATTTCACTTACCGGTTCCGATACGAAACAGGTGTACGGAGTATCTGAAAATCACGCAGGGAAGACATTTCTGACCATAGATACCGACCAGTCCTATACCGGAATTCCAGGTATAAGCAAAGTAGGAAACCTCACAGTAAAGGGCGGTGGAACATTTGCACCGGCAGCGTTGGACAGCTGTACGGTCAGGCTGGAAGGGGCAAGTGCGATTGATCTTTCCCAGATGGAAACTCCACAGGTACATTCGATTGTGAGTGTGGATTCAGTAGGAAACCGACTGATCTTAGGAAAAGAACAGAAGCTGAATGTTACAGATACCATTACGGGTGCACTTACATTTGAAACCCTGAATGGAAGAAATGGAAAATCCGGAATTGCGGAGTATGGTCACACCTATCTGGAACTTGGAAGGGCTGCGGATACGGCGGTTTCTTTTACACCGACAGACGGACAGGCGGGAATGACACTGGAACGGACATCGTCTGGAAACGGAGAAATCTGGAAAACCAGTGAGTTGTCAGGGGATGAACCGGTTGCGGTAAAAAATATGACCATAAAAAATCCGGTAATTACCACAACAGTTTCGGAGATTTCAAAAGTCGGTGAGTATAAAAATAAGGATCCAAAACCATATCTGGCAGAGGTAGCCTGGCTGGAGCAAACGGATGAGTATGATCGGGATCTAGGGGTTGTTCCGATGGAATATGAAGTAACATTTAACGGGAAAACACTTTCTTCAGAGACGGTTACGAATGATGAAGGTAGTTTTATTTGTATTCCAAATTTTAATTTGATGTTCGAAACGGGAATAGAGAAGAATGCGATCACACCCATGTGCTATCGCACGGCTGAGAGTTCTACGGTAAAAGAAGGAACCTACTATATCACAATCCGTCCATTTTCAGCAGATGAACAAATTGAGCAGAAGGTAGTTCTGATTGTAAACAAAGATCCGGATACATCCGGTTCGACGGTTACTTCAAAGGAAACAACCACTACGATAAATGGATTACCATCGGCCGTGTCCATGCAGGATGAACTGAATCTTACCGTGCAGACGGTCTATACAGATAGCAGCTTACAGGGACAGAACGTGCCGTCTGCTGGTTTTTCGGTATACATTAACCAGACCCCTTATGAAGTATCCGGCATCACGCTTCAAAACGGAGAGGCAGCCATAAAGATTCCGGTTTCAGAGACTAACGGATTTCATATGGGAGAAAATGCAATTACAGTTTCTTATGCAGGAGCAGCCAATGGAAACTACAGGGCACTTCCTTCCCAGGCAAACGAAACCGTGACGGTAAATCCAATTGCCGTAAAGATGCAGTATGATACCATCCAGCAGACAGCTGCATACACAGGGCTGAAACAGAGCTGCTTTGTTTCCACGGTAAATGTAGTCCGAAAGGACAACGGAAAGACGGTAGATTCGCAGGTAAAGCCTGAAGTTTTCTATCGGCAGGATGGGAAAAATGTTGTTCCGGTGCAGCCGGGCAGCTATGAGGTGTGGTTTAAAGTAACTGGAAACCAGTACGATGTGATAGAGGAAAAAGTCGGAACCTTTACCATTACAGCGGCGAAACCATCGATTCGTCTTACGGCAGAGACAGAAAACGGTAATTCCGTACATCTGTATGCACAGGTAGATGGAGTCCGAAATGGCAGTATTCCGCTTGGTTCGATTTCTTTTTATCAGGACGGAACCATAATAAAGGCACAGGAAAAACTCGTATATGGGGAAGCTGATACGGTTGTATCAGGCTTAAAACGTGGCGGTTCTTATCAGTTTAAGGCAGTATATGAGCCGGATGATAAGGATGGACAGACTTATTACGAAACAGTGACAAGTGAAGCTGTGACCGTTACAATCAAAGAGGACAGTTCCACCGGAGGAAGTGGAACAACCGGAGGAGGCTCATCGTCCGGAGGCGGTTCATCTTCCGGAGGCGGTGGAACAACCGGAGGCGGCTCATCTTCCGGAGGAAGTTCCGGTGGCGGAAATACTTCGGGTGGTGGCACTGCCGGAGGGGGAACACCATCCAACGGAAATAAAACCGATGCAGAAACACCGTCTAACGGAAATACAGCTGGTACAGAAACACCGTCCGATGGAAACGCGGCCGGACAAAATACACCAACCGTGACCGTTACCGGAACCCAGAAAAATAAAGCCATCAAAACAACGGTGACCGCTGATCTGATAAAACAAACCATGGAAGAAAATAATGGAAAACACACAGATGTGACGATCCGGGTCACCGATCCGGCTGGCAACGTAAGCTATACACTGACCGTAAATACAGCAGACATACAGACCGGAAACAAGCTGTATGTGTGTGCAAAAGATCAAAAGACAGGTGCCTATGTCCTTGTAAACGACAAGAGTTATACGGTTACAAAAGCCGGAAATGTGAATTTTTCAGCAGATTCCAATAAGGATTATGTCCTTATGGATCAGAAAGATATGGATCAGGTCACAACGAAAATATTAAAAACGGTTACATTGAAGAATAAAACCGTTCAGGTGAAGAAGGGAAAACAAAAGAAGGTTTCTCTGGCAGCCACCTTAAATATGGACAATGTAAAAAGCATTTCTTATCAGAGCAATAACAAAAAAATTGCATCTGTAAACAAGAAGGGTACCATAAAATCGAACAAAAAAGGAACTGCGTCCATTCGCGTGACAGTAACCTTAAACAATGGGAAGACCAAAGTTTTAAAATTAAAAGTCAAAGTCAAATAGCAGATGCAGGAAAAGACAAAACCCCGGAAATAAATATCCGGGGTTTTTGTTTTACCTAGAGAGAAAGTGCACACTGATCAATTTTTTCCAGTTCCTCCTCCGTAAACGGAGCAGAGTTTAACACTTTCAGATTTTCAAGAATCTGTGCCGGGCGGGAAGCTCCGATCAGAACGGAAGTGACCACACCGTCACGGATGACCCATTTGAGTGCCATCTGTGCGAGGCTTTCACCACGGGCAGCCGCAATCTCATTCAGACTCCGGATACTGTTCAGCCGCTTTTCATCGAACTGGTCGGCATGCAGAAAACGTCCGTCGGTATTGACACGGCTGTCCTTTGGAATGCCGTGCAGATAACGGTCGGTCAGCATACCCTGTGCGAGCGGGCTGAAAGAAATAATTCCTTTCTTCCCATCTGCTGCGGCCTGTTTTAAACCGTTTTCTTCAATGGTACGGTTAAAGATATTGTAGGAGTTCTGGTTGATAATAAACGGGCAGTGCAGATCTTCTAAGATGGCAGCTGCGCGTTTCATGGTTTCTCCATCGTAGTTGGACAGACCGACATACAGTGCTTTTCCGCTTCGCACGATCTGGTCGAGTGCACCCATGGTTTCTTCCAGCGGCGTATCCGGATCCATGCGGTGGTGATAGAAAATATCTACATAGTCCAGACCGAGCCGTTTTAAGCTCTGGTCAAGGCTGGCAATCAGGTACTTGCGGCTGCCCCAGTTTCCATAAGGCCCCGGCCACATGTCAAAACCGGCTTTGGAACTGATGATCAGTTCATCGCGGTAGGAAGAAAGTTCTTCCCGAAGGATCTTCCCGAGATTTTCCTCCGCACTGCCCGGCTGCGGTCCATAGTTGTTTGCCAGATCAAAATGTGTGATCCCGTGGTCAAATGCCGTAAAGCACATCTGTCTCATATTTTCATAAACACCGGTATCTCCGAAATTGTGCCAGAAGCCCAAAGATACTTCCGGCAGCATCAGTCCGCTGTCGCCGCAGCGGTGGTATTTCATGGTTTCGTAACGTGATTCATTTGCGTGATACATAAGAAATCCTCCTTAGTTTGTAAAAAATTTATCATAAATGCCAAATCCAAAGATAAAAAGCACAATCAGCGGCAGAATATAGGTAATGTAGCCGCGCATCCAGTTTTTAATTTTTAATCCTTTTCCGGTATTGGCTTCGGTTGTGTAGTTTTTCCAGCCCCAGCCGTAGCGGCTTGTGCAAAACAGCAGATATACCAGGGAACCGAGAGGCAGGAACAGGTTGCTTACCAGAAAATCTTCCAGGTCAAGCACAGACCCGCCAAAGATTGAAAAACCTTTCCAGTTCCATACATTGTATCCGAGTACACATGGCAGGGAGAGTACAATGATCAGTACCAGATTAACGGCACAGGATTTCTGGCGGCTGCATCCGGTCAGTTCCATACCGCAGGAGATGATGTTCTCAAATACTGCCAGGATTGTGGAAAACGCTGCAAAAAACATAAACAAAAAGAACAGGCTTCCCCAGAGTCTGCCAAGCGGAATATGGTTAAAAATATTCGGCAAGGTGATAAAAATCAGGCTTGGTCCGGAAGTCTGGTCAACATGGAACGTAAAGCATGCCGGAAAAATGATAAGTCCGGAGGTGATAGCAACAAACGTATCCAGAATGGCAATATTTACCGATTCACCAAGCAGAGAGCGTTCCTTTCCGATATAACTTCCCCAAATTGCCATCGCGCCGATTCCAAGGCTTAACGTGAAAAATGCCTGGTTCATGGCACCCGTAATGGTTTTTGCAATACCGATCTGTTTCATCCGTTCAAAGTCCGGGATCAGATAAAAGGCAAGGCCTTCTTTTGCACCATCCATAAAAAAGCTGTTGACCGCCAGAATGATCATGATGATAAGCAAAGAAGTCATCATGATCTTTGTTACTTTTTCCAGACCGTTCTGCAGTCCACGGGAGCAGACAAATACGCCGGCGCAAACAACTACCACCATCCAGAAGCCCATGGTCAGAGGTTTGCTCAGCATTGTGGTAAACTGTCCGGATACACCGTCGGCATCCAGTCCCTGAAACTGTCCGGTGACCGTCATATAAAAATAATGAAGCATCCAGCCGGTGACCGTTGTATAAAACATCATAAGAAGATAGCAGCCGATCAATGTGATAATCCCGTGGATATGCCATTTCTGTCCGGGTTTTTCCAGTGCCTGGTAGGCTTTGACCGGACTTTTCTGGCTGGCACGCCCAACCGCAAATTCCATCGTCATGATCGGGAGTCCGAGAATAATCAGAAACAACAGATAAAACAGCACAAAGGCACCGCCTCCGCCCTGTCCGGCAGTGTATGGAAATTTCCATACGTTTCCGATTCCGATCGCACATCCGGCTGACAGGAGAATGAATCCCAGACGGGATTTTAATTTTTCTCGTTCTTCCATAAAATAATCCACCTTTTTGTAAACATTGTATAAAATACAAACGAAATTATACAATCTGTTGTGAGAAGTTTCAACCCTTTTTGACGAAATTTTACCAGGTATGTGTTGCATTTTTTTACAGATACTAGAGGAGAAGGTTGCGGAGTGTTCATGTTCTGCAATCAACAAGATTATCTTATGGAAAGAAAGAGGGTTAAACCATGGTTTTAACAGAAAAAGAGATGGCAACAATTGAGGATCTGCACACACAGGAACTTTCCTGCGTGGAGAAGTACAAACGTTACGGACAGGAAGCAAAGGACCCGGTGCTTCGGGATTTATTCGCTGATCTTGAAAAGAAAGAGCAAAAGCATGTGGAGTCTCTGGAACAGGTCATGAAAGGCAGCGTCCCATCCTGTAACGTCAATGACAGGGATGGAAAGATGTATGAGCCAAAGGCAACATATGATTCCATGACCAATCCGGAAGATAAGAAAAACGATAATTTCCTTGCCACAGACAGCATTGGTTCTGAAAAAATGGTGTCCGGAACGTATAATACCGATGTGTTTGCATTCGGGGATTCCGATGTGCGCAAACTTCTGGCAGATATCCAGGTGGAAGAACAAAACCACGCGGAGATGCTCTATAAATATAAAACCGTAAACGGCATGGCATAGCCGGCATGTGGAGTGGATGTCCCAAAGCATCCACTCTTTTTGTTTTTACAAAAGGATTACAGAAAACGGATAGTGCATCTTACATAACCCGTTTATTATAAATCCTGTAATAAATCTTACAGATTTCACAAGGAGAACAAAAGAATTATGAGAAAAAATGTGATGAAACTTACAGCAGGAGTTCTCTCCACCGCTGTATTGGCAGGAATGTTTGCCACTGGTATCCCGACAAAGATTGCAGCAGCAACGGAACACTGGAATGATGCTTCCCGGGAATCTACAGACTGGAGCAACTGGAAAAAGAACTGGGCTGCTTATAGCAGTGAGTATGAACATGTATCGCTGACTCCGGGTGCGGATGAGACAAAATTAAATTATGCATGGTACAGCAAAACGGCTGAGACTCCAAAGGTGAGAATCTCTACCAGACAGAATATGGATGGTGCGACAGAGTTCACCGGAGCGCAGACCGAAGCTGTGACCATAGATACCACGAAATATTTTTCCAATAAAGTAACCGTAAGCGGTCTCAAAGAAAATACCAGCTATTATTATCAGGTATTTCAGGATGGAAAGTGGCAGGATACACAAAACTATACCACACAGGCATTTGATGAATTTTCTTTTCTGTATGTCGGAGATCCGCAGATCGGGGCTTCCAAAGGCCAGACCAGCAGTGAGAGTGAAAAGATGGAAAATGCAGGAAATGTTGTAACTTCTGCACCGGAAAAAAATCTTGCAGCAAGAAATGACAGCTATAACTGGAACAACGTATTAAATGAAGCACTCGAGGATCATTCCGATGTAAGTTTTCTTGTGTCCGCAGGAGATCAGGTGAACTACGGAAGCAACGAGCGGGAATATGCAGGATATCTTGGGGCAGAGGCACTGACTTCCCTTCCGGTAGCAACGACCATTGGTAACCACGACAGTGTTTCGAATCAGTACAGCCTGCATTTTAATAATCCAAATGCTTTTTCCGATACCGATACCAATTATGTACAGGGAAAGACAAAGGCAGGAACCGATTACTATTATCGTTATGGAAATGTCCTGTTCATTGTTCTTGACACAAACAACTATAACTGTGCAACGCATGAGAATGTCATGAAAAAAGCAATCAATGAGAATAAAGATGCCAAATGGCGTATTGCGGTATTCCATCAGGATATTTACGGCAGTGGTTACGACCATTCCGATTCCGATGGTATGGTGCTTCGTACACAGCTTACTCCACTGATGGATAAGTATAAGATTGATGTGGTGATGCAGGGACATGATCATACCTATTCCAGAACCTTCCAGCTTGAGGGGGATGGAAAGGATCATACTTCTTACAGCACTTATGGATACAAATCTGTAGAGGAAGCTGAAAAAGACAGTGATTATCAGGCACAGAATAACTGCTATGAAATCGTAAACAAGACCGTTGGCGGAACCGTTACCAATCCGGAAGGAACCGTATATTTAGAGGCAAACTCTGCAACAGGCTCAAAATTCTATAACCTGATTGCTTCCAAACAGGACTTCATTTCTGAGAGAAGCCAGACCTGGACACCAACCTATTCCGTAGTAAAAGTAACGGACAAAAAGTTTTCTGTAACAACTTATGATGCAACGACCAGAAAACAGTTACAGGGATCTACCACATATACGATCGTAAAAGATGCGGTAAAGCAGACCATTCAGGCGAAGAACTCTTACAAAAAAACCGTAGGAGACAAAGCCTTTTCCTTAAATGCAAAAGCGAAAACACCGCTTACCTATATATCTTCCGACAAGAAGGTTGCAACCGTTGACAAAAACGGAAAAGTCACAGTGAAGAAAGCCGGAAAAGTTACGATTACAGTAAAGGCAGCAGCAACCAGCCAGTATCAGGCAGCAGGTAAAACAATTACAATTACTGTTACAAAGAAAGCAGTAAAGAAAGCAGCTAAATAATAATGAAGAAAAACTGGAAAAAAGTTTTAGTGGGAACCCTTTGTCTGGTGGGGTTCCTACTGTTATTAGTCAAAGGAAACCAGTTCGAAAAAGTATCCCTGATTTCCACGGAAGGGCAAAGCTATGAGAAAGCAGTCGTGACAAAGATCACGAAAGATAATCTGGCAGAAGATGGAAACCGATACGGGACACAGGAGGTGCGCGTACAGGTTAAATCCGGAGCATATGCAGGGGAAGAGCTTGATGCCGTCAATCCAAGCGGTTCCTTGTTTGGCATGGAGAACTGTGAAGTTGGTTCGCGCGTAATTGTCATTGTCAGTTCCACAGATGATAATGCTGTCGTTACGGTATACAGCAAAGACCGTACTATGGCAATTTATCTGTTTGTACTTTTTTTCTGTCTGGTGATATGTATTATAGGTGGGAAAAAAGGAGTCAAAGCCATTGCAAGTCTGGCATTTATCGGTGTGTGTATTGTTTATCTGATGTTTCCGCTGATGTACCGGGGTATTTCACCGATCGGTATTACCATTGTTGTTGTCATTCTCTCGACATTGCTGACCCTGTGGCTTTTGGGCGGAGTCTCTAAAAAGACGGTATCTGCAGTGGTGGGAACGGTCAGCGGTGTGGTTGTGGCAGCCGTAGCCGCAGTTGTGTTTGGAAAAGCCGCAGGCATTACCGGGTATAATGTGTCTGATATCGAAACGTTGAATTATGTGGCACAGAATACACACATAAAAATAGGACAGCTTCTGTTTTCGGGAATCATTATAGCCGCACTTGGGGCAACCATGGATGTTGGCATGTCAATTGCATCCACGATTCAGGAACTGCACGAACGCAGTCCGCAGCTGGGGACAAAAGAGTTGTTTGTGTCGGGAATCCGTGTGGGGCGCGATATGATGGGAACCATGGCAAATACACTGATTTTTGCCTATGTCGGTGGTTCGTTGTCTACGCTCGTTGTCAATTATGCATACAATCTGAGTTATAATCAGCTGATCAATTCTTATGTAATCGGAACAGAAATCATGCAGGGACTTTCGGGAACTCTTGGGGTTGTGCTGACCGTACCGATTACCGCAGCTGTAGCGGCAGTGCTTATCGGAAAGAAAAAGATAGTAAAAGAACCATTGATGCAGGACATTTATGATGGCTCAGATGATTATGAAGAACCGGAAACAGACGGTGAATACGGGGAAGATGTTTAAATGGGACATATGTGAAAAAAGTTATGAGATATGTCCCGAACCTAAAAGAAAGTGGGACATATGTGAAAAAAGTATGTGATATGTCCCAAAAGAATAGAGATGAGGGACATATATCAAGAAAGTATATGAATATGTCCCGATGGCGGTGATAAGTGGGACATAGTTGGAAAAATATATCATATATGTCCCAACACACGATGCAAGTGGGACATAATCAATCTTTTATTTTCTATATGTCCACTATCAATTTGGAAAGTGATAGAACACTTGATTTTCTTAAAAAACACATGCACATCTGTTTATTAAAAAATGATCTGGAAAATTCAATTCCGAAACAATCCCAGCGTATTAAAAATATATTGACATTTACGAACTTTACGCTATAATAGAATCAAACATATGAACAAATGCTCATATGAAAGAATGATAAAATGAAAAAGGAAAGTATGGAGGAAACCGACGATGAAGAAAACTTACAAAATTGATGTGGATTGTGCAAACTGTGCAAATAAAATGGAGGAAGCTGCAAAAGCTACTACCGGAGTAAAGGATGCAACTGTAAATTTCATGACACTGAAGATGAACGTAGAATTTGAAGAGGGTGCAGATGCAAAAGCGGTTATGCAGGATGTGTTAAAGAACTGTAAGAAAGTGGAAGATGATTGTGAGATCTTTCTTTAAATCCGGCTTTTTCCATAGATATCAGTCAGATTGGAGGACACCATGAATAAAAAGCAGAAAAAAGTATTGAAACGAATTATTGTGGCAGCAGTGCTTCTGGTTATCATCGGGATTGCAGGAAGCGTTGTTTCTATACCAAAGTGGCTGGAGTTCCTTTTCTATCTGGTTCCGTATTTTGTGATCGGTTATGATATTCTGCGGAAAGCCTGGAAAGGAATCTGTAACAGGCAGATGTTTGATGAAAATTTTCTGATGGCAGTGGCAACCATCGGAGCGATCGCCCTCGGTGATTACAAAGAGGGCGTTGCAGTTATGCTGTTTTATCAGATCGGAGAGCTGTTCCAGAGTTATGCAGTCGGTAAGAGCCGCCGGAATATCAGTGATCTGATGGATATCCGGCCGGATTATGCAAATATTGAAACAGACGGTCAGATTGAAAAAGTAGACCCGGATGAGGTGGAGATCGGCACGGTGATTATTGTACAGCCGGGCGAAAAAGTCCCAATCGATGGTGTGGTTGTGGAAGGACATTCTTCCCTGAATACCAGTGCACTGACGGGAGAGAGTGTTCCGCGGGAAGTCGCTGTGGGAGAGGAAATCATCAGTGGATGTATCAATATTTCCGGACTGTTAAAGATCCGCACCACAAAAGAGTTTGGAGAGTCTACGGTTTCTAAGATTCTTGATCTGGTGGAGAATGCAAGTTCCAAGAAATCACGTTCCGAGAATTTTATTTCCAGATTTGCACATTATTATACACCGGCAGTCTGCTACGGCGCGCTGGCACTGGCAATACTGCCACCGCTTGTCCGCATGCTGTTTATGGGGCTTCCGGCAGACTGGGGCATCTGGATTTACCGTGCACTGACATTTCTGGTTATCAGCTGCCCGTGTGCGCTGGTCATCAGTATTCCACTCAGCTTTTTTGCAGGAATCGGAGGTGCCAGTGCAGAGGGTGTTCTGGTAAAAGGTTCCAACTATCTGGAAGCACTTGCGGGAACACGCACGGTTGTCTTTGACAAGACAGGGACAATTACGCAGGGGGTATTTGAAGTCTGCGGAATTCATGGAACAAACTGTGCATCCGGCAGCTGTCCGGTTGTGTCCGGACATCCGGTATATACGAAAGAGGAAGAACAGCTGCTGGAATACGCGGCACTGGCAGAGTGCCACAGTACACATCCGATCAGTGTCAGCCTGCAGAAAGCCTATGGCAGGAAACTGGATGTGGACCGGGTCACAGATGTACAGGAAATCGGTGGACATGGTGTGATCGCAACGGTAGACGGACACAGGGTTGCGGCAGGAAATGACAAACTCATGAAAAAAGAAAAAATTGCGTATCGCAACTGCAGCTGTACCGGTACAATCGTACATCTGGCAGTCGATGGTGTTTATGCCGGCCATATACTGATTTCAGATATGCTCAAGCCGAATGCGGCGGCTGCCATGCAGGCACTGAAAAATTCCGGCGTGCACCGGCTGGTAATGCTGACGGGTGATGATGACCGTGTAGCACAGCAGGTAGCAGGGGAGGTTGGAATCACGGAAGTACATTCCCAGCTGCTTCCGGCAGATAAAGTTTCCGAAGTGGAAAAACTGTTGCAGACCAGGGAAGAAAAGAGTACCGTTGCCTTTGTTGGGGATGGCATCAATGATGCACCTGTGCTTTCCCGTGTTGATGTTGGAATCGCTATGGGAGCACTTGGATCGGATGCGGCGATTGAGGCAGCAGATGTGGTACTGATGGATGATGATCCGCTCAAGATTGCGAAAGCAATCCGTATCGCAAGAAAGTGCCTGCGGATTGTATATGAAAATATCTGTTTTGCAATCGGGATTAAACTGCTCTGCCTGTTTTTGGTAACGATAGGTATTGCAAATATGTGGATGGGAATTTTTGCAGATGTTGGTGTTATGGTGATTGCTGTGCTGAATGCAATCCGTGCACTTTTTGTAAAAAAATTATAGGGTATAATTCTGCCGGAAATGTTCCGGTGGAGAGGAGGAACTTCATGGAAAAAGAAAAGATTGAATGCTGTAGTGAAAATCAGGTACATCCGGATCTGCTAAAGATTGTGAACGACACGATGCCGGAAGAAACGGAACTGTATGATCTTGCAGAATTATTTAAAGTGTTTGGAGATTCCACCCGTATCCGCATCCTGTTTGTCCTGTTTGAAGCAGAGGTGTGTGTCTGTGATCTTGCAGCGGCATTGTCAATGACACAGTCTGCAATTTCCCACCAGCTTCGGATTTTAAAACAGAATAAGTTAGTCAAATGCCGCAGGGAGGGAAAATCTGTTTTTTATTCCCTGGCAGATGACCACGTCCGGTCAATCATTGCACAGGGCAGGGAGCATATTGAGGAAGATGCAATATAAGGATGATACCATATGGGAGAAAAGGACATTCGCTGTGGATGTCCTTTTTTTCGTACAGACGGATCTTAATATTTATTTAAGTTTCTTTAAAGATAGCCTTTTTTTGATGTGAAACTGCTATAATAAAGGTGCAGTAGAAAAAATACATCAATTAAAATATGAGGTAAATACATATGGAAACTTATGAAAGCGTAAAAAGTAATCCGGTGCAGCCGGAGCAAAAAGAAAAGAAAAAAGGCGGTGCATGGAAAGGGATTGTAGCGGTGATTCTTGCAGCAGGCGTTGTGGGAAGTACCACGATTTCTGCGTTTAATCTGGTGACTTTAAAATCCTATATTGCAGAGCAGAAAAAGGAAGAAAATCCTGAGACTACCGAGGATTACGTAAAGATCGCAGATAATTATGAGATCAAACCTACCACAAATATTTCGGATGCCTACAAATCCGGCGATACTTCAAAGCTGACAGACAAAGAAAAAGAAACCCTTGATATGGCAAAAAAAGCGATCAAAGATATGAAGATTACGGACAGCATGTCTGATTTTGAAAAGGAAAAGGCGGTGTATGACTGGATGACCAAAAAGCTCCAGCAGGATTCCGGGGCACTGACCGTTATTCCGAGTACACAGGAAGACTGTGATAATCCATACGGTGTGTTAAAATACCACAATGCCGTATGCGTCGGTTATGCAACGACATTCCGCATGTTCATGCAGATGATGGGAATTGAATGTAAAGTGGAACATAATACAGAAAAATTCCATAGCTGGGATGTGGTAAAAATTGACGGAGACTGGTATATTACCGATATTTATTCCGATGCAGGAAATGGAAATTATGCGAACTTTAATGTGACGGATGCCATGTATGGACAGTCCCAGAGCTGGGATCGCGATTACTTCCCGGCAGCTAACTCATTAAAGTACAATATGGCATACCAGAATAAGAAAACCGTGGACAGTATATATGATCTGCCGAAAGCATTGCGTGCTGCTATGGATAAAAAGCTTGGCGGGGTCATGGTTGCGTTTAAAGAGGATATTACAGAGGAAAAAGCGCAGGTGGCAAATGCCATAGCTTCTTCCATTGACAATTTCCTGATGTCCGGAAACTATAAGGATATGCCATACAGTCTGGGAACTTACAACTGGATTCAGGATCCGGATGGAAAAGGATATTTGTTTAATGTTACCATGCCGGGATATAACACGGACAATACAAGCCAGAATATCAGCGAAAAAGAACAGAAAAAAATCGACAAGGCTGTCCAGAAAGCATTTCAGGGACTGGAATCTGCAAACGGAGATGGCATGATGATGGATGGCGCAAGTGCTGATATCGGAAATAAGGATATGACCATGGATAATGCGGCACAAAATGGGGCAACGTTCAGTACAGAAGAAACTGTGGAGGCCAGATAACAGATGAAAAAACAAAAAACGGGTTGGAAACTTCTGCTGGTGCTGACCATGCTGGTGATGTGTGTGGGATGTGGTGCGAAGAAAAACACGTCCGGTTCTGTCAGTATGTATGACCTGCGCACGGCGATGGAAGCAGCGGATCCGGATCTGCCGGAGATGCTTAATGCCAGCAGCACAGAAAAAGATGCAGAAGATAAGTTTTCCCATATTTCTGACATGGACTATAAAAAAGTGGACAGTTATTTTGTAAGCTATTCTTCGGATGGACACAAAGCAGATGAAATTGTAGTGATTGCCGTGAAAGATAAGGCAGATGTGGATGAGGCAAAAGAAAGCCTGACAAAGCATCAGCAGGATCGGTATAATTTGTTGCAGTCCTATGAACCTGTCTCTTATACACATCTGACGCTGCCGACGACTAGTCGAGTGTAGA
>ERZ1027150.1351-NODE-1351-length-16762-cov-16.661220_pt1 | contig 16762 bp, 9 predicted proteins | sample MGYA00519276_ERZ1027150 | MGnify/ENA primary metagenome ERZ1027150 (study PRJEB26926, sample SAMN06164860) | human gut metagenome | biome: ENVO:00009003; feature: ENVO:2100002; material: ENVO:00002003 | host: Homo sapiens | place: USA | collected 2012 ... | reverse complement strand
TGGTTCTTGCCATTGACCGAAAGCCCATTGCCGAGTGGTTCAAAGAGCAATTCGACAAGCTACGGCAGAGCATACACCGACCTATACAGCCGCAAAGGAAAGGCAGGGGAATGAAGATATAACCGTTTTATCTTGCTGGAAAACAATAAAAAGTGCTGTTCATAATGCCTTATGAATGGCACTTTTTATATATTTGCACACAAAATAAGGATAGAGCAAATAAAAGTAAATACAGAATCGTAAAATTTGACAGATATGAAAACACAAAAATTAGAAATACTGATATTATTCCTCTGTATATTCGGCTTTATAGGCTGTGATAACAAAGATGAAGAGGGTGAGAAAGTGACAGACTACAAGGAATATTCTCTAACCATTGCATCAAAGAAGATACCCGGTGTTTGTTGGTCAGACGGATTGAATCATTTATCTGATGTATATGCCGTAAAAAAAGAAAATGCCCAAGAATGGGAGAGCCTTGGAGTCATTGATAAATTTGAGTTTGAGAAAGGATATGAATATAAGGTAAAAATCAGTGAAACAAATTATTTGGATTATAGCATGGAAAATCCCGCATGGACGGAATATGAACTACTTGAAATAATATCTAAAAATAGGAAAGATTCAGAAAATTTGCCTTTACATTTTATCCCTAAATCATACTACGAGAATGTACAGCTTCCTAAATACAAATATGTAGTAGATGCAGATAATAATCAAAAACTTATTGAAGAAGAATTGGAAAAAGAATCTCTTATTCCTTTGGATTTTCACTATATATTTTGGCGGAGCGAAGACAAATTCCTAAGATGTATTGCAATAAAAGACGATAATAATACACTGGGACCGTGTATTATAAAAAACGAAAACAAAGCTCCGGAAGAAATGCCAGAATCTTACAAATTACTTCCTCCAGAGGGAAATGTGTTTGGTTATGGAAAATGGACTTTTTCAGATGAACAGGGAAATGAAACGAATTATCTTTCATTTGATGTGTTTATGGGTCGTTCTGCTAAATCAAGAAACGTAGATTTAACTCCCGATGTAGCTTATCTTTATAAAGACCTTTCTGAATACTACAAAAATAAATATCCGCAAGCCGGAGTAAAAACAGTTGTGGTTTCTTATGCCGTTTCTATTAAATAACATAAAATCCTCAGCGAGCATCAATTATCCTAATTATCATTGCAACTATTATAAGAATCTATTAATATGAGAACTATAGAATTAAGCATAAAAAAACGTATGAAAAGAATGAATTTGACCGCTTTATTGTTAAGCAGTGTCTGTTTGTTATGCCAACCCCTTCAAGCCCAACAGAGCATTGATGCTTGTGACGGTCGTACTTATAAAGTAGGTGACACGCTCCGTATTGGCGAACCATTGCCTTCGGGCTATCTATTTATTAGGCAGCTAAACGCCAATAATCAATTCGACAGTCTGGATCCGAAAAACTCAACCGGACGGACTGCCGTCATTACCGACATACCTACTTACCAGCCCGAACTCTATCAACAGTTCGGCATTTACCAACAGCCGGAAACGCCCCAAATAGTCTTTGCCGAACAAGGGGATTTCAAGATCGGCGTATATCTAAACATGGCTTTAAGCAAAGGAAACATCATGTCCGGACATCATGTTTCCCTTATGAATGGAGCTGTTGACCTTACCCCAGCTATCTTGTTCGCCTACGCACATAAGCTTTACGGCAAACCTATCGACACAACATCAGTTGAAACCTATGCCTCTCTCCGTGCTCCCAAACAATATGCAGAAGCAGCCAATGACCCGTTTGTACTGGAAGAACTCCGTACAACATACCGGAAAGAACTGGAACAAGCTGTAGCAAAGGCAGATTTCAATAAAGTGTTCCGCATCAAATGTTTCTCGGAACTCCAAATGTATGACATTAATCAACAGCATTTTCCGATTTCGGGCTTAACGTGTGTCGATGTGGAAACCAAGCAGAACAGAGAATTATCCCAACAAGGTTATTGCTTATGGGGAACTTGTGCCTTTCATTTCACTAACGCTCCGTCATTTACCACCCTGCCTTGCAAAAAAAACATTGCCCAAGGCATCTATACCATGCGTAAAATGACCTCGGCGACCTTGCCACCAACAGCTACCCTATATGTATATGTGCGCATCCTCCAACAGCCAGTATCACTTCCTGATAAACGTACCATGGTGATGCGTCCCGGAACCTCATTCGATTTCGAGTGGTCAACACTCCGTAAAGCATACGGTCAAAAAGCTTTGAACATGGAAATTGTACAAACAGACGGTTATTATAATGTCTTCCCTTATAACATACAAGAAGTGACATACAATTATCTTGGTACACAAACGTTACCTGAAAAGAACAATAAATAGTAATATGAAACTAAAAAATATCATTCTGACTACATTGGTAACAATCGCCCTGACATCATGTTATACATCCAGTCGAATAAGTAAATTCAGCTCTGAAAATATAAAATTGGTATAGATAAAATCTTTTCATAAAAAGATATGGAAAGCCTTTTAATAAGGAAATATCCTATATACAAGACAATCAAGAGAAAGAAAAACTCTTCTATAAAGAAGAATTAAACAAAGGTACATGGTATATTATAACAACAGCTTTTACTTTTATTGATGATAAACTTATAAAGCAAGAGGTTGTAAAAGAAGAAAGGACTTTTCAAAAATGTGATTGTAATAAATAATAAGTAATACCTTTGCTGACAGTATTGATATAAAAAACTATTACACGATGGAAAAGAAAATTGTACTCATCACCGGAGCCTCCTCCGGAATAGGGGAAGGCTGTGCTCGCAAGTTTGCCATGAACGGTTACCGGCTTATACTCAATGGCCGTAATGTGGAGAAACTGAATGCTGTAAAGAAAGAATTGGAAGAAAAATTCGGAGCCGATGTGTATCTGCTTCCTTTTGATGTCCGCGATAGGCAGGCTGCTTGTGCCGCCCTCGAATCCCTTCCGGTGGAGTGGAAAGCGATAGACATACTGATTAACAATGCCGGACTCGTCATCGGAGTAGACAAGGAGCACGAGGGTAATCTCGACGAATGGGATGTGGTGATTGATACAGACGTGAAAGCGCTTCTCGCTATGACCCGCCTCGTAGTTCCCGGCATGGTGGAGCGCGGACGCGGTCATGTCATCAACATGGGGTCTATTGCCGGAGACTACGCTTATCCGGGCGGCAGTGTGTACTGTGCCTGCAAAGCCGCCGTCAAGGCCCTTTCCGACGGACTCCGCATCGACTTGGTGGATACTCCGGTACGCGTGACGAACGTCAAGCCCGGACTGGTGGAAACCAATTTCTCTGTCATCCGTTTCCGTGGCGACCGGGAGGCGGCTGACAATGTATATAAAGGTATACGCCCGCTAACCGGTGACGATATAGCCGAAGTGGTTTATTTTGCCGCTGCCGTCCCCGAGCATATCCAGATTGCAGAAGTGCTGGTGATGCCTGCCAACCAGGCTACCGGGACAATTGTCTGCCGGAAATAGAATTTGTATAAGAATATGATAAAATGATACTATTTTATCTTCGGGGAAACGTCTACATTTGCCCACAGCTAAATGATTATAGAATCTAAACAAGAAAAGCATGAATTTTAAGAAACGAACAAATTTCCTTTTTGGAGCACTGCTGCTGACCGGCAGTTTGTTGGCTCAAAACGTATGTGTATCCACTCCGAAAACTTCTTTGGTGCTTTCGGCTCCTGAAGGCGGTACACTGAGACACTTGTATTATGGTAACAGACTTTCTGAAACCGATTTGCTGAATATTGCCACGGCAGAAGCAGGCCACACGGCCTATCCCGAATATGGATTGAATACCCCCGTGGAGACGGCTCTCGCTGTGAAGCATGCTGACGGTAACATGACCCTCCAGCTTGAAGTGCTGAATGTGACTACCGAGAAGGAAGGAAATGCCGTGACGACTGTCGTGGCGCTGAAAGACAAAGTGTATCCCTTTTTTGTCAATGTCTGCTACCGAGCCTGGCAAGATGCCGACGTGATAGAATCCTGGACTGAAATTTCTCATCAGGAGAAGAAGCCGGTAGTGCTCAATCAGTTTGCCTCCGGCTATCTGCCCATCCGCCGCGGTGATGTGTGGCTCTCCCATCTCTCCGGTTCCTGGGCCAATGAGGGCTTTTTGACGCAGGAACCTCTCACTCCGGGCATGAAGGTTATCAAGAATAAGGACGGTGTGCGAAATTCTCATACCGACCATGCGGAAGTGATGTTCTCCCTTGACGGCCGTCCGCAGGAGAACACGGGCAACGTGATTGGCGCAGCCCTCTGTTACAGTGGTAACTACAAACTCCGCATCGAGACGCATGATGATGAATATCACCATTTCTTTGCCGGAATCAACGAAGAGAACTCTGCTTATTCCTTGAAGAAAGACGAGCTTTTCCGCACTCCCGAACTTGCCCTGACCTATAGTAACGAGGGATTGAGTGGCAGCAGCCGTAACTTCCACCGCTGGGCGCGTCTGCACAAGTTGGCGCACGGCACTACTCCCCGTAAGATTTTATTGAACAGTTGGGAAGGCGTGTATTTCGACATCAACCAGCAGGGTATGGACCAAATGATGGCGGACATCGCCTCCATGGGCGGCGAATTGTTCGTGATGGACGATGGCTGGTTTGGCGACAAATATCCCCGTAAGAACGACAGTTCATCACTCGGCGACTGGGTGGTGGACAAGAACAAGCTTCCGGACGGTGTCAAAGGGCTGTTGAGTGATGCCAAAAAGCGCGGCATCAAGTTCGGTATCTGGATTGAGCCGGAGATGGCAAATACCACTAGCGAACTTTACGAACAACATCCGGATTGGGTGCTCAAAGCTCCCGAACGCGACCTCGTACTGGGACGCGGCGGTACGCAGGTGGTGCTCGACCTTGCCAATCCTGCCGTACAGGACTTCGTGTTCGGTGTTGTTGACAATCTGATGACTTCTTATCCTGAGATAGACTATATCAAATGGGATGCCAATATGGCTGTCATGAACCACGGTTCTCAATACCTGACCAAAGAAAATCAGAGCCACATGTATATAGAGTATCATCGCGGCTTTGAGAAGGTGTGCCAGCGCATCCGTGCCAAATACCCCGACCTTACCATCCAGGCATGTGCCAGTGGCGGTGGCCGTGCCAACTACGGAGTGCTGCCTTACTTCGACGAGTTCTGGGTGAGCGACAATACCGATGCCCTGCAACGTGTCTATATGCAGTGGGGAACTTCCTATTTCTTCCCCGCCATAGCCATGGCATCGCACATCAGTGCCGCCCCTAACCATCAGACATTCCGTACCATCCCTCTGAAGTACCGCATCGATGTGGCTATGAGTGGCCGTTTGGGTATGGAAATCCAACCCAAGAACATGACGGAAGAGGAAAAGGCGCTTTGCAAGAATGCCATTGCCGAGTACAAGACCATTCGTCCCGTGGTACAATTGGGAGATATCTACCGCTTGATATCCCCTTATGACAAGCAGGGTGTGGCTTCATTAATGTACGTGGCTCCAGAGAAGGATAGGGCAGTCTTCTATTGGTGGAAGACGGAACACTTCTGTAACCAGCATCTGCCGCGTGTGAAGATGGCCGGTCTCTGTGCCGACAAGCAATACCGAGTACATGAGCTGAACCGCATAGATAATGTTCCCTTGAACTACGAAGGAAAGGTCTTCAGTGGTGCCTACCTTATGGCAAACGGGCTGGAGGTTCCATACAACCATAGGGTGGACTACCACAAGCAGAACGACTATTCGAGCCGTGTGCTTTATCTGGAAGAGGTGAAATGACGTGAACAAAGGTGAGGTTTAGTCGCGTAAAGGTGAACTTGAGCAGTGTAAAGGTGAGGTTGATGGGTACAGTTGGTACAGTGGGTACAGCGGTCCTTTTGCCTCACACACGCATGTATATAAATAATGTACGCGTTATAAAGCAATGTACATAAGCGCATGTGTGTGAAGCAGAAGAGACGCTGTACCTACTGTACCAATTGTACCACTGTTTGGATGTCCAATCTTTTCTTTTCGTGGTAAGATGGAAACATAAAAAAGTCCTACAATACGTTGATATTGTAGGACTTTTTTATGTTTGTAGCCTTCTGGCTTTTTTCTCTGTGAACCGCTTGGGGCTCGAACCCAAGACCCCAACATTAAAAGTGTTGTGCTCTACCTGCTGAGCTAGCGATTCAATCCTTTAGTGCTGTTAAGCGGGTGCAAAGATAGATACTTTTTTGAAATTTGCAAAATAATACCATCTTTTTTCTTATCTTTGTCCCCATTAACCCTTGATATTAATCATTAATCACTGAACGTTAATCATTAAATACATGGCAACAGTAGACGATAAAAAGATTATCTTTTCTATGGTTGGGCTGAATAAAACCATTCAGCAGAACAACAAGCAGGTACTGAAGAACATTTACCTCTCGTTCTTCTACGGGGCAAAAATCGGTATCATCGGTCTGAACGGTTCGGGTAAATCGACCCTGCTGAAGATTATCGCCGGATTGGATAAGTCCTATCAGGGCGAAGTGGTGTTCTCGCCGGGATATTCTGTGGGATATCTGGCTCAGGAACCGTACCTCGACCCCACCAAGACCGTGAAGGAAATTGTTATGGAAGGTGTGCAACCCATTGTGGATGCGCTGGCAGAATACGAGGAAATCAACCAGAAGTTCGGCTTGCCCGAATATTATGAGGATCAGGACAAGATGGACAAGCTTTTCTCCCGCCAGGCCGAATTGCAGGACATCATCGACGTGACCGATGCCTGGAACCTCGACAGCAAGCTGGAGCGCGCCATGGACGCCCTTCGTTGTCCGCCCGAAGATCAGTCCGTAGAACATCTTTCCGGTGGTGAGCGTCGCCGTGTGGCCCTTTGCCGCCTATTGTTGCAGAAGCCCGACGTGCTTCTCCTCGACGAGCCCACCAATCACCTCGATGCCGAATCCATTGACTGGCTGGAACAACACTTGCAGCAGTACGAGGGTACGGTGATTGCCGTAACGCACGACCGCTACTTCCTCGACCACGTTGCCGGCTGGATTCTTGAGCTGGACCGTGGTGAAGGTATTCCCTGGAAAGGTAACTACTCCAGTTGGCTGGAACAGAAGACCAAGCGTATGGAGCAGGAGGAAAAGACTGCCAGCAAGCGCCGCAAGACGCTGGAACGTGAGTTGGAGTGGGTGCGCATGGCTCCCAAGGCTCGCCAGGCAAAGGGGAAGGCACGTCTGAACTCCTACGACAAATTGCTGAATGAGGACGTAAAGGAGAAGGAAGAGAAGCTGGAAATCTTTATCCCGAACGGTCCCCGTCTGGGTAATAAAGTGATTGAAGCCAAGCATGTGGCAAAGGCGTTTGGCGACAAACTGCTGTTTGATGATCTCAACTTCATGCTTCCGCCCAACGGAATCGTGGGTATCATCGGCCCTAACGGTGCCGGTAAGACCACGCTTTTCCGCCTTATCATGGGGCTGGAAAAGGCAGATAAAGGCGAGTTTGAGGTAGGGGAGACCGTAAAGGTGGCCTACGTGGACCAGCAGCATAAGGATATCGATCCCAACAAGAGCGTGTATCAGGTCATTTCTGGCGGAAACGATTTGATCCGCATGGGTGGACGCGACATCAATGCACGCGCCTATCTGTCCCGTTTCAACTTTTCCGGTGCCGACCAGGAGAAGCTCTGCGGAGTGCTTTCCGGTGGTGAGCGCAACCGTCTGCATTTGGCGCTCTGCCTGAAGGAAGAAGGTAATGTGCTGTTGCTGGACGAACCCACCAACGACATTGATGTGAACACGCTCCGTGCTCTCGAAGAAGGTCTGGAAGACTTTGCCGGATGTGCCGTGGTCATCAGTCACGACCGTTGGTTCCTCGACCGTATCTGTACGCATATCCTCGCTTTTGAAGGAGACTCCAATGTGTTCTTCTTTGAGGGCTCTTATTCCGAATATGAGGAAAATAAACAGAAACGTCTTGGGAAAGAAGAACCCACCCGTGTACGTTATAGAAAGCTTATGAATGACTGATTTCGGTGTGAATTTGAAAGTATATTCTTTTACTTGTTGACAATACGAAAGCTCTGCTGTAGAATGCAGGGCTTTTTTTGTTTAAAAATATCTCAAAAAAGCCTTTCTACCTTCAAAAAATGTAACATAAATATAACATTAATCTCGTTTTTATTAGTTATATTTGCGACTTAAAACATAAATTAATGTTTAATTAACACTATCTATTAACAAAAAACAGAATTATGAGAAAACATCTAATTCAATTCCTGTTGGTTGCAGTGTTGTCGGTATTTAGTGCCGCTGCATTTGCTCAGACTACAGTGAGAGGTCAGCTTGTTGATTCAGAAACAGGTGAACCGTTAGTGGGTGCTGCCGTCATGGTGGAAGGTACTACACAAGGATCGGTGACCGACATTGATGGCTATTTCAAGCAAAGCGTTGCTTCGAATGCGACATTACTATTCAAGTACGTGGGTTATAAAGACCAGAAGAAGAAGATCACGCAGAAGGGCGCTTCTGTGGATTTGGGTGCTATCCCAATGGAACCGGATGCTGTGATGCTGAAGGACGTAGTGATTACATCGTCAGTGGCAGTTGCCCGTAAGACTCCGGTAGCGGTGTCAACGATAACCCCGGTGTTTATTGAAGAAAAGTTGGGTACACAGGAATTCCCGGAAGTTCTGAAGTCTACTCCGGGTGTTTATGTTACAAAAGACGGTGGAGGTTATGGTGATGCACAGACCCGTGTCCGCGGTTTCGACAGCGAGAACGTGGCTATGATGATTAACGGTGTGCCGATGAACGGTATGGAGAATCAGAAGGTATACTGGTCCAACTGGGCCGGGCTGGCTGATGTGACAAGTTCCATGCAGGTACAGCGTGGTCTGGGTGCTTCCAAAGTTTCTTCTCCGGCAGTGGGAGGTTCTATTAACGTTATTACCAAGAGTACCGATGCCAAGAAGGGCGGATTTATTTCTTATGGTATGGGTAATGATGGTTACAATAAGATTTTGTTCAGCGTATCTTCCGGTTTGAGCAAGGACGGTTGGGCATTTACTTTGCTGGGTGGAAAAACTTGGGGCGACGGATATATCCAGGGTACGGATTTTGAAGGCTATAACTATTTTGCCAGCCTTTCCAAGCGCTTCAATGACAACCATCAGTTGACTCTTTCTGCTTTTGGTGCTCCGCAGTGGCACAATCAGCGTAACTATAACAATGCACTGACCATTAAAGAATGGCAGCGTGTTCAGCAATTCATGGGCGAGAAGAGTGCCTATCGTTATAATCCTACTTTCGGTTATCGCAAGGGACAAGCCTTCAATTCAAACCGCAATTCCTATCACAAGCCTCAGATTTCCTTGAATCATTTATGGCAGATTGACCATAAATCAAGCTTGAGTACAGCTCTTTATGCTTCTATTGGCCGTGGTAACGGTTACAGCGGTACTGGTACTTCTGCTTATCGTAGCAAGTGGTATGGTGCCAGCAACGGATATACCAACGATGAATTCCGTCTTGCCGACGGTACTTTCAACTATGATGCTGTTGATGCGTTGAACCAGGCAAGTACCACCGGTTCGCAGATGGTGATGGGCAAGGCCATGAACAACCACGAATGGTACGGTTTGCTTTCTACTTATACAACTAAGTTCGGCGAGTATCTGGACTTCTATGGCGGTGTCGACTTACGTTATTACAAAGGCTTGCATCAGAACATCATTACCGATTTGTTCAGTGGCTCTTATTTCATTGATTCCAATCGTGACAATGTGTCTGCTGCCAATAACATTGCTGCTGCTGACCCGAATTTTGCCAAGAAGAAGTTGGGTGTAGGTGACGTGGTTTACCGCGATTATGACGGTTATGTAATGTCCGAGGGTGCGTTTGGTCAGTTGGAATACAATCGCGACAAGTTGAGCGCTTTCGTTGCCGGAGGTCTGTCAAATACCAGCTACTGGCGTTACGACCGTTTCTATTATGACGAAGCCCATGCCAAGAGCAGTAAAAAGCACTATCTGGGTGGAAACATTAAGGGAGGTGCCAACTATAACCTGAACGAAACGCAAAACATATTCTTCAATGCAGGTTTTATTACGCGCGCGCCTATGTTCGATACCTCTTTCATCAATTCACAGAATTCCCACGACCGCAACCAGGATGCCAAGAACGAAAAGGTTATGTCGTTCGAGGTGGGTTACGGTTTTCGCAATAGCTTGGTGGCTGTCAATCTGAATGCTTATTATACGCAGTGGATGGATAAGAGCCTTTACGACTCTTATACAGCACGTGACGGCAGCCGTGCCACTCTGAATATGACCGGTGCCAATGCCAAGCACATGGGTGTTGAGGTGGATTTCAATATCCGACCAACCACTTGGATGACCATCAACGGTATGTTCTCTTGGGGTGACTGGCGTTGGGACGGACTTGCTACCGGTTTCTACTACAACAATGAAGGACAGATGTACAATCCGAAGACAGAAGAGGTGATTGCTGCCGGTAGTGCCAATGTAGAAGACTATCGTTATAACATTCGTATGGATGATGTGAACGTAGGTGGTTCTGCACAGACTACCGCTGCTCTCGGTGTGACGGTGCGCCCGATGAAGGGATTACGTCTCGGCCTCGACTGGAACTATGCAGCGCGTCTTTTTGCAGACTATGACATCGAAGCTGACCAGGCTACTCCGGGCAAGGAATATCAGGTGGCAAAACCCTGGAAGGTACCTTCTTCTTATACGTTTGACTTGAATGCCGGCTATACGTTTGATTTTGGTAAAGTCTCCGCTACTTTGAGCGGCAATGTTAATAATCTTTTCGACCAGGAATACATCGCCGACGCATGGGATGGTTCCACTTGGGAAGATGCGATGGTGCTCTATGGTTTCGGACGTACGTTCTCCGTAGGTTTGAAGGTTAAATTCTAACTTAAACAGACATTAACGATATGAAAAATAAATATTATTTATATGGATTGTTTGCAGCGGCTCTCACATTGACCGGCTGTGACTACAACGAGGATCATTTTCCGGGCTACGACGAACTGGCCCAGCCCAAAGATGTGTGGAACGATACCATCACATTGGCAGATGCTGACTATAAAACAATCGCCGGAATAGAGGCAAATAAAGAACTGGCCCTTTCCAAGGACCCGGAAGGAGAGACCTTCAAGGCGGCTTTGGAGGCTGTGGCAGGCAATAAATATTTCACCGAAGAGGCTCCTGCCGTATGGTATCTACCTGCGTACATTGCCAGCAAGTATCCTTATATGGACGACAATTCCAAGGTGACGGTTCATTATAAGAATTATGAGAATCTGCCGGAATATCTCAAGGCATTCAACGGGATGAAGGCATATGACATGAACAGCGATGACTATAAGGTGGTTTGGGGAGATAAAGTTTCTGTATCTTATATTTCTCCGTCTACTTTGAACAAGATTCCTGCCGCATTGAAGGAGGGGGTTGCCAAACCGGCCGATGGTGAAATACGCATGGTTAACTATGCTTATTCTGAAACCGAACCCAGCTTTGGTGGTGGGGAAGGTGAACCGGAAGTGACCTACACGCCTATTTCGGAGGTTGTTGCCGGAGAAAGTGGAGGTGAGTACAATGTGAAAGGTGAGGTGATTGCCACTTACGGCCGTGGTTTCTTGTTAAACGACAAGACCGCATCCATTTTGGTTTATCTGAATGCCCCGGCCAATTACTCTGTGGGCGATGTGGTGACCGTAACCGGCACTACATCCAAGTTTTCAGGATTGATGCAGTTCCCCCAAAGCTCTACGGTGACTTTGATAGAACGTAGTGAAGAGTTCGCTTATCCGGCAGCTCAGGCCATGACTGGTGCCGAGATGGACGCATGGACTGCAAGTGCTGCTGTGAAGTATGTTTCCATTACGGGTAAGCTGACTATCAATAAAGAGAAAGGCTATTATAACCTGGTCGTAGATGGAGCGACCCGTCAAGGTTCTCTCTCTTATCCGGTAGCTGGTTTGGTAGATGATGCTTTGGACGGACAGAACGTGACCGCAATAGGTTATCTAATAGGTTACAACGGTAGTTTTGTGAACATGATGACCACTTCTGTTGTTGCCGCAGGCAGTCAGAGCGAATATACACCGGTAGGTGTTGTGGCTTTGTCGGCAGCAGGCGATTATAAGGTAAAAGGTACAGTGGCAGCCCTCTATGGTAGAGGCTTCTTACTGAATGATGGTACCGGCTCTATTTTGGTTTATCTCAACAAAGAGTCCGAAAACAAGGTAGGAGATGTGGTGACTGTATCCGGAACTACGAGCGCTTATGCCGGATTCATGCAGTTTAGTAAAAACATCCAAGTAGAAAAGGTAGGGGAGTCTGCTTTCAAATATCCTGCTGTCCGCACTTTAACAGGTGCCGATATGGACGCTTATCTGGAAATGCCATATGTGGCTTATGTGGAATATGTAGGAACGCTCAAGATTGAGGGAAATTATCTGAATGTGACGATTGACGGTGCAGAAACTGCTGTGGGAAGTCTTTCCTATGCTCAGGTAGACCCTGCCTTGGATGGCAAGAAAGTTGTGGTTACTGGCTACTCCATTGGTGTCAGTGGAGGCAAGTTCGTTAATACAATGGTTGTTACGGTGAAAGACGCTACTGCGGCTGCTAAGGCTTATGCTGCCGTTACCCGTGCTGCTGTCAAGGCAAATACTTCTGCTCTCTATCGCTACAATGCCTCTTCCCAGTCTTGGAGCAAATACTCTACAGATGAGGCCGAAGTTGCCGTTCTGCAACCTGCCGATTATGACAAGATGGGATACTCTTACGTCAGCAAGCCTGCAGAAACAATGCCGGTTTATTTGAAACAAGCTTATCCGTATGCCAAGATAGACGATGTGGTAGCTGTGGCTTACTATGCAGACAAAGACGGTAACCTGGCTGTGACAGAATTCAAGTTTGACGGTGCTACTTGGACAGAAACAACTATTGCTGTGCCAACTACTATTACTTTCCAGAAAGCAAATGGCGAATGGGTGGAAGCTCGTGTATATTTTGAATCCACGTTCCTGGGTGGTGACGGCGGTGGCTTTGTAGCCGAAGACATCGAGTTGTCCGGACTGACAAAGATCTGGTCGCTTGAAAGCTCTTACGGATGGAAAGGCACCGGTTTTTCAAGTGAGAACAAAAAGACTGAAAGTTATCTGGTATCTCCGGAAATTGATTTGAGCAAGGCTGCTGCACCTTCTGTCGTGTTTGATTGTGCTATCAACTACTTGAAGGGTGCTGAGCGTAGTGAAAACTTCAATCTGTTGATTTCTACCGATTATGCAGGTGATGCAGCTTCGGCTTCATGGAAAACTCTGGACGTTACCGGCTGGCCGGCCGAAGATTCCTGGACATTCGTAACCGTAGAGCCCTTCTCTTTAGCAGATTACGTAGGAAAGAAAATCCGTCTCGCTTTCCATTACAAGAGTACGTCGACTACAGCTTGTACGGTAGAAGTTAAGAACATGTCTGTTAAGGAATAAACGGATAGAAATATGTGAAGGAGGAGTTGGGGCATAGGTTCCTCTAACTCCTTCTTTTGTTTTGGATAAGATATTGTAAAACTATTCAAAAAAATATTTGACGAATGAAGAAATTGTCTTTGATGTTTTTATTACTAGTGGCAGGACTCTTTTTTACTGCTTGTGGTGATGATTCCGATGTGCCTGCCAATGGGTATATCGAAACTACCGAGGAAGGCTCGGCAACATTTATATTGAAGGGTTATGAGGATGCTTCTGATGGCTTCAACGTGTTTGAGGGGGAAGGGTTTGAGAAATCTTTCTATATTTTGGAGAAGAAGTTTACGGGAAGTGCATGGAGCTTTGTGAGGGCTGCAAGCGGCCCGTTGTCTGCCATGACCGAAATTCCTGCCGATAATGCCTGGCAGGTAGATATGGATGTGGTAGAAGGAGCCAACTACTGGGCACGTAACAAGGGGATGACGAAATATACATTCATGAAGATGCGGGTGGCTTATATCGAGGGAAACAATGTCGCTTTGGAATATGCCATTGCCGGTACCAAAGATCGTGATCTTTCGGAGAATGAAAATGCCAATCAGCCGCAGGGTGACAACATTTCCATGACCGCGTTGGAAGTTCCTTTCCTGAATCCCGATCATATCTATGCAGACTACTTTGTGACCTATAAGGATAAACAGGTGCAGAACTTTGTTCTGGAGTATGTGCCCGAAAAGAAACATTCCGCTTGGGTGGCTTTCTGTTTTGACAGTGTGACTAGTCAGGACAATGTGAAGCGGACAGATGCTTGGAATCAAGATGACCCCAACATCGACAATTCCGTGGAACCGAATGAAAGTATGCACAAGAGCGATGGTTACGACAAGGGGCACCTCTGCGCCAGTGAGGATCGCGTATATTGTGAGGATGCCAACAAACAGACTTTCTACTACACCAACATCTCACCGCAAATAGCCTCGTTCAACCAGAAGTACTGGATGTATCTGGAACAGCAGGTGCAGAAGTGGGGACGCTCTACGCGTGAAGGTACTTATGATAAGATGTATGTAGTGAAGGGTGGCACGCTGAACAAGCTGCTTACCAACTTCACCGGCACAATGAAGGGTGGAGACAGTAAATATCCTGAAACCGATGCTGAAGGATTTACCATCCACGGACTGGCAGTCCCAGCCTATTACTACATGGCCATCCTTGCGGAGAAGGGTGATACCTACCATGCCATCGCCTTCCTGGTGCCGCACTCCGAACTCCTGCCGCAGAAACCTACGGCCGACGATTTCCAGGTATATGCCGTGAGCATCGACAAACTGGAGCAGGAAACCGGCATCGACTTCTTCTGCAATCTGCCGGATGTAATTGAAGACGAAGTGGAGAAGGCTTACAACAAAGCAGACTGGGCCTGGTAAGCTTACTGATATAACAAGAAAAAAAGGGGGACTTTCCATTGATGGAGAGTCTCCCCTTTTAGTATGACGGGCATGTCATGATTTAGATAGCTTTCTTAAAAGCTGTTGTCGTTTTGATGGAAACTGACTTCTTATCTGTATCTTTGCGCATTGATTAAAAAAGAGATATTCATGGAACTTTCGGATATACTTCATAACTTGAAGATACAGGAACTCACTCCGATGCAGGAGGCGGCTAAAGAAGCCTATCAATCAGCCAAAGATTTAGTGCTTCTTTCGCCTACCGGTTCGGGTAAGACACTGGCTTTCCTCCTTCCGCTGGTGCAGACTTTGAAAGCGGAAATACAAGGTGTGCAGGCTCTTGTACTGGTACCTTCCCGCGAACTGGCTTTGCAGATAGAAACTGTGTTCAAGTCCATGGGAACTCCCTTTAAGGCCATGAGTTGTTATGGCGGACGTCCTGCCATGGAAGAACATCGGACAATGAAAGGCATTCATCCTGCCGTCATTATCGGTACTCCGGGACGTATGAACGACCATTTGAGGAAAGAGAATTTCAATGCCGCCACTGTTGTCACTCTGGTGATAGATGAGTTCGACAAGTGTCTTGAGTTTGGTTTTCATGACGAGATGACGGAGGTTATCGGACAGCTTCCCTCACTGAAAAAACGTGTGCTTCTCTCGGCCACCGATGCAGAGGAAATACCGCAATTTGCCGGAGTAGGAGGTGATTCCCCGTCTTCCGTCTCCCGGTTCATGAAGCTTGATTTTCTTGCTCCGGAAGCTCTTGCTCCGCGTTTGCGGCTGCACAAGGTTATTTCTCCGGAGAAGGACAAGCTGGAGACCCTCTATAACCTGCTTTGTACTCTCGGCTATCATTCCACCTTGGTATTCTGCAATTATCGTGAAAGCGTGGAGCGTGTTGTTGGGTACCTGAAAGCCAGGAAGTTCCCTTGCGACATGTTTCATGGCGGTATGGAGCAACCCGACCGCGAACGTGCGCTTTACAAGTTCCGCAATGGCAGTTGCGCCGTACTGATATCCACCGACCTTGCCGCCCGCGGACTTGACATCCCGGGTATAGACAATGTGGTGCATTACCATCTGCCCATAAACGAGGAAGCTTATACACACCGTAATGGACGTACCGCCCGCTGGGAGGCATCGGGAAATGCGTATCTTGTCCTGCATGCCGAGGAGCGGGTACCCGAGTATATCTCTGAAGACATCGCAATGTACGAGTTTCCGGAGGCGCTTCCCAAACCGGCCAAGCCCCGATGGGCTACCTTATATATAGGTAAAGGGAAAAAGGATAAGTTGAACAAGATAGATATTGTCGGCTTCTTGTATAAAAAAGGAGGGATGGTGCGTGAAGATGTCGGGCAGGTGGACGTAAAGGAACACTATGCCTTTGTAGCCGTGCGCCGCAGTAAAATGAAACAATTGTTGACGTTGGTACGCGGTGAAAAAATCAAGGGAATGAAAACTGTTATCGAGGAAGCAAAGTGATTTATCTTATAAATATTCATTTTATTTGCGCTTATTCTTTTGAATATGAAGTAATGAAACCGCCTTGCTTTTAGTTTCTCTAAAAGTATTATCCTTGATAAGTAAAGATAACAAAATGGTGCATATATCTTGTATAAACCATTAAAAAGTAAGCTAAATGTGGCTTAAAAATAGAATTTCATCAGGAAAGGTTTGTTTTGAAGAAATATTTCCGTAATTTCGCAAAGTCGAAAGACATTAATGAACGAAATTGTATAACCAAAACAAACTTCAAATGAAAAAGCATAATTTCAA
>ERZ1027150.1334-NODE-1334-length-16974-cov-9.861517_pt1 | contig 16974 bp, 19 predicted proteins | sample MGYA00519276_ERZ1027150 | MGnify/ENA primary metagenome ERZ1027150 (study PRJEB26926, sample SAMN06164860) | human gut metagenome | biome: ENVO:00009003; feature: ENVO:2100002; material: ENVO:00002003 | host: Homo sapiens | place: USA | collected 2012 ... | reverse complement strand
GCAAATATGCCTACCTAAATTTAGTTTACTTTGATTTAGCATATATATAGGCTAATAGACTAAACTAAACTGGTTTTTCAATGGATTTCCACATTCAACCCTGCATAAATGCACAGCCAAAAGAGAAGATAACTTTACTACATATTTCTCTTTTCGCTGCAAATTTATAGGACGAATAAAGAAGTTTAAACACCCAACAATTTTAGAGGGTTAACTAAGTCTATCACTCTGAAAGTAGATAATCAGCTTATATATATAACTTGCAGAATAAAGTGTTATTTGCGATTTTGAGTAATTTTATTGTGACTCTGACGTTTATATTATTTATCCTTATAGTTCATTTACTTTAATCTAGCCAATTGTCCTTAATAAATGCAACAATTCTATCTCGGCGTTCTGATATTTGTATTTCATTCCATTTCTTTTCGCTCTTTAATGTCTCATATATCTCTTTGTGAGAATAAAAAATACTATTATACATCTCCACTACACCATCATTTGCCGGATTGTGATTTTTCTTGGCAGAGTTATTCCCCCATGTAAGAAGCGATAGATTACCTATATTATTGAGATATTCATTACAAAATTCTTCGGAATATTCTACAAAATCAGGTGTTTGAGGGGTAATATGGTCTAATGTATTCGATACAGACACATCACGGAATACATTAGTACATTCATCTGGAGACAGTAAAGGCTGGCGTGCCTTAGCACGTAAGTAGTTTTCATATTTATAGAGTACATATCTCAGTTCTCTACGATAATGATACTTATTTGCAGTGAAGTAGCGCAGACAATCTCCATTAAAATTCCAATACTCCTTAAACCCATGGCAGCACTTGTATGTAAGGTCTGCTATAAGATTGTCATATTCATCAGGTTTATATTTTTTCGCTATGGATATTAAATTGTTGGTACGATAGCCACCTAGTGTATAAGTCATTTTGAATAATATTTTCTCCACTAATTTCAGTGCGTTATCAATAGCTGGAATATTTCTTACATCTATTCCGTTGCTATTATAATGGCAAAGTTTGAGTACCAATGGCATTGAATTAGCCTTATCAAGAATACATACATCAGCTATGGGGCTATTGAATAGATGCCAAGTATTCTCTATTTCACACATTAAAGAATAAGAACAGCATAGTTCACTTACAAAAGAATTAATCCACTGCGTTTTATCATCAGCACGAAGCAAACTTTCTTTTATTGCATCTAATGGAGAATCATAACTTGAAAGAAATGCCGAACAATGGTATCCTAAGACTGAATCTTCTTTGGTTTCAAGTCTTTCAATATAGTTGTAAATTGAAGCAAACTTAGCTTCTACAGAGTGGATGTTACTAATTGCATTAGTGGTATTATTCCTGTATATTTGATGCATTAGAAAAGCTTTCAACTTCTCTAATGTAGTCAATCCCAAGCCTCGGTCATTTTGGAAGGCAAAGATTTGAGTTGCCGTAAGTTTTGCAGACTCACCACTCAATAAAAATGTTGTTATGATGGCATTGTCGATTACATGAAACCACTTAAAAAGAGTTCCCTCCTCAGTTTGTGTAGCCATTTTTTCTTCAAAGAAACTTGAGGCTTCACGAATACGTCGTTCTGATCTTCTTCCAGTTTCTATCCTATAATCGCTATCACATTCAATAATTAATCGGTTAAAAAAAGAGGAATCTTCAGGGACAGTCTCAAACTTTTGGCTTCCATAACGCGGTTGAAGGTATCGCTCGTATATTTGTTCAGTAGCATATTGCATATTATTATAATCGAATCTTACAATCTTACGTTTACGCAATTCTTTCACTAAACAACTCATAAAGATGACCGTTGTAGTCAACCTTTGCTGTCCATCAATTAGCTCATATCTATTTCCTTGAGTTTTTTCAAAAAGATAATGACCAAGAAAATAGCTCGAATTATCAGGTTGGTCGATAATATCATTCAGAAACATATCAACCTGACCAACACGTCCATCTTTGCCCACTCTCCAAGAATAAGCTCTTTGATAACTTGGTATAACGAAAGTTATCATATCTTCTCCAAACAAGCGTCCGATAGTTGTTTGATTGTCCATTTTGTATTTAAAATTCCAATAACAATTTTATAAGTGTATGTGAATAGGGTGTACATGTTTGGTACACCCTATTTTACATTTAATATGCAGAGCGGGTATTTATCTTTTTACCAGTTCTATCATAGGTGTCCAGCCAAGCACTTCTTCTCACAATGAAAGTGTCACCTGAAATACTCACAAATGAACCGATGGATTCACTAAGCGTTTTGTACTTTTTACCTGATTCATCATATAAATCGTACCATGCGCTTCGCCTTACAACGAAAAAATTAGCAGCCCAACCAAGTACCTCACCGATACTTTCGCTGAGTGTCTTTTGTTTTTTTCCACGTTCGTCATAGATGTCATACCATGCACTACGACGTTCAATCATTGAAATAGCCATAATTAAATTAAGTGGTCTTACAGCTCCTTTGGGACCTTTTAAAGTTAAAAATGGGAAGCGTGGAACTGTATGCCACACTCTTACTTGAAGGTCGTAGGAAACCTTGGATACAGATGTAACAATAGCAGCCCACGCTATAGCGTGAGAACCACTATGCTATCTTTGTATCCAATTTGAAAATTTCCTACGTTTTCAAGTACAGGATAAGCATAACGCTTCTTTCTTTTCTAATATGTCTTGGAAAGGAGTTACCTCAAATCCAACGCAAAAATAATCAAAAGTTTCGGCAATACCTTGCTACCGAGTGATTTTTTATGCGTGAGAGTGCCAACTGCGCAAGATTTATAATTTCTTGTCCTTATCTGTCGCTTTTGTCGGCATAACCATAGTTTTGGGACCGCCCGATGTGGTCGGTTTCTTCTAAAATATTATTTCTTTTTGCTTGGGCATATTGTGGAGCAACAGTTTTCAACGAGAAAAAGAATCCCGTTCTATTTAACTGATACCTTCATAAAAATATTGAATAATAAATTTGTCAAAAGGCATTATATCTTTAAGATTTGAAATGAGGTTCTTTGGACTTATTGTTTTAAATTGTATGATAATTTCAGAAATTTCCTTAGTATCATCCTCCAAATTAATTAAACCAGAATCTTGAATCTTGCGACTGATCATTCTTGGCAACCCATACTCTTCTAGTTGATATACGAGTTTTGGAAGGAATGCGTTAGATGCCCGTCCTATAAAGAGAGATATGTCGGGAGCTGCCGGATCGAAAGATTTTTTCAAAATATTAATGACAGATAAAGTTGTGCATAAGTTGTATGAAAGGTAACGTTCAGCTGCGAATAAGTCTTCGTAACTAATTTTATATCCGTCCTTTTCTAATTCATCATAGATGAATGCCACAGAATGAGACCAATTCTTTGGCATTTTCCATATAGCAAGTTTTATCAATCCTCCCATTTTATCACCAAGGAGATTAATGACATCTTTAATAGGTTCACGCCAATTATATGTATTAGTTGCTGCAAGGGCAGCATAATTTTGGGGCCAGGCAGGGTCTGCCTTTAACTTTCTTACCAAAGTTTTTATGAGTTTGGAATCACAAGATTTGAAAGCAGGGAGCCTACGGATGTTGTTGAAGTTTTCTCGTCCTAAAGCTTTTATCATAAAAGACTCATACTCTTTAATACGGTCATTCTGCTCTTCGTTGATTTCTACGCCCGGATTTGCTGAATCCAGAGATTCAACAACCTCTTCCGGAAAATCGATCTCGAGGGTTGTATTTTCTTGTACAGGAGGTTCTTCCAACAAATACACCTTTCCCACAAAATACTTGAACATACGACCTGCACGGCCAATGATGTTCCTATAAGTAAAATAGTCAAACTTGCACGAGCCATTCTTGTTAGACCAAACAACTACTTGTTCGGCTTGAGTATTTACACCTTCAATAATCGAAGATGTGGAAACCATTGTGTCAATACCTTCTTCTTGCTCAAAAAGTTTGACCTGTATTTGACTCAATGATCTGTGCATCTTGCCATTATGTACCCCAATTCCTCTTTCACTTAACTTGCATAGCGAAAATTTACGTCCATAATTAACTCTAAGCCAATCGTTGAAATCCTGAAGAAGTGAGGTCTTTTTTACCGCTAAATCATTGGCAAGGATATTCGAGATTGTATCGATATTCTTATAACTGCCGGCATAGATCAGCGTTTTTGCTCTCTTTTTTTGTAAAATTTTCAGAAGATGTCCTTTTTTAAATTGCTCCTTGTCTGCGCTTTTGGGCAAATTCTTATAAAGATGGGCCGCCTTTGTAATGACTGTTTTAAAGTCCGTTAAACGCATAAACTGCATTCCTTCGGTAAAGACGTTGTCAGAAATTTTATGAATGTTGGGAGCAAGGTAATACCGTTGTCGAGAAATTTTCCCCAATTCTATCATCGCACTTAGCAGAGAGGAACTTCTGGAGTCATCGAACATGGAACTTGCCTTGTAGAACTCATCCACGATGAGCATGTCAATCTTTTCAAGCTTATCGAAATAAGCAAAGCTGCGTTCTTGCGGAAAGATAAAAATGTTTCTTTCTGTAATGGTGGCATCCGTGGTAGTAATTATCTTATAGAAACGAGAAAACTTATGTTCAATCCTGCGGCGTGTTTCATCCGCTAAGGCTATCGTTGGAACGATTATAACCACATTGTCCGGTTTTCTGATTGAAATGAAAGCGTCGATGATAAAACTTTTGCCAAAACTCGTAGGGGCACTCACAGCGATATTCTCGCCAAGCAATAGGCGCTTCAAAACACGAGACTGGGCACTATGCAGTGTTACGGGTGTTTTATCGCCAACATCTGCTTTGAATGCCTCGACCACGACTTGATCGTCCCATGATGCTGTCTTTTTATCGATATATGGGAATAGACCGACAACCCGGATGAAATGATTAACCATAGGATTATACTGGTTCCCGTCTTGTTGCATTCTATCCAATAAATTGATCACTTTACAGCGAGCCGTCGCCAAGTCTCGCTTCTCAATCAAATCATTAATCTGATCGCACTCGGAGTATATCTCGTAATCAAGCATCTTCCTTAATTTGTTTAGCTCGTTCTACAAACCAATTGACAATCTCATTTTTATTAGGGACAGGGAAAAGAATCAAATGGAATTGAATATTATCGTAGCCATGGACATTCTGTTTCTTTTGCTTACCGTTCTGAATATTGAAATAGTTGACAGCTCGGTCCAAATGGTATCGCTTAATCTCTTCCAAATAAGTCTCTGACAACTCAGTTGCTTTCTGTGTCTTATCGCATTCATGAAGCAATAGTATGGGAACATGTAGTCTTTTCCTTATTTCGTCAACAGAAGTTTCACGTCTGAGAATAGTTTGAACAAACTTTCTCGTATCAGGATCGGGAATGACATATTGCAAATCCGAAATACTTGTAATAATGGAATTTTCTTTCTTTATCTTATCAGTACTGATAGTATCGAATACGGACTTGACAGGCTCGTACATTCGCTCATTGGCGATGTTACTATAAATCTCTGGAAAAGACGAATAAAAAGGGACAAATGTCTTCGTAATGCCTGTCAATAAGGCGTTTGCGAAGACAAATGAGGACAGGCGAAAAATCGAGGTAACGTAAAGAAAAGCGGATTTATGAAGAAGAACGGTCTCCAAATCATTACCCGCCGAATGGTGATTTTTAACACACCGTGTTGTATTTGGCAGCTTGTGGCACAGGTTGGCATATCAAGGTCTAACTCGTTGAGTAATAACTTTGCAAACAAAAAACGAGTATGGCAAGAAGCACATTCAAGGTTCTGTTCTACGTGAACGGCAGCAAGGAGAAAAACGGTATTGTCCCCATCATGGGACGAGTGACAATCAACGGAATGATTTTAATCTACTGAACAGTAGTGTTTTGAAAAGAAAAAAAGAACAATGGGTAACGATATAGAAACGAGCGAACCACTTTGGTTTGCTTTAGTTTTACCATTGTTTCAAATAACTCTATTACAAAAGTATGAAAATAATTTGAATGTAGATCATATCCTTTCCAAATTATATTTTTATGATAGATTTTGAGATTACTGATTTATGCAATCTCTTATGAGCCTAAGAACAAAAAACACCAGTGTTAATATTAAAGTGAAAGTCAGATTTGGCTACATCAAAGATAGATTTGATTAGAATTGCTTTCTATATATTGCGGAACTTTGCACTGGAAAAATTAAAATAGGTTCATATGGGAAATAACCAGAAAGATCACATATACCTCCTGACAGGAGGAACATCAGGCGTTGGAAAAGCCACGGCAATAGGTCTTGCACAAAAAGGAGTTAAGATAGTCATTATCAGTCGTGATGCCCGGAGTGCAGAGAAAGCATTAAATGAAATTGCTCAAAGAACAGGAAACGAACAGGGCGAATATCTGGTGGCTGACTTATCATTGCAATCCTCAATCAGAAAAGTTGCGGATGAATTTAAACGTAAGTACAATAATTTACACCTCCTTGCAAATCTGGCCGGTAAACTTTCCTTCGAGAAGCAAATCACCCCAGAAGGGATCGAAAGTTCTTTTGCAGTCAATTACCTAAGTCATTTCCTACTAACAAATCAGTTGCTTGACATTCTAAAAGAAAGCGGCCCGTCAAGGGTAATTACGGTTGGAGGCAATCCCAGTTTCATAAAACATGCTAAAATTAATTTTGATGATCTGCAAAGCCTTGATAATTTCAGTGGAATGAAAGCTACCGCGCAGGCAATGTATGCAAGAGTGTTTTTTGCATTTGAGTTAGCCCGGAGATTACAGGAACAAAACATTACTTCAAACGTTTTCAATCCGGGTGTTATCAAATCTAACCTGACAACAAATGCACCTTGGTATATGAAAATTATAGCAGCTTTTTACAAGCCTTTTGAGAAAGACATCTGCGAAATTGGTGTATATTTAGCCACAGATCCGGACATTCAAAATATTTCTGGCGTATTTTTTAGTGACAAAAAACAGATTGTCCCATTTCATGAAAGGTTTGATCCTCATATTGGGCAAAAGCTATGGACAATCAGCGAACAACTTACAAATATAAAAACTGATTATTAAAGATGAAAGATACAAACCTTCATAGAATCAAAACTATTCGCGAATACCATCAGTTTATGGGACATTCTAAACCTCTTCATCCTCTGATTAGTGTGATAAATTTAGACTTAATCCAAGATGTCCCATTTGATGAACCGCTAAAATTGGTCTATGATTTTTATTGTATCACACTCAAGAAAAATATTGGAATAAAATATAGTTATGGGCAGCAGGAATACGATTTTCATGATGGAACGATGTTTTTTATGGCGCCCAATCAGGTTTTTGGATTTCTGGTCGATAAAGGACAAGCTGTTAAGCTATCAGGGTGGGCATTATTGATACATCCGGATTTTTTATGGGGTACAACTTTGGCAAAGGATATAAAAAAGTTCGATTATTTCGATTATTCAGCCAATGAAGCCCTGCATCTTTCAGAAAAGGAAGAAGTCATTATAACAAACATAGTCAGGATCATCGAACAGGAATATAATTCTACTATTGACAAATTCAGTCAAGGAATTATAGTCACTCAGATTGAATCCTTATTAACCTATGCCGACCGTTTTTATCAAAGACAATTCGTTACAAGAAAAAAAGCCAATCATAAAATCTTAAATGAATTGGAAATTTTTCTTTCTGATTATTTTAAAGATAATAGTTTGGTCGAAAAAGGAATCCCGAGCGTTCAATCTATTTCAGATAACCTGCATGTTTCCTCTAATTACTTGAGCCGTTTGCTCCACACAATCACAGGAAAAAGCACAAAAGAATTTATAAACGACAAATTAATAGAGCTGGCAAAGGAAAAATTATCAACAACAAATCTGACTATTAATGAAATCGCATATGATTTGGGTTTTGAATACCCACAATCGTTTAGTAAATTCTTTAAAAGTAAGACGAATGTTTCTCCCTTAAAATTTAGGAAAACATTCAATTAATAACTATATCTACGCCTTTATAAATTAGTAATATGAAATCCTCCATAGCACTACAGGTCAATGAACTCGACCAAATTCATGTGGAGTTGGTGCCGATGTGTAATCTACTTGAAGACATAAATTTCACTCACAGGGATGATCACTATATGTTCATCCTCCAACAAAAAGGTATTTTGGCTTGGGAAGTGGACTTTAAAGGAGTGGAATTACGCGATGCATACTTATCCTTCATAGCTCCCGGGCAAGTACATCGCTATTCAAAAGTGGAATCGAATGAGGGTTGGCTTGTATTTGTTGACCCTGAATTGATACCAAAACCACACAGGGATATTTTCGATACATTCCTGCATATACATCAATTTGTCCCGGTAAAGGATAATGATGTGATTTTTGATATGATCCCTATTTTGAAAGAGACAATCAGTCAAAAAGAAAGTGTATTAAAAACTATATTATTAGAATCTGTCATAACCACCATAACAGGAATACTTGTATCAAGAATTGAGCAATCTGAAATTTACTCACAGACAATCGGCAGCCGTAAATATCAGATAGCATCCGGCTTCAAACAGTTGGTCAATCAAAACAATAAACAATACAAGCAAGTAAAAGAGTATGCACAGATGCTCAATATAACACCCCTTTATCTTAATGAGGTTATAAAAGAGATAACCGGATTTCCCGCCAGTCATTGGATACAGCAGGCAATTTTGTTGGAAGCCAAACGGCTTTTATATTACACAAGCCTCGATGTGAAAGAAATAGCCAATGAATTAGGATATGAAGAACATACCTATTTTTCTCGATTTTTCAAAAAAAATGTCGGAATGACTGCTTCGGAATTTAGAAACAAAAAACCATGATTTGTACAATTATGCACTTTAAATAGTTACCCGATATACCTGCCTAACTTCCTACTTTTGCACTCATATACTTAGTAATATGAAACAATGCAATTAGTAGGAAAACATGTCAGATCATAAGATAATTCAAAAAAATAGCAGCCAAAATCTATTTATAACCATACTTCCCATAATGATCTCCGTTTTTTCGGTCTATCTCTCTATGGGAATGATTCTGGGGGTATTGCCGACCTATATCCGGGGCAATCTCGGTTTCTCCACTGTTATAGTAGGCCTTGCAATCGGATTACAATCCCTCGCTACTTTATTGACGAGAGCGTATGCTGGCAAAATAAAGGACACACAGGGAGGTAAGCAAAGTAATAACCTCGGGGCAGTCCTCATGCTGCTCACAGGGTTTCTTTACTTAGTGTGTACGTTTTGCGGGAGTAATTTCATACTTGCGCTCGTATTTATATTACTGGCCCGCATCGTTCACGGAGTTTCGGAGAGCGTACTTATTACCGGCTCATTGGCATGGGCTATCGACCTGGCCGGGGAAAAGCAATCGGGCAAGGTAATGATGTGGAACGGGATAGCAATATACGCAGGTATTGCAGCAGGTGCACCGTTCGGAATTGCCCTGAAGAACAGCATCGGGATAGGAAGTGTTTTTACTGGGATCATATTTTTGGCTATTCTCTGCTATGCCGCCCCGTACAAACTCCCGTCGCCCAAAGTGGATACATCATATATCAGAACTTCATTCAGAAAAGTCGTGGGTAAAGTTGCCAGTGCAGGGGGTGGACTTGCATTCTCATCAATTGGTTTCGCCTGCATTTCATCTTTTATCTCCCTGCTGTTCGTTCAGAAGAATTGGGGCAATCCCTCGGCGGCTTTCCTGGCTTTCGGTGGTTTCTTCATCCTTGCCCGATTGTTATTTGCCTCTTTCCCGGATAAATACGGCGGCTATAAAGTGACCTTCGTATCCTTAATTGTCGAGATCGCCGGCCTGCTCGTTATCGCGTTCTCATCTATCGAACTTATGGCTGTAATAGGATGCGGCCTGACCGGGATCGGCTTTTCGTTGATATTTCCGGCATTGGGCGTACTCGCTATTAAAAGGGTTGCACCCCAGATGCGTGGTACGGCTTTAGGCGCATATGACGCATTTTTCGATATTTCTTTGGGAATCGCAGGGCCGATAGCAGGAGTTATCGCCGGATGGTATAACTATCAAGCGGTGTATTTATTCGGGGTGGTCAGTTGTTTACTGGCCATACTGACATTGATGTTTCAGCGAAAAGCAATCTAAAATTTATGCTTATGGATAGTTCTTGAAAGATTGAAGAAACATACCACTAAAAGAATCAGAGTCAAGCGAACATCCCATTAGATAGCTAATTATTAATCATTTAAAATTTACGCTTATGAATAGTTCTTGAGAGTAACCCCCAAAAGCCACTAAAAATTCCAATGTCAAAACAAGTTAATATACATCCCTAATTTTCACACAATTAAAATAATATTGACATATGGATAAAATTATAAATACGAAGTTATTCAGTCTATTGACTGAAGCTTCACCAGTTACAAACCAAGAAATGGAAAATGCCTATGGGTGCTTTACAGAACATATGAAAGAAGTCAGCCAGTCCGAAACAGACTATTCGGAAGTCTATCGGATGCTGAATATTACTCGTATTGAGTTGGCATCTCTACAATCACTTTATCGGTACGAGGAGGGGGAAAAATGCCCTGAAATTAACCTATCTGCAAAAAGCTCTGTCTTTTGTCATTTCTGAACAGGAACTGTTAAAGCTGAAAATCCGGCATCCCGAACAGTTCCGTCAATCCAATCAGATAATATTCAAATCAATCCTATCCATTATCCCTAAATTTCAGAATTTGGGAATTATGGGTATGGCCGAAATTCTCACATCGCTAAGTCTATTGGGCGGTATAGAGGATAACGCCGGACAAAATCCCTCCACCATAGCACTTGCCGATACGTTTGAATATGCTTTCGGCTTTAGTTTCAATGATATTTACGACTGCCAAAGTGAATTGTTTAAGCGTAAGCCTTATAATCTTACCAAAACACTTGATGCCTTGAAAGCTGCTCTTACGAAAGAGTACAAAAGGCGTAAATCATTAAGTGCAAATAATAAAGATGGAAAAAAGATGAATTTGTAAATAGCTGAATATAGGTTATTTACAATCCGAAGGTAGAGGGGCCGGTTCCGGGCTCCTCTATTTTTGTTGCTTCGTTCTTCCGTCCTTTGCTTCATCAATGCATTGAGATAACGAATTAATAATCTCAAAACGGAGTAAAATCATGTATATTAATAACGAAGATTTTGAAATGTGGATGCAGAAGCTATCCAAGAAATTGAGTGAAATTGGTCAGGACTTAAAATCCCTGATAAACACTAAAGAAGTATTTGACGAAGACGAAAAATTGCTCGATAACCAAGATTTGGCATTTCTCCTGAAAGTGTCATATCGTACCCTTCAACGATACCGAAGCAGTAAAAAACTACCTTTCTTCATGGTAGCTCATAAAACCTATTACCGAACTGCCGATGTTCGGGATTTTGTCCGTTCTCATATGGATTTTCAAACCTATCAGGACTTTGAAAAAAAACACCCGAAACCCAATGATAAGGATAATAAAGACCTGAAAGATGAATGAATCTGCTTTTTATGTTCTAAGCAGAATAGCGTAAGCGAATGAAGGCTTGTTTTAGTTTATGCCTTCAAGTAATGGCTCCGCATTTAGCAGAAACAACCTCGCCTACCGGCTCCATTCGTTCCGCTAAATTAAGCAAGAGGGAACTGGACTTCGTCCTGTTCTTCCTCTTGCCCTGCGGGGCAAAGCCTTCGGCTTTAGTGCTTTAGGATAAAGCACAGTTATAACACTTGCTATAACTCGAATTGATATACAATTCTATTTAAGCAAGTTAGATATATAAATAGCTATAAAATAGTTATAACTATGGCTAAACAGAATAGAAATATCATATTTACAACAATAGCAATAGAAACGGAGACAGACAAGCTAATAGAAAAACTCTGTAAACGCTATTCGTTGAAAAAAGGGGAAATTGTGAAGCTGGCTTTCCTGTATCTGGAGAAAGCCCATATCAATCCCGCCGATGCTCCCGAATCGGTAAAATCGGAACTTGCCAAGATAAACAAACGGCAGGATGATATTATTCGTTTCATTCGTAGCTATGAGGAAGATAAGCTAAACCCAATGATACGGACAAGCCATTCAATCGCTACTCGCTTTGAAACTACCGTGAAAGAACAGAAAGGATTAATAACTTCTGAAATAGAGCAAAGCCGGGAATTACAGGACAATGTTTTGAAAAAGATAAGCGAAACATTCAACCAACATGCAACCGTGATTAACAACCAAGCCAAACAGATTAACGACCTTGCCGGGGCTATAAACTCATCGTCAAAAAAACAAGAGCGAAATAACAATAAACTTTTGAAGCTAATTTCTCTGTATTCGGAACTGGCAACCTGCGGGGTAATGGACGGTAAACGGAAAGAAACCCTAAAGACTGAAATTATCAACCTGATAAACGAGTAAAAAAACATGAACATAGATTTCCCGCCACCCTCCAAAGGCACATACAATAATGCGGGCAGTAGCCGGAAGCTATGCAATTATTGCGAGCACGAAGACATGGAACGCATGGAGCAGGGAATCTATACAGAAGGGTTCTTCAACCTGACAGAAGATAATCTCTATAAATCCCAAGTCATAAAAGATATAGACAGCAATATAGGGCAACTTATGAAAACGGATGCCAAGTTTTACGCTATCCATGTCAGCCCATCGGAAAAAGAACTTCGGGCAATGGGAAATACCGAACAGGAACAAGCCGAAGCCATGAAACGGTATATCCGGGAAGTGGTTATTCCCGAATATGCCAGGAACTTTAATAAAGGATTATCGGCAGAGGATATAAAGTTTTATGGTAAGATACATTTCAGTCGGGACAGGTCAAACAACGAACAGAATATGCACTGCCATTTGATTGTCAGCCGGAAAGACCAATCCAATAAGAAAAAACTATCCCCGCTTACTAACCACAAGAACACAAAGAAAGGCACGGTTAAGGGCGGTTTCGACAGGAAGAACCTGTTCCAACAAGCGGAGCAAGGATTTGACAGGCTATTAGGCTACAAACGAGAACTAACAGAATCTTTTGAATATTACAATACCATGAAGAACGGCAGTATCTCTGACCAACTCAATATGCAGGAGCAGGCTATTAAGCATACGCATGATAATCAACAAAATATATCTTCCAGTGAAAGAAGAAAGACTACAGGACAGAGTCTTCCCGATATAGGTTTAGGCTCCGTTTTAGGCATCCTTACCCCCGAGCCGGGCAATGAGGAACAGCCACTAAAACCGCCTAAGAAAAAGAAGAAGCCAAAGAAAGGAATAAGAAGAGGGTAAAAAACTATAAATTAACACTATGTGCGAATATGAAGAAATACGGGAAGCAATAGACAGCTACCTGATAAAACGGTTCAGATACCGCCGTTCCTTTGTTTGGCTTACACCTGATAATATCGTAACCGCCCGGAGAAACAGCCGGATAGATTTATATTTACGCATCCGAAGAGTAAAGAGCCTGTTCCCGCCCGATTGCCTTATTATCGCCCGGCTCGGCTTTTCTAAAGAACGTGCCGGACATGGCTCCCATTTCGTGCGGTTCTTGGCTGAAATCGCCTTAGAACACGATTTTAAATATATTGGATTAGAATCCACGAACGAGAAAAGCGCATCCTTTGCCCGGAAGTTGGGTTTCTATTCAATAGACGGCTCTAACTATGCGGTATCGATAGAGAGTTTAATATCTTATTTTCAAAATAAAATTTAATGTAATCCTTTATTTATCTGTACACAAAGGTATATTCCAAGAATGAAACGTCAATGCCAAGCCCTACGGGTTTGGAGGAATTTCTTCCTTTTTGTTTCACAAAAAGAGTAAATTCCCCCAAAGCATTGCCTTATTCATTCTTTCCATAAGAGGGGTGTTTAACAGATAAAAAAAGGAAAAATATATGCTGTGGATTGGTCGGCTGATTTATTCCCCGTAAAGCCCCATCATGATAAAGTATTCCTCATGCTTGCACCATGTAAGATACTTTACATCCCAAATACTTGCTTTTACACAATATTCGGCATCATCTGTTTTTGAAGCCATACCTTTATCGGTGCATCGAATAAATTTACCCTCATCAAAAATATTTTCGATATGTACCCTTTCTCCGACACGAGGAATGAACGGACATTGCCAATCGTAATGAAATTCGCCTACTATCCCGTCTGCTACTTCAAGTATAAATTTAATTTTCATAATCTTGTCATTTAATTGATACAGGCTATAAAGATACATATTTTACATAATTGCACCTCTAAATCTGCAACTTAACTTCATAAACAAAGCCGTCCTTTGTGGGAACGGCTCTATATGCTTTGGAGTTAAACGTCTGTCAATGTATATTTTCCCTGAATCGTATCAGCCAGCTTTGTCATATCCTCATTAATTTTCGTTTTGGTAACTTCCGCATAAATCTGGGTAGTCTTAATATTAGTATGCCCCAACATTTGACTAAGTGATTCAATCGGAACTCCTTGCGACAGGCATACCGAGGTCGAGAATGAATGCCGGGCAACATGATAGCTCACCCGCTTGTCTATACCCGCAGCCTTCGCAATATCTTTCAGATAAAGGTTGACTTCCGAACTATTCATCAGGTTGAACAGTTTTCCGTTCTTTCCGGTTCCCCTGTATTTATCTATAATACGCAACGAGATATCCAAAAGAGGGATATATGATGGTGTTCCTGTCTTTTGACGGTTTATGATAATCCATTTACTACCGTCTTCCATTTTCCTGATATTTGATTCCCTCAAATTTCTAACATCCGCATACGACAAGCCTGTGAAACAAGATAGGATGAACATATCACGAACAAAATTTCTGCTTGGGTTCGCAATAGGTGTTTTCATTATACGCTCTATTTCTTCATTGGAGAGCCACCGGCGTTTAGGGCGTACCCTTGTCGGTACATAATAAAAAAACGGGTCTTGCCTGATAATTCCTTTTTTAATGGCTCGCCTGACAACCCTGCGGAAAGAAACAATATTTCCCTCCACTGTACGTGGGGTCATTTCTTTGTCTATTTTCAGGTAATAATCATATGATTCCACAAAACTAAAATCGACCTGTCCGAAAGTAACATCATTTACGCCATATTTTAGTTCTATGAAATCTTTCAGATGATTGTAGGCAACACAATACATCCGGTATGTGGAATAAACCTTATTTATCCCGACACTTCTCCGGCATTCTTCCAGATATTCTGCGAATTCCTGTAATAGTGTATTCTGGCGACTACCAATGCCCCGGAGTGCATTTTTAAGGTATTCTGCTGTTACATAACCGTTTTTACTTACCATATCTTTATAATGATTGGTGATTTCGGTTTTATAATCTTCTATTTGCCGGTTGATACTATCAGTTTCTTTTGATTTTCCGATTGCTGTTCCTGATTGGGCATTCCACTGTTCAGGTAAGATATCCAAACTTGTACTGAATGCGGTACTTTTACCGTCAACGCTGATTCTGCCAACTATCGGACATTTTCCTGATTTCTTTTTCTTACTGGTATTCAGGTAAAATAATATACCGAATGTACTTCTATTTGTTTGCATGATACTATTTATTGATTTGTTCAACATAAATATACTTGCCGGTTATGCGTGCCGATAATGTCTTCATATCATTTCCGATTTTTTCATTATTGACCCGTGCATACCGTTGTGTAGTATGAATATTCCGGTGTCCCATCATTTGACTGACGGTTTCTATCGGTACTCCCTGTGAGAGGCATAATTGAGAAGCAAAGGTATGACGTGCAACATGATACGAGATTTTTCGGTCTATCTCGCAGAGTTTAGCTATTGTTTTTAAGCGTAAATCGATATTAGGTAATGCAATCATCGGGAAGACTTTCCCGTCTTTTCCCATACCCCTGTATTTCTCTATAATCCGGATTGGAATATCCAGTAGTTTTACTTGAAAGGGAATATCTGTTTTTTGCCGGCACATACTTATCCACAGACTACCGTCTTCTTCTTTTAGCAGATTTTTCCAAGTAAAATTTCTGACATCGGAATACGACATACCTGTAAACGCTGCAAAAACAAACATATCACGGGTAAACACTAAAGTCGGACGTTCAATCGGAGTTGATAGTATCCGCTCAAATTCTTCGGCGGTAAGTGACTTGATTTTGATTTTACATTTTTCCGGTTTGTATCCGAAAAACGGGGGACGGCTTATCAATCCCCTATGCAATGCTGACTTGACAGCTTTTTGGAGCAATTTGATTCTTCCGTTTACTGTTTCGGGTTGCATCTTCCGCTCCGTCCGTAAGTATAAAGCATAGGATTCGATAAAAGGTAAATCCAATTGATTCAACGGTATATCTTCAACTTTGTATTTGGCGTGTACAAACCGCTCTAAATTTCGATACGCACTTATATACGTCTGATAAGTGGCATACGTCCTGTCTATGCCTACCCGCAAATGAAACTCCCGAACTATTTCATCGAAGAACCTGAGCAACGTTTTCTGTGCGGTTGCTATCCCCTGAAAAGCGTTCTTAACTTCCGTAGCAGTTACTTTTCCCATTCGTTCTAAAATATCTTTGTGGTGGGAATGTATCAGGAGATTAATATTATTAATCTCCCTATTGAGTTTGACAGCAACATGGCTTTTGCCGGTTGCCCGTCCTGATTTGACATTCCAAAGCCGTTCTTCTACATTCAGTTTGGTACTGAATTGGGCGATGCTCCTACCGATAATGATTTTCCCAGTTATCGGATAAGCTACATTTTCTCCGGCATTGATTTTTTCAAGCCTGCTTTCTCGTTTGAGATAAAAAGAAACTTTCAATTCGTTGTTCATAACACTCACATTTTTAAGTTGATAAAATTACTTCCTATGTGAGTTATTTGAATAATGGAAAATCCAGTGTAAGCTGCCCCCTAAAACCAAGCGATTCTGCCCCCTTGTGC
>ERZ1027150.1327-NODE-1327-length-17060-cov-8.765951_pt1 | contig 17060 bp, 6 predicted proteins | sample MGYA00519276_ERZ1027150 | MGnify/ENA primary metagenome ERZ1027150 (study PRJEB26926, sample SAMN06164860) | human gut metagenome | biome: ENVO:00009003; feature: ENVO:2100002; material: ENVO:00002003 | host: Homo sapiens | place: USA | collected 2012 ... | reverse complement strand
CTCGACTAGTCGTCGGCAGCGTCAGATGTGTATAAGAGACAGCTATAAGAATCTTTATACGATGCATAAGTACAATGGTGAATCGTTGACTACCTACGAACCTCGTGGGCCTTGGTCGAAAATTCATACGGATTTGAGTTCGTTGGGTTCCATTCATATCAGTAACGTACATATCCTGGCAAATTTGGAACCGTTCCGCTGGGGTTCTCCGGATTTCGTACAAAAGGCGGTCACTGCCATGCACAATGTACACGGTGCCAATGCGTTGCACCTTTATCCGCAGGCCTCATATTGGGACTGGCCTTATACGGCTGACAAATTACCGAACAATGAACGTGAATTCCAGTTGGATCGCGATTGGATCTGGTATCAGACCTGGGGACGCTATGCGTGGAACTGCCATCGCGACCGTACAGATGAAATGGGTTACTGGGACCATCAGTTGGGCAAGTTCTACGGAACCTCTGACGAAAATGCAAGTAATATCCGTGTAGCATACGAAGAAAGCGGAGAGATTGCTCCGAAGTTGTTACGTCGTTTCGGTATTACAGAGGGAAATCGCCAAACGTTATTACTGGGTATGTTTATGAGTCAGCTTGTCAATCCGTACAAATATACGATCTATCCGGGATTCTATGAAAGCTGCGGACCAGAAGGAGAGAAGCTGATAGAGTATGTAGAAAAAGAATGGAAAAAGCAACCTCATGTAGGTGAAATGCCTTTGGATATTGTTGCTCAAGTAATAGAACATGGAGATAAAGCAGTAGCGGCTATTGATAAAGCAGCAGGTTCCGTCTCTTCAAATAAGGATGAATTTGCACGTTTGCAGAATGATATGCATTGTTATCGTGAATTTGCGTATGCGTTCAACCTGAAAGTGAAAGCTGCCAAACTGGTATTGGATTATCAATGGGGAAAAGAGATTAAGAATCTTGAAGAAGCTATTCCTTTGATGGAACAAAGCCTAGAGCACTATCGCAAATTGGTGGAACTGACGGACGAACATTACTTGTATGCCAACAGTATGCAGACTGCCCAACGTCGTATTCCTATCGGTGGAGATGATGGAAAGAACAAGACATGGAAAGAATTGCTGGTACACTATGAGAAGGAATTGGAGAATTTCAAAGCCAACCTCGCTTTGTTGAAAGAAAAACAGAATGGAAATGCAGTGACTGAAACTGTCGAGATTGCTGCCTGGACTCCTGCAAACGTGAAACTGATTTCTAATTATCCGACAGTGAAAGTGGATGAGGGTATTTCTTTATTTGTGGATGTTCCAGGTAAGATAGAAGCAGTAGCTCCGGAATTGAAAGGAATGAAGGCGCTCCGCTTTAATGGAAATGAGCAGAGAGAGAAAGGCACAAGCATCACTTTCGAAACGGATGCTCCGGTGAAATTGTTAGTCGCTTATTTCAAAGACGACCAGAAAAAGTATGCAAAAGCTCCGAAACTGGAAATCGATGCGTCAGCCAATGATTACGGTCAGGCGGAACCTGTATTGACGAATGCTGTCCGTATCAATGGAATGCCTTTGGCAAATGTGCATGCATATAGTTTTCCGGCTGGAAAGCATACGTTGATGTTACCCAAAGGCTATCTGCAAGTGTTGGGATTCACGGCTGCGGAAACGAAAGTGCGTAATGCCGGGCTTGCCGGGGATGAAGAGACAATGGATTGGTTGTTTTATTAATGGGAATTTAGCAGTTAAATGGGAATTTATCGGTTAAATGGGAATTTAGCAGTTAGGCTGAAAGCCTTACAATTATATATTTATTGGGGTGCCCTGAAAGGGCTTAATTATATAGCGTAGGGCAACGCCCTACGAAAAAAACACACCAGCCACAAGCCCTGAAAGGGCGGAACTGTATACAATTATGCCCTTTCAGGGCGCAAATTCAGATTGTCGTTTTTACGTAGGGCGTTGCCCTACGCTATATAATTAAGCCCTTTCAGGGCACTCCGCAAAATTATCATTTAGTGGTTATGCACTATTTAAGTATTAAACGATTAGAAAAAGTATCATGAAGAAGTTATTGCTGGCAGTTTTTAGTATAGCCACCACTTTCTCTCTATATGCGCAACGGGAAGTTCCGCAAGAACGAATGGAGCAGATTTACGAGGAAGTAAAGACACCATACAAATACGGGCTTGCAGTTGCCCCGGCAGACAATTATCATAAGATTGATTGTCCTACCGTTTTTCGCCAGGGAGACAAGTGGCTGATGACTTATGTGGTTTACAACGGTAAAGGTGGAACCGATGGTCGTGGTTACGAAACGTGGATAGCAGAAAGTGATAATCTGCTCGAATGGCGCACTTTGGGACGGGTTCTTTCTTATCGGGATGGAAAATGGGACTGCAATCAGCGTGGCGGATTTCCTGCATTGCCGGATATGGAATGGGGTGGAAGCTATGAGCTTCAGACTTATAAAGGTCGCCATTGGATGACTTATATCGGTGGTGAAGGAACGGGCTACGAAGCTGTAAAAGCCCCGCTTTATGTCGGACTGGCATGGACGAAAGGAGATATTTCTACGCCACATGAATGGGAATCTCTGGACAAACCGATTTTGAGCATCCATGATAAAGATGCCCAATGGTGGGAAAAACTGACTCAATATAAGAGTACCGTTTATTGGGATAAAGATAAAACATTGGGAGCTCCGTTTGTGATGTATTACAACGCGGGCGGGCGTCATCCGGAAACGGATTTAAAGGGCGAACGTGTCGGCATTGCGCTTTCCAAAGATATGAAAACATGGAAACGCTACTCCGGCAATCCGGTCTTTGCGCACGAAGCAGATGGAACTATTACAGGAGATGCGCATATCCAAAAGATGGGAGATGTGTATGTGATGTTCTATTTCTCTGCTTTTGAACCTTCGCGTAAATATAAAGCATTCAATACATTTGCCGCCAGCTATGATTTGGTGAACTGGACCGACTGGAAAGGGACCGACCTGATTATCCCCTCCAAGAACTACGATGAATTGTTTGCTCATAAGAGCTATGTGGTGAAACATGACGGAGTGGTTTATCATTTCTATTGTGCGGTAAACAACGCAGAGCAACGTGGCATTGCCATTGCTACCAGTAAGCCGATGGGACGTTCGGCTGTCCGTTTCCCGGCTCCAGAGAGTAAGAATCGCCGGCAGATCACTACATTGAATGAGGGTTGGAAAACCTGGATTACAGAGGCAACTCATTTGAAAGGTAATTTTATGATGCCTGCGAAAACGGTGAACATTCCTCATAACTGGGACGATTATTATGGATACCGCCAGTTGACACATGGAAACATGCATGGAACAGCTATGTATGTGAAAGATTTCACAGCAGATGTAAAATCTGGGAAACGGTATTTCCTTCGTTTTGACGGAGTGGGTACATACGCCACCATTACAGTGAACGGAAAGGACTTCGGACGCCACCCCATAGGGCGCACCACATTGACTTTGGATGTCACAGATGAATTGAAACAGGGAGTAAATCGCCTGGAAGTGAAAGCCGAGCATCCTGAAATGATCGCCGATATGCCTTGGGTATGCGGGGGATGTTCGTCGGAATGGGGATTCAGTGAGGGTTCCCAGCCGTTAGGTATCTTCCGTCCTGTGGTATTGGAAGTAACGGATGAGATTCGCATAGAACCTTTCGGTGTACATATTTGGAATGACGAAAAAGCTGCTAACGTATTTGTTGAAACAGAGATAAAAAATTATAGTAAAACAACAGAAACGGTAGAGTTAGTCAATAAACTAAGCAATGCCGATGGAAAACAAGTTTTCCGTTTAGTTGAGAAAGTTACTTTAGCTCCGGGAGAAATGAAAGTGATTCGCCAGCAGGCTCCTGTTGAGAATCCTGTCTTGTGGAATACAGAAAATCCATATCTCTATAAATTGGCTAGCATGATTAAGCGCGATACGAAAACAACGGATGAAATTTCGACACCCTTCGGTATTCGTACCATTAGCTGGCCGGTAAAACGAAACGATGGAGACGGACGTTTTTACCTGAATGGAAAGCCGGTGTTTATCAATGGAGTATGCGAGTATGAACATCAGTTCGGACAAAGCCATGCGTTCAGTAATGAACAGGTTGCCGCAAGGGTAAAACAGATACGTGCAGCCGGTTTCAATGCGTTCCGGGATGCTCATCAGCCCCATCATCTCGATTATCAGAAGTACTGGGATGAAGAGGGAATCTTGTTTTGGACACAATTTTCCGCCCACGTGTGGTATGACACTCCGGAGTTTCGTGAGAACTTTAAAAAGTTGCTTCGTCAATGGGTGAAAGAACGTCGTAATTCTCCGTCAGTGGTGATGTGGGGATTGCAGAATGAAAGCACTTTGCCTCGTGAGTTTGCACAAGAGTGCAGTGATCTTATTCGGGAGATGGACCCGACTGCCAAGACGATGCGTGTCATAACAACCTGTAATGGCGGTGAAGGTACAGACTGGAATGTGATTCAGAATTGGAGTGGTACGTATGGAGGAGATGTGACAAAATATGGTCGTGAGCTCTCTCAAGCGAACCAATTATTGAACGGGGAATATGGAGCGTGGAGAAGCATCGATCTGCATACAGAACCGGGAGATTTCCAGGTGAACGGAGTGTGGAGTGAAGACCGTATGTGTCAGCTGATGGAAACTAAAATCCGTTTGGCAGAACAGGCTAAAGATAGTGTTTGCGGACAATTCCAGTGGATATACAGCAGTCATGATAATCCCGGACGTCGTCAACCGGATGAAGCGTATCGCAAGATAGATAAAGTAGGTCCGTTCAATTATAAAGGATTGGTTACTCCGTGGGAAGAACCGTTGGACGTATATTATATGTATCGCGCCAACTATGTTCCGGCTGCAAAAGACCCGATGGTTTACCTGGTATCACATACATGGGCCAACCGCTTTGAAAAAGGACGTCGCCGTGCCACTATCGAGGCTTACAGCAATTGTGATTCTGTATTGCTATACAACGATCTGACAAATGAAAAGGCAACCTTCCTTGGACGTAAAAAGAACAATGGGACAGGCACTCATTTTATGTGGGAAAACGGGGATATTCGTTATAACGTACTTCGTGCTGTAGGGTATTATAAAGGTAAGCCGGTGGCAGAAGACCTGATCGTGTTCAACGGCTTGGAGCAGGCCCCTAACTTCGAACTTCTTTATCAGGATGATAAAAAGATATTGAAAGGAGAGGCAGGATATAATTATCTGTATCGTCTCAACTGTGGAGGGGATGATTATACAGATAGCTTCGGACAGCTCTGGTTGCAGGACAATACGAATTATTCCCGTTCATGGGCGGAGAATTTCAAGGATCTGAATCCTTATCTTGCCAGTCAACGTACCACCAATGATCCGATTCATGGCACTCGTGACTGGACGTTATTCCAACATTTCCGCTTCGGACGTCATCAGCTGGAATATCGTTTCCCTGTGGCAGACGGAACATATCGTATTGAACTGTATTTCACAGAGCCTTGGCATGGCACGGGCGGAAGCGCTTCTGCCGACTGTGAAGGACTGCGCATATTCGATGTTGCCGTGAATGATTCTGTTGTATTAGATGACTTGGATATTTGGGCTGAAAGCGGTCACGATGGAGTTTGTAAGAAAGTGGTATATGCCATAGTGAAAGGTGGGATGTTGAAAATTCATTTCCCGGAAGTGAAAGCAGGACAAGCCTTGATTTCAGGCATTGCTATTGCCAGCATAGATCAGGAACTGAAACCGACGGTATTCCCTGCATCCGGTTGGAGCTGGGAAAAGGCGGATAAAGAAGTGATGGAAAAGACTCCGAAAGAGTTACTTCCGGAAGACAAAAATGCTCGTGTCAGTATATCATACGAAGCGGAAATGGCTGTACTGAAAGGCAAATTCCAAAAGAAAGAACATCGCAAACAGATCGGAGTGTTTTTTGGTAAAGGAAAAGGCAACAGCATTGAATGGAATGTTTCTACCGGGTTGGCACAAGTGTACGCCCTTCGCTTTAAATATATGAATACTACCGGAAAGCCAATACCTGTCTTGATGAAATTCATTGATTCAAAAGGAGTAGTATTGAAAGAGGACGTATTGAACTTCCCGGAAACACCGGATAAATGGAAGATGATGAGCACCACTACCGGAACCTTTATCAATGCCGGACATTACAAAGTATTACTTTCGGCAGAAAATATGGACGGTCTGGCATTCGATGCATTGGATGTTCAATAAGTTTTTTAGAAAAACACACATATAAACAGAAAAATAGAAGCGGGACATTAAGAAGTTTGAATATACTTCCGGTGTCCTGCTTTTCATATTCTGATACTTTCTTATAAATAAAATATAGATGTTATTTTTTTAAGATTCGATGTTCTGATTTTAATTATTCGAGGGAGAAACTTCAAATAATCCCTATATTTGAAATCAAAAACAAAATAACACAATGGAGAGCGATTTACCTAATTTTGATTTGCCGTCTGATTATATTGTTGGAGAAGGGTATGGGATAAATTTATTAAAAAGGTATAAAAACTTTCCTTGCAGGGTAAAAGCCGGTTTTTTCATTCTTTGTGTAAAAGGGATAATGCAAGCGACAATCAATGGGAATCTTCAAAATATTGGTGAAAATGATTTGATAACCTTACCGCCCGGATATTTTATGGAAATTCTTGATTTTTCACCGGATATTCATATCTATTATGCCGGGTTCTCATCCGAATTCATAGAGGGTATAAATCTAATGAAGTCTACAGAACATCTTCTCCCTATAATTATGGAAAATCCGATAATAAGATTATCTCCATTGCAGGCTTGCAGTTATAAAATGTTCTATGAATCGTCAATTCTTTCGTATGCTTCTCCAAAAACATTGGCAAACAAGGAAATAGTAAAGGCGGTTCTTACCATGTTCCTTCAGGGAGCCACTGAAATTTATAAAATGCAAAATAACTTGTATTTATCTTCCCAGTCAAGAAAGTACGAAATTTATCAGGATTTTTTGCAATTGGTCATGAAATATTATACTATTCATCACGGAACCTCTTTTTATGCCGAACATCTAGGACTTAGCTTGCCGCATTTCTGTTCAACAATAAAAAAGGTTGCAGGAAACACTCCTTTAGAAGTCATAGCTTCCATCATTCTGATGGATGCCAAATCCCGGCTGAAGTCAACCAATGAACCGGTGAAGAATATAGCCTTATCTTTGGGATTTAATAATATCTCTTTCTTCAATAAGTTTTTTAAGCAACATACGGGTGTTACCCCACAGGAATACAGAGGACATTAAGCTTCCACCGGCTGTTTTTCGAGTGGTAATGTAACGGTAAAACGGCTGCCTCTTCCTACTTCCGATACAACAGAAATACTCCCTTGCAGATGTTCTACAATCGTTTTGCAGATAGAGAGTCCCAACCCCGTACCCTGCTTGAAAGTATTGACTTTATAAAAACGGTCGAATATTTCTTTCTGGCATTCTTGGGGAATACCTTCCCCCGTGTCCTCCACAAACAGACAAACTGAATCGTCATTTTCCGGATTAACCATAAAACCGAAATGAATATATCCTTCTTCTGTAAATTTCCGGGCATTATTTATGAAATTGCATATTACTTGTTTCAAGCGTGTAGCGTCAGTAGTTATGTAAATATCATCATCCGGCAAGATTGCTTTTATTTCGATTTCCGGCACATTTTTCACGACCTGCTCTTTCTCTATATCCTTCATTATGGATTTGAGGGAATAATTGGAATAAGTAAACTTGATAGTGTTTGATTCAATCTTGGACAAATCAAGTATATCGTCAATCAATCGTACTAAATGTTCGCTATTGATGCTGATTAGTCGCACGAAATCGGCACGTTCCTCTTCACTTAACTCATCATAAGTAGAACCTATAACATCAGAAAAGCCGACTATTGCATTCAGCGGCGTACGGATTTCATGACTCATATTGGCTAAAAATGCCATTTTAAGACGATCGCTTTCTTCTGCTTTTTTACGTGCCTCGATTAAGGTGTTTTCTATGTCTTTATATTCCTGAATACTCAAGCAGATTCCCACTAACCGATAGGGATGACCGGATATGTTTGCAATATAAGTTGACTGCCCTTCAAACCATTCCCAAGTACCATCCCCCCGGCGCAAACGGAATGGAACTGTTTTGTCAAAAGTTGTATTACCACTAAGTTGTACAACAAAGGCGTCAGCCATAGTTTGCCGATCGTCCGGATGAATCATATTCACATATTCCTCCATTGTCAAAGTATTATTCTCTCCGGCTGGAATACCTAAATGTTCAAAATAACGATCGTCAAGAGTAAATTCACTACGGCTTATATCATAATACCATGGATAGATTCTGGTTCTTTGCAAAGCAGTATTCAGAATATATTCCTGTGTAAGTTCTACTGTAATATTGCGGAAAAAGAATAAGATATTTTTTTCGCCCTCTTCATTTTCCATTGTAGCAAATTCTCCTCTTATCGGGAATTGTGTATAGTCAACTTGTTCCTGCATAAATGTATGTTCAGGCAGCGAGTATACTTTTTTGCCCTGACGGATTTCTTCCAAAATGGTCGAGAGTATATCTTCTTTCTTATTTAACAGCTTGAATATCTTGTTGGTCGGAAGAGGCATCATCGCATTGACTGACGAATGTACATGAAGTTCCGTAAAAGCTTGCTGATTCAGTTGTATGACTTCTCTATTTATATCCAATATGATAACTCCGTCAGGTAGGATATTCAGCAAATCATCATTGTAGAGTGTTTGTCCGTTCGCTTCCATATTTTGTTATTTTTCGTTCAATGTACAAGATAATAATTAAATTCATAACAAAGAAAGCCATTTTACTGAAGAAAACATTATTTCAACAAACCTTTTGTACCTGTTTATATAGCTATTTTAATTTGCAACACATTGAATGTTAATACGATATTCCTTTTTTAAGATTCGATACTCATTTATTAAGCCTCACTCCGTTTATTTGCCAGTCATTTTTTTCTGTTCCTTCAGTGAAATTGAATGATTGCACAGAAGAAGACAACGGTTCGAATGTGAGTGAAAATTCTGCTTCGCCGCTTTCAGGCAAATAAAAGTGCTCACCGGGTTTAATCCCATCTGCTTTCTTTAAGGTATACGTTTCACCTTTCTCATCTACCAATCTACAATTCGGGCTGACTCGTATCCAGTATTTGGGAATATAATAAGCGTTGAAATGTACGATGGTAGCGGTGTCTGTCAGTACCACTTGCTTGACTTCAAGAATATCGGTATTGGTTGATTCCGACACCGGATAGTTAACGACTTTTGTATTTCCTTGCCATGTAATACTCATTTCATGTTTGACAGCATCCAGATACCTGCGCATTTTTAGTTTCAAACTACCTTTGCCATAACCCGACCACATTTTCATGATTTTGCCTTCGGGAGAGATAAGGACATAGTTGGGAATACCTCGAACTCCATATTTAGCGTATAATCCGGCTGTTTGTTTTAAGTCACTTAAATTCTGCCAGGTCATTTCATGTTTTGCCGAAGCTGCCTTCCACCTGCTTTTCGTATCGGAGCTTAGACTAATGATAGTAAGACGCTCTTTATATTGTTCTTGAATCTCTTTCATCTCTGGTAAAGCCATAATGCAAGGACCGCAACCGCTACTCCAGAAATCAAGCAATATATATTTTCCATTGAAATCAGTCAGATGATGAATCTTTCCATCCAAATCGAAAAGTTCGGTATCTGCCATTTTATCTCCCTCTTTCACAACTGTAGGCGGGAAAAGATTAACTGTAATTTCCTGTCCTGTTATAGAAGTTTTTTGTGCTTCATTCATTCTATTATACAAAGCCAGTGTTTCATCTTTATAAGAGAAATTTGGATTGTACTTCACCGACATGCTCAATTTATATAGCCTGTCCATCCAAATGTTTGATACAGGAAGTTCCTGCATCAGTTTCATTTCACGTTTGCTGATTAAAGCTGAAATACTGTCTTCTTTCGCACGTAGAGCCTTCCGTTCGGCTTCCGGGGCAGAACGCAGACTTCTTGCTTTGATAGACAAACGTTGATACTCATCCCATAAATCGTGTGAATCTTCAATAAACCTATTATATTCTATTTGTTCCTTTACAGGGCTGTCTACTGTCCACGTATGTATCAAGGTATTCGTTCCGGTTACTTTGATTCTTGCATTAGGAGTTGCATAAATCTCCAGCGACATGGAAGGAAAATCATCATTACTGGTACACATTAGAGATAATTTGTCTAAACCATCTTCTCCGGCATTTCGTTTGAAGAAGAAAGTACCGTTTTGTATGGTATCCATGGCTACTGTACTTCCTACATTTCCGTCAAGTAGAAAAAGAGAAACAAGAGTTCCATCCTTTACACCTTCCACTTTACCTTCAATCGTATACTCGTGTTGTGCTTGTGAAACGAGACTGCCTAATAAAAAGAGGCTGCTAAATAGTAGTTTTTTCATCATCATAATATTAGAAGTAATTATACGCCACAAGGTAAAGATTTTCTTCATAGAGTGTTACTCCTTTTATTGTTCTTTAATATTTCTGTAAAAGAAAAGGGTACAAAATGCCCTTTCGTCCGTCTACTTGATATGAAGAAAAAAGAACGAATGAAAATATATACTTTACTGCTTGGCGCATTGTTTGTAAGTCCTACACAGGCACAAACAATGCATGATTGGGAGAATCATCATGTTCTCCAGATCAATCGTGAACCGGCAAGAGCCGCTTTTACCCCTTTCTCTGTACAGAAAGGAGACGGCTCAATCTCTTTAGACGGAACCTGGAAATTCCGTTGGACTCCCGTTCCCAATGAAAGAGTCATGAATTTCTATCAGATAAATTTTGATGATAAAGATTGGACGAATTTTCCTGTTCCCGCCAATTGGGAAGTGAACGGATATGGTACGCCTATCTATGTTTCGGCTGGTTATCCGTTTAAAATAGATCCTCCACGGGTGATGGGAGAACCGAAAACTGACTATACCACGTATAAAGAACGGAATCCGGTAGGACAATATCGCCGCACTTTTGTATTGCCGACCGGATGGAAAGTGAATGGACAGACTTTTCTACGGTTTGAGGGCGTAATGAGTGCCTTTTATGTTTGGATCAACGGTGAGCGGGTAGGGTATAGCCAAGGCAGTATGGAACCGAGCGAATTTAATGTCACGAAGTATCTGAAATCCGGAGAAAATCAGATTTCACTGGAAGTCTACCGATATAGTGACGGTTCTTATCTGGAAGATCAGGATTTCTGGCGTTTTGGTGGTATTCATCGTAGTATTCATCTTATACATACGCCGGATATTCATGTCCGTGATTATGCGGTACGTACTCTTCTCGCATCTGTTGGTAATTATAAAGACTTTATTTTGCAGATTGATCCGCAATTCAGTGTATATCGAGGGATGACCGGAAAAGGGTATATTTTACAGGGAGTACTGAAGGATGCTTCAGGCAAAGAAGTTGCCACATTGAAAGGCGATGTGGAAGATATTCTTGATTTGGAGCATAAAGCAAGCCGGATGAATGAATGGTATCCGCAGCGTGGCCCGCGTAAGATGGGACGCTTGTCAGCTATTATAAAATCACCGGAAAGATGGACGGCAGAAACGCCCTATCTCTATAAATTACACTTAACTCTCCAAAATGAAGAAAGAAGAGTCGTAGAACAGATAGAACAGGCCGTGGGCTTCCGCTCTGTAGAAGTCAAAAAAGGACAACTGTTAGTGAATGGTAATCCGGTTCGTTTTCGTGGAGTGAACCGTCACGAACATGATCCACGGACGGCACGTGTCATGAGCGAAGAACGGATGCTTCAGGATATTCTTTTAATGAAGCAGGCAAATATAAATGCTGTGCGCACCAGCCATTACCCCAATGTCAGCCGTTGGTACGAGCTATGCGACAGCTTGGGATTGTACGTGATGGACGAAGCGGATATAGAAGAACACGGATTGCGTGGAACACTCGCAAGTACCCCCGACTGGCATGCGGCATTTATGGATCGTGCAGTCCGTATGGCGGAACGTGATAAGAATTATCCATGTATTGTAATGTGGAGCATGGGAAACGAAAGCGGTTACGGACCGAACTTCGCTGCTATTTCGGCATGGCTGCATGATTTCGATCCCACTCGTCCTGTACACTATGAGGGGGCGCAGGGAGTGGACGGAAATCCTGACCCGAAGACGGTCGATGTTATCAGCCGCTTTTATACCCGGGTGAAACAAGAATATTTAAATCCCGGTATTGCAGAAGGAGAGGATAAAGAACGCGCTGAAAATGCACGTTGGGAACGGTTGCTGGAGATTGCGGAGCGTACCAATGACGACCGTCCGGTGATGACGAGTGAATATGCACATTCCATGGGGAATGCATTAGGAAATTTCAAGGAATATTGGGATGAGATATATAGTAATCCCCGTATGCTGGGTGGTTTTATATGGGATTGGGTAGATCAGGGAATCTACAAGACTTTACCCGACGGTCGTACCATGGTGGCTTATGGTGGTGACTTTGGCGATAAGCCGAATTTAAAAGCTTTCTGCTTTAATGGATTACTGATGAGTGACCGTGAAACTACGCCTAAATATTGGGAGGTAAAGAAGGTATATGCACCAGTTGAACTGAAAATGGAAAATGGGAAGCTGAAAGTGACGAACCGGAACCATCATATCGATTTATCATCTTATCGCTGCTTATGGACATTGTCTGTGGATGGAAAACAGAAAGAACAAGGAGAAATTACATTGCCGGAAATAGCTCCAGGAGAAAGTGGAACAATAGATTTGCCGACTTTCCGTTCATTGAATCCTCTTTCCGATTGCCAACTGAAAGTAAGCATTGTTTTGAAATCGGATGCTCTTTGGGCAAAGGCAGGACATGAAGTGGCCTGGGAACAATTCTGTTTGCAAAAAGGAGATTTAGCTTCTGCTGATTTAATTAATAAAGGAACGCTTCAAGTGGAAGAGGATGATAAATCTTTATTGATTAGCGGACGCGGTTTTTCTGTTCAGTGGGAAAAGAAAGTGAACGGAAGTATGACCTCCCTTATATATAAGAACAAAGAAATGCTGGCTCACTCCGATGATTTTCCGGTTCAGCCCGTCACTCAAGTTTTCCGTGCTCCGACAGATAATGACAAGAGCTTCGGAAACTGGTTGGCTAAAGACTGGAAATTGCATGGAATGGATCATCCGCAGATAAATCTGGAATCTTTCCACCATGAAAAACGTGCAGACGGGGCGGTCATTGTCCGGATTCAAACTAGTAATTTATATAAAGAAGGAAAAGTGGTGACTACTTCTGTCTATACAGTCTTTTCAGATGGAACAATTGATCTGAAAACAACTTTCTTGCCACAAGGAGTTCTTCCTGAAATTCCCCGTTTAGGTATCGCATTCTGTCTGGCGCCTGCTTATGATACATTTACCTGGTATGGCAGAGGGCCACAGGATAACTATCCTGACCGCAAAACATCTGCTATGATAGGGCTTTGGAAAGGAAGCGTTGCAGAACAGTACGTACATTATCCACGTCCGCAGGATAGTGGGAACAAAGAGGAAGTGCATTATCTGACCCTGACCGACAAACAGAATAAAGGTATTCGTGTTGACGCGGTAGAAAACGCATTTTCTGCATCTGCCCTGCATTACACCGTACAGGACATCTATGAAGAAACTCACGATTGTAATTTAAAACCACGTGCGGAAATCATTCTTAGTATGGATGCTGCCGTACTTGGATTAGGAAACAGTAGTTGCGGACCGGGTGTATTGAAGAAATATGCCATAGAGAAAAAAGAACATACGCTGCATATCCGCATCAGTAGTAAACAATGATAGCAATAAATAACTAACACAATTATAAAAGTAACAATGAAAAAAGTAACCACTTTATTATCGACCTTGGCGTTGGCAACTACCCTGGCTGCTCAAAACCTTCCACAAACGGAAAGGCAATATCTTTCCGGTCACGGATGCGACGATATGGTTGAATGGGACTTCTTTTGTACCGACGGACGCAATTCCGGCAAATGGACGAAAATCGGTGTACCTTCCTGTTGGGAGCTGCAAGGATTCGGCACCTATCAGTATGGAATCACTTTCTATGGTAAACCATTCCCTGAAGGCGTTGCCAATGAAAAAGGTATGTATAAGTATGAGTTTGAAGTTCCGGAAAAATTCCGCGGCAAACAGGTCAATCTTGTATTCGAAGCTTCAATGACAGATACGGAAGTAAAAGTGAACGGACGCAAAGTTGGTTCCAAACATCAGGGAGCCTTCTATCGTTTTTCGTACAACGTCACGGATTTCCTGAAATATGGCAAAAAGAATTTACTGGAAGTCACTGTTGCCAAAGAGAGTGAAAATGCCAGTGTGAACCTTGCCGAACGTCGTGCTGATTATTGGAATTTTGGCGGTATCTTCCGTCCGGTGTTCCTGGAGGTGAAACCAGCCGTAAACCTGCGGCACATTGCCATTGACGCAAAGATGGATGGAACTTTCCGTGCCAACTGCTACACAAATATTTCTAATGACGGAATGAGCATCCGTACACAGATTTTAGATAAAAAAGGGAAAAAGATAACGGAAACCACCGTACCCGTAAAAGCTGGAGGCGACTGGACTTCCCTGCAACTGAATGTATCTAACCCCGCATTATGGACAGCGGAAACTCCGAATCTTTATCAAGCACAATTCTCTCTATTGGATAAGGCCGGTAAGGTTTTGCATAGTGAAACGGAAAATTTTGGTTTCCGCACGATTGAAGTACGTGAAAGCGACGGACTTTATATAAACGGAGTACGTATCAATGTACGTGGTGTCAATCGTCATAGTTTCCGTCCTGAAAGTGGCCGTACATTAAGTAAAGCGAAGAATATCGAAGACGTTCTTTTGATGAAAAGCATGAATATGAATTCCGTCCGTTTGAGCCATTATCCGGCTGACCCGGAATTTTTGGAAGCCTGTGATTCTCTCGGACTTTATGTGATGGACGAATTGGGAGGCTGGCATGGCAAGTATGATACCCCCACCGGAGTACGTCTGATTGAAGGCATGATAGAACGTGACGTGAATCATCCGTCTATTATTTGGTGGAGTAATGGTAATGAAAAAGGATGGAATACCGAACTGGATGGAGAGTTTCATAAATACGATCCGCAGAAACGTCCGGTTATTCACCCGCAAGGTAACTTCTCCGGTTTTGAAACCATGCATTACCGCTCTTACGGAGAAAGCCAGAACTACATGCGCTTACCGGAAATCTTTATGCCTACGGAATTCTTGCATGGTTTATACGATGGCGGCCATGGTGCCGGATTATACGATTATTGGGAAATGATGCGCAAGCATCCCCGTTGTATCGGTGGCTTCCTTTGGGTATTGGCAGACGAAGGTGTGAAGCGTGTAGATATGGACGGATTCATCGATAACCAGGGAAACTTTGGAGCAGACGGAATTGTAGGACCACATCACGAAAAGGAGGGTAGCTACTACACTATCAAGCAGTTATGGAGTCCGGTGCAAATCATGAATACTTCTATCGACAAGCAATTTGATGGCAAATTCTCCGTAGAAAACCGTTACGATTATCTGAATCTGAATACTTGCCGTTTCCTTTGGAAGCAAGTAAAATTCCCGTTGGCAACAGATGCTTCCAATGCCGCTGTTCAAGTACTGAAAGAAGGTGAAGTGCAAGGCAGTGACGTGGTTGCTCACTCGGCAGGCATTTTGGATATAAAAACAAATATCCTCCCCAATGCAGACGCCCTCTTCCTGACAGCAATCGATCCATACGGCCATGAACTTTGGCGCTGGACTTTCCCGGTCAACAAACTGAATCAGCAGACAGAACAGCTTTCTCCCTTGTCCAGTCGTCCTACTTATACAGAGACAGAAAATGATCTTACTGTGAAAGCGAATAAGCGTACATTCATTTTCTCAAAGAAAGACGGACAACTGAAAGGGGTATCTGTAGATAACCGTAAGATTAACTTCGCCAATGGTCCCCGTTTCATCGGAGCCCGTCGTGCAGACCGCTCATTGGATCAGTTCTATAACCATGATGATGAGAAAGCAAAAGAAAAAGACCGCACATACAGCGAATTCCCGGATGCTGCCGTATTTACGAAACTGGATGTGAAAGAAGACGGAGGTAATTTGGTTGTTACCGCCAATTATAAACTGGGCAATCTGGATAAAGCTCAATGGACAATCAACCCGAGTGGGGATTTGGCTTTGGATTACACCTACAATTTCTCCGGTGTCGTAGACTTGATGGGTATTCGTTTCGACTATCCTGAAGATCAGGTAATCAGCAAACGCTGGCTGGGTGCCGGACCTTACCGTGTATGGCAAAACCGTATTCACGGAACGCAATACGATGTATGGGAAAACGACTATAACGATCCTATTCCGGGTGAGACCTTCACATATCCCGAATTCAAAGGATACTTTGGTGATGTTTCCTGGATGAATATCCAAACGAAAGAAGGCACTATCAGTCTGACAAACGAAACTCCCGACACGTATATAGGAGTATATCAGCCTCGTGATGGCCGCGACCGTTTGCTTTATACTCTTCCCGAAAGCGGAATCTCTGTCCTGAACGTGATTCCTCCGGTACGTAATAAAGTAAACTCCACCGATTTGTGTGGTCCCTCTTCACAACCGAAATGGGTAAATGGTCCACAAACCGGACGAGTCATTTTCCGGTTTATGTAAATGAATCATATAAAGGTATCCACATTGCGTTGGGTACCTTTTTTATTTGGCCTTCTCACCGATTTTTCAAGGAAAAAGGCTATAAGTGGGGAATAATCATTATTTTTGTTTCGTTTTATACATTCAGATTAATGAATTCTTTCCTATGTACACAATACTAATTATAGAAGACGAACCCAGAGTGGCAAGTTTGCTGATGAACGGGCTGGAAGAAAATGGTTATCAGACCATGGTAGCTTATGACGGATTAATGGGGCTGCGGCTTTTTCAGGCACATACGTTCTGTCTCTTATACACATCTCCGAGCC
>ERZ1027150.1322-NODE-1322-length-17177-cov-5.377584_pt1 | contig 17177 bp, 10 predicted proteins | sample MGYA00519276_ERZ1027150 | MGnify/ENA primary metagenome ERZ1027150 (study PRJEB26926, sample SAMN06164860) | human gut metagenome | biome: ENVO:00009003; feature: ENVO:2100002; material: ENVO:00002003 | host: Homo sapiens | place: USA | collected 2012 ... | reverse complement strand
ATCAAGAACAAGTGCTTCCAATTTTGTAAATTTCTTATCAGGACGAAGCATGCGAAGAATATTTTCAGCCGTAGACAAAGACATGTCAGGTCTGTGGATGTAAAGACTTTTATTTCTTTCATAATGGGAATACGCACGATAGCCGTAGACGGCAAGCATTGGAAATTCGCTTATAAGCATCAAACACTGACGAAGTACATTGGAGAGACTGGTGTCATTAAGTGTATCATCATAGCTTCCAAGTGTAAGAACACTTCGCGTCATGCAATTCATAATATCTTTTCCAGAAGCTTTCATGATAACATCGCGCACAAAATTAGTTGGGAGTCTGCGTAAGGAAGCTAGAAGCTCAGTAAATTCTGCCAGTTCTTTTTCATCAGGAAGTTTGGAGAATAGAAGGAGATAGGTGGTTTCTTCAAAGCCAAAACGTTTTTCTCGTACAAAGCCATTGACAAGATCGTTGATATTATAACCACGGTAGGAAAGTTTTCCTTCCTGAGGATGCTTGTTGCCTTGTTCGTCAAACCAGTAAGCAGATACGTCTGAAATATTAGTAAGTCCAGCGACAACACCGTTGCCAGCCTTATCACGAAGTCCACGTTTTACACCATAAGTATCAAAAAGAGTGGGATCCATCGCGGCATTTTCCAGACACTGTGGAATCATAGATTCAGAAAAAGAAGCTGCTTGTTTTGTTAATGCATTCATAGGTGAGACCTGCCTTTCTGCCGCAGCGGCGGCGCGTATGCGATTATTATAACGATAAAAAAGACACTTGTCAAAGGAATTGTCCCAGATAAGTGTCTTTTTATGTTGATTTTACATCATTTAAATGATTTTTTAATTTTTTTTATTTATTTCTTCCGCAGCAGTACTTATATTTTTTACCGCTTCCACAAGGACACGGATCGTTACGGCCGATCTTCTTATCCTTTACGATAGTGGTAGAAGACTTCTGCTCTTTGTAAAGCTCCTTGCGGCGCTCTGGAGTAAGAAGTGCATCCCACTGAGGAAGGGTATAAAGCCATTCAGCCTTTGCACCAACCATGTTGTAGTACAGCTTTTCTTTATCATAATCTAAAGAGAGCTCAGTTGTCTCATCCATTGTTTCGATTGGGTTTGGCTGCTTCAAACTGTCATTGATGCCATCTAAAATACCAACCATAACCATCTTGTCAATGCCGTACTTTTCAGCCAGCACTTTGGTGATGGCAGCGGTCAGGGTCGTCTTGCCATGGTCAACGTGACCAATGGTACCAATGTTTACATGGGGCTTAGTTCTTTCGAATTTAGCTTTTGCCATTTGGAATTTCCTCCCTTTAATTGGTTAAATAATTGTCTCATGCATCAGCATAAAACTATTCTATCAATTTACACCTGAAAATTCAAGTGCTTTTTAAAAATTACTTGTCCTTGATGACAGTCTCAGCAATGGACTTCGGAACCTCGGCGTAGTGGCTGGGCTCCATGACATACTGACCGCGTCCCTGCGTCTTGGAACGAAGGGTGGTAGCGTAGCCGAACATGTTCGACAGCGGGATGAATGCATTGATCTGCACTGCGCCCGTACGCATCTCGGTGCCTTCGATCTGTCCGCGGCGGGAGTTGACATCGCCGATAACATCGCCCATATAGTCCTCGGGGACGATAATGGCGACCTTCATGATGGGCTCCATGAGCACGGGAGCTGCCTTCTTCATCGCATCCTTGAACGCCATAGAACCGGCGATCTTGAACGCCATTTCGGAGGAGTCGACCTCGTGATAAGATCCATCGTAAAGAGTGACCTTGACGTCAACAACGTTGAAGCCTGCAAGAACGCCCGACTGCATTGCACCCTTGATACCGGCCTCTGCAGGTCCGATATATTCCTTCGGGATAGCGCCGCCGACGACCTCGTTGACGAACTCGTAACCCTTCTCGGGGTTGGGCTCGATGCGGATCTTGACGTGACCGTACTGTCCGCGGCCGCCCGACTGACGCGAATACTTAGTATCGCTCTCTGCGGGTTTGGTGATGGTCTCGCGGTATGCGACCTGGGGTTTACCGACATTAGCCTCGACCTTGAACTCACGAAGAAGTCTGTCAACGATTATCTCAAGGTGAAGCTCGCCCATGCCGGCGATGATGGTCTGACCCGTTTCTTCATCAGTGTAGCACTTGAAGGTCGGATCCTCTTCGGCGAGCTTTGCAAGCGCGATAGCCATCTTCTCCTGGCCTGCCTTGGTCTTGGGCTCGATAGCGACCCTGATAACGGGATCGGGGAACTCCATGGACTCAAGGATTATAGGAGCCTTGGCGTCGCAGAGCGTGTCGCCGGTGGTGGTGTTCTTAAGGCCGATAGTCGCAGCGATATCTCCGGCGTAAACGCAGTCGATATCCTTTCTGTGGTTGGAGTGCATCTGCAGGATTCTTCCCAGACGCTCGTTGCAGTCCTTGGTAGCATTGTAAACAGTGCTGCCGGTGGTGACTGTGCCCGAATAAACTCTGAAGAAGCAGAGCTTACCGACGAAGGGATCGGTCGCGATCTTGAAAGCAAGAGCTGCGAACGGCTCGGAATCCGAAGAATGACGGAACTCCTCTTCACCGGTCTCGGGGTTCGTGCCCTTTATCGACGGGACATCCGTCGGAGCGGGCATGTAATCAACAATAGCGTCAAGCAGCTGCTGAACACCCTTGTTGCGGTAAGAAGTACCGCAGCATACGGGAACCATCTTATTGGCGATAGTAGACTTGCGGATGCAGGTCTTTATCTCATCAATGGTGAGCTCCTCGCCGCCGAGATACTTCTCGAGCAGCTCGTCGTCCTGTTCGGCGACGTGCTCAACGAGCTCATCATGATACTTCTGTGCAAGTTCCTTCATGTTCTCGGGAATATCCTCGACTCTGACGTCGAGACCCTTGTCATCATAGTAGACATCAGCCTGCATCTGAACAAGGTCGATGATTCCCTTGAAGTCAGCTTCCGCGCCTATGGGGAGCTGAATCGGAACTGCGTTACACTTCAGGCGCTCCTTCATCATGTCTATAACATTATAGAAGTTAGCTCCCATAATGTCCATCTTGTTAACATAGACCATTCTCGGAACCTGGTACTTGTCCGCCTGTCTCCAGACGGTTTCGGACTGGGGCTCAACGCCGCCCTTTGCGCAAAGAACGGTAACAGAACCGTCCAGAACACGCAGAGAACGCTCAACCTCAACGGTGAAGTCCACGTGGCCGGGAGTGTCGATGATGTTGATTCGGTGGTTCTTCCAGAAGCAGGTAGTCGCAGCGGAGGTAATTGTTATACCTCTCTCCTGCTCCTGCTCCATCCAGTCCATTGTCGCAGCACCATCATGCACTTCGCCGAGTTTGTGGGTCTTTCCTGTATAGAACAGGATACGCTCCGTTGTGGTGGTTTTGCCTGCGTCAATATGCGCCATGATTCCGATATTCCTGGTCTTTTCCAGTGAAACCTCTCTCGGCATAAAAACCTCCGTATCTCGCCTTTGTGCGAATAGCAAAATATATAGGTGAAATTACCACCTGAAATGTGCAAATGCCTTGTTGGCCTCTGCCATCTTGTGAGTATCCTCACGCTTCTTGAATGCCGAACCGGTCGAATTGACGGCATCCATGATCTCGTTAGCAAGTCTCTCCTTCATCGTTCTCTCGGAACGCTGACGGGAATAAAGGGTTATCCAGCGCAGACCGAGGGTCTGTCTTCTCTCCGGACGAACCTCCATGGGAACCTGATAGGTTGCACCGCCGACTCGACGAGCTTTGACTTCGAGAACGGGCATGACATTCTCCATAGCAGCCTCAAAAACCTCAAGCGGTTCCTTGCCGGTCTTCTCACGGATAATGTCGAAAGCCTCGTAAACGATTTTCTGAGCGACGCCCTTCTTACCGTCGATCATGACGTTGTTGATAAGGCGTGTTACGAGCTTTGAGTTGTAAAGCGGATCGGGCAAAACGTCACGTTTTGCTATCTTGCCTCTTCTTGGCACTTCGCTTCCCTCCTTCATAGTAATGATATCATAGGTACTCGAGTGACAAAACTCTCGTGGTGTCAATGGGAGGCATGTATTTCAATGCACTCTCGCATTGGAGTAATCACCTGCAAGAAGATTCTGTCTCTTAAGCTTTCCGCATCATGCGGAATTACTTTTTGGCAGCCTTCGGACGCTTAGCACCGTACTTGGAACGGGCCTGCATTCTGCCGTTGACGCCCTGTGTATCGAGCGTTCCGCGGATGATGTGGTAACGCACACCGGGAAGGTCCTTAACACGGCCGCCGCGGATGAGAACAACCGAGTGCTCCTGAAGGTTATGACCGACGCCCGGGATATAAGCCGAAACCTCGATGCCGTTGGAAAGACGAACTCTGGCGATCTTTCTAAGAGCCGAGTTGGGCTTCTTGGGGGTGGTGGTCTTAACCGCTGTGCAAACACCGCGCTTCTGCGGAGAAGCAGTGTCGGTCATGACATTTTTCTTGGAGTTGAGACCCTTCAAAAGCGCAGGGGCTTTGGGTTTCTTCTCAAGAGTTTCTCTTCCGTTTCTCACAAGCTGATTAAACGTTGGCAAGCAGTACATCTCCTTTCTAAGATTTATATATGAAATCCGCGCTTCGGGCATAATTATCCCAAAACACAAGACATCACAATTTAAAATTATACCGCTGAAGGTTCTGTTTGTCAACCTTTTCGGTTCGTCAAATGACAAAATATTCGGCGTTTATCGGGGCATTATATATGATTTTTGTCCAATAAACGCATCTCTTTATAGTCACCGCTGCCGGAGTCCCCCGCAAAAGCGGCAGACTCCGGCTCGATGGTTGTTTATTATTCTGCTTCTTCCTGGTTCTCCGCCTCTTCGAGCTTCTCGGCAAGGTCGCTGAAGATGCCCGTAGTGGGAAGCACCTGAACATCGCTGTAGCACTTCATGCCGGTACCCGACGGCAGGAGCTTGCCGATGATGACATTCTCCTTGAGACCGAGCAGCGGATCGCTCTTGCCCTTGATGGCGGCGTCGGTGAGGACTCTTGTCGTCTCCTGGAAGGATGCGGCTGAGAGGAAGGACTCGGTTGCAAGAGAAGCCTTTGTGATACCCATGAGCACGGGCATGCACTGAGCCTCTGCGAGCTCCTCGCCTGTCTCCTGAGCCTTGGCGGCGACGCGTGCGTTCTCCGCCTTGAACTCAAGCTTGTCAACAACAGCGCCGGGCAGGAAAGTCGTGTCGCCGGGATCGGTGATCTTGACCTTCTTCATCATCTGACGGACGATGACCTCGATGTGCTTATCGTTGACGTCAACACCCTGCATACGGTAGGTTCTCTGAACCTCGCGGATGAGGTAATCGTGAACAGCCTCGACGCCGAGGACTGCGAGAATATCGTGCGGGTTGAGAGCACCTTCGGTGATGGTGTCGCCCTTGTTGATGTGATCGCCGGGCTCAACCTTGACGCGCATACCGTAGTGGATGGGATACGCCTTCTCCTCGAGGGTCTCGGGATCGGTGACGATGATGTTTCTGACCTTCTTGATCTCGCGCTCGGAAACCGTACCGGAGATCTCACTGATAAGAGCGAGGCTCTTGGGCTTTCTCGCTTCGAACAGCTCCTCGACTCTGGGAAGACCTTCCGTGATATCGGACTGGTCTTTCGCGCCGCCGGTGTGGAATGTTCTCATCGTCAGCTGTGTACCGGGCTCGCCTATCGACTGAGCCGCGATGATACCGACTGCTTCACCGACCGTAACAGGCTCGCCGGTTGCAAGGTTCGCGCCGTAGCACTTGATGCAGACGCCGTGCTCGGACTGGCAGGTAAGCAGCGAACGGATCTTTATCTTTGCAAGGCTGCCCTCGGGCTCTTCGCCCGCGGCGACCTTTCTGTCGTGGTACTCGTATACCTTGTCGGCGACGCGCTTTGCGTCGTCCTCGCTCATCATCTTATCCTTGCTCATGATAAGCTCGCCGGTATCCTCGTCGACAAAGTCGTTGAGCAGATAGCGGCCGGTAAGACGCTCGGTGAGGCTGACTATGCGGCGCTTTCCGTCGAAGATATCGTAGACATCCGAGCCCTCTGTGCAGCCGCAGTCCTCCTCGCGGATGATAACATCCTGCGAGACATCGACAAGACGTCTGGTGAGGTAACCCGAGTCCGCGGTACGAAGTGCGGTATCGGCAAGACCTTTACGCGCACCACGCGACGAAATGAAGTATTCGAGTATATTAAGACCTTCACGGTAGTTGGCTCTGATGGGGATTTCAATCGTCTTACCTGCTGTATTCGCGATAAGTCCGCGCATACCTGCAAGCTGACGCAGCTGGCTGTCGTTGCCTCGCGCACCGGAGTCAAGCATCATGTTGATCGGGTTGTAGGGATCGAAGTTCGCCTTGAGTTCTGCGGCAACTCTCTTTGTGCAGTCTTCCCAGGTCTCAATAACCATGTTCGTGCGCTCCTCGTCGGAGAGAAGACCGTTCTCATAGTTGTCCATGATCTCGGCGATGTCCTTCTCGGCGTCGGCAATGAGTTCGCCCTTGCGCGGCGGTATGGTAGCGTCGCAGACAGCGACGGTGATACCGCTTCGGGTCGAGTACTTGTAGCCCTGAGCCTTGATTTTATCAAGCATATCGGCCGCTATCGAAGTGCCGTGAATCTTGATGCATCTGTCGATAATTTCGCCGAGTTTCTTTTTATTGACGAGGAAATCGACCTCAAGCTTGAAGTCGTTCTCCGGATCGCTTCTGTCAACAAAGCCGAGATCCTGCGGGATAGGTCCGTTGAAGATAACGCGTCCCATGGTGGTGGAGACGAGCTTTCTGACGGGCTTGCCGTCAATCTCCTTGGTCATGCGGATCTTAATTCTCGCATGGAGTCCGATGGTGCCGTCGTCGTAAGCCATGGTGGCCTCATCGACATCTCTGAACACCTTGCCCTCGCCGGGCTCGCCGGGCTTTTCAAGGGTGAGGTAATAGGAGCCGAGGACCATGTCCTGCGTGGGAACGGTGACCGGGCGTCCGTCGGAGGGCTTGAGGAGGTTGTTGGCGGCGAGCATAAGGAAGCGCGCCTCAGCCTGAGCCTCCGCAGAAAGCGGAACGTGAACTGCCATCTGGTCGCCGTCGAAGTCGGCGTTGAATGCGGTACAAACGAGGGGATGAAGCTTGATAGCTCTGCCCTCGACAAGGATGGGCTCGAAAGCCTGGATACCGAGTCTGTGAAGTGTGGGAGCGCGGTTGAGGAGCACGGGGTGATCCTTGATAACCACTTCGAGAGCATCCCAGACAACGGGATTCTGACGCTCGACCATCTTTCTTGCGGACTTGACGTTGTTCGCCTTGCCGGTCTGGACAAGTCTCTTCATGACGAAGGGCTTGAACAGCTCAAGAGCCATCTCGGTCGGCAGACCGCACTGATAAATCTTCAGCTCGGGACCAACGACGATAACCGAACGTCCGGAATAGTCAACACGCTTACCGAGCAGGTTCTGTCTGAAACGTCCCTGCTTACCTTTAAGCATATCGGAGAGCGACTTGAGCGCTCTGTTGTTCGGACCGGTTACGGGTCTGCCGCGGCGGCCGTTGTCGATAAGAGCATCGACAGCTTCCTGAAGCATACGCTTCTCGTTGCGGACTATTATCTCGGGTGCGCCGAGCTCAAGGAGCTTGCGCAGACGGTTGTTTCTGTTGATAACGCGGCGGTAAAGATCATTGAGGTCGCTCGTTGCAAAGCGTCCGCCCTCGAGCTGAACCATGGGACGAAGCTCCGGCGGGATAACCGGAAGCACGTCAAGGATCATCCACTCGGGTCTGTTGCCGCTCTGTCTGAACGCCTCGACAACCTCAAGGCGTTTGAGAGCCTTAGCCTTCTTCTGACCGCTTGCGTTCTCTATCTCCTCGCGCAGCTGCGCGGAGAGCTGGTCGAGGTCGATCTCGGCAAGAAGCTCCTTGATAGCCTCGGCGCCCATGCCTGCCCTGAAATCGTCCTCATACATCAGGCGGTACTCGTCGTAATCCTTCTCGTCGAGAACCTGATACTTTTTAAGATCCGTTGTGCCGGGATCGATAACGATATGCATCGCAAAGTAGAGAACTTTCTCAAGGTTGCGCGGCGATATATCGAGGATAAGACCCATTCTTGAGGGTATTCCCTTGAAATACCAGATGTGGGAAACGGGAGCTGCAAGCTCGATGTGACCCATTCTCTCGCGGCGAACCTTGGAGCGGGTTATCTCAACGCCGCAGCGTTCGCATATCTTGCCCTTGTAGCGGATTCTTTTATATTTGCCGCAGTGGCACTCCCAGTCCTTCTGGGGTCCGAATATCCTTTCGCAGAACAGTCCGTCCTTTTCGGGCTTGAGTGTGCGGTAATTGATGGTTTCGGGCTTCTTGACCTCGCCGTAAGACCAGCTTCTAATCTTATCGGGAGACGCAAGACCTATTTTTATGGATTCAAAGGTATTGTTTTCCATCCGTTGACTGCCCCTTTTTAAAATATATTTTTAAGGTGACTGTTCTCAGTCGTCGTAGTCGTCAAGCTCGCCTTCGCTGTCGGAGAAGATGTCGCCGTCATAGTAGTCATCTTCGCCCTCGGCATTGTCTGCGAAATCGGCGCTGTCATCGTCGTCCTCGTCGGAGCTGACATTGAAAATATCGCCCTCTTCGTTTTCCGTGCCGTAGCCGCCTGCAGTGCCGGCGTCGTTGACGGAGGAGAATGCCTTATCGTCTGAAGGTGCAAATCCGAGTTCCTCGTCGGTCTGCTTGAGGTCTATCTCCTCGCCGTCCGCGTCAAGAACGCTGACATCAAGGCAGAGGGACTGAAGCTCTTTGACGAGAACCTTGAACGACTCGGGAATGCCGGGCTTGGGAACGTTGTTGCCCTTGACTATCGCCTCGTAGGTCTTGACACGGCCGACAACATCGTCGGACTTGACTGTCAGTATCTCCTGGAGGGTGTAGGCAGCGCCGTAAGCCTCGAGAGCCCAGACTTCCATCTCACCGAAACGCTGGCCGCCGAACTGGGCTTTACCGCCGAGGGGCTGCTGCGTAACGAGCGAGTACGGGCCGGTGGAACGTGCGTGAATCTTATCGTCAACAAGGTGGAACAGCTTGAGGTAATACATGACACCGACGGTGACGGGGTTATCGAACTGTCTGCCGGTACGTCCGTCGTAAAGTATCGTCTTGCCGTCCTCTCTGAGTCCTGCCTGCTTGAGCGCTTCGCGGATATCATCCTCGTGCGCGCCGTCGAAGACGGGAGTCTCGACCTTGTAGCCCAGATGCTTCGCGGCAAAGCCGAGATGCACTTCGAGCACCTGACCGATATTCATTCGGGAGGGAACGCCCAGGGGGTTGAGCACGATATCGAGCGGCGTGCCGTCCGGAAGGAAGGGCATATCCTCCTGAGAAAGTATTCTTGAAACAACACCCTTGTTACCGTGGCGGCCTGCCATCTTATCGCCGACGGAAAGCTTACGCTTCTGGGCGATATAGCAGCGGACGACCTTGTTTACGCCGGGTGCGAGCTCATCGCTGTTCTCGCGGGTGAACTCTTCGACCTTGACGACGATGCCGTATTCGCCGTGGGAGACCTTGAGGGAGGTATCTCTGACCTCTTTCGCCTTCTCGCCGAATATGGCGCGGAGCAGTCTCTCCTCTGCGGTCAGCTCGGTCTCGCCCTTGGGCGTTACCTTACCGACAAGGATGTCGCCGGAGTGAACTTCGGCGCCGACGCGGATTATGCCGCGCTCGTCAAGGTTGCTCAGAAGATCGTCGGAGACGTTCGGGATATCCCTTGTGATCTCCTCGGGTCCGAGCTTTGTATCTCTCGCTTCGATCTCGTGTTTCTCGATATGAATCGAGGTGTAGACATCGTTGCGAACCATCTTTTCGTTGATGAGAACCGCGTCCTCGTAGTTGTAGCCTTCCCAGGTCATGAAGCCGACAAGGGCGTTCTTGCCGAGGGATATCTCGCCGTGATCCGTTGCGGGACCGTCGGCTATGACGTCGCCCTTTTCAACGCGCTGGTTGAGGGTGACTATCGGGCGCTGGTTGACGCATGTGCCCTGGTTGGAGCGCATGAACTTGATTATATCGTAATGGTCGAGAATGTTCTCGTCGCTGAGAATCTCGATCTGCTCGGCATCGACCTTTGTGACGCGGCCGGAGTGCTTTGCAAGCACGACAACGCCGGAGTCGACAGCCGCTTTATATTCCATACCGGTGCCGACTATAGGGCTCTCGGTCTTGAGCAGCGGAACCGCCTGCTTCTGCATGTTCGATCCCATGAGGGCTCGGTTTGCGTCGTCGTTCTCGAGGAACGGAATCATCGAAGTTGCGACGGAGACGACCATCTTCGGGGAGACATCCATGTAGTCGACCTTCATGCGGTCGATCTCAAGGAAGCCGTCCCTGTGTCTTGCGTTGACTCTCTCATGGACGAACATTCCGTTCTCGTCGAGCGGCTCGTTCGCCTGGGCGACAATGTAATCGTCCTCGACATCGGCTGTCATATACTCAACTTCGTCAGTGACGCGTCCGGTGGTCTTGTCGACCTTTCTGAACGGGGCCTCGATGAAACCGTATTCATTTATGCGCGCGAAAGTTGCAAGGTAGGAGATAAGTCCGACGTTGGAACCTTCGGGAGTCTCGATGGGGCACATTCTGCCGTAATGCGAGTAGTGAACGTCTCGGACTTCGAATCCTGCACGGTCTCTTGAAAGACCGCCGGGGCCGAGGGCGGAAAGACGGCGCTTATGAGTCAGCTCTGCAAGGGGGTTGATCTGATCCATGAACTGCGACAGCGGGGAAGAGCCGAAGAACTCCTTTATCGCCATCATGACAGGACGGATGTTGATAAGAGCCTGAGGAGTGATGTTCTCCTCCTTCTCCTGAGCCTGAAGAGTCATTCTCTCGCGGACAACTCTCTCCATTCTCGACAGACCGATTCTGAACTGATTCTGGAGCAGCTCGCCCACGCAGCGGATACGTCTGTTGCCGAGGTGGTCAATGTCGTCCGTTGTGCCTATCTTGTTCGCAAGGCAGTTGATATAGTTTATCGAAGAGAAGATATCGTCGATTATGATGTGGTTCGGGATAAGGTCGTCGTGGCGGAGTCTGAGCTGCTCGAGAAGAGCCTCTTTGTCGTCGCCGCACTCGTCGACTATCTCGGTTATTATCTGGAAGCGAACCTTCTCGTTGATGCCGGCTTCAAGAAGCTCTTCCTTGGTCACTCCCTCGGGCACATAGTCCATGGGATCGACCATGCCGTTGGAGATGATCTTGACCTTCTTGCCCTCGACATCGGCGACGGCGACCATAACGCCTGCGCGCTCGATCTCCTTAGCCTTCGCCTTGGTAACGACCTCGCCTGCCTCGGCAAGAATCTCGCCGGTCAGCGGAGCGATAACGGGCTCGGCAAGCTTGCAGCCTGCAAGGCGGGCGGCAATGGCGAGCTTCTTATTATATTTGTATCTGCCGACGCGCGAGATATCGTATCTGCGCGGATCGAAGAAGAGATTGTCGAGCAGCTGCTGGGCGGACTCAAGGGTCACGGGCTCGCCGGGACGCAGACGCTTGAAGACTTCCATGAGCGCTTCGCCCTGGTTCTTCGTCTCGTCTCTCTCGATGGTGGCTTCGATTCTCTCATCGTTGCCGAAGAACTCGCGGATCTCATCGTCCGTACCGAGTCCGAGTGCTCTGATGAAAGTGGTGATGAATATCTTTCTGTTCTTGTCTATTCTTACATAATAGACATCGTTTATGTCCGTCTCATACTCAAGCCATGCGCCGCGGTTGGGGTTGATTGTGCTTGAGAACAGCTCGATACCGGTCTTGTCGTGGGTCATATCGAAATATACGCCCGGCGAACGGACGAGCTGGGAGACGATGACTCTCTCTGCGCCGTTGATAACAAAGGTGCCGCTGTCGGTCATGATGGGGAACTCACCCATAAAAACCTCGGACTCCTTTATTGCACCCGTCTCCTTGTTGAGCAGACGCACAGTGACGCGCATGGGGGCTGCATAGGTAGCGTCGCGCTCCTTGCACTCCTGCACGGTGTGTTTAGTCTTCTCGTCAATGCGATAGTCTATAAAGGTCAGCACCCAGTTGCCGGTGTAGTCGGTGATTTCCGCTATGTCGCGGAACACCTCCTTGAGTCCGGTGTCGAGAAACCATTTGTACGAGTTCTTCTGAACCTCGATGAGATTGGGCATCTCCATGACTTCTTCGATCTTGCCGAAGCTCATGCGCGTGGTCGTTCCTTTTTTGACGGGCTTAACATTCAGCATAGGCCAATTCACTCCGTTCTTTTTTCATCCGTTTCGTGTTATCACCATCAATTGACAGAAGCAGATATCCCATTTTTCGGGGCTATACACTTTTGTCAATTGACGGCTCGCGCAAGCTCTTTTGAAGAGCGTTGAAATGCAATAATGAAGCGGTTTTCCGCGTTTCGGGAAAGCTGTAACAAGCCCTTAGCCGAAAAGGCCGGGCACACAACGCTCCATTATAATTGTGCAGTTTTACATTTTACACTGCTAACCACATTTTGTCAAGAGGAGATACGGCTTTTTTCAGAGCAAATTCAAACTTTTTACAATATCCGTCACAATCCCGCTCTCTTGGCTCTTATCGGCGCGGAATTTATGCAATTCTGACCGCCCGCAGGCTAAATATAAGGTATTATATAAGCAAAAATCGGCGCGACTGAATATTACAAATTAAAATACCGATAATATTCCATGATTTCGCATATCGTTTTTGACTTAAAAGCCGATGTGTGATATAATATCTGCAATTTTCAGTTTGTCGGAGGAAGAGCATGACCGGTATTGTTGATGTCGGCGGCGGAATGCGCGGAGTTTTTTCCGCAGGCATTTATGACCGTTTTATTGAAGAGGGAATAAACTTCGACCTGTGCATAGGCGTCTCGGCGGGCAGCGCGAATCTCATCTCTTATGCCGCCGGACACCATGACCGAGTCAAGCGTTTTTATGTGAACTACGCTCAGCGCAAGCAGTATATGAGCTTCGACAATTTCATACACAGCGGCTCATATATCGGACTTGATTATATTTACTCCACTATTTCAAACTCCGACGGCGAAGATCCGCTGAACTATGATGCTTTTACAGCGAACCACACGGATTTCATAACCGTAGTCACCGACGGCGAGACGGGAGAGCCGATATACTTCCCTAAAAGCAGCATAAAGCGCGACGACCTGACGGTCATAAAAGCCTCATGCTGCCTGCCTGCGGTGTGCAAGCCGATAGTTATCGACGGCAAAGACTGCTTCGACGGCGGGATCTCCGACCCTATCCCCTTTCAGAAGGCGTTTGACATGGGTTGCAACAAAGTTATAGTTGTCATCTCAAAGCCCATTGATTACCGCAAATCGCCGCAGAAGCATATGCCGATAATCAAAGCCGCGCTGAAAAAATATCCGAAAGTCTTTGACCGCCTTGCCGTAAGGCACGAGGTATACAACCGCCAGCTCGAAGAGGCGATAAAGCTTCAGGAGCAGGGCAAAGTGATTATCTTAGCTCCGCAGGACTGCTACGGCGTGAACACGCTGACCCGCGAGCCCGCCGCCCTCGAAAAGCTCTACGAAGAGGGTCGCCGCTGCGCGGACGAGCACCTCAGCGAGATAAAAGCGCCCGGTGAAAGGACCGCATAGTTAAATTATACCGGAGTTTTGACGCTCCGGTATTTTTTATTCAATAACGCAAACGCAACACACGGATTTAATATGACGCGCAACGCAAGGATTGCATTTCACAGATTTGATAAAAGTTTCGGTTTGCTGTGCCGTAAAAGCATCAAAAGATAAAAAATTCAGAAATTCCAGAAAAAACTTTACTTTTTAGCGGCAACGGTGTTAAAATAGAGAAAATTCACGCGGCGCAGACCGCGGCACAGGGGATGATATCTTGGACAAGATAGATGTTAAGATAATCGAATGTCTCAAGAAAAACGCAAGAGAAAACGCTTCGGTAATCGGCTCGCAGGTCAACATGTCCGTCTCGGCCGTCATCGAGCGCATAAAGAAGCTCGAAGCCAACGGCATAATCAAGCAGTACACCGTCGTGCTCGACAGCAAGAAGCTCGGCATGGACATCACCGCGTTCATCTCGGTGAGCATGGAGCATCCGAAGTACAACAACAATTTCAACGAATTCGTCAAGACCCACAAGCAGATAACCGAGTGTCACTACATCACCGGCGACTTCGACTTTCTTCTCAAAGTCAACACCGAATCGACCGGCGGACTTGAATCGCTGCTCAATGAAATAAAGAGTGCCGGCGGCGTTTCGCTGACAAAGACGCTCGTCGTTCTCTCGACAGTCAAAGAGGACTACTCTGTAAATCTCGAATAAAATATATCAGCACAAAAGACCTGCTCTCTATTCTCTATATAGAAAGCAGGTCTTGTTTTTATCAATCAAGCGGCATCTTTGGGAACAGCATTATTTTAAACCACTCGACCGCGCGCCAGAAAAATTGATCTATCTTCTGCGACGCCTGCGCGTGCGATGAGAATTTGTCTTTCTTTACGAGCGTTCCGTCTTTCTCGACCATCTCAATGAACACCGGGTGCGCCGGAGAGCCGCTGTTGGGCGAATGTATCGCCATAAGAAGCCTGCCGTCGTTTGCAGTGAATATCATCCCGTGGCCGCCGTCAAGGTCAGCACTTTTGTGCCTCTGATAGAGCGGGATGCTGTTGAAGTGCCAGCTACCGCGGAGCTGACCGCTCAAGGAGAAGAGCGAGCCGACCGAATAGCCGAGCTTCGATCCGCTCGACCAGAGCATTATGAGCGTCCCCTGCTGCGTTTTATACAGAAACGGTCCGTCAGTTATGTTACTCGCCCAAATGCAGTCGTCGGCGCGGAACAGGGTCTCCGGCTCGGTGACAAAATGTGTCAGGTCGGGGCTGAGCTGAGCAAAGGATATGTCCCCCACCCCGTCGGGCATACTGGTCCACTCATGGACAAAAATCATATACGGCACTCCATCCTCAACATAGAGCGTGCCGTCGATGCTGTCCCAATCGTGCGGGGTGATGTGTCCGTCGCTTATCTCTTCAAAAGGTCCCAACGGGCTTGACGAGCGAAACACAGATGTTCCTCTATGTCCGGTCGATGCGCTGCCATATGATGCCAAAAGATAGTAGTTGCCGTTATAATAATGACATTCGGGCGCCCAGAAGCAGTTCACTCCGTCGAAGCCGTCCTTCGCCTCAAAGACATTGACGGGACCGTACCATGTCTCAAGGTCGAGACTGACATAGCAGCCGTAGCCATCAACGGTCGATGCGCCCGTGCCGTACATATAATATATGCCGCCGTTGACCAGAACAAACGGATCGCGGATAACGACATCGCGGACATTGACGCTGTGCGATGTATCTATCCCGAGAGCCCTCAGTTCGTCGGTGCTTCTGTTTTCCTGCGCATATGCGCCCGGGACAATAATACTCATGACCATAACAACCGCCGCCAATGCCGATAAAAACCGTTTCATTTTGCAGCTCCTCTCCTCTGTTTTTTTCAAGTATATCATATATATTATTTGCTTTTCAATATAAAAACGCCCCTAAGACAAATTCTTCGGAGCGCGTTTTTTTACATCAGCTGTTCTATAACCGCCGAATAGAGGCTCTCGGGGTCGGCGAGGATTTTATCCCGGACGCTCTGCGCCTGCTCCATATCCGCGACATAGAGGGTCAGCGTCATAAGGTCGTTGAAAGTGAATCTGACATTGCACCCGTTTTCGAGCGGGATTATCTCGACCGGCGTCTCTTTCATGCGGCGTTCCTGTTTGAGAAGCTCTTCCGCGGTCGCGAGTGCCTTGTCGCGCACGGCGCGCGGCAGTTCGTCCTCGATATTCGCCGCCGTCTTTCCCGCTGCGGTGAGGCTCAGCAGTTCGTCGTTATCGCTCTCGTCAACTTCAACGCTCCCGCCCTCGATAAGGCTTTCAAGCGCCTGGCTCGCTTCAAAGTAGTTCGCCAGTCCCTCGCGCTGAATGACCTCCATCAGCTGGCGGCGCGACAGTCCCCGCTCGGTGTTCTTGAGCAGAAAAGCTATCAGCACTTTTATTTCATTACGGTTGCGCAGTCCGCCCGGCTCAACGCCCGCGGAAAATGCATCGTATCCGTCCATAGGGTCTCCTGTTTCGTTTGAGATTCTCTTACTTCTTCTTGCTGAAATCTATCGGGGCAATGGGCTTGCCGTAATAGCCGGTCGTCTTGAACTCATCGCTGATGAAGTTCTCGCGGCTCCACGCTCTGCCCCAGATGTTCGCCCAGCCTTCGCAGTAGAGTTTATAATATGATACACCGTCCTCTTTGCGCATTCTGACGAATTTGGGGACGTTGCACCAGATAAACGACGGTATCGCTATCACAAAAGCCCAGAGAGGGCCGAGCAGAAGCGACTGAATGGTGTGGCCGTACTCGTGCATGCGTGTGTCGTGGACTCTGTCCGCCGGGCGGTCGGGATTCATAAATATAAATATTCCGAGAGACACGCCGCCGAAATTATCGTGCGGGACATATGTAACAAACGCGTTGTTGAAGCGCTCGTGCTTATACTTTTTTCTCAGCGCGAGAAAGCCAATTCCGCCGACAAGGTTCTGCGGCAGAGCCCAGGTGAACTGGACTAAATAGAAAAGAAATTTTTTCATTATTATCCACTCCTTGCAAATCTTTATACATTATACCACACAAAACGCGATGTGTAAAATCTTTTTACCACTCGTCGTTTTCGTCGGCGAGCACGGCATAGGCGCAGCGCACTCCGTCGACTCCGGCGGACACTATTCCGCCCGCATATCCCGCACCCTCGCCGCAGGGGTAAAGTCCGCGGATATTTGACTGATATATCTCGTCGCGCAGAATGCGCACGGGCGAAGACGAGCGGGTCTCGGGCGCCGTGAACACGGCTTCTGGCATGGCGAAGCCCTTGAGCATTTTATCCATCTTCAAAAGCGCGTCTGCATATGTATCCGTCACTTTCTTCGGCAGTATCTTTCTCAGGTCGCTCATCACCACTCCCGTCGGGCAGCTCGGATGAACCGCGCCGAGGCGGGTCGATGGTCTGTCCGCAAGGAAATCGCCGACAAGCTGCGCCGGGGCGGTGTAATCGCTGCCGCCCGCAAGAAACGCCGCGTGTTCGATTTTTCTCTGCATATCC
>ERZ1027150.1314-NODE-1314-length-17219-cov-9.801328_pt1 | contig 17219 bp, 18 predicted proteins | sample MGYA00519276_ERZ1027150 | MGnify/ENA primary metagenome ERZ1027150 (study PRJEB26926, sample SAMN06164860) | human gut metagenome | biome: ENVO:00009003; feature: ENVO:2100002; material: ENVO:00002003 | host: Homo sapiens | place: USA | collected 2012 ... | reverse complement strand
ATACGATGGTACCGATTACAGTGCTACGCATGGTACCGATTCAGCGCTATCGTCACTTAGCTGTTTCACCTACAACCTGACCACTGAAGATATTACCAACAGTATTCTGAATAACCTTGCTTTCCTTATCTCCATAGTCACGGGTAAGCTGACTGAAATCCTGAAAGCCCAAGCACACAGCAACCTTGTTGCTTCGTGCAGTAGCAATAAGATTATCAAGACCTCTGAAATAAATTGTAGGTAACTCGTCAATGATAACAGATGACTTCAATTGCTTCTTCTTGTTTATCAATTTTACTATTCTGCTGTTATAAAGGCCAAGTGCTGCAGAATAGATATTCTGTCGGTCAGGGTTGTTTCCCACCACAAGAATTTTAGGCTCTTTCGGATTATTTATATCAAGTGAAAAATCATCTCCTGTCATTACCCAATAAAGTGTCGGAGAAATCATTCTTGACAATGGGATTTTAGCAGAAGCTATCTGTCCCTGGAGCTGATCTTGTGCATTTGACTCCCACGCATCCATGAACGGACTGAGGTAGTTCTCCAGTTCCGGATATGATGTCAGTATCGGAAATATCTGAGCGTATGGGCGGTTCAGAAACTCTATGGCATGAGGAAAAGTACAATACCTGCCGTTGTCATAAATTTTCAAATACCAGATTATAGCTGCAAGCAGAATTATCGGTGACTCAACAAAGAAGTCTCCCTGCTTCTGAATCCAGCTTCGGTTAAGGTTCAACATGATAGTATAGGCAGATTCATATGCATCAGATATGTCTGTCATAAAGTTGGGATTGATTGGATTACATCGGTGGCTTCTTCTTGGATCATCAAAGTTGATTACATAGAATGTTGGTTTTACCTCGTAACGGTCGGCATATTTAAGAAGATGATTATAAGCTATTTCCGACAAATCCGGAAACTTATAATCGTATATATACATAGCAAAAGACTTCTCAATCTGCTGTTTGATGAAGTTGTTTACCACTGCATACGACTTTCCTGAACCGGGTGTGCCCAATACTATGGTTGCTCGAAAAGGATTCACAACATTTATCCAACCATTGTTCCATTTCTTCTGATAGTAAAAACGTGTAGGAAGATTTACTGAATATTCGTTTTCCATCAGTCTTGTTTCCTGCATGAAACTTTCATTCTCGATATTGAAAACATCATCCATAAGATTATTTTTCAGCAGTCTGCTCATCCAAGTTCCACCCATGAGCAAACATATATAACCGATAGCAAGAGAACTGATATAAAGTATTGCCCCTACTTCCGGAATAGCTAAAAGCATCCAATTAAGAAAGAAAGTGATGAAACCCACGACAAGAAGTATTATAATGTTTCTCCATGTAATTTTTTCGTCCTTCACGCCACGTGTACCAAGACATGACAAGCCTAAGAACAAAACAGCAAACAGTTTGGTCCATAGCAATGAAGAGAACAATCCAGTGTTCTTCTGAAAGTTCATCAGTATTCTATCTACGACTTCTATAGTAATATTCCATTCACGGAATGATTCATAGCAGAACCAATAACAGTGTATCAATACAAACAATATGGATATGGCACGCATAAAGTCAATGACCTTTGCCAATCCTCTCAAATCATCTTCCTGTGACATAACTTTATTTTTTTCGTTTTAATTTACCTGAATATAATCTTCTCATTTTGCGCTGGAACGCAAGTTCCCTATAATCAATACCGTGCGATGTGCCATCAAGCAGTGAACCGGTCATTTCTGTAATCATATCATCACCTGGTGTATCTGATTCTATAATCTGATCAACCTGTACATCCTGAGGTAAAGCAGTAAGGAACGGATTGTCTCCATTTCCATTGAAATATTCGTTGAATACTGATGCTGCATATCCCTTTCCAAGTCGTGAGCCATTGGCTACAATACCGTTTTCATGGTCTATAAAGGTAATACCATAGATTCTTCCGGCATTGTTTTCACGAAACAATACATCTATACCTTCAGCTTTAAGTGTTTCAACAAACTCCTTTCTGTCAGGATTCATCATCATAGCCTTACGTACCTTGTGTCTTAAATCAGGCTGTACCTTCTTAAATTCTTTCTTTGAACGTATTATATGGTTATGGATAGCATTATATCCATACTTGCGGCCAAGCTTTGCTGCATCTATAGGAACAGTGAGTTTTCTGCCCTCTGAATTTGTAACAGAATACACCATACCATTATATTGTTTTCCGTTATGCTCCTTCTTTACTTCCTCTGCCATTATGTTGTAGGCAGAAAGCACAGCATTCAATTCTCCAACTGACTGAAAACTGTATTTCCTCAATATGGATGAAACAGTTCCAGCAATCTGTTTCCTTATATCTCCCTTATCTATATCAGCCTTTTGCAGCTGCTCCCTATCTGGAATATTCTGTTTTTTACAAGTATTCAGATTCCATTTTCTTTCAATCTCCTTACGAATTTTGTCGCTTCGTCTGAACTCGTGACTGTCATTTATCTTCCGTCCATTTGAATCCACGCGAAGAGAAACTATGTGTATATGTTCCCGTTCAATATCACTATGCTTGAAAACGATAAAAGGCTGACTGCCGTATCCCATCTTCTCCATATAATATGCGGCAATATCACGTAATTCTTCATCGCTCAGTTTATCGTCCGGATGCGGATTCAGAGAAGCATGAAATACGGTTTTCTTTGTCCTCATGAATGAAGGAAGCAACCTTTGCAAATCCTCAAGGGCACGGTTCATATCGGTGTTGCCATTATTGTCAACACTCATGCCTGAGACGAGCAAAACTTTTGCCTCTCCAGCTTCCACTTTATGGAAGTTATAACCAAGTGCCCCTCCAAGGTTAGATGTAGAACTTATTTTTGCAACCATTTGCTTCTAATCTCTTCTGCAAGACTTATCGAAGTTTCAAGAAGCCCTTGCAACTCTGCTGTATTATCATTCAGTTTCTCCAATAATGTATATGCCACTTTAGCAGAATGATAGCTGTTTATGGCTCGTACAGTCTGATTATATAACAGTCCGATTTTTCGAATCTGTGCGTTCACTTCTGTCAGTCTGTTGTAAAAATCCACAGTGGATTTATCGGTTGTAATCACCTTGAATGTATGAGAAAACAGGCGAGCACGAATAAAATCTGACTTGGTTCTGGCACCGGAACGTTCATACAGACTGATAAAATCGGCATTCTCTTTTTCATTCAACCTTACATAATATCTGTAAGACGGTGTAGCGGATTCCTTATGCATAATCTTTGTTTTTAGTATTCAACTTGCGACTTTGGAGCAAGTATCTTCCCCTTTTCAGGGGCAAGAGTTTTTGGCGGACAAATTTCTTTTTGTCGGACAAAAACACATCTTGCCAAAGGTTATAAAAAAACAGAGATAGTATTCCTTTCAGTCATACTCTGCTTCGCTACAAAGTTAGTCTGTTTATTATCAACAGCTTCCATTGAAGCTGTACGCAATTTTCCACAATATTACCCGGTATTCTCCAAGGTGCGCCAGCCTGTGTTTTTAAGATGTTTATTTGCAGTTGTAAGTATCTGCGCGCACTGAACAAGTGCATAAAATTACGCACATACACACATTTGCAGATGTGCGGAAACATACATACTTACACACTTATGCAGATATGCACAAATATATAAATGTGGATATGCATATATACATACAAATGGGAATACAGATATGAATATGTTACCAACCATATAAACATTTACAGATATGAAAACAGAAACAGATGCAACTACACACATACGTGTAGGATTCGGCTCCCAGAAAGGGGGCATCGGGAAAAGTACCATTGCCGAAGTGCTTGCAAGCTATCTCTACTATGAGAAGAATATCAAACTGCTGATAATGGACTGTGACTATGCACAACACAGTTTCTACAGACTTAGAGAAAGGGATAAAAAAGCTGTTGAGGAAAGTACGGCTTTGCAGGAAAAATTGAAGGCATATATCAGGAAAACAGGAAAGCGTTCATACCGTGTACTGAAAGCCAAACCTCAGGAAGCCATAAAGGTAGCCGAAGAATACATAGCAGAGCACCCGGAAGAGGAAATTTCTGTTGTAATCTATGATTTGCCGGGACGTTCAGACAGTTCCGACCTGCTTTCGCTTGCCCTTGAAATGGACTATATCATTTCACCTATAGAAGCAGACCTCCAGTCAATAGCCTCATGCATGGCATACGCCATTACAATACGTGATATGGGTGTAATGTTAAGTGGAAGCAGGATAAAGCAGATATTCATGATGTGGAATAAGGTGGACCGGAGAGTCAATACGAGGATAATGGAAAGCTATGACAAGGAAATCGAGGAATACGGACTTGGACTGCTCAAAACCCGCTTGCCAAGATCTGTAAAGTTCAGCCGTGAACTGTCTATGAATACCGGAGGTGTATTCCGTTCCACCTATATGGCTCCCGAAAAAGACCAGCTTGCCGGAAGTAATATTGAAGGACTTGCCAATGAACTAATAGAAATCTTATCACTGAAAGCATATGAACAATAACAAAGGAATTTTAGAAGCCAGAATAAAACAGATGGCCGAAGGAAATTATAAGGAAATGGACAAGGAATTTTCTCTTGATGACTTTGATCCAAAACCTACCGAGAAGACAACGACACAGGAGGAAACTGAAACAATAGAAAACAAGAAACCTGAAAAGCCGACAGCCAACAAGAAAAAGCCTGTAGAAAGAAATGATCCGTCTGACATGGAAGAATACAGGAACAGATTCCTGATAAGCCGTCCTTTCGACAAAAGAACCTCTTTTCCGCTAAACCGTGTAACACTGGATATACTGAAAGACATATTACATGACACAAACAGTCGTGTAAGCCTTTCATCCTTCGTAGAGAATATTCTGCTTGACCATCTGAACAACTACCGTTCGCTAATCAATGATGCCACAGCCAAGAATATAAGGAAACATACCATACCAAATATGTAAACAATTATGGATGCAATATTGACATTAATACTTTCCATTGTGCTGATGGGAACAGCTGCTATTTTTCTGTGGATATTCTTGCACACCGGAAAGAAAGTAAATGAAAATACGGATTCTATCCGTGAGAAGAAACCTCCCCAAAAAGAAGAAAACACTTCTTCCGTTATAGGCAAGACAAAAACAGATATTACACAATATTCTACAGTTTTACCCAATAATCCTGCTCCCGTAAAAGATGTAGATAATAGCGATAATTTTACGGGCGAGGAAAACGAGTTCTTTCCTGATATTGACGAAGTTGACGAGGAAGAAGTTGAATTGGAAGAACTTTTTGAAGTTACAAAAGATGATATCCGACTTAATGGAACAGAACTGATTAGTAAGGAAATATCCTTGCTTAAAAAAGTCGGCAGCAATGATTCTATTGAGGATGAGGAAAAGGCAGAAGTTTCTGAAACCATATCAAAACTGAATGGCAGTGATTTCCTGAAACCATATCAAAACTGAATGGCAGTGATTTCCTGAAACTGCTGAAAGAGAATGAAGCAAAGGCAGAGAAGAGAAACCTGGAACTCATGCGCATGATAGAAGAGGAAGAACTCAAATCCCCCAAGCCGGCACGTAAAAAGAAAAACAAGCCGGAAGAGATTTCACTGGAAGATTTTTTATAAACCTTTTAAACGGTATTTGTATGAAGAATAAAATGATTATTACACTGCTCATAGCATGTATGCTTGTCCAGCAGACAAGAGCTCAAGGTAATGGACTTGCCGGAATACAGGAAGCAACACAGATGATTACATCTTATTTTGATCCGGCTACCAAACTTATCTATGCCATTGGTGCAGTTGTAGGACTGATTGGAGGTGTAAAGGTGTATAACAAGTTCAGTTCAGGTGATCCGGACACATCAAAGACTGCGGCATCATGGTTCGGTGCATGTATCTTCCTGATTGTGGCTGCAACCATATTACGTTCATTCTTCCTGTAATTATGGCCGGATGGGAAATAAACAAGGGAATCGGGAGGTCAGTGGAATTCAAGGGACTGAAAGCACAATACCTTTTCATCTTTGCAGGAGGACTGCTGGCTGTATTTTTGGTTACAGTCATACTTTACCTCTGTAATGTGGACCAGCTTCTCTGTCTTGTCATGGGAGTATTGGGTGCCACAGTTGTTGTGTGGCAAACTTTCTCCATGAACAGCAAATACGGTGAACACGGACTTATGAAAAGAGGTGCTGTCCGTGGCCATCCCAGATACCTTATTAACCGTAAGACGGTGTTTCATATATTCCTAAACAACAGACGATATGAGAAACATTAGCAAAATGTCCACACTTGAACAGAAGTTTCCGCTTTTAGCCATAGAGAACGGATGTATCATTTCAAAGGATGCCGATATTACGGTAGCCTTTGAAATGGAACTTCCTGAACTTTTTACCATCACCTCTGATGAATATGAGGCAATGCACTCCACATGGTACAAGTCTATCAAGGTACTGCCAAATTATACCATCGTACACAAGCAGGACTGGTTTATCATGGAAAAGTATGAGTCGGAACTGCAAAAGGAGGATATTTCATTTCTTGGCAGAGCCTATGAAAAGCATTTTAATGAAAGACCATTCCTGAATCATTCGGTATATCTCTTCATCACAAAAACCAACAAACAGAAGATGATGCAGCAGAGTAATTTCTCCACTCTATGCAGGGGAAACATTCTGCCAAAAGAAATTACAGACAAAGAAGGAGTCAATGCTTTTCTTGAAGCCGTGGATCAGTTTGAAAGAATAATGAACTCATCCGGATTCTTCACCCTCAAACGGTTCGATGCTGATGAAATAGCCGGGACAAGTGAGAAACCGGGACTCCTGGACCGATACTTTTCACTTTCAGAAAGCAACCATGCTTCTCTGGAAGATATACGTCTGGGGGCTGATGAAGTACGTATCGGTGACAAGATTCTTTGTCTGCATACTTTATCTGATACGGACGACCTTCCGGCTCATGTAGTAACTGACTACAGACATGAAAGACTTTCTACAGACAGAAGTGACTGCAGACTATCTTTTGCTGCTCCCGTTGGATTATTGCTTTCATGCGACCATATATACAACCAGTATATTTTCATTGATGACAGTGCGGAAAACCTGAAGAAGTTTGAACGTCAGGCCAGAAATATGCACTCCCTTTCAAGATACAGCCGTGCCAATCAGATAAACAAGGAATGGTTGGAAGAATATATGAATACTGCACATTCAAAAGGACTGACTTCCATACGTGCACATTTCAATGTATTGGCATGGAGTGACGACCGTGAACAGCTGAAGCATATCAAGAATGATGTTGGTTCAGCCTTGGCCATGATGGAATGTAAACCGCGCCATAATACCATTGATACGGCAACTCTCTATTGGGCTGCCATGCCGGGTAATGCTGCAGATTTCCCATCAGAGGAAAGTTTCTATACTTTCATTGAACCTGCACTATGTTTCTTTACTGCTGAAACGAACTACAAGGATTCACTTTCACCATTTGGTATAAAGATGGCTGATCGTATGTCCGGAAAGCCCTTGCATCTTGACATTTCAGACCTTCCCATGAAGAAAGGAATAACAACCAACAGAAACAAGTTTATCCTGGGTCCGTCAGGAAGCGGAAAGAGTTTCTTTACCAATCATATGATAAGACAATACTATGAGCAGGGAACACATGTGCTATTGGTAGATACAGGAAACTCCTATCAGGGACTTTGTTCACTTATACAAAACAACACAAAAGGGAATGACGGTATTTATTTTACTTATACGGAAGAGAATCCTATCTCCTTCAATCCCTTCTATACAGACGACAAGGTTTTCGATATTGAAAAGGAAGAAAGTATATGTGCACTGATTCTGACATTGTGGAAAGGTGAAGACAAGTATATTGAAAAGACTGAATCCAATGAACTCGGAACAGCCATACACAATTATATAAGGATGATACAGAAAGACGAGAAACTGATTCCGTGTTTCAACACCTTCTATGAATATCTGCGTGACGTATATCGCGTAGAATTACAAAGCAGAGATATAAAGGTATCAAAAGATGATTTCAATATAGACAATCTGCTGACTACACTCACTCCATATTATCGTGGCGGAAGATATGACTTCCTGTTGAACTCACAACAGAACATTGACCTTCTTAGCAAGAGATTTATTGTCTTTGAAATTGATGCCATAAAGGACAACAAAGACCTATTCCCCGTTGTGACCATCATTATTATGGAAAGTTTCATCAACAAGATACGCCGGTTAAAAGGCATCAGAAAGATGATTCTCATAGAAGAGGCATGGAAGGCTATCGCTTCTGCAAATATGGCCTATTATATAAAATATCTTTACAAAACGGTTAGAAAGTTCTTTGGTGAAGCCATTGTGGTTACCCAGGAGGTAGACGACATAATTCAGAGTCCTATCGTCAAGGAAAGTATCATCAACAACTCCGATTGCAAGATTCTGCTTGACCAACGAAAGTACATGAACAAGTTCGACATCATACAGAATATTCTTGGACTTACAGAAAAGGAACGTTCACAGATTCTTTCCATCAATCAGGATCTGGATCCGAAAAGAAAATACAAGGAAGTATGGATAGGACTTGGAGGAACACAGTCTGCCGTATATGCCACAGAAGTAAGTATGGAAGAGAACCTGGCTTACACGACTGAAGAAAGGGAGAAAATGGAAGTGATGGACAAAGTAGAACAACTAAACGGTGATATAGAAACCGCTATCCGTCAGCTCGCCGAACAGAAACGTGAGATAATCAGGAAAGAAGAATCAGGTCAAACTTAATACAAGAGAATTATGAAATCAAGACTTATCATCATGGCTTTGACATTATTGCTGTCAGGACATGGAGTTTATGCTCAATGGGTAGTTACAGATCCTACCAACTTTGCAGGAAACATAGCCAATACCGTCAAGGAAATTGCCACTGCATCAAAGACGGTAAACAATACACTGAACAATTTCCGTGAAGTGGAGAAGATTTACAGACAGGGTAAAGAATATTATGATGCTCTGAAGAATGTTAAGACACTTGTTTCTGATGCCTATAAAGTGAAAGAGACCATCCTGATGGTTTCGGATATATCCGGTATCTATGTCAACTCATACAAGAAAATGTTGAGTGACAAGAATTTTACTCCGAAAGAGCTGGATGCTATTGCCTTCGGTTATGCCCGGTTGCTTGAAGAGAGCAGCGAATGTCTTAAGGAACTTAAAGATGTGGTGAATGTGACTTCACTTTCCATGACAGACAAGGAAAGAATGGATGTGATAGACCGTGTATATCGTGATGTGAAGGAATACAAAGGACTTATAAACTATTACACCAACAAGAATATTTCAGTTAGCTACCTGAGAGCCTTGAAAACAGGAGATACGGAAAGAGTACTATCGCTATATGGTACAGCATCGGAAAGATATTGGTAAAACTAACCTGACTTTACTATGGATGTAAGTAATCTTCACGAGATTCTGAGAGATCTCTATAATGAAATGATGCCACTTTGTGCAGATATGGCCGGAGTGGCTAAAGGACTTGCCGGACTGGGAGCACTGTTTTACATAGCCATGAGGATATGGTCGAGCCTGGCACGTGCAGAACCGATAGATGTATTCCCTTTGCTTAGGCCGTTTGCTTTGGGACTCTGTATTCTGTTCTTCCCTACTATTGTGATTGGTACCATAAACGGACTGTTATCACCTGTTGCACAGGGATGCCATTCCATAGTTGAATCACAGAGTTTTGACCTTCAGAAATATAAGGAAGAACGTGACAAACTGGAATATGAGGCACTGATGCGTAATCCTGAAACTGCATACCTTGTATCAAATGAAGTATTTGACAGAAAGATTGATGACCTGGGATGGTCACCTTCCGATCTGGCAACCATGGCGGGAATGTATTACGACAGGGCTATGTACAATACTAAAAGGTCAATATCAGACGGATTCCGTTCACTGCTTGAAATGATATTTGAAGCAGCCGGACTTATAATTGATACGATACGAACATTCTTCCTGGTCGTACTATCAATACTTGGACCGATAGTGTTTGCCTTTGCTACATGGGATGGACTGCAAGGTTCACTAGCTATATGGTTCAGCAGATACATATCGGTATATCTGTGGCTTCCTGTTTCAGACATATTCTCGGCAATGCTTACCAAGATACAGATTCTTATGATGCAGCAGGATATTGAAGCACTCAGTGATCCAACATTTGTACCCGACCTGAACAATACGGTATATATCGTATTTCTGCTTATCGGAATCATAGGATTCTTTACCGTTCCAACCGTATCTGGATGGATTGTCGAAGCTGGTGGCGGTGTGGGTAACTACGGAAAGAACATCAACGATACATCAAAAGGCGCCGGAAAGAGTGCCATATCAGGTGGTAAGGGTGTTGCTGCTGCATCGGGTGCAGCCGTTGGAAACATAGCCGGAAGAATAAAAGGAACACTTATAAAGTAATGATACAATATAAATATTTCTGATTATGGAATTCAAGTCATTGAAAAATATCGAGACTTCATTCAAGCATATACGGCTGTATGTAATGGTATTTGCCGGACTTTGTCTTCTGGTTTCTGCCATTGCCATATTTGCCTCCTTCTCCTTTGCCAGAGAACAGAGAGAGAAGATTTATGTACTTGATAACGGTAAATCACTTATACTGGCATTGGCCCAGGATGCGGCAGCCAACCGTCCGGTTGAAGCAAGGGAACACGTAAGGAGGTTTCATGAACTGTTCTTTACATTGGCTCCTGACAAGGATGCCATAGAAAGTAACATGAAACGTGCCTTCATGCTAACCGACAAGACTTCATATGACTATTACAAGGACTTGGCAGAGAAAGGATATTACAACAGAATCATTTCCGGCAATATCCATCAGCGCATTGAGATAGATTCTATTAGCTGCAATTTTAATACGCATCCTTACAGGGTGGTGACATTCGCCAAACAGTTCATCGTCAGAAGCAGCAATACTACAATAAGGTCATTGGTAACGGAATGTAATCTGGTCAACTCTGTGCGTTCAGATAACAACCCCCAAGGCTTTACCATTGAGAAGTTCGTAGTATTGGAGAACCGTGATTTACAAACAATAAACAAATAAAGGTATGGGAAATATACTGAAAGGCATTAAGGAAACTATCAGGGAAAGATGTGAAGCACTTTCTCCCAAACAGAGAAAACGGGTACTTATAATCATGTGTCTGCTCTATTTTCTTGCATCACTATGGATGATAATGGGCTTTTTCATAAAGGACAGACAAGATGAACAACAACAAGACTTCATGGATATGTTTGACAGTACCATATCTGCAGATACCCTTGACATGCCTGAACTGATGAATAACAATAACCAACCATTAAACAATCAAGATTATGAGCAGTGACAAAAACAAGGGAACTGACCTTATGAAAAACGAGAAGGCAAAGAAAGCTTTTGTCTTCGCAGGTCTTGGTATCCTGTTTCTGGCTTCCATGTATCTGATATTTGCACCATCTGATGCAGACAGGGAAAAGGAAGCATTACAGTCCGGACTGAACGTAAATATACCTCAGGCAACAGACAACAAGCTGACGGACGATAAGCAAAAGGCATATGAGTTCAGTTCAAACGAAAAGAAGGATAAAGAAAGGGAAAGAGCCATAGGAACATTGGGTGAAATGTATAATTCAGATAGCACCAATGATCCAGAAGCAGAAAACATAGATAAAGACAATCCTGCATCGGACGGTGATAATAAAAGGACAAGTAATATTGACCGCTCTGTACGTGAGTATCAGGCAGCATCACAAGCTGTGTCCAACTTCTATGAAGATGATTATGACCAAGAAAAGGAACAGATGCGTGAAGAGCTGGATTATCTCCGTCAGAAACTAATGGATATGGAGGAAAGCCAGTCAGAAGAAGACAAGCAGTTGGAACTTCTTGAAAAATCCTATCAGATGGCTTCAAAGTATCTGCCAACAAATACAACATCCACCAAAGATACAATCAATAAAAGCCATGACAGTTCGACATTCAATGGCCAATCAATGGAGGTGCTTCCGGCTTCAAAACCGGTTGTGTCTTCATTGATTCAACCAATGACAGACGAAGAGTTTACAGAAGAATACTCCAAGGAAAGGAATATGTCATTTATCACACCTACAGCTAATACAGATAATTCACAGAAAAATACAATTGCCTGTAAAGTGGATAGAACTACCACAATCAGAGACAATGAGACTCTGCAGCTCAGACTGCTTGAATCGGTACGTATCGATGAAAACATCATTCCAAGAAATGCACTCCTTACAGCAAAAAGCAAACTGTCCGGTAACAGAATGATGCTTTATGTTACAACCATAGAACTAGGAGAAAATATCTATCCGGTGAAACTGACTGCATACGACATGGACGGTCTGGAAGGGGTATTCATTCCCGAATCTGACGAAATGGATGCACTGAAGGAAGTTGGTGCAAACGTAGGCGGTTCAGTAGGAACAAGCTTTACATTCTCATCATCGGCAAAAGACCAGATAATATCTGATGCGGCAAGAGGACTGATGCAGGGAACCTCCAACTACCTGGTCAAGAAAATCAGAACAATCAAGGTAACATTCAAAAGCGGGCACAGACTTATGCTGATGCCTACCAAGTAAAACAATAAAATCAGAAAATATGAAAAAAGGATTATTAATTGCGGCTATATGTGTCGCATTCGGTTTGCAGACAATATCAGCACAGGATACAGAAGTAAAATCACACGGTGACTTGTTCCAGGGAATGAGCAGAACCATACCTCAGGGACGTGTGGTACTCCCATACGGACTTGAAGTAACTTTTGAAAAGACTGTTCATCTAATTTTTCCGGCTCCTATAAGATATGTGGATTTAGGCTCGTCAAACATTATTGCCGGACAAGCTGATGATGCAGAAAATGTACTTCGAGTAAAAGCTGCAGTACGTGACTTTGAAACAGAATGCAATCTTTCCGTTATCTGTGATGATGGCAGTTTCTACTCATATAATGTAAGATATGCAGAAGAACCTGAAAAACTGAGTATAGAAATGAAGGATTTTCTTTATCCGGGAAACAACAATCTGCCGGTTAATAAAGCTGATATCTATTTCAAGGAATTAGGTAATGAATCTCCCGTACTTGTGAAACTTATAATGAAAACCATATACCAGAACGACAAGAGAGAATTCAAACATATTGGCGCAAAACAGTTTGGTATGCAATTCTTACTGAACGGACTTTACACCCAAAATGGACTTCTATATTTCCATACCGAAATAAAAAACAGAACCGATATGCCTTATAACGTGGACTTCATTACGTTTAAGGTAGTGGATAAGAAGGTTGCCAAACGTACAGCTATTCAGGAAAGAATACTCCAACCATTAAGGGCATACAATCAGATTACCTGGATAAAAGGTCATAGGGAAGAAAGGAGCATTTTTGCACTCGAGCAGTTCACACTGCCTGAGGACAAACGTCTGGAGGTTACTCTATACGAAAGAAACGGTGGTCGCACGATGACGTTCTATATGGAGAACGAAGATTTGATAAGAGCAAAAAACATTGACAACCTTAAACTGAAATTCTGATGAAAAGGATACTTGTTATTATAATTGCTGTTGTCGGTTTGAGCATACCGACAATGGCACAACGATTATTACCACACCAAAAAGGAATTGAGTTCTATGGTGGTGTACCTTTACAGAAACATAAGACATTTGGAGACGGTAATTTCAATGCCGGACTTAATTTTACAAGGTATATCCGTAACTATCACTATTATCATTTCGGACTAAATTATCTTCAGCAGAACTATCACTATAATGAACTGAAAGTGCCGATACGTGATTATACTGGTGAAGGTGGATTTATGTTTCACCTGATTTCAAGTCCTGGAAAAAGTTTCCTCGTTTATGGTGGACCATGTCTTTCACTCGGTTATGAAGAAGTAAATGACAGCAAGAAATGGCTGCCTGATGGTGCATACCTTGAAGCAAGAAACAGATTTGTTTATGGTGCTGGCGCCCAATTATCTTTGGAAGGGTTCATAACGGATAATGTAGTGGTTCTCGCTAAAGCCAAAGGAACATTCCTTTTCGGAACAGACTTGGATTTATTCAGACCTTCAATATTGATAGGAATCCGTATTATCATGTAATATCTGTCAAACAAAATCAATGTAATAACACATTATGAAAACTATTAAACATATACAGTCACTTCTTGTGATAATAATTGCCTACATGACATTTGGTTCATGCAGCAATGAACTTAATGTCACAAAATCATTTCCTTTTAAAGTAGAAACTATGCCAGTTCCTAAGGAGCTTAGCCAAGGGGAAACCATTGAAATCCGCTGCACCTTAACCTGTCCGGCTGACTATTCCGGAACTCAATATACTATCAGATATTTTCAGTATGATGGTGATGGCATACTTCGTATGGGAAAAGATGGTGAACCATTCATCCCTAATGACAGATACCCAGTAGAAAAGGGGAACTTCCGTTTATATTATACCTCTCAATCTACAGAGCAGCAAAGCCTTGAGATTGTTTTTGAGGATAATATGGGGCATTCTCAGGTGGTGGAGCTTGATTTTAATGATGCCGGAGTATATGTTGCCAACAATACTTTTCTGGTGAAAATTATTAGAAAAAGTAATACTTACTTTTACAACTTCACAAAACTATTATAGGATACTAAACGTAAAAACAGATAGTCCAGATATTTAGATATATATTTAATATTTAAAGTAAGGGAAAGCTCTTAAATGAAATAAGATAATAACCATAATTTAATTCGAATCATGAAAATATAAGAAAATAAAAAAAGAGTAAAAGATATATGAAGAATTCTAAATAAGTTGTAGAGAATTAAGGCACTATAAAATATTTTGTGTAATCTGTCCAATACCTATATTTCACGTAGGTTGTATTGATTTCCTATAATCAATATTCTCTCAAAAGCGACTATGAATATAGGAAATCAATGAAGAATGAAAAATAGTATTGGAATAATAATATTGCAGAAAAGTAAATTAGCAGCAATATAATGTTTCAAGAATTTACAATGAGGTGACTGATTGTACATTACTTTCTCCACGACATCTACAAATGGCTTTTATCAGAACCTCGTTCAATTTTATAAACGAAAGTTTATCCACTCCTGTGACTGTAGAATATTTATCGTATATCATTTTTTGTAAAACTAAGAGACATGGTAGGTCAAGTTTATATGTATCTCCGAAACCTGTCATAATGTGATCAAGATTATAATGGTGACAAAGAAACAATGAAAAAGCATTTCTTCCTTTGTTACTCAGGTTACATAGGGAATTGAAAAGTTGCTCTGGATTTTCATTGGAAAAAATTGCACGTACTCTATACGAACTGCTACCATCTGGATATGACATGTTATCTATATTAATAAGATTATCAACCGTTTCATTTGTCAAATTTCTCAATGCAGTTTGCATATCATCTGAAAATTTACGAAGTATGTTTTCCACAGTTTCTAGAACAAACTGTTTAATATCATCCATAATTGGAGTCTCTATTCCTTCGGGATATAGATTGTTACATCCTGCAAAGAATCGATTTCTTAATTGGAAAAGTTCCTCAAGGTTATCTGAAGAGATAATCCTTCTGTCTAATTGTTTTTTTATCAAAGATTCATGTTCCTTAGTAAAATTATAAATACCCAGCGCATCAAAGTATGATAGATATGCTATGCAATAACCTAATTGCCCAACATCTTGTATTTCATTATTTTGTATGGCATTTATCGTATCTTGACAAATGGATTCAAATTCTGCTTGTTCCATGTCAAAGAATCCTGGTAACTTCTCCCAAGAATTTAATTCCTGATGTTCATTTTTAATGGTGTTGATGAGAAGTTGTGATAACGGTTCACCTTTGGTAATATGCCCTAAAATCAGTTCAAGCAAATCAGGCCTAAGAACATTATAAATCAACTCTTTGTTCAATTGTTTATATTTATTAATGATTCCTTGCATCTTGGCTCTATTCTCATCTTTATCTTTTGATAATGAATTTTGGTACATCAGTCGCCATTTACTTATAATTTCTCGATTATCTTGATTGCTATACTCTGCATATACAGCAATGAATGAAGCGAGTAAATTCTTTATAAAGATATTCTCTTTATTTATCATTTCTGCAAACTCGGCAGGAAGCCCGTTTAACTGTTCTTTGAAATCGTATAAAGATTGTCTAAGAACCCGCAAATTGTCGTATTCAGTATAATTGAAACAACGAATGATAAAATCACGCATATCATTCAAATAATTTGATTTTGGTACTTCGCTCAAGAAACAATCAATTGCATTCTCAATATCGGGTCGAATTTCGAATTCCCGGCCTATTGTTTTCTCCTTGAATTCTTCCAACACTTTTTTAGAATCTTCTTCGAGATGATTTTCATCTCCAATAACCACTACGTGGCAATCGCAATGTTCCACAAAATAGTTGATGAACCCCAACAGTTCCTTCATGTCTATTTGACTTCTCTCTATGTCATCGAAGATAAGAAACTTTACTCCTTTGATATTATCATCTTCTGTTTGCAGCAATGACAACGAATCCAATGTTGCTGAAAACGAGCCATCATTTTTTGCATCTCCATTTGCATCAAAATCTGTCTTAAGCGCTATTCTCCCTGCGATTTTTAAGGCACCTTTGATTATTTTACCTGTTTTGGAATAAAAAAATGGATTCAGTTCCTTATCAATGGCAGTTCTGATTTCTGCCACGCTTTTCATGCCATAAGTGGAAATGTAAATTGGCTTCAAAGTGATTTCAGTCTCGGTATTTTCTCCGTCATCAAACATCTTTTTCCATTGCTTAACGAAATAAGTTTTTCCACATCCCCATTTGCCTTTAAGCATTACAGCGTATTGAGGGTTCGGATTAACAGTATAACTGTTTAAAAAATCAATAATCAAAGTATTCATATATGTATTCGTATTAAATAGGATAAAAAAATGAATTGGCAAATATTGGAACAAATCATTGTAATAAAAATATTTCCTTTTATCAGATTTCTAGTTAATATATTTTTAGAGTTTAAAATTACAAATAATTATCGAGGAATATAGAATGTATAGCTGTCTCTTATACACATCTCCGAGCCCACGAGACTGCAGCTAATCT
>ERZ1027150.1297-NODE-1297-length-17335-cov-26.739236_pt1 | contig 17335 bp, 12 predicted proteins | sample MGYA00519276_ERZ1027150 | MGnify/ENA primary metagenome ERZ1027150 (study PRJEB26926, sample SAMN06164860) | human gut metagenome | biome: ENVO:00009003; feature: ENVO:2100002; material: ENVO:00002003 | host: Homo sapiens | place: USA | collected 2012 ... | reverse complement strand
CGGCTCTGCGGATGAATGCCATGCGGTTGCTGATGCGTGAGGCTTTCAGCTTGCCCATGGCTACAAGTTTATAGATGTACTGTCGGGAACAGCCCATGAGTATGGCTGCTTTGGAAAAGGTGAGATACTCCTGATGCTGTATCTCCATGATTGGCCGGACGGCCTTGAAGAGGTTGTTCTTCTGTGTCATTCTGGCTCGCCGGGCTTCCGCCTGACAAGCCTCGCTGCAATACCTTTGCATTCCGCTGCGGGTTACAAAGGACTTGCCGCAAAAACTGCATTTTCGGGTTGCTTTCATACTGCTTTATCGTTTACTGGTTCATTTCTTCAATCCTGTATTCCTGAAGTGGTGAACGGATGTAAACGGCAGTCAACGGTTGTCGCCTTTCTACACGATGTGACCGTTGCTGAATGTCGGGGCGGATATTGTCGCTTGTCGTCAACGGTTGTAAACCCTTGTCAACTGTCTGAACGGTGTAACAAAAAACAAGCCCCGCAAATTCTCCACGTCAGAAATACGTCTCAAAAATATGTGGAAATTCGGGAAGCATCAAAAAGCAGCCGAAAAGTGTTAATTTTTAGAATGTATTGATAATTAAAGGTTTATGCTTGGATATTTCTGATTGTTTTTGGTTGTTCTACGCTTCTAAATACAAGCTTTGTAGAAGGAGAATACGACGAAGTTCTTAATTATGATTCTGAAGACATTTTAGGTATGATATATTTTCTTACTGGTAAATGTCATATAAATTGGAAGGACTATGATGATATATAATCAAGCATTTGATCTTTATCATTGCATATTTAGAATATCACAATTTTTAGGACGTTTTGAATCTGGCGATATTATAGAAGTCGACAAATTAAGAATCTGGGACTTTTATCTTTTATTTCCAGATAAAATTCATAATATTAGACTGAAAAAGAATGAAAGTGATATAAACAAACTGAGAAAACTATATATAAAAAGGGTGGATAATCCTTATGAGGATATTCTTGAAGATAGAAAAATATTTGCAAAAATTAAGCCTTATCAACTGAGTGCGTTGAATTGTTTGGCATCATATGGGATTCTTAATAAAGAGTTATTAATAAAGCATCATGTTTCTATAGAAAATAAAGAACTTTTAAATAAATATTTGGCACAATTAGAAGAGTTATCACCTAAAGAAAAAAATATTATTTCTTTAATGACTACTCATTTCTATAAAATATCACTTTATGGTAAAGATGGGTTAAAAGATAGAACAAATTTAATGGAAAGTAAGTATGATGCAGAATAATTTATTTTTAAACAGACTTTATATACAGACAGAAGATGGGAGAGTTGCTTATGATGAAATTTTTCATAAAGGAGTTAATATTATAAGAGGAGATAATAGTAGTGGTAAATCTACTATTACTCACTTTATTTTTTATGTTTTAGGGGGATTCTTTAATGATTTTGTACCAGAGGCATATAAATGTTCTATGGTACAGGCAGAGATTGAAATGAATAATGTTGTTTTTACTATCAAAAGATATTTAGATAAAGATAAGGATGGTAAAATTAACACATTATCTCCAATGTTTTTTTATTGGGGAGATATGGAAGAGAGTTTTAATCCTCCTATTGATAAAAAATGGCAGAAATTTGGATATAAGACTACTGATAATAGAAAAAGTTTTTCCAATGTCCTATTTGAAAATTTAGGTTTACCTGTTACAAAGTGTGAAAGTAATTTAACTTTTCATCAAATTTTAAGGCTTTTGTATATAGATCAAGACTCTCCAACTAGTTCTTTATTTTATTATCAATATTTTGATAGCCAAATAACAAGAGAAACAGTAGCTGATTTATTGTTAGGTATCTACAATGAAATGCTATATGAAAGTAAAAAAAGATTGATGGATGCTGAAAAAGAATTGGCAAATGTACAAAGCGAATTAAAAGTAATTAAATCATTCTTTTCTGATCCATTTACAACTAGTTCTTTACATATTAAAACCATCATAGAAGAAAAGGAAAAAGAATTATCAGAAATTCAGGATAAAATTATTTCTCTAAGAGAATCAAGAAGGGTTGAGAATAATAAATATGTAAAATTCCATTTTCAATCTTTAAATGAAAAAGTAACCAAGCAACGTAAATCAGTCTTGGCCTTGAAAAACAAGATAGATTATTTGGAAAATGAAGTCCAAGATTCTTTATTTTTTATAGATTCATTAAAAGCAAAAATAAAAGCTTTACGGAACTCTATAAAGACTAGAGATTTTCTAGGTAGTTTACCTTTAGAGTACTGTCCAGAATGTTTAACAAAAATCGCTCCTAATAATGATCCTTCTAAGTGTAAATTATGTAAGGCAGATATAGACAAATCATATGGGATTGTTAAGGCAAGAAGAATGGAGCAAGAAATTGGATTCCAAATTAATGAATCCTTAAAATTAGTTGAAATATATAATAATGAAATCATTAAGTTGCATGCTAGTTATAAAGCAGAATCTTTAAATTTGAAAATAATGCAAGATCAAATTGATTTAGCATTGAAAGATGTAAAAACAACGGATGAAGAGTATATTGATCAATTAAATGTTTCGAAAGGATTTATCGAAGGTGAAATAATTCAATTTAAATCATTGTTAGAAAATGCCGAGTTGTATGAGGCATTACAAAAAAACGAAATTACATTAAAAGATGAAATTATTTACCTAAAACAATATATATATCAATCAGAGAAAAAACAACTTGATTTAAAAAAGCATATTAATGATAGAATTAAGGAAGAAGGGGTCTTTTTGTTAAATAATGACCTTGATAGACAGGATGAATTTAAAAAGGCTAATGATTTTTACATTGACTTTGCTAATAATATAGCTTTCCTATCGAATAAGTATTCGAGATATTCTGCAAGTTCAAATTTTTATTTAAAGGTTTCAGCTAGGTTTGCGATATTTTTGGCATCTCTTTCAGAACCGATAATGAGATATCCTAGATTTATTTTTGCAGATAATATGGAGGACAAGGCTCTCGAACCTACACATTCAAGAAATATCATAAAATTGCAAATTACTGATAATCATATACTATTTGGAGCGCATAGTAAATCTAAATCTTTCTGAATATCTATTGCTATTCCAAATATTGGGTGTATATTTGGGTGTAGAATTTCAAACGCACTCAATTATGAATATCAAACGAAACATCATTTTTGCATTGGAAAGCCGGAAAAAGAACGGTGTGCCAATCGTGGAGAATGTCCCCATCCGTATGCGCGTCATATACGCAAGCCAGCGCATTGAGTTTACAACGGGTTACCGCATTGATGTAGCCAAGTGGGATGCTGACAAGCAGCGAGTAAAGAACGGGTGTACCAACAAACTAAAGCAAAGTGCATCTGAAATCAATGCGGATCTTCTGAAATACTATACCGAAATTCAAAATGTGTTCAAGGAATTTGAGGTACAGGAAACTATGCCCACTACCCAACAGCTAAAGGACGCATTCAACCTGCGGATGAAAGATAAAAGTGAAGACCAGGAAGACGTAAAGATAAGTTTTTGGGAGGTATTCGATGAATTTGTAAAAGAATGCGGCAATCAGAATAACTGGACTGAATCCACATACGAAAAGTTTGCAGCCGTAAAAAATCACCTTAAAGAGTTTAAGGAAGATTTAACCTTTGAATATTTCAATGAGTTCGGACTGAACGAATATGTCAATTTCCTGCGTGACAAGAAAGACATGAGAAACAGTACCATCGGCAAACAGATGGGATTTCTTAAATGGTTTTTACGCTGGGGTTTCAAAAAAGACTATCACCAGAATATAGCATACGATACGTTCAAACCGAAATTGAAAACCACTTCAAAAAAAGTAATCTTTCTGACATGGGAAGAGCTGAACAGACTGAAAGACTATCAGATACCCAAAGACAAGCAGTATTTGGAGCGTGTCAGGGATGTTTTCCTGTTCTGTTGCTTCACAAGTCTGCGATATTCGGATGTCCGTAACTTAAAGCGAAGTGATGTCAAGTCCGATCATATAGAAGTTACCACCGTTAAAACAGCTGATAGTCTGAGTATCGAGCTTAACAAGTACAGTAAAGCCATACTTGAAAAATACAAGGACATTCATTTTGAAAACCACATGGCATTGCCTGTTATCAGCAATCAGAAAATGAATGATTATCTGAAAGAACTGGGAGAACTGGCAGAAATCAACGAACCTATACGTGAAACCTACTACAAAGGAAATGAACGTATAGATGAAGTTACACCGAAATACGCATTACTCAGCACACATGTAGGAAGAAGGACATTCATCTGTAATGCACTGGCTCTCGGTATTCCTGTACAGGTTGTAATGAAATGGACAGGGCACAGTGATTATAAAGCCATGAAACCCTACATTGACATAGCTGATGATATTAAGGCTAATGCGATGAACAAGTTTAACCAACTATAAAAGTATCAGTCAGTTTCACAGATTATCATTTATTAAAGTTATCTTTGTCAGAACAAGGCTTATTCAATATGGAAAGTAACATTAATCATAATATAGACAAAAGGAATTTTGATGCTTTTGTCCATGCTGTCGGTTCGGAAATAGAACAGGCGCAAGTCCGTCTCATTACAGCTGCCAATGCCCAGATGTTGTTCCATTACTGGAAGATGGGTAACTATATCCTGTATCAGCAGAACTTATATGGCTGGGGAGGAAAAATTATCAATAAATTGGCTCAGGCTATCCGCTTCAACTATCCTGAGAAGAAAGGATATTCTGTCAGAAATTTATCCTATATGTGCCAGTTTGCAAAGGCTTATCCTTTAAGTGTATTGAGAAAACTCATAGAAACGGATACAAAGCCTACTGTCACAAGCACACAGAATATTACAGATTCAGTCCGGGAGTTAAACAATACAGTATTTACGCAAGAACCTCTTGCGCAAATACAACCGGCAGACAATAAGGAAACTACAATTATGCAAGAACCTCTTGCACAAATTCCAGATGTTACCGGAACAATATCCGTCATTTGCCAAACAGCAATTGAAGATATAGAAAGAATATTCCTATCATCACCTGTTGCAAGAATAAATTGGGCAAGCCATGTAATTATGCTCAACAGTTCACTTCCATTGGGTGTAGAGTATTGGTACATGAAACAGTCGGTAGAAATGGGTTGGAGCAGTAATGTGCTGAAAATGCAGATTGAAAGTAATCTGTATGACAGACAAATCAAGAGCAACAAGGTAAGCAACTTCACAGCCACACTTCCGGCACCTCAAAGCGATCTTGCCAATTATCTGTTAAAAGACCCGTATATCTTTGACTTGGCAGGAGCAAAGGAAAAGGCTGACGAAAGGGATATAGAAGAACAGTTGGTAAAGCATGTAACCCGATACTTGCTGGAAATGGGTAACGGATTTGCTTTTGTTGCCAGACAAAAACATTTCCAGATTGGGAACAGTGACTTTTTCGCCGACCTTATTCTATATAATATCAAACTACATGCCTATGTAGTCGTAGAACTGAAAGCTACACCGTTCAAACCGGAATATGCTGGTCAGTTAAATTTCTATATCAATGTTGTAGATGATAAACTGAGGGGAGAAAATGATAACAAGACCATCGGTCTTTTGCTGTGTAGAGGTAAAGATGAAGTCGTGGCACAATATGCCTTGGCCGGATATGACCAGCCGATAGGTATCAGCGACTATCAGTTGAGCAAGGCAGTACCCGAAAATCTGAAATCAGCCTTACCGAGTATAGAAGAAGTGGAAGAAGAACTGACCTTATTCCTTGACAAGGACAAGACCCCTTAATATTAAAGTATATGGCAGGAAAGATACAGACGATGATTCCCCAATACGGAGAACTCAACAGAATATACAGAGACTATATAGATAATTACGCATTCTCTTTTGACAGGCAGAAATTCATATCGGATTTCTATCAGGAGTATAATGACATGAAATCTTTTGAAGCCGCCATACTTGAACTGGTACTTGACAGGCAAAAAGAGCAATACACCTTGATACTAAACAGCCTGAAAACTGAAATAGAAAAGAGCATACAGGCTTATGAGACACGCCCGTTAAGTGACAGAGCCATAGAACGTGCTTGCTATCAGCACATGGAAAGGCATTCTCAGGAAATTGAAGCCCAGCTGGATGTTACAAGAAGTCTGAGCAAGCCGCTGAATGAAGCCAACAACAGGTATGATTCCATTGGTTACAGGGAGCATACAGCCGAAGAGGAAAAACAGGCAGAGAAAGAATATGAACGCTGCAAGGCTGAATATGAAAGGGAAAAAGCCAAACTGAACAAACTCTACGACCAGCAAAAGGCTGCAAGAACAGAGGCATTCCAATATATGAAGAACTGTTGTTCGGACATATACCGTCAAAGCAGCCTTTTTCTGGATATATTAAAGAAATACATTCCTGACGGGAAGCAGCAGGACGAACCGGGCAACCTAATCAGTCAGCAGGAAACAACAGAAGAACAACAGGAATATTTCAGCATGAAATTACTTTCGCTCATTCATGAGGTGTGCATAGGGGAACAGTTCGAAGAAATTTCCGCACCGGATTTCTATGCCAATATGAATCTTCACCCCTGCAACTGTAAGCTGAAAATAAAACCGAGAGAGAAAATACGTGTATGCTATCTGATATTCCTGATGAGCGAGAAACTCTCCAAACAGGACAGGGACAAATGGAAAGACAGAATACTGAAACTGCTGGATATTGACGACAGCTACTACAAATCCAAGTACAAGGAGCCTGTTTCAGATTTCCCCAGTGACAGCAACCAAAATTTCGCCAAGGAAATGGAACATATATTCAGATAATCCGTGATATATCCTGATACTTTACGAAAGTTCCACTTTTACCACTCAAAATAATTTTTGAGTGGTATTTTTATTTTCTGATATTCAATAAGATACAATGATATTCGGTTTATACCGTCCCCATCCTTACCACTCATAACCCTACCTAATTTTGCATCGTTCGAGAACAGAAATAACAGCCAGTGCGCAGGGCTGATTGTTTAACGACTAAATAGATTGGACGATGACAAATATCCAAGAATTATTATCAAAACCCGTCTGGCAGATGACAGGCGAAGAATTCATATTCCTGAGTAAGCACGCTTCAGGTCAGGCCGAAGCATTGCCGCAACCCGTTACAGACACGGAAAAGAAGTATGTGTACGGAATACTCGGTATAGCCAAACTGTTCGGGTGCAGTCTGCCCACTGCCAACCGCATAAAGAAAAGCGGTAAGATAGACAAGGCGATTACCCAGATAGGGCGCAAGATTATCGTAGATGCGGAATTGGCTCTTGAACTTGCCGGGAAGAAAACAGGAGGACGGAAATAATGGGAGGTATGCTTATGGACTATATGAAAGAAATAAAGGAGATTTCGGCAGAACAGGCTATAATCCTTTGGCAAGCCTCACGCCTGAGCCTGTCAAAAATCTATGAGAAAGCACCTGAGATTTTAAAAGTGCAAGGTTCGGTCATTGGTACACTGGGCAATTTCAGTGCATCCATAGGTAAAGCCAAGAGTAAAAAGACTTTCAATGTGTCGGCTATTGTAGCCGCCTCATTGAAAAACGGTACGGTACTGCGGTATGTTGCGGAACTTCCGGAAGACAAAAGAAAGATTCTTTATGTGGACACGGAGCAAAGCCATTATCACTGCCTGAAAGTCATGAAACGTATTTTACGGCTGGCCGGTCTTCCTGATGACAGGGACAATGAACATCTGGAGTTTCTCGCTTTGAGGAAATACACGCCCGAACAGCGCATCAGGATTGTCGAACAGGCTATCTACAATACACCGGACATAGGGCTTGTAATCATAGACGGCATCCGTGATATGGTATATGACATCAACAGTCCGGGAGAATCGACACGCATCATATCCAAGCTGATGCAGTGGACGGATGACAGGCAGATACACATCCATACGATACTCCACCAGAACAAAGGCGATGAAAACGCAAGAGGTCATATCGGTACGGAACTGAACAACAAGGCGGAAACCGTTCTTCTCGTGGAAAAGGATAAGGGCAACGGAGACATAAGCAATGTTTCGGCCATGCACATACGTGCAATGGATTTCGAGCCTTTCGCTTTCCGTATCAACGACAATGCATTGCCTGAACTCATAGAGGGGTACAGACCTGAAGCGAAGAAACCGGGAAGACCGGAAGAGGAAAAGTTCGACCCTTACAGACATATTACCGAACAGCAGCACCGCATAGCACTTGAAGCGGCTTTCGGACTGAAAGAGGAATACGGCTACAAGGATCTGGAAACCGCCTTAATCAAGTCATATATGTCGGTAGGTGTAAAACTGAACCATCAAAAGGCGGTATCACTTATCACCATGCTCCGGAACAAACGGATGATAGTACAGGAGAACGGCAGGAAATACACGTTCAAGCCGGACTTTCACTATTAGATTGTATAACCTGTAATCACTTCACTTTATTCGGCAGGTCTATATATTAAGGATAAAGCGAAGCGGTTGCGGGGTATGGTAAACCGCTTCACTTTATTACCGTATTCTATATATACGAAAATAAAGTGAAGTGATTATACAGACCGTACTTCATAAAAAGGTACGGGCGAAAAGAGAAATAAATATTCCAACCATTATTCAAACACTCATCTTATTATGGATATACAGACAGCAAAACAAATCAGGATAGCGGATTTTCTGTACAGTTTGGGCTATTCTCCCGTCAAACAGCAAGGTATCAACCTGTGGTACAAATCCCCGTTACGGAAAGAGACAGAACCCTCGTTCAAAATAAATACCAAGCGCAACCAATGGTATGATTTTGCCATTGGCAAGGGTGGAAATATCATCGCACTGGCAGAGGAACTCTACTGTTCCGATTATGTGCCTTATCTTCTACAGAAAATTGAGGAGCAGACACCACACATACGTCCCATATCTTTCTCTTTTGGCAAGCAATCATTTTCCGAACCGAGTTTTCAGCAATTGGACATTGTGCTGCTGGCTTCTCCTGCCCTGCTTGCCTACCTACAGGAAAGAGGGATAAACACGGCACTGGCGAAAAGAGAATGTAAGGAAGCCCGTTTCACCCACAACGGCAAACGGTATTTCGCCATTGCCTTTCCAAACATATCTGGAGGTTATGAAATCCGCAACCGATATTTCAAGGGATGTATCGCACCAAAAGAAATATCCCATATCAGACAGTCAGGAAAGCCAAGGAGTGCATGTTACGTTTTTGAGGGATTTATGGATTACCTTTCTTTTCTTACCTTAAGGCTGGAAAACTGTCCGCAATCACCCGACTTCGACAGACAGGATTACATAGTTCTTAATTCCGTAGCCAATGTTCCCAAGGCACTCTATCCGTTGGGAAGCTATGAGCGCATCCACTGTTTCTTTGACAATGACCGTGCAGGAATGGAAGCAGTACAGCAAATCCGAAAGGAGTATGATGCTACTCGGTATATACGTGACGCCTCGCAAATCTACAGTGGATGTAAAGATCTGAACGAATATTTACAGAAACGAATAGCCGATAGGAAAGAGCAAGCGCAATCTGTCAAAAAGAGGAATGATACGCTATCCAAGAAACCGAAAGGCTTCCGGTTATAGCCCACTATAACTACACGCTTCGCTTACGTAGTTGTGGGCTCTCCCGAGGGGATTAGGGCTTTGCCCTAATAACCCACTCAGGGCGTTTCTCCCCTGAGAACCCCGAGCAAAGAGCGACCCTCTCTTTGCAATCTCCGCTTATGGGTTACACCCCTAAGACCCCTGTGCGGTTATGAGCGGACAACAGAAGATTTCACCAACAATCCGAATCAAAATTTAAGAATATGGCAACAAAGTCAAGCATACACATCAAGCCCTGCAGAGTTACATCAAGCGGGGCTCATAACCGGAGAACTGCCGAGTATATGCGCAATATCGGCAAATCTCAAATCTACATCGTGCCCGAACTTACTGCCGATAACGAGCAGTGGATAAACCCGAACTTTGGCAGTCCTGATCTGCAGGTGCACTATGAAAACATCAAACGGATGGTCAAAGAAAAGACCGGACGAGCGATGCAAGAAAAGGAGCGTGAACGCAAGGGAAAGAATGGGAAGATTATAAAAGTAGCTGGATGCTCACCAATCCGTGAGGGAGTATTGCTCATCAGAGCGGATACGACATTGGCAGACGTGTGTAAATTCGGTAAAGAGTGTCAAAGACGTTGGGGTATCACACCGCTGCAAATCTTCCTGCACAAGGACGAGGGACACTGGATTAGTGGACAACCCGAAACCGGGGATAGGGAGAGTTTTCAAGTTGGTGAAAAGTGGTTCAAGCCGAATTACCATGCACATATCGTTTTCGACTGGATGAACCACGATACAGGTAAAAGCCGAAAGCTCAATGACGAGGATATGACGGAAATGCAGAGTTTGGCATCCGACATTCTCCTGATGGAGCGTGGGCAGTCAAAGGCTGTTACTGGCAAGGAGCATCTGGAGCGTAACGATTTCATCATTGAGAAGCAGAAAGCCGAACTGCAACGCATGGATGCTGCAAAACGTCACAAAGAAAAACAAATAGATCTTGCTGAACAAGAACTCAGACAAGTAAAATCAGAAATACGCACCGACAAACTCAAAAGCGCAGCCACTGATGCAGCTACTGCCATAGCAAGCGGTGTCGGTTCTCTTTTCGGCAGCGGAAAGTTGAAAGATTTGGAACAAACCAATGAAAAATTGCGCCAGGAAATAGCCAAGCGTGATAAAGGCATTGATGAATTAAAAGACAAGATGCAACAAATGCAGGAACAGTACGGCAAACAGATACGCAATCTTCAAGGAATACACAATCAAGAGCTTGAAGCCAAAAACATGGAAATTTCCCGGCTGAACACCCTGCTTGAAAAGACGTTCAAATGGTTTCCCATGCTCAAAGAAATGTTGAGAATGGAAAAGATGTGTTATGCCATTGGCTTTACCAAAGAGATGATAAACAGCCTTTTGATAAAGAAAGAAGCAATACAATGTAGTGGTAGGATTTATTCCGAAGAACACAGACGTAAGTTTGATATCAAAAACGATGTCTTCAGAGTTGAGAAAAGTTCAGTTGATGATAATAAATTGGTACTGACAATAAACAAACTGCCAATAACTAGCTGGTTCAAAGAACAGTTGTGCAAACTAAGTTATGGTAATAGAGAATCATTAAAAAAACACTCAAATGGAAGTGGAATGAAACTATAAGTTAAATAGAATAATCTCTTGCTGTATGAATAATGTATTTGGATATATTGTTTAATTATGTAACTCTGTCAATTAGTTTGTTATAAAAAAGCTCTTAACATTTTTTCTCAGAATCATAAGCAAACAACAAGCCCTTTATGATTAAAATATCTATCTTTGTAATTTGGATATGTTATATACCTTTTACAAGGTCGATATTTAAATGGACTATCTAACAAAAGAACAACGCCATAAAAATATGGCAGCTAATAAGAGTACAGGCACCAAACAAGAAATATTGTTTGGAAAACTGCTTTGGAACGCTGGAGTGAGATATCGCAAAAATGACAAGTCTGTATTTGGCAAGCCAGATTTTGTTATTAAAGGTTTTAAGATTGCGATATTTTGCGATGGCGAATTTTGGCATGGTAGGAATTGGAATATCAGAAAAGGAGACCATAAAAGTAATTGTGACTTTTGGTATTCTAAAATAGAACGAAATATTGAAAGAGATCAAGAAGTAAATACAGAATTACACAGGCAAGGATGGAAAGTTTTCAGATTTTGGGAAACTGAAATAATCAAAAAGCCAGATGTATGTTTAAATATGATTTTAAGTTATATGAATAGAAAATCAATAGCTGATAATAAAATTTCCATTACAAATATGTGTGGTGGAGGAAAGTTTTCAATGCAAATATACGGACCTCATTCCTTAAATGAAGATGGAACTATTATCCCATTTGAGGAACAAATGGCGATAGTGTCTCATTATTTACACAATCAGGGCCATAAATTTGCTTCTACATACAAGAAGAAGGCTGAGGAATTAATAGAAGACATATATAATGAACATCAAGAAAAGTTAGATACTAGTCATTGTGTATCTGACGTATGTGTCCAATATTCTTTATTTTCCGATTTGTTTTCTGTTCCTTTTTTGCCCGTAGACAATCCTAAATTTACATTCATTGATTTGTTTGCTGGGATTGGAGGTTTCAGAATGGCAATGCAAAATCTCGGAGGTAAATGCGTATTTTCTTCAGAATGGGATGCACAAGCACAAAAAACATATTTATTGAATTATGGAGAAATACCTTTTGGGGATATTACAAAAGAATCTACCAAATCTTTTATTCCAAATGATTTCGATATTTTGTGTGCTGGTTTTCCTTGTCAGGCATTTTCTTTGGCAGGAAAGCGTCTTGGATTTGAAGAAACAAGAGGAACATTATTCTTTGATGTGGCAGAGATAATACGTCGTAAACGTCCTAAAGCGTTCTTTTTGGAAAACGTTAAAGGTCTTCTTATTCACGATAAAGGGAAAACGATTCAAACTATCTTAAAAGTATTAAGAGAAGACTTGGATTATTACGTTCCTGAGCCACAAATTGTCAATGCAATGGACTTTGGAGTTCCACAACATCGAGAAAGGATTTATATTGTAGGATTCCGAAAAGATCAAAACGTAAACGAGTTTACATACCCAAAACCAACCGATAAGACTAAAACTTTTGCAGACATAAAGGAAGAAAGCGCTGTTTCTGCAAAATATTATTTATCTACCCAATATATAAAAACTCTTGTAGCCCATAAAGAACGTCATGCTGCAAAAGGCAACGGTTTTGGATATGAAATAATTCCTGATGATGGAGTGGCAAATGCCATTGTAGTTGGTGGCATGGGACGAGAACGCAATCTTGTAATAGACAATCGTCTTAAGGATTTTACTCCTGTTACCAATATAAAAGGCGAAGTCAACCGTGAAGGAATAAGAAGGATGACTCCACGTGAATGGGCTCGTTTACAGGGATTCCCAGATAATTTTATTATTGGAGTGGCAGATGCTTCAGCTTACAAACAGTTTGGAAACTCTGTTGCTGTCCCAGCTATTCAAGCAACTGCACAAGAAATAATCAAAAGAATTGATCTTACTAAATCAAAGGGATATGGCATTATCAGGAAATAAAGGAGAATGGAGCGAAATATATACATTATTTAAACTATTAGGAGAAGGTAAGGTCTATGCAGGAGATCAAGATCTAAACAAAATTCAAGATCTGTTCTATCCTATAATAATGATTCTTCGCCAAGAAAAAGAAGGTAATTTCAACTATAAATTACAGGAACCAAATGTAGTAGTTCAAACACCAGAAGGGGAAGAACTATTAAGAATACCTGCATTAGTCTTCTTAGAAGAAGCTGAAAAACTATTAGAAGCTATCAATGAAAATGATGGAGCATTTGCTATTCCACATATTGAAGCTTTTATGAACAGTATATACTGTCATTCATTGAAAGCAAGATCAGCTGATAAAACAGACATTAGGATTATTTTACACGATCAGAGAACAAAAATAAACTCAGAAATGGGTTTTAGCATAAAATCTCAACTTGGTGGCGATTCAACTCTATTAAACGCAAGTAAAGCAACTAATTTTAATTTTAAGATTGAAGGTGCGGTTTTATCTGATAAAGATATTATCAATATCAATGCGATAAATCCAAGACGAGATAAAGTTATAAAACGAGTAGAAGCCATCAAGAATAAAGGCGGAGTTTTGATTTTTGATAAGGTGGATAACAATATATTCCGTAATAATCTTATTATGCTTGATGGTCATTTGCCTGATATTGTTGCCCATTTGCTTTTGGAACAATTGAACTCAGGCATTTCCACACTGAAAGAATTAGCAGAAATACTAACGGAGAACAATCCTCTCAATTACGACTTAGGTCAAGGTTCCCCAATATATGTATATAAGATTAAACATCTATTAACATCAGCTGCATTAGGTATGATGCCTGCAACAGCATGGAACGGGCTGTTTGACGCAAATGGAGGATATCTTGTTGTAAAGAAAGATGGAGAAATTTTGTGTTACCATTTCTATGATCGCAATAGATTTGAAGATTACCTTTTCTCCAATGCTTATTTGGAACGTTCGAGTACAACTAAGCACCAATACGCTTCTATAATTAAAGAAGATGACGGAAGTCTATCATTTAAAATTAATTTTCAAGTAAGACTAAAATAAGAAACTATATGTATCGTAGAGGCTCTGAATGGCAAAAATGGGATTTGCATGTGCATACCCCTGAATCAGGAATGGCAAACGAATTTGGAGATGATTGGGATAAGTATGTTCAATCACTTTTCAAAAAAGCTATTGACAACAACATTGCTGCTTTAGGAATTACTGATTACTTTACAATTGATGGGTATAAGAAGCTACTGAATGATTATTTAAAAAACGAAGATAAGTTAAAGGCCTTATTTACTCCATCAGAAATTACTTCAATAAAGAATATCGTCATTTTCCCAAATATCGAATTTAGACTAAAGACCATTGTAAATAAAAGCCGTGTAAATTATCATATAATCTTTTCAAACGAAATTTCTATTGATGATATTGAGGAAAATTTTTTACATGAAATAGAGTTTGTCTATGAAGGGTTGCCATTCGACACTCCAAATAAGAGAAAGCTTAAAAGAAAGAATATTGAAGAGCATGGCAGAACTATTAAAGAACAGCAGCCAAGTTTTAAAGGCAATGATTTTACGGTAGGATGTACAACAGCTGTTATAGATGAACAACAAGTTACTGAAATATTATCTAAACATAAAGATAAATTTGACGGTAAATATATTGTTGTAATACCTGTAGATGAAGATTTATCAAAAATTTCATGGTCAAGTCAAGATCATATGGTAAGAAAATATTTTTACCAAGTAGCAAATATGTTTTTTGCTACAAATAAAGGTACTATTGATTTTGGATTAGGCAGAAAACATGATTCAATTGATGAATACATTTCTGAATTTAAGACTCTTAAGCCATGTATATGTGGCTCTGATGCACATTCTTTAGAAACATTGTGTGTTTTTCCTAATGGTTTAAATTGCTGGATTAAAGCCGAGCCAACATTTGAGGGACTTAAACAAGTTTTATATGAACCAGAAGAACGTGTTAAAATTCAGCAAAGTATTCCTGACGAGAAGAATTTGTATCAAGTAATAGATTCTATAACATTAAGTGAAGAGGGATTTTGGCAAGGAACTATTTTTTTGAATTCTAATTTAAATACCATAATAGGTGGTCGCTCTACAGGAAAATCTTCTTTATTAAAAGCCATAGCAGCTAAACATGATGTTACATCTGTGGATAGTAATGATTATATTCACAAACATCTTTCTGGAGTTAAAATTCGATGGAAAGATGGAGGTAATGAAAATGGTCATAAAATAGACTACTATAAACAAAGCTATATGCATGATATTGCATGCTCAAAATCACAAACAAATACCTTAGTTGAGGGTATTTTACGTTCTAAAGATAATGATGGCTTACTAACGAATTACTCTAATATTACTGCATCTATAGAAAGAGAAATAACCTCTTCTGTCTTTAATTTATTTCAAATAAAAAAAGAATATTTTGATTTGTGTAATAAACTTAAAGAAAAAGGAAATAAGTCAGGAGTTGAACAGCAATTGCAATTATTAAAAGAAAAAGCAGCTACGTTACAGAAAAGTAGTACGCTAAATGAAACAGATATAGAAACATATAATGGGCTACTTTCACAACTTTCAGCCAAAGAGAAAGAGATTAATTTAGCAGAAGCAGATATTAAGTCGTTTCAGAAATTACGCAATCTTAGTCCCATCATACAGAATTTTGAAACCATAAATGCTTTCGATTCACTTTTGTTTAAGACAAATGGGACTGAAGCATCAAGACTTTTCAATGATTTACGCATTAGGACAGAAGCGGAATGGACAAGTATTGTAGATGTCTTAATCAATAAAACAGAAAGTTCCAAAGAACAATTGCTTATTGAGAAAGCGGCAATACTTGGTACAGAAATCTATAACCGTGGAGAACAATTTTATAAGGACAATAAAGAATTACAATCTGTTTTAGCGCGTATAAAGGAAGAAGAAAAAGTTCTTGCTGAGATAAATAATTTGGATGCTAAAAAGAATTCTTTATATACTCAAATTAAACAATTAATAGGAGATATTGTCAATAAACATATTGAGTATAGAAAAGAAGTCGATAGACTAGTTGATAATATTAAAATTGAATATGACGGATTATCTATATCTGTATCAAAGGAGTTCCGAAAAGAAGAAATGCGATCTTTTCTTGAAAACAGATGCAATTTACGCGGGACTGAACGACAGCAATATGTAACAAATTTGGTCGTACAATATGATTCAGATATAGAAAATCAAGTTCGTACTCTTATTAAAGATTTGTTTAACGATAATGTTGAATTAAAAAATTCATATACATCACAGAACTTTGCAAGTGAGTTCTTTTCAAGGAATTGGTATATTCTTTCGTATCAATTATCATATCAAGGGGATTTGTTTCAAATGATGTCTGAAGGTAAGCAAGCATTCGTTATCTTGAAATTACTTCTTGAATTTAGTGATAAAAAATGTCCGATATTAATAGATCAACCAGAGGACAGTTTGGATAATCGTGCTATTTATCAAGAATTAGTGGAATATATAAAAGCGAAGAAAAAAGATAGGCAGATTATCCTCGTTACACATAATTCTAATGTTGTTGTAAGTGCAGATGCTGAGAATGTGATTGTTGCAAACCAAGAAGGAACAAATAGTCATAATAGTGGGAGTTATAAATTCCAATATATTAATGGTGCGCTTGAACAAACCTTAAAAAAGAATCAGGCTGAAACATCTATTTTGAAATCACAAGGTATTAGAGAGCACGTTTGTGATATACTTGAAGGTGGAAAGGCTGCTTTTGAAAAAAGAGAACAGAAATATGGATTTGGGAAATAAATGTTAGAATAGTTTAGTTCACATGTGAAAATAAAAACACTCAAAGCGAACTAAACCTATTTTGTTCGGTAACAAAAATGCTGATAAGAAAAATAAGACTTACTCTTTTCTCGTCAGCATTTTTAATATAAAATCAAAATAAGAATGTATTCAATTCTATTTTTGGGGTGCGAAAAAGGGTGTAAATCTCGTAACTACTTGATTTACACCCTTTATTGCGGAGAGACAGGGATTCGAACCCCGGGTACCTCGCGGTACAACGGTTTTCAAGA
>ERZ1027150.1295-NODE-1295-length-17372-cov-13.705318_pt1 | contig 17372 bp, 13 predicted proteins | sample MGYA00519276_ERZ1027150 | MGnify/ENA primary metagenome ERZ1027150 (study PRJEB26926, sample SAMN06164860) | human gut metagenome | biome: ENVO:00009003; feature: ENVO:2100002; material: ENVO:00002003 | host: Homo sapiens | place: USA | collected 2012 ... | reverse complement strand
GATTTGAAGTGTTAAATCCTGAATTGGTTATTTGCCATTTAGATTCAAAAGCAACTATGCAGATAGACATTACAATCAACAAAGGTCGTGGATATGTTCCGGCTGATGAAAACCGTGAATTCTGCACTGATGTGAATGTAATTCCTATCGATTCTATTTACACTCCGATACGTAATGTGAAATATGCGGTAGAAAACTATCGTGTAGAACAGAAGACCGACTATGAAAAGTTGGTGCTGGAAATTACAACGGATGGTTCCATTCACCCGAAGGAAGCACTGAAAGAAGCTGCAAAAATTCTGATTCATCACTTCATGCTGTTCTCTGATGAAAAGATTACTCTTGAAACATCAGATGCAGAAGGAAATGAAGAATTTGATGAAGAAGTATTGCACATGCGTCAGTTGCTGAAGACCAAATTGGTTGATATGGACTTGTCAGTTCGTGCTTTGAACTGTTTGAAGGCTGCAGATGTAGAAACATTGGGAGACTTGGTACAGTTTAATAAGACAGATCTGCTGAAGTTCCGTAACTTCGGTAAGAAATCGCTCACTGAGCTTGATGATTTGCTCGAGAGTCTGAATCTGTCGTTTGGAACAGATATTTCTAAGTATAAATTAGATAAAGAATAAACAATGAGACATAATAAGAAATTTAACCATTTGGGTCGTACTGCTTCTCATAGAAATGCAATGTTGTCAAACATGGCATGTTCTTTGATCAAGCACAAAAGAATCACTACGACTGTTGCGAAGGCTAAAGCTTTGAAAAAGTTCGTTGAGCCTCTGATTACAAAGTCTAAAGAAGACACAACTAACTCACGTCGTGTTGTATTTAGCAACTTGCAAGATAAGTTTGCTGTAACTGAACTGTTCAAAGAAATCTCTGTAAAGGTTGCAGATCGTCCGGGTGGTTACACTCGTATCATCAAGACTGGTCACCGTTTGGGTGATAACGCAGAAATGTGTTTCATCGAACTGGTTGATTACAATGAGAACATGGCTAAGTCAGCTGCTAAGAAAGCTACTCGTACTCGTCGTTCTAAGAAATCTGCTGCTGTAACTGAAGCACCTGCTGAAGCTACAGAAGCTACTACAGAGGAAGCCCCTAAAGCTGAATAATTCTGTAAGATACTATATATTAAAAGCCGGACATTTAGTCTGGCTTTTTTGTTCCTGTATTTTCACATACCTCTTGCTCCTAGTATGTTGTGATGTCTGTCCTGCTTAAGTATAGATAGTGAAGCCCGCATTTGATGAGCTATATGAGTGCTACACCTCTGCATATTAAAATAGCGACTGCACTATATACACTTTTATAGTGGCAGCCGCCATTGCTTTATGTTACCTGTCGTTTTAGCGATACTAATATCGGAACTGCAGGTGGTGTTTTATCGGTATACTTTTACAGCGATAGGATTATTATTGTCCGATACAACTTATTCGATGGTGATTCCCATCTTTCTCATCAGGAAGCAGGCATTCATGTTTTGCGCGATACCTTTTCTTAACTTATAGGAGAAACTCAGTTCGTTGTCCCTGATATCCGCCTCGAAGCAGTAGTTGGCGATGTGCTCCGGGAACTGATTGATCAATTCTCCCAACAACAGATCGTGTGTGGCTATGATGCCGTTTGCTTTAAGCCCGATTAACTGCTTCATCAAGTTGAAAGAACCCTTCTGCTTGTCAGTAGAATTTGTTCCCTTCAAGATCTCATCCAATATGATGAACAGTTCCCTGTCTTCATTTAGCCAGTCAATGATTCTTTTCAACCGCTTCAGTTCTGCGAAAAAATACGATTCATTCTCACTGAGTGAGTCAGAGGTCCGTAAGCTGCTTACCAATTCCGCCGGATACAGTTCCATCGACTCACAACATACCGGCAGACCGTTACATGCCAGTAAATAGTTTGTACCGATTGTCCTCAGATACGTACTTTTTCCAGCCATATTTGCCCCTGTAACGATAAGGAAGAAAGGTTTCACTGGAATGTCTACATCATTCTTTACGCACTGCGTTTCCCTCATCAGCGGGTGTCCCATGCCCTGCGCCTTCAAGCAGAATGGCTCCGAGGAGATTACTGGATACTGATATTCCGGATGGTTAAAGGCAAATACACCCAGTGAACAAAGTGCATCCATCTGGCCCACTGTCTCCAGCCATCCAGCCAGATACCTTCCGTATTTCTGTTTCCACCCCTCAATCCGTACAATCTGGTGGAGCTGGAAGAAGATACTACCTTCCAGGATGACATACAGCAACTGATTATTCCGCAGGTCCAGTCTATCCAACTCTTTTGAGAGCTCCTGTAACGCTTCTGAGGGCGATTTTCCATCGATTTTCAGCGCTTTCATCCATTCCTTAATCATTCCTGCCTTCCATTCCTGTTGTTCGCTCAGAGCGATTAATTGCGCATAGCAGCTTAATACCTTCAGCTTCCGGTTGTACTCTTCTTGTACCGAGGTTGCACGCCGGATGATACCAAAACTGATGATAACGAATGAGGCAAATGAAAATCCCAGCCAGGACAATGAAATCATTCCGGCAACCCCTAAGATGAGCAGCACAAGGTTGATACCCGGTACAGCCCAGCAAACTACCTTTATCCACGGATAATGTTTTATCCAACCTGTCTGTTCCATCCATTTACTGATTTCCTGTACATCCGTGTTCTTGCAATCATGGATGAGTCCGGTCAGTTGGAAGTGTTCGCAGAACTCTCTTCTCTCCGACACATCTTTTACGCTTTCTTGGCGGCGTTCAATCGCTTCCTTGTCTGTAAGATGCTTCATCAGCCACGCTGCCAATGTACGCTTCCCGATGCTTGTACACGTACGGTTGATAGCCTGAAAAAGCGATTTCTCCCCGAAGAGATCGATGTCGAAGGCATACGGATGCTCCGGATTTACAAACTCTTTTCCCCCGTCAAATCCCGAGTAATCGTTTTCCAGTCCTTGCCATTCTCTGCGGTGAATGTCCAACTGCATTTCAAGCCACTCCTTCCGATTGAACAACCGGTTATGTACTTTCATCAGCCACAAAAATGGCAGAAAGGACAGTCCCGCACTCAAGACAATCATCCAGTTCTCCTCCTTTCGAAGGTAGGTTACTGCCGCGATAATCAGGAGAAACGCCAGTACCCTTAACCAACTGACGCGGGTGATTTTCTCTTTTATTTTCCGTAACTCCGCTTCCCCCGATGCGATTCTGTTACGGTACCATTCCTTTGTATTTTCCATGTGTTTTCTTTTTAGATATATAATTAAGTAGAATAAACAATTCTCTCTATCCGAAGGCTAATCAGTGCATCCCTCCGTTGCATAAAAACAAAAATCCGCCATCTTGTCCTGTACATCACAGAAAAGGCAAGAGGGCGGATTATATCATTTCCGGTTACTCAGTCACCGGTTAGAATTCAGCATTACGCGGTGTACGCGGGAACGGGATGACGTCACGGATGTTGGCCATACCGGTAACGAACAGCAGCAAACGTTCGAATCCCAATCCGAATCCTGAATGAGGGCAAGAACCGTACTTGCGGGTATCCAAATACCACCACATATCCTTCATCGGAATATTCAGTTCCTGAATACGAGTCAGCAACTTGTTGTAGTCAGCCTCACGCTCTGAACCACCGATGATTTCTCCAATCTTCGGGAACAATACATCCATGGCGCGAACGGTCTTTCCGTCTTCGTTCTGCTTCATGTAGAAAGCCTTGATTTCCTTCGGATAGTCGGTCAGGATTACCGGGCGTTTGAAGTGTTCTTCAACCAGGAAGCGTTCGTGTTCAGAAGCCAGGTCAACTCCCCAATAAACCGGGAATTCGAACTTATGCCCGTTGGCAACAGCCTCTTCCAGGATCTTGATACCCTCTGTATAAGGCAAGCGTACGAATGACTCCTTCAGTACTCCCTGCAGACGTTCAATCAGTCCCTTGTCGAACATATCGTTCAGGAACTTCACATCGTCATAGCAGTTGTCGAGAGCCCACTGTACACAGTATTTGATGAACTCCTCTGCCAGGTCCATGTTGTCATTGATGTCGTTGAAAGCCACTTCAGGTTCAATCATCCAGAATTCAGCCAGGTGACGTGGAGTATTTGAGTTTTCTGCACGGAAGGTAGGACCAAATGTATAGATCGCTCCCAGTGCAGTTGCTGCCAATTCTCCTTCCAACTGTCCGGATACTGTCAGACTGGCCTGCTTTCCAAAGAAATCGTTATCATAAATGATAGAACCGTTCTCATCCTTCTTCAGGTCGTACAGGTTCATGGTAGTCACCTGGAACATCTGTCCGGCTCCTTCACAGTCGGAAGCTGTAATCAGCGGAGTATGGAAATAGAAGAAGCCACGGTCGTGGAAGAACTTATGGATGGCGATAGCCATGTTGTGACGGATACGGAACACTGCACCGAAAGTGTTTGTACGCGGACGCAGGTGAGCGATCTCACGCAGGAACTCCATAGAGTGTCCCTTCTTCTGCAGCGGATACGTGTTGTCACAAGTACCCAGCACCGCCATTTCACGTGCCTGAATTTCTGCAGCCTGTCCGGCACCTACCGATTCTACCAATTCACCGTTTACACTGATACATGCTCCGGTAGTAATCTGCTTCAGCAGTTCTTCATCGAAGTTGGCCAGGTCGACCACAATCTGCACATTATTTATAGTAGAACCGTCATTCAGGGCGATAAAGTTTACCTGTTTGCTACCGCGGCGGGTACGTACCCAACCTTTTACATTGACCATCGCACCGAAATCACGGCGTTTCAGCAAGTCAACAATTTTTGTTCTACGAATTGTTTCCATTTTTCTTTCTTTTTATAGTACAAGCACGGTCCACTTTTCCGGTCCGGCTTTCTGCCGTCATCCATGAAAGGTGTACCGTGTCTGTAACGTTATTGCACAGTATTAAAAATCTATTTATTCAAAAGACCCCATGCGGAGGATGTTTACTTCCTGTTCGGTCAGGTAACGCCAGTCACCGCGGCGAAGCCCCTTCTTGGTCAGTCCCGCAAAATATACACGGTCGAGCTTGATGACACGGTATCCCAGAGATTCGAAGATACGGCGTACGATACGGTTCTTTCCAGAGTGAATTTCAATACCCACCTGCGACTTGTCAGTATCCGATGCATAGCTTACTGCATCTGCGTGGATTTCTCCGTCGTCCAGTGTGATACCCGATACAATCTGGTCCAGATCCGCTTTCGTCACGTTCTTGTCACAATATACGTGATAGATTTTCTTCTTCAGGAATTTCGGGTGCGTCAGTTTCGAAGCCAGGTCACCGTCGTTGGTCAGGAGCAATACACCTGTAGTGTTTCTGTCCAGACGGCCTACCGGATAGATACGCTCCTTGCAGGCACCTTTTACGTAATCCATTACTGTCTTGCGTTCCTGCGGGTCATCCGATGTCGTTACACAGTCCTTCGGCTTGTTCAGCAATACGTATACTTTACGTTCAATGCTTACCGGCTGATCGTGGAATTTCACCTCGTCCGTACGTTTTACCTTAGTTCCCAGTTCTGTAACCACTTCACCGTTCACAGAGATTACCCCTGCGGTGATAAACTCATCCGCCTCACGGCGTGAGCAAATACCTGCATTTGCCAGGAACTTGTTCAGACGAATCGGTTCATCCGGATCAGTAAGCACATCCTTATACTCGATCTGCTTCTTCATGCTGTATTTCGCATTCGGATTATAGTCGGCTGTACGAGGGCGATAACCTCCCTGCTGGCGGTTGCCATAACCGCCCTGCTGTCCGCCATTGTTGTAACGGGGACGCTGCTGGCGATATCCTCCTTCACCCTGTCCGCCATTATTGTTGAAGCGTGGACGGAATCCACGTGCTTCACCGCCTTCTTCATTGTTGTTGAAGCGCGGAGTATACGGGCGCTGCGGACGTCCGCCATTGTTATTATTGAAACGAGGGTTATATCCCTGGCGATCTCCTCCTTCCTGCTTGTTGCCGTATGCAGGACGGTACGGACGCTGCTGACGATATCCTCCTTCACCCTGTCCGCCATTATTGTTGTTGTAGCGCGGACGATACGGACGCTGTTCACCGTTTCCGCCGTTGTTGAAGTTCGGGTTGTAAGAAGAACGGTACGGACGCTCTCCACCCTCTGCATTGTTGTAGCGCGGACGTCGTCCATAATTGTTTCCTCCTTCATTACGGCTGTATTTGTTATAAGATTTGTAACCGTCTCGGCCAGACTGGCTGAATTCGCCATTTTGTCTGTTTTCTTTTTCTGTCATAAAATTAAATTTAATGAATTAGTAAATGTACCCTCTCGGGCAGAATTATATCAGTTTTTTTAAGTTTGTTTCAATTATATACCCGTATAGTTGTGCGGTGTGATGGCACGCAGCTCCTTCTTGATATCTTCACTCACATTCAATGTCTCAATGAATTCCTTGATAGAACTTTCATTGATGGCCTGATTGGTACGGGTCAATGCCTTCAGTGCTTCGTATGGATGCGGATAAGCCTCACGGCGCAGAATCGTCTGGATAGCTTCTGCCACTACGCTCCAACAGTTGTCAAGATCTTCATAAATCTTGTGCTCGTTCAGCAGGAGCTTGCCCAGTCCCTTGAGTGAACTCTGGATAGCGATAACGATGTGTCCGAACGGAACACCCACGTTGCGCAGTACCGTAGAGTCGGTCAGGTCGCGCTGCAGACGAGAAACCGGCAGTTTGCTTGACAGGTGCTCCAGGATTGCGTTGGCCATACCCAGGTTTCCTTCTGCATTCTCAAAGTCAATCGGGTTCACTTTGTGCGGCATGGCACTTGAACCAACCTCTCCGGCTTTGATTTTCTGCTTGAAGTATTCCATGGAGATATACTGCCAGAAGTCACGGTTCATGTCAATCATGATGGTATTGATACGCTTCATGGCATCGAAGATAGCTCCCAGGTTGTCGTAGTTGGAAATCTGAGTTGTGTATTCCTCGCGTTCTAGTCCCAGCTTCTCAGCTACGAAACGATTGCCGAATGCCTTCCAGTCGAATTCCGGATAAGCCACGTGGTGTGCGTTGTAGTTACCGGTAGCACCACCGAACTTGGCAGTAATCGGACAAGCCTTCAGCGCAGCCAGCTGTCTGTTCAGACGGTAAGCGAATACCATGATTTCTTTTCCCAGACGGGTAGGAGAGGCCGGCTGTCCGTGAGTCTTTGCCAGCATCGGGATATTCTTCCATTCTTCAGCATAGGCTGTCAGCTGGTCAATCAGCTTCTGGATTTGCGGATAATACACCTCTTCCAGCGCTTCCTTGATAGACAAAGGCACTGAAGTGTTGTTGATATCCTGTGAAGTCAGTCCGAAGTGGATAAATTCCTTGTAAGCCTCCAGACCTCCCAGTTTGTCGAACTCTTCCTTGATGAAATACTCAACAGCCTTCACATCGTGGTTAGTAACACTCTCAATTTCTTTGATACGCTGTGCGTCCTTCTCTGAAAAATTGCGGTAGATGTCACGCAATGCCTCAAAGCGGCTGGAATCAAAATCCTTTAACTGCGGCAAAGGCAGTTCACACAAGGTAATGAAGTATTCAATTTCTACCTGCACGCGGTATTTAATCAGCGCGTATTCAGAAAAATAAGCAGCCAAAGCTCCAGCTTTGCCTCTGTATCGACCGTCAATCGGTGATATCGCTGTGAGTAAATCAAGCTCCATCATGTTTTATAAAAATATTTTAGAATCTGAAATTAATGATCATTGATTTAGGAGTGCAAATTTAATTCTTTTTCTTCAGTAAATGGTGCTAGTACAGAAAAGTTTAGCATTTATTTGTCTTTGGCGTTGTAAACCCAGGCCGTTTTGTGTCCGATTGTGATGATTTTCATCCGTTTTTCTTCCTTTCAGACTTTACTTTCCGGAAGCTGGGCAGACTTTTTGAAATTTCTCTTTATGTGTACATTAATCTTTCTTTATGTATGTCGTATTTCCTCGCCATCTTTATATTAAAAGGCTGCCATCTTTTTCGGAAAGACCGCCATGTTTTGGCATGTGCAACTTTATGGGAAGCACATCACTCCTTTATGGGGAGAGAAGAAGACCATTGGCTTCCGGAAGCCGACTGGTATTGGTGCGCTATTTTGCCTGATTGTTGACCGAATTATCGGCTTTTGTTTGTAAATTTCGGTAATTTTTGCGAATATTGCAAATCGCTGAAAATAGAATATGATACAAATCTTTTCTTGATAAAAACTTAATTATCAAAAAAATCACAGCTTGAAAGTAATTTGTCAAATGCCCTTTAACGGCAACAGACGATAAGCGGAGTCAGTCATGAGATATATATTCATTTGTGTTATACTGATTAACCTGTTTCCGGTTTGGGCAGAAAAACGTAAGGATCCTTTCTGCCAGCTGGATTCTCTGGTTGCCGACCGGGACCATTATATCGAAAAAAAGGAAAACAGCCTGGCTGTACTGAGAGCCTTGTATGTCAAATCCCATAGTCCACTCGAAAAATATAACCTGGGCCGTGAGATGTTTGCTTTGTACAGCAAATTTGATAAGGACTCGGCCATTCATTATGCTCGCCTTAACTATCATACTGCCAGTCGGATCGGGGATGTTGACAAGATGGCATCTGCAGAAATGGATTATGTGTTCATGATGGCGGCCTCCGGCATGTATAAAGAATGCTTTGACTACCTGCCACGGCTGCACCCTGAGCAATATTCCCCCAGCGTAAAATACCAATATTACAAGTTGCATGAGTATATTTATCAAGGGTTGCAGGTATATTCTTCTGCCTCTTATAGCCAGCACTATACTTCGGTGATAGATTCCATTTACGATATCATTCTTTCGAGTTTTGAACCGTCATCTCTGGAATACAGAGAGACCCTTTCCCGAAAAGCATATAATAATAAAGATTTTGCGGGAACGATAAAGTTGGTCAGGGAGTGTCTGCCCGATGTGCCTTATGGGACAAACGAATACGCCATGATGGTGTACATGCTTGCCAATTCCTATAAGGGCGCTGGAGACGAGGAAAGCTATCTTGCCTATATGACAGAGGTTGCCGAGGTTGATATCCGGACGGCTGTAAGAGAGTATCGGGCTCTGACCGAACTGGCGGAATACTTGTATACGACAGGAGATGTTGAGCGTGCCTATAAATACAGTCGCCGTTCATTGGAGGATGCTGAATTTTTCAATGCCAGGCAACACACCCTCGAGGTTGCACGCATCCAGCCGATCATCAACGATGCTTACCAGCTGCGTATTAAGGAAAGTCAGTCAATGTTCAGGAACTTGAGCATTTTACTAGGAAGCTGCCTGCTGCTTCTTTTGCTTGCCGCTTTGTTTATCGTCCATCAGATGAAACTTCTTAAACAGGCTAATGCCGAGAAACAAGGCATGATTGTACGTCTGACGGAGGTCAATCACATCAAAGAAGAATACATAGGACATTTTATGAAACTCTGTGCCGAATATATCGTGAAACTGGATGATTTCAGAAAACTGGTTCACCGCAGGCTGAAGTCGGGGCAGCATGACGAACTGTATAAGTTTGCCTCTTCTAAAAAGATTATTGACAGAGAACAGGAAGAACTTTACAGAAAATTCGATACTTCCTTCTTGCAGCTGTATCCTAATTTCGTGGCTGCGGTAAACGGTCTTTTAAAGGAAGACTGCCGGTTTGATGTAAAGAAGGATGAACTCTTGAATACTGAATTAAGAATCTGTGCGCTGATAAAACTCGGGATAAAAGACAGCGCGAGAATTGCAGAGTTCTTAGGTTATAGTCCTAATTCGATTTACACCTATCGGACAAAGGTCAGAAATCGGGCTATTCGTCGGGACTCCTTTGAGAAAGACATCATGGAAATCGGGGATTATAGTAGTTTCCCGATATGATTACAGTCTATATTTTCTTATCAGTGTGCTAGGTATAAACAATTGATTATTAATATTATATTCTGATTAGTAATCTATATCAGAAACTATACGTACTTTATTGTTCCAAAACCGGTGGATAAATTTGCATTGTCTTCTTCTCACAGCGGGAAGAGGTAATCCTTATTGTTTAATTTATCTATTTCTGGTAATATGAAAACCATGATTTGTTTGTTTGCCGGTATGGTGGCCGTAAGCTCTGCCGGCAACGCCCGGCAACCAGTAAAAGACGAAGGCAGTGAGCGCAATGTCATGTTGAATGCTTCCGATGCCAACAAGCCCCGTGAAATTCAGATTGGCCTTCCGTCTGAAGATGTGAATGTCTATGAAAACGGGATGCCTGCCGTTTACAGTTCCAACTTGCATAATGTGGCGACCCACTGGAGGGCAGATGCCAGCTTGTCTTCGGTTGGTGTGCTTACTCCCTCAGAATCTGCCGTCATGACTGGCAATGTGGCCTATTCTGTCAATTCCTTTTCGAAACTGGGCAGTAAAGATTTCAATGGAAAACTTCATTATCTGGTAAACCATTATGGGCAGCAGCAGTTCGATCTGAATGTATCCGGCAGCATGGGAAAGGGAGTGATGTATTCCGGCAGTGTCTATCAGAACTTTGATCCCGGGGCATTTAAACTGTGTTTCTCCGATTATCAGGACAGAACTCAGATTTATAAAGCCGCACTGACGAAAGAATTCAATCATAAAGGAAAAATTTCCTTGCTTTATCACTATTCACAGTCCGTGCCTTTGGCAAACGCTGCATCCGAATGTGCTTTTATCTATGTGGGCGACGGCAGCGTGAAAGAAATACCGGGCATTTCACTGGGTACTACCTCTTATCTGCCCGAGGATGGCCAGATAGAGTACCGCAGTATAAAAGACGGGAAAATGGTGACAGGGAAATATAGCGATTTCTCCAAGACAAAAGCACATCAGTTGTCATTGCTGGGTGAATATCGGTTCGATAACGGACTGTTCTTTATGCTAAATGGGAAATACATGACGGCAAATGCTGCATATTATGCGGTGGGAGGCAACCGGATTTCTGAGGTGAAGAATGGGCTTGAGCCGAATGCGGATGCCTCCGTGGCCGGTATCTTGTATTATGACGGTGGGGAACTTTATACCGGAAGGAAGCAGGGGCGTATCGGTTATAGCCATGAGGGGAAAGTGGAGAATATTCTTTTGACTTCGGAACTCACAAGGTATACTGAGACGCATTATTGGAGGCTGGGACTGAACCAATGGAGGTATAACGTGGATTACGCTTCGGAGACCACTCAGTTCGACCAGACTGTAAATGCTTATCCTCGCATCCTTACCCGCAAATACCGGGATGTGTCGGGAAATTGGGTCACCGACCGTTTTTATGGGTATAACTCCGGAGGGGCCGAATTCTATGAAGGCTATGAGAATAAACTGGCACTTTATTTTACCGATGAATGGTCAGTCGCCGACAAATGGTATCTGTATTATGGAGCAAGAGCCGAATATTATAAGGTAAAAGGGAAGAACCTGCCTTATGCAAGGTTTGACAATTTCCATATCGGAGCCTTTAATGGGAAAGAAATCATTGATCCGAAGGATTTCGGAGGCGATTATTTGAATTATGCTTTTATGGCACAAGGGCGTTATCGGATTTCGGAAAAACTGGGAGTCAATGCGGATGTGACTTATGCTACAAGAAGACCTGCTATTGCCGACTATGCCGGATATGAGGCTCCCGATGACAAAATGGTTTCAATTCCTCTGGTGCGTGCCGGGATATCGTATAAAAACCGCTGGATCGATATTACTTCCATGTTTACGTATATTCAGAAAACAAATAATTATAAGCGGCTGAACATCAGTAATCCGAAGCCTGGAAGTACAGAGGTGCAGGCAGCTGCCTTCAATTATGACATACAGACGCTTGGGTGGACTACGAATATGGAACTCGATCCTTTTAAGGGCTTTCACCTCCATTTCCTGTTCACTTATCAGAAACCGACGTATAAAAAATACGAATCAACGGTACATTTTAATGATGGTACTACCGGAGAGATCAATGCCACGGGAAAGATTGTGACCGAAATTCCGCAGGTGTTGCTTGAAATTGATCCCTCGTATGAATTTTCTGAGAAATTGCGTGTGTGGGCGAGTTTCCGGTATTTTGGGAAAACCTATGCCAATCTGACCAATGCGTTGTATTTCAATAGCAGGTGGGAGACATTTGCAGGCATCAATTACAAAGTGAATAAGACGCTTTCGCTGAGCGGAACCGTGATTAACTTCCTTAACCAGACTGGGGCTTCCGGAGCCATTGCCGGTTCGGAGCTAATCAAGCAGGAGGAGGCTTCAAAATATACAAATCATTGGATGTATGGTAAATATCTTCGTCCATTTACAGTAGAAATATCCGCAGTAGTAACATTCTAAAACATTGACAGTCATGAAAAGTAGATTATGGAAAGTAGGTTTGTGTTGTGTGGTATGCCTGTGTTGTATGGCGTGTGGTAATGCTGGAAAATCTTCTGGCGTGGCAGAAGATTTTCCTTCGGTCGTTTCTCCGGAGGAGCTTTGGGGACAATTGTTTTACGATGTGCTCGAGAATGATTCACTGTTTGGTGCAGGGCGGCTTTTTGCCGATTCGAAGGATTTCATGGATTGTGCTCCGAAAGGAAATATGGATAATATCCGGAATGCTTATGCGGAGTTGAAAGGGAAAGCAGACTGGAAGGCCCTGGAGGCCTTTATCAAGGAGAACTTTTATTTGCCTGTTTCGGAAAATGCCGTGGAGTTTTCAGACAGCAGCGATATTGATATGCATATCAGTACTTTGTGGAAAGTGCTTCGACGGAACTCGGACCAGGGTACACACACCGGAACTTTGATTCCGCTCAGGTATGATTACATTGTGCCGGGAGGACGCTTCAGGGAAATATATTATTGGGACAGCTACTTTACCATGCTGGGGTTGTTTGCAGATGATGAGGCCGGACTGGCAGTGTCCATGATAAAGAACTTTTCTGATATTATAGACCGGATCGGATTTGTACCCAACGGAAACCGGAGTTATTATATCAGTCGCTCGCAGCCGCCTTTCTTTTCGCATATGGTCAAGGCTTTGGCGGATTACTCCCGGTTGGATACGGCTCTTGTTGTTTATCTTGGGGCAATGCAGGCTGAATACGACTTTTGGATGGAGGGGGCTGACAAACTGTCCGGATCGCATCTTGCAGAATTACACTGTGTAAGGATGCCCGATGGTGAGGTGCTCAACCGATACTATGACAGGTACGATACCCCTCGTGAAGAAATGTACCGGAACGATAGGGAAACTGCCCGAGAACTGAGTCGGGTAGCTCCAGGATTTAATGAGAAACAGTTGTTCAGGGACCTTCGCTCCGGAGCCGAATCGGGGTGGGATTTCTCCAGCAGATGGCTGAGGGAATACAATAATCTGTATTCGATACATACTACAGACATTGTTCCCGTTGATCTGAATTCCCTGTTGTATCATCTGGAAATGACCCTTAGCGAGGCATATTCAGTGCATAATGATGATGAAAAGGCTGTTTTATATCGTAATTTTGCCGAAAAGAGAAAGCTGGCCATTGTAAAATACCTTTGGAACAGTGAAGAGGGCTATTTCATGGATTATGACCTGATTGAGGGAAAGCTTACCGGCAACTTCTCCCTGGCTGGCGTGTATCCTCTTTACGTGGGACTGGCTGACGAAAGGCAGGCTGCCAGGGTAACGGATAAAATCCAGACTGACTTCCTGAAAGATGGGGGTGTGGTCACTACCTTGTATGACACCGGTCAGCAGTGGGATTTCCCGAATGGCTGGGCTCCGCTGCAGTGGATTACCTATTCAGCCCTGCGCAACTATGGACAGAATGAGGTGGCAGATGAGATTAGATACCGGTGGATGAAAATGGTGGAAAATGTATATCTGAAGACAGGTAAGCTTCTTGAAAAATACGATGTAGTGAACGTGAGTGATACCGGAGGCGGAGAATACCCTAATCAGGATGGATTTGGATGGACGAATGGTATATACAGGGCGTTCAAGGTATCTGGTAAAAATGACAATTAGGCATGTCTACACATATAAGGCAAGAGAATAAAGGGGTAAAACACATCTTTTATTCTCTTGCTTTTGTGTGGCAAACGATTGGAAAGAGAAGATGCTGTTGGGTGTAAAAAAGTGGGCGACAGGTCGCAGGTGCAGGGCACTGTCGTATCTGAATGATGTATAATACTTTCCTGCCGGAATATCTTGCATGGTAGTTTTATTCTATTTTAAATATTATTTTAATCTGAAACTGTTAAAACAAACTCGTTGAAAATATAAAATTCGTATATTTGCAGCCGAAAAAATGATAAATACGATGGAATTGCCAAAAGATCCGATGATGTTGTTCAGTTTTGTGAATATGAAACTGAGAGATTGCTATTCTTCACTTGATGAATTATGTGAAGATATGAATGTGAAAAAAGAAAATCTGCTGGATACGTTGAAAGCAGTAGGGTTTGAATACGACCAGTCTCAGAATCGTTTCTGGTAATGTTTCAAGAGAGAAATCTTGCTGTGTTGACACTAAGGCATCAGAAATAAAAATAGAAAAACAAGAATACCATGGTAAAGAAAATTGTAATTAGTTGGCTGTTCATGGCCCTTTTGTGCTTACCGGTTCTGGCCCAGATGCAGAATCCGATCAAGTTTAAAACTGAGTGGAAGGAAATTTCGTCTACTGAGGCAGAAATTGTCTTTTCGGGAACAATTGACGATGGCTGGCATGTATATTCTACCAATCTGGGAGATGGAGGACCTACCTCAGCCACATTTAATATTGATGAAATCAAAGGTGCTGAAGTCGTAGGGGAACTGAAGGCTGTCGGCAACGAAGTGGAAGTGATGGATCCGGTTTTCGAAATGATGGTCCGTTTCTTCGAAGGCTCAGTGAAATTCGTGCAGAAAGTCAAACTGACCGGCGGTGACTATAAGGTAACCGGTTATCTGCAGTATGGAGCCTGCGACGACCAGAGCTGTCTGCCTCCTACCAGTGTGGACTTCTCCTACAGCGGAACAGTTGCCCAGAAAGGTGGGGCTGCTCCGGTGAAAGCGGCCGGTGCGGTAGCCGAGAAAACAGCGGCTGAAGTGAAGGCCGGTGATGTACAGGAGCAGGTGGCTGTAGTAGAAGAACTTCCGGCTCAAACGGATTCAGTGGCTGCTCCTCAGGCTGCAGCCGGTGCCAAGGATTACTGGGCTCCGGTAATCAGTGAACTGAACAACTTTGGAGAACATGTAGAACAGGATTCTCATTCTTGGATCTATATCTTCTTCACCGGTTTTGTGGGTGGTCTGCTGGCACTGTTTACTCCTTGTGTGTGGCCGATTATCCCGATGACGGTCAGCTTCTTCCTGAAGCGTACAAAGGATAAGAAAAAAGGAATCCGTGACGCCTGGACATACGGCGCTTCTATCGTAGTTATTTATGTGGCACTGGGGCTGGCTGTGACACTGATCTTCGGTGCAAGTGCCCTGAACGCATTGTCTACCAATGCCATCTTTAACATCTTCTTCTTCCTGATGCTGGTGGTCTTTGCCGCTTCTTTCTTCGGAGCGTTCGAGATTACCCTGCCCTCGAAGTGGAGCAACGCCGTTGACAGCAAGGCCGAACAGACTACCGGTCTGTTGAGTATCTTCCTGATGGCCTTTACCCTGTCACTGGTGTCTTTCTCTTGTACCGGTCCGATCATCGGTTTTCTGCTCGTGGAAGTATCGACTACAGGCAGCGTAATTGCTCCGGCTATCGGAATGCTGGGATTTGCCATCGCACTGGCATTGCCGTTTACCCTGTTTGCCATGTTCCCGTCATGGCTGAAGTCAATGCCGAAATCAGGTGGCTGGATGAACGTCATCAAGGTTACCTTGGGCTTCCTGGAACTGGCATTTGCCCTCAAGTTCCTGTCGGTAGCCGACCTGGCCTATGGTTGGGGCATCCTCGATCGCGAGGCCTTCCTGTCGCTCTGGATCATCATCTTCGGTCTGCTCGGACTTTATTTGCTGGGTAAAATCAAATTCGCTCACGACGACGATAATAATAAGGTAGGCGTTACCCGCTTCTTCATGGCCCTGATTTCCCTGGCCTTTGCGGTTTATATGATTCCGGGTCTTTGGGGAGCTCCTCTGAAGGCTGTCAGTGCATTTGCTCCGCCAATGCAGACTCAGGACTTCAACCTTTATAAGAACGAAGTTCACGCCAAGTTTACCGACTACGATGCCGGTATGGAATATGCCCGTCAGAACGGTAAGCCGGTGATGATCGACTTTACCGGATACGGTTGTGTGAACTGCCGTAAGATGGAGCTGGCCGTATGGACCGATCCGAAAGTAGGCAAATTGCTGAATGAGGACTATGTACTGATTACCCTGTATGTAGACGAAAAGACCAAGTTGCCCGAACCGATCAAGATTGTAGAAAACGGTTCAGAACGTACTCTGCGTACCGTAGGCGACAAGTGGAGCTACCTGCAGCGTTCTAAGTTCGGTGCCAACGCACAGCCGTTCTACGTATTGCTCGACAACGAAGGAAAACCGTTGAACAAGTCGTATGCATACGATGAAGACATCGCCAAGTACGTAGACTTCCTTGAAATCGGCTTGAAGAATTACAAGAAATAATCCATCTTCCGGATAGCAGGCGGTTTTTCCGCCTGTACATGACGTGCGGATTTGCCGTGTCGGAGCTTCTTTCCGGCGGCTGGTCCGCACGTTTGCTGTGTAAGACTATCAGTCGTTCAACAGATTATGTCAAAAATCAATAAAATCCTTTGTTGATTAAAAAGAAATGTTGTACCTTTGCAAGCCGATTATTATCAAATAGTGAAAAAAGCCCGAAATTTCCGCGTCTTCTTTGTCCGGGAAGTACGGAAGCTAGGGAATTGTTTTTTAGTAGTTAACATTTTAAAAAAGAATTAAGAGTGGATACTTTAAGTTACAAGACCATTTCTGCAAACAAGGAAACTGCAACAAAAGAATGGGTTGTAGTTGATGCTACCGATCAGGTTGTAGGCCGTCTCGGTGCAAAAGTTGCAAAGTTGTTGAGGGGTAAGTACAAACCAAACTTTACTCCTCACGTAGACTGCGGTGATAATGTGATCATTATCAATGCTGACAAAGTGAAATTTACAGGTAACAAGTGGAATGACAAAGTTTACCTGAGCTACACTGGTTATCCAGGTGGACAGCGTGAAATCACTCCTGCCCGCTTGATGGCAAAACCTAACGGCGCTGAAAAACTGATGAAGAAAGTCGTTAAGGGTATGCTTCCTAAGAACCGTCTGGGAGCAAAATTGCTGGGTAACTTGTATGTTTACGAAGGTGCTGAACACAAACACGAGGCTCAGACTCCGAAAGTAATTGATATTAACACACTTAAATAATAAAGAATGGAAG
>ERZ1027150.1290-NODE-1290-length-17428-cov-5.041674_pt1 | contig 17428 bp, 19 predicted proteins | sample MGYA00519276_ERZ1027150 | MGnify/ENA primary metagenome ERZ1027150 (study PRJEB26926, sample SAMN06164860) | human gut metagenome | biome: ENVO:00009003; feature: ENVO:2100002; material: ENVO:00002003 | host: Homo sapiens | place: USA | collected 2012 ... | reverse complement strand
GATTAGCTGCAGTCTCGTGGGCTCGGAGATGTGTATAAGAGACAGTAGCGATCTTCTGCGCCTGAAAGAAGTTATAATCTTGTTCAATATCGGTCTGCTGGATCGGCTTTGGAGTGGCAGAAGCCGGAATTGATGTTGAAATGTTTTCTTGCATAGTTGCCTCCAATCTGAGGAAATTCCTCACTAATAAATGGAGGCGAGATTGCAACTTGGCCGAAAAAACAAATAAAAAAAGAGGGCCTGTAGGAGAAAACTCCAACAGACCCTGTGAAAAGATGTGTTTTATAACTTCTTTGCGAAATCCAGAGAAATCCATCCGGCGCCAGATTTGAGCTTTCCCCAGAGGGTAGCACCTTCGCCTTTGGACTCTTGAACGATTGTAAAGATTCCCTTGCCAGTGAACTGGCCGGTTTTATCATAGTTGGTACCTGGACCCTTGCGGATATTCAAATTGGCAATGCCTATCTGAACCTTATAGAAAGTATTTGTAGCAGGCGTTTGTGTAGGCTTTGCGGCAACTGGATAGACAATATTGCCAGAAGCATCAAATACCTTGTAACCGGCATTTGTATCCGCTTTCTTCTTAGCATTGGCCAGCACCTTGTAGGCACCAATCTGACTTTTGGCATCAGACCAAGACTTGCGAACACGATACATCTGAGTTACGGGCTTTTTACCGTCGGAAGAAGTGGATCCGGTGAGTTCTGTAGTAACCTTTGTGGCCAATTCACCGAGTCTGGAATAGAGCCAGTTACCCGGACAGGACTTGTTCGCAAACCATCTGTGGACCGTCAGCACCATTTCATCAGACTTTGGTGCATAATTTAAGGTCTTATCCTTAGAGCCAAGCCATAAAAGCTTCTTTTTACCGTTACGTTTGCAAATATCAATACAGAGTTTCAACAGAGAATTATAGACCGAATTGTTCATCGCATACGGCTCAGACATATCACTGGCACATTCGATAGTGACAGCACGCTGATCATTGGCATTGGAAGAAGAACACCAGCTGCGGTTCTTTTCCTCCACGCAAAGAGAGATGCGACCATCCTTGCCAATTCCGTAATTGCAGCTAGCTTGTCTGGACGGACTTGTAAAGCATCCACAGATGCTCTCACAAGAGAGCTGACCGACTACACAATGCGGTGTGATACGATCAATACTGTGAGTACGCTGTCCGGAATGATTAGGACTGAGTTTGGTATAAGATACCAGTTTGCTGTTTGTATGTGCCATGTTAGTTTTCCTCCTTTGTGCTTCTGTCGTGAAGTTGTTCTAATACAACTTTGATTTTTTCAGGGACCGGAAGGCCGAGATGTGCGGCATTTTCAAGTAAGCTGACGCCCTCATTGGAAATGTAGAAAAAGATGACTGCAGTACGAAGCACACTGCCAGAGCCAATAATATGAATATCGAGAATATTGGCAATGCCAACGAGTAGGAAAATCAAAACCTTTCTACAGATTCCCTTAAAGCCGACTTCACTAGAAAGCGTGTGGTTGGCGATGGCACACATGACACCGGTGATGTAGTCAATGACAACAAATGCTATAAGAGCATAGAGTAAGCCATCACAGCCTCCGAGAAAATAACCCAGCCAGCCGCCGATGCCTGCAAAGATAAGTTGAATTGTGTTCCAGAATTCTTTCATTGATAAGTACCTCCATTTCTGAAATTAGATATAAGAAAAGCAGCTACCATCTGATAGCTGCGAATAAAAATTAAGCAGTCCTTTTCCACATATAGCATGTGATATAGGGCTGCAAATTGCTGTGGGAACTGCCGGAACCAGTAGCAGCAGTAGAACCAGAAATTGTATGTGAATGTGAGCCAGCGCTTGTGGTTGTTTTGTTGCTCACAGCTGAGTAGCCGGAAGTAGCATCGATTAAGACACGATTGCCACCACTGGTACCCCATGAGGTTTTCTGGTTCTTCAGGTCGTGGGTGTGTCCACCAGCACTTGCTGTTGCCAGTGTACCTTTTGCATGCGTATGAGAAGGTATTTGAGCTGTGGTTAATGTGACAGTAGAAGAGCCTCCGGTCTTTTCTGCTGTGGCAAAATTTGTATCATTGGCATTGACACCAACCGGTACTCGGCCTGTTCCCCAAGCAACCCAAGTGCCTCCAAAATATGTGGATGGATTCGTGTTCTTGATGCTCATGTAAATGCTTCCTACTGGATAGATAGCACCGATTGCCTGCTTGATGTATTCACTCAACAGCTTGCCGTAGACCTTTACGTCCCATTTCTCAGATACTTCAAAGCAGTTATCTGTTTCGGATACCTTACCAATCGCCACGCCTTTACCACCACTCTTGAAGTCCATGACAACAGATGCCGTAGATACGATGTCCGTGATACTGATAGTCGTGAAAGCATCTGTTAATTCGTATTTGACTTCATAGGATGTTTCGGTGGAAATCTTACCGTCACCAAAGGTAAATGCCGTGCCGGAATTAAAGCTGGCAGATGCATTGATCCATGTGCTTGTTCCAGCTACTCGGTAGTAAGTGGAGCGAGTAACTGTATTCTTGGAGCTGCAGGATGCAAAGCTATAGAATACCGTTGCCTTGATGTAGGTGTCATCATCAGATATAGTTCCACCGCTGTTGCATCGTTGCGAGTTGTAAGAGCTAAAGGAAGGTACACTGTAGGCGACAACAGTAATTGATACGGTGGCTGCAGCAGAGGTTCTTCCTCTGGAATCCGTTACTGTGGCAGTAAATGTAATCGTGCCAGAGCTATTTAAAAATCCGGTTGTGAGAGTAGAAGAGGTACCGGAGTATCCACCGCCGCTGATGCTGTAGGATTTTATGGTAGAGCCATAGCTTCCGGAAGCACCGTTGATTGTGAGAGTAGCCTTCGATTTCGATTGCACGTAGATGCCCCATGTGCTGGGGACATCACCGTCGATACGGCTTACTGTCAAGCTGGAGATGGTAGGCTTGACTGAAGCAGGAACTGTTAGAGTAAGCGTGCAGGTTTTCGTGCCAATCTTGGTGGAACCATTATATGTGTCACATGTAATTGTGCAGGTGCCACTGGTGGTGCTTGGTATCTGATTAGCTAGTGTGAGAGCAGGTGTCCATGATACAGAGGTAGAGGCGGTCTTTGTGGCGATGGTCCCCTTAGCACTACCGAAGGTATAGGACAGCGTATGAGTGAATGATGAAGATGCTCTCGAAATAGAAATTGTTGTAGCACTTCCAATATTCACTGATGTTGCCGATACCGAAGATGCTCTTGGAATCGTGTTTAGCGTATGTGTTCCGCTTGCTGATACATTGACTGCATAGCTGTAGACACCGGCTTCACAACTTAATTTGAAAGATTTTGTACCATCAGCGTTATGACTGATCTTTAAAGAACCCGATGCTATCACGGTTCCGTTATAGAGCTGAATACGATTGTCGGTTGAGGTGGAGTAGACAGTTGTGCCGTTGATGACAGCCTTAAAGCCACCAGACATGACCCAGCCACTTCCTGAGCCGGAGCCTTTCAACGTCCATGCAATGGTAGATGTATTGTTGGCTATATCCTGGCTGGATAGCGACCACGATAAAGTAACAGAACGTCCTTCTTTCGTGCCGGTTGTAATACTTCCGCTGGAAGCCATAATGAATCACTCCTTTACGATGCCGGGCCTCTCCACTTGATAGAGAGGTTGCCGTTATTTCTTGGGATGAAGTCAAACCATCCTCTGTTCTCATTACCAAGGGATAGCTTGTTACGAATCTCTGCATTGGTGATAACTAAGCTGTTGTTGGAGATGTAGGCGATTTTCTGACCATTTTCTTTGAAGGCCAGTTCATTGTTTGAGAGCTCAGCAGTGAAAGCATTTCCTACTTTACCAAGCTCAATAAGAGCTCCTTTGAAGCGGATATATTCTTCAAGGAGCTCCTGATTAGTTGCGATATTGTCCTTCAGTTCATCTGTGACAGCAGAGAAATCCATGCGGATCTCACTACTGTTTTGCGTAATCGTAGATTGAAAATCCTGCTGGATAGTTGCCATTTCTGAGCGTGAGATGTATTCTTCACGGACAGAGAGCCGGATTTGCTCTGAGGATTTTGAAATCTCCGAATAGCACTCACGTACATTCTCCTGAAGGGAAGCAATGTCTTCCTCATATCCGGCAACATTCTGAAATGAGGCCTGACAGGAAGTGATAAGTGCCATAGGCTCACCTCCTAGTTGGAAACATCACACTGTAATGTAAGTAAACTATCGATATCAGCAGCAGACAGATAAATGACCTTTCCAGTCTTACTAAAGGTGACAGCATTGCCGTCTTTGTCCTGAGCGTACCAGTTATATGTCAGTGACTGTTTTTCGGTGGCATCCGTCCAGGCACTACCGGAATATTTCTGGAGAGTGACCGTTTTAGCTGAGTGACTGATTTTATACCAAAAGGCACCAGCAGCTGGATTAGAAGGAGCTGTTTCACTGATTGGACCGAGAAGCGCATCTACTTCCTGCTGGTTGGTACGGACAATAACATATGGGCAGACACCACCCTGATTATTCTTTACTGTGAAACCTCCAATAGAAAGAAGCTCAGATACATATGGATCTGATTTATCTTCGACGGTGATAACATCTACATAGGATTTACCCCCGTAGGTCATCGTGCATCGATAAGACTGGATATTCACGATGTCACTTCCAGATACCGTCAAAGTAGAGGAGGTTGCACTGGAAATATTCGTCCATTTTCCGGCAGTATATTTTGCCCACTGATAGGTGGCATTTGTGATGGCAGTCGTACCAGAATAAGCAGAGGTTGCAAGGGATAAGCTACCAGACTGATTCATAACGATAGTACCATTTGGAGCATAAACAGAGAATACAACAGTGCTGGTGCCATTACTTCCTCTGGTGGACTTAGCCCATGCAAATTTCTTCAAAACAGTTTTGCCGGAAATGGTAAAGGTTAAATCAACCGTTCCATTAACCACGCTTTCTCCGCCAAGGGTAGCAGATGCAGCAACTGTAAGGACGACGGAACCAGTAGCAGAGGCGGTTGCCGCAGTGTTAGTTTTCAGTGTCATACCAGAAGGCAATGTTCCAACCGAACAGGTGCAGGCTGTCTGTGTGATGCCAACATAGCCGGTAAAAGGAATTGTGATATCAAGGGCTGCAGTTGCTACACCGTAAGATGAGCACGCAATGGTCTGGGCCTCATTACCGAGAATGATAGAAAGACCACCTGTTCCAGCCGCACCCGGAGAACCAGGAGAACCCTTGCTGCCGTCATACATCTTGGTAATTGAGATGGTGTCATAGACATCTGCGTCATCGGTAAGCAGCTTGATTTGAGCGACATTATCAATGAACACAGCATGTGTAGGTTTTACTACGAGAGTTCCACCGGTTATGCTGGTATTGTCAGACGTGGTTGGATAATCTGCCCACGCACCAGAGCTGTTTTTGTACTGCCATTTGGAAATGGAAACACCCTGTACCTGAGCAGTCAGTGTTGACTGTGATGCTCCGACCAACGCAGAAGAAGTGTTGTACTTAAATACATAGGTATCAGCAGTTACATAAGCGAGTTTTGCATTCTCTGCATTTCGCACCAAGGTATACGTGATATCCGAGGTGATATTGACTGTGTTCTTGGTCTCAGAATCGTAGTAGCTGATATAACAAATGTAAGTAATCATACCGGTGGAAGAGGAAGCTAACACATTACTGTTGACTTTCAGAATTCCTCCGGTAACTTTTTCGCTGGAGTTTAGCGCTGTTTCAGCGCCGCTACCGTCTTTGCGTTTCCATGTGATGGTCAGACCGGAGGCGTTTAGAGCTACGTTAGTCTGATCAAGGAATACGACTGGTGTCAGTGTAAGATTGGTGCTGGCCCAGCTTGGTGCATAGGTGTGAGGCAGCACGTTTGGGTTCTCGCTCTGTGTCTTAGGCAGATTTGAGGTAATATAAGCCGACAGCTTTCGCTGGTCTGTAATATCCACGAACGTCTGCTGGCTGGAAGTTAAGATTGTAGGCATTTACTGGTCCTCCTTTATATAGATACTTCACAGTAGAAGGATGCGTTGTCTTGCACATCCTCTGTGGTCACGATAATTGATTTTATTCCGATATGATTTGAATTCCATATGGCATCGGTCTCGTCATTTCCAGACTTTCTATGCCAGACGAAAGCTGTATCTGGAAGCGATGCCGTAATGTCTTTATCCCATGAATAGACCTTGCAGAAAAGCTGGCTGTTTTGGCCCTTGTCCTTAAAAATACTGACACCATCAATAATAAGCTCCGTGCGATACATTTTTGAAGATGCGATATTATCGACTTTACCAGAGATACCTTCAATGGTAGCAGTCTGTCCGAGTAGCTCATCCTCGATAGCAGAGAGGTTTTCATTCTGTTTGGCCGATATGGAAGTCAGCTTGATACCACTGGCTCCAATGGTTATGGTATTCCCAGACGGATTTAAGTAATCTACGGTCTTACTCATGCAGGCGTAGCGTCCATCAATGCCGTGAGGCGGAGACAAGCAGTACAAAAACTGTCTGGCATGAATGCTTCCAATATCGGCACCGGTGTCTGATTCATCCACGATGGTCAGTTCCATGCTGGTGATACCGGCAATAAGCTCTGCAAGACGAGCCTTTGCTTTGCGGAGCAGATTTCCTGGAAGTGTGACATCATCCCAGACTTCTGTGGCCCAGATCCAGCCGATTTCTTTTACAGCAGTTTCATCAAATATATAATTTAGCCCGTCGTTTACAGAAGTGATATCAACACGTTCATCGGATTCAACTTCATTTCCTTCTTCATCGGTTGTCTTTTTCTTTGCTCCAAGTGGGATAAGAGCTGTGATGCGCTCAGTATGGTCGCGAGATATTTTGACATCCAGCAGATTCTTTCCGTATTCAACAGATTGAATAGAACGTTCATTAAATTCAGCAAGATAATCCAAAACTTTCCCGGTATCCGTATAACGGACCATCAAGTAGCCGCCATGTGTATTGATTAGCTTGCTTTTGATGGCATCTAGCGTGCAGGAATACTCGGAATTGCTGTAGCTGATATAGTCGTTGTTGTCTGTGACTGTGATATTTCCCAGTTTAAAACGCTTCTTTTCTTCGACTGCCTTATTGTGGACAGATAGAAAATATTCCAACAGACCTTTGAGTGTCCCTTTATAGGAGAAAGGCGGCTGCTGGCTATCCTTGAGATATGCCAGAGCCGATTCACAGGTCCAAGTGTGGGTATTATAAAAATCACTGCCATCGTTTAAGGCACGTCCTTCAAAGACCGTTGCATCGCTTTTTTTGCAAACGATGGTAGAAGCCATCGGGTGGATAGAATTTAAATACGGATGATTAAAGGGAGCAGACAGTGTCAGACTGTCGATGTTTTCGGCATCTTCAGATAGCTTTGCTTCTGTGATAGCAAGCTGAGATAACTGTGGATGATAGAAAAGCTGACCGTCTACAAAAATACGAAATATACTCATAGACGTCCCTCCCTGAATCGAAAAGTCGTGGTGCCGGTTCCTTGGATTGTGACTGTATTTCTGCCAGCTTGTAATTCAAACTCCGGAAGAGTCCAAGTACCTACACTGAGTGACTTCCTGAAAGAATCACTGCCGATTGTCCAGCTGAGAGCTGTTTCTGCTGAGGTTGTAATAACAGGAACAACAGGCATAAAGTCATTTTCGATAATGAGTGTACCGGAACCTGTCAGATTAATGATTGTCTCCTCATTGTGGTAACGATAGGAATCTGCATCTTCACAGGAAATTACGAGCTGGCCTTTAGCTGAAAGTGGGTTATATTCGGATGAAATCTCTAAAGTACCAATAGCATATAGCTCTGGTTCCTCGCCGGTCGATACCTTTATGAGCTGACCAGTATAGCGATTTGTCATTTCAGTAACCATCTGGTCGTATCTCTTTCTTGTTCCCAACATAGAAAACGTTAAAGAAAAGCTCCGAGGCTGATAGGATACACGCCCCAGAGCTTCTGTATAACGAATGGGAGAGTTCCTTCCTGGCACCACAATCGTATTGGCTTGCGACTGTGGTACTGGAAAAGAGATGGTTTCTCGGAGCCAGCCCATAGAAGCGACTGATGTTCCGTTTAATTTAATATCAGGTGTCATAGACTGAGCCTCCTTTGTAATTTTTGTGCTTTACCGAGCTCACCGTCGATTGCCGGGAGCAGATGGCCAACAAGTGTACCGTCCTCAAGGTAGATGCCTTTACTGGAATTATCCGCAATGACCGCCAGATATTTTTCCATTGCACTGGTATTGAGATGACTGGAAATCATCGCTTCCAGCTGCTTATAGAAACCTGCAAGCGGAAGAATAGCCTCTGCACCAGCTTCACCACCAGCCATCAAAGAAGACCCGTTCATTCCAAAGATGGTAGGACTGGTCATGATACCACCTTCCTTGTACCAATCAATAGAAAGATGTGGTACAGAAGGTGGGGCGATGGACAGTTTGCCAGTTACCTTGAAATGTGGCAGCTTGATGTGCGGAAGAGAAATCTTCATGCCGGAGAAAAATCCTTTGATGGCATCAACTACACTTTTGACCTTGTTCTTTGCTGCTTCGATAGGAGTAGTGATGGCGGTTTTTATTCCATTCCACACGGAAGTGGCGGTCGATTTGATTCCGTTAAAGATGCTGGCAACTGCGCTCTTTACAGAATTAAATACAGAAGTGACCGTCGATTTAATGGCGTTGACCGGAGTCGTGACTGCTGTTTTGATTGCGTTCCAAACGGTGGTCGTTGTGCTCTTTATCGCAGTGAATACCGTCGTTACTACAGATTTGATTGCATTTACTACTGTGGTCACCACTGTCTTTATCGCATTCCACACAGTAGAAAATACCGTTTTGATGGCGTTCATCACAGTGCTGATCACAGATGCCACTGCATGAATGACAGTTGTTACCTTGGATTTAATTGCATCCCAGACTGAGATAATAATTTCTTTACAGTTTTCCCAGATAAAGCGAAATGGAAGTGTAATAATATCAAAAGCAGCACTTAAAATGGAACCTATCGCCATGATACCGACGGTTACGACATTTTTCAGTGTCTCCCAGATGGTGGTAAAGAACGTAGCAATACCGTTCCAGATTCCTTCAAAGAAGGTCTTGATATTGGTCCAGACCTCATTCCAGCTGGTGCCAAACCATCCAAGGACGACGTCTGCAACACCCTTGATGACATTGAGAATGTTGGTAAAGAAGCTACTGATTCCATTCCAGATAGAGGAAAATATTTCTTTTATGCCATTCCATGCCTGCGACCAGTTTCCGGTAAAGATGCCGATGAAAATATCCAGAATACCGGTGATTACTCCGGTTACTGTGGAGAGAATATTTGCAATGTTGTTAAAAACTCCTTCAAATATTGGAGCAAGGACCTGGCAAAAACCATCCCATACTGTCTTTAGAACATCTACGATATTGGTGAATTGAAATCCCAGAGCATTCAGCCTGTCAACAATGCCCTGACAGAAACCAGAGATAGTATCTTTGATACGAGTCCAAGTCCCAATAATCGCATCACGGAAGCCTTCGTTGGTTTTCCAAAGGTGAACAAAAGCAGCTACTAAAACGGCAATTACAGCAACAACAGCCAACACGGGCGCAGAGATGCCACCAAGTGCAGCACCAAGTTTTCCAAGAACGCCGGCTCCACCTTGAACAGCAACTTTCAGCTTGCTGATACCATTTGCCAGCTTTACAAAGCCCTGCATAGCCACACCAATTTTTGATATGGCCGTTCCTATGATGATAAGCAGTGGACCGATAGAGGCAACCAAAAGAGCTATTGTTACGACAGTTCGCTTGGTGCCTTCATCCATTCCGTTGAGTTTATCTACAAAGCCTTGTAACTTTGATACGATGGAGCGGATGGCAGGCATCAGGATATCACCAAAGGAAATGGCAAGCTCCTGAAGCTGTGACTTTAAGATGGTGATCTGACCGGTAAGATTATCCTGCATAGTCATAGCCATTTTTTCAGCTGATCCGTCACAGTTTTCAATAGCAGAGGATAGCTTCTCGATATCGCCTTCGCCAGCATTCATCAGAGCGAGAAAGCCGGACATGGCATTCTTACCAACAAGTGATTCTGCGGCTTGGGCTTTCTCGGATTCTGTTAAGCTGCCGAAAGCAGAACGACAGTCTGCCAAAATATCGGAAAGATCACGCATGGAGCCATCCGCATTGGTGGTAGCAATAGTGACATCTCCGATAGCCTTACCACTGATTTTTACATCACCGGCAAGGTTGTTCATAATAGTTCGAAGGGCGGTACCAGCCTGAGATGACTTGATACCGGCATTGGCCATAAGACCAATCGCTTCCGCAGTATCTTCAGCGGAAAAACCAAGCGCACCGGCAATAGGAGCACAGTATTTGAAGGTTTCACCCATCATAGATACATTCGTATTGGCATTGGAAGATGCTGCTGCAAGGATATCTGCGAAATGACCGGAGTCTTTAGCAGAAAGTCCGAAAGCGGTAAGAGCATCGGTCACGATATCAGAAGTGGTTGCTAGTATAACCGTTATTAATTAACTGGACTTTTGAATTGGCAACGTATCAACCACCACCTCTTCACTTGAATTAATTTCTTCAAGCTTATACTTCCAGTGATATACGACAGGTTGTTCGTTTACTTCATCGAAGTATCTATAGATACGCTGCACAAGTTCATCCTTAGTTTTTACACGTATGCCTTTTAGCATCTGACGTGTGAGTTTACTAAAGAATCCCTCAACAAGATTCAACCATGAACCATGCTTGGGAGTAAACACAAATTCAAATCTTCCCGGCTTTGTCGCAAGGTATTTTCGGGTTTCCTCTGAAGAATGAACTTTCAGATTATCCAATACCAGACGAATCCGGTCAGTCTCCGGATATTTTGAATCAAGTATTTTTAGAAACTCAATATATTCCTTGCTGCTGTGTTTATCTTTTACAAGCGGAATTGCCTCCCCTGTTTGTAAGTCGATTCCAGCAAGCAGTGAAATAGTTCCAAGACGTTTATATTCATAATCACGGCTGACCGTCTTGTGATTTTCATCCGGCAAGAGGTCTTCTGTGGTATTGGCAATTGCCTGAATTCCGGGTTTTTCATCATAGGAAAGTACATGTACAACCTGTTCATCCTCCTTAAACGGAATGAGCTGTCCCTTCTCGTCAAACTGTAAAGACAATTGTTTATATACAAGAAGAACATTATGCATTTTCTGGTCAAAATCAGGGTCACGATTTTCGCAGTAATAAGTTATTTTGTTAGGCTTAATATCCGCTTCTTCCAGTATTGTGCGGACCTTTGACTGACTGATTGTTGACAACCTTGTATGACCTGCTTCTTCGGCAAATTTATTAATATGTTTTGTAAGAAGAGCACGCGTCCATACTTCTGCTGAATATCCAAGATTGACAGGCTTCTGACAGGCGATATTTATTATCCAGGCTTTTTCATCATCGGTTATTTCAGCATTCCTGCCACGACCGGGTGCATCAAACAGAGCATTTTCCACACCACCCTCAAGGTATTTATTGATACAGAGCATGACGCTTTTGCGATTCATTCCTACTTTGTCTGCAATATGGTCAACTGAAATACCTTCTGCTTTGAGTAGTAAAATTCTTGCCCGAATTACTGTCTGGGCTTGAATTGTTCTTGCACGCATCTGAGTTTCAAGATATAAACGTTCGTCCTCGCTAAGATTAATAGTGGATGCTTTTCTTCCCATAGTTTAATGCTCCTTTTGATTTGATGAGAACAGTATACTACAGAAAAGAAATATAGTCCATTTATTTAAAAACTTTTGTACTAGGTCCTCACCAGATGCAGCAGCCAAGTTCATAATACCTTCGATACCAGATAACATATCTTCTGTTTTCCAGCCAGCCATCGCCATGTAGTTCATAGCTTCAGCGGCTTCAGTTGCAGAAAATTTAGTCTTAGCGCCCATCTCACGAGCTTTATTTCTGAGGGCATCGAAGTCCTTACCCGTAGCACCAGAAACAGCAGCCACCTGACTCATTGCAGAGTCAAAGTCAGCTGCTGTTTTTACTGCGGCGACACCAACACCACCTATTACAGTGGTTACGCCCATCATCTTTTTACCGGCGCCAGCAATAGAATTGCCAACGGCCTCCATCTTTTGACCAGCCACATCTATTTTAGAAAGTGCAGTGTTTGTAGTGGCAGCTTCCTGTTGCAGGTGTCGTAATTCTTCCTCAGTCTCTACGATCTCACGCTGGAGAGCGTCGTATTTGTCCTGACCGAGTTCACCACTTTCCAGCTGTTGTTTGGCCTGCTCCTGTGCTACCTTGAGCGAATCAAGCTTTTCCTTTGTGGCTGCGATGGCATCTTTTAAGAGTCTTTGCTTTTGAGAGAGTAGTTCTGTATTGGAAGGGTCTAGCTTAAGAAGGCGGTTGACGTCCTTCAAGGCAGACTGTGTAGAGCGGATTGAAGTATTGACCGACTTTAAGGCTTTATCTAGGCCGGTCGTATCACCGCCAATTTCAACAGTGATACCTTTGATTCGGTTTGCCAAGTGTACGTCACCTCCTTAGAATTTATCGAAGTCCTCTTGCGTTGCGATTTGCTGGTATTTCACATCGTCATTTGTCTTTTCCGTCCAGATGTCCATCACCATTCCAATGGTCAGAAGATCAAGATCTCGAATAGAGATGCCGATTTCTATGCAACGCAGGAGAAACAATGGTGTGGTCATTTCCCGGCTACTGCGATGAAGTTTTTTTTAGATTCGATTTCTGTTTGGAGGTTCATGCCCCAAAGTTCGAGAATTTCAGGAAGTACCTCATAGATGGAGAACATCTCGAATTCATCCAGCCATTCCTCAATGGTTGCCGGAATACTATGGTCTGCATGGTAGGCCATGATATAGGCCACATTCTCAAAAATCTCCAAGTCCTCGATTTCAAAGGATGAACCATCATCAGAGTTACCCTTATAGGATGATTCAAGGCGTGAGAGGTCTTTGAAGATATCACGCTTGAATTTTGCACGGTAGAGTCTGGGAATAGTAGCGGAGGAACGGAATTTGACCTGCTTATCACCGATTGCAATTGTTTTTTCTAACATGCCTTACGTCCTCCTTATCCTTCTGTCTTAGGTACCGGCACATAAACCTGCTGGTACCAGTTCTTATAAATTTCTGCGTCAGTCTCATCACCGGTACGGCTCTTTACAAGACCATCTTCTCTAGGGTCAGCAGTGAGCGTGAGCTTTTCTTTACCTGGCTCGATGGTGTCTTCTTTGGTTTCAGACTCGATGGACGGACGAGAGGAAGTGCAGTTGTATAGCACATGACGAATGCTTCTGACATCACCATCAAACTCGAAGAGCAAAGCGAACTTTTCAAGCTCAGTGATGCTTGCGTTTTCAATGAGCACGCCATTTGTGTCCAGTTCTTCCTTTAGGATTTCTGTACGGAACCATTCCGGAATGAGTGCAATTTCCAAATCACCGCTGTAACCGTTGTTTGCAGTGGAGCGGAAATATACAATACCGTCGGCATAGAACGGAGAACTGTCACCCTCCGCATCTAAGCTGATGCTGACTGCGCCGGGGATAGCTTTCGGTTTGGCGTAGGTAAAGGTGCCATCCTCGCCACGAGTCAGCTTGGCGGCGTGAACATTTTTCAGGTTATATTTGACTTTATTACCCATGTTGATTAGACCTCCATTTCAAATGTGTAGAGGACTTCATAGAGCTTCTCGCTCTCAATCCAGACCTCTGTTTTGTTATAAAAAATGCCGTGCTCGTCAAGCACAGCTTCTAGTGTTGCTTCCAATGCCGGGTCCTTGCTATCACAGTAGAGTTCAATATGGACCTCATTGATTTTGTAATAGACGCGGCCATCTGCGGAGAAGTTGTTGCTTCCCGGAAGTAGGTAGCAGATAAATGGTGGATTTGGTGATTCTCCCTCAGCAAAGTGGTCATAGGCAAAGGGAATGGCCATCTCCAATAGAATCTTCAGTAATCTATCCATTTTTCAGACACCTCTCAATCTCAGATTCCAGTTCTTTGATACCAACTTCTTCTGCAGGAGCGATATGAGAACGACCGGCCACACGGCCACCGCCACGTTTGGCATGACCAAATTCAAGAAGGTGTGCTAACTGATAGCGATTTCTGGAATACACAGTGACCTCTAGCGATTTGGAAGTTTCCTTGGTGTTCTTCATAGACCAACTCTTGCTGTAGGCTCCGGTATCTTTGGGAGCAGTACTTTGAATTTGTTTTTTTACTGTATTACCAGCTTTTTTGACAGCGGCTTTCATATCTACTGTTGCGAGGTCCGCATATTCGGCCAATTCCTTCATTACGGCATCGGCAAGACTGTCAATTTTTACTTTCTGGGCCATGTCATCGCCTCACTTTCTGGCAGGAGAGCTTGATACATTTTCGTTTAAAATTCATATGGTCTACTGCCAAAATATCATATAGTTCATTTCCAAACTGTATCCGATATCCAGTAGAGGTGAGAGCTGCAGCTTTCTTGCAATAGCGGATAGTGAAATCAATCTTAGAATCATCGACCACAAGACCGGCATCGGTGGATTCCTTTCCGGCTTCCGCACTAACAGTGGCATAGCAGGTGTAGTAGTCTTTCCAAGCGTTCTTTCGATTTCCGATGGCATCTGAGATGACCTCATTCTTCTGGATGAAGATATGGACATTGAGTAGCTCGATATTCATCAGAAGGCCTCCTTTCTGGAACCGAAGAGAAGAGAGCGCAAAGTCAGTGTCAGAGCATGGTGGTCTGCTTCCTCACGGTGCTCGTAGAGATAGGCCACAGCATAATAGACTGCTGGCTTTGCGTTTTCGCTTTCTTCAAAGGCATCTTCATCTTGCCTTGTGATATCCATGCAGAGGCGTGTAGCCGATGTGATGAGCGTTTCAATGAGGGAATCGTCATCGTCAAAGTCCACTCGGAGATACTGTTTCATTTCTTCTAAAGTGACAATCATCGTTATCGCCTCCTATCATAAAATGAGGCAGCGCCACCCGGAGATGACGCCACCTTTATCCTTAGCCCTTAGAAGAACCAGTAACCTTCAGAATCTGAACAGCCTCCGAAAGGATGAGCTTACCATCGACACGCTCCTTGGCCACGAAGCCAATCATACCGTTACCTGCGAAGAGCTCAGTGAGCTGCTTGAAGGAACGGGTACCACGGTCACCGATGTTGTAGTAGTTGTAATCACCGAAGGCCATCATGTTTGCAGGGCAGAACGGAGACGTATAGATGTCATAGCCCATGAGCTTGTCCGGCTCACCGGCAACGCAGGAAGGCTGCCACATGAAAGCACCGTTGTTGTCCTTGAAAGAACGGATGGCTGCAACAGCTGCATCATTCATGATGAAGGCTGCGTTCTTTCTGTAAGGGCGCTTCAGTGCGTAAATGAGGTCAATGACATCCTCCGGCTTCGGAGTAGCTACGGTCTTAGCAAGGGTACCGCCACCAGTCTCAGCGAAAAGGCCAAGGGGCTGACCATTACCAGTACCGTTGAGGAAGGCATCCTCCTCGGCATTGGCCAGAGCCTTACCGAACTGGTCGATGATGTAATTCTCAAGACCGAAGGCGTTATCATACAAGAGCTCCTCGGTTACCTTGATAGCGACATGGAGCTTGTGGGCATCCAGCAAAATCTGGTCGAAGGTCGCATCCGTAAACTGAAGTGCGCCGCCTTCCTCAATCCATGCTGCAGCAGGCTTGGTCGCTGCAATATTGATTTTGTGCTCGCCGGAAGTGGTAATCTTATGGCCCAGCTTACGCATGATGTTCTCTTCATTCAGAACATCGATAAGACGATGGTCGTATTCCTCCGGAACAAGGTAGCCGCCATCGGCATCGACACCTTCCTGCAGGATGTTGGATACCTGACGGAAGTTGGTACGAAGTGCCTGAAGCATACCAGTCTTATATTCATCAGAAGCACGACCGGTCTTTGCAGGCTTCTCAGCTGCAGTAACAGGCTTAGAAGTGAGAGGCTTGTTTACCGGCTTATTGAGTTCTGCCTCCAATGCTTCCTGTCTTTCCAGACGAGCGATTTCTTTGCCAAGGTCAGCGATTTCCTGTTCCATTCTGGAGTAGGTTGCATCATCCTCGGCAGTAAGAGTACCTTTCTCGGTACGGTGAGAATCAAGGAATGCCTTTGCAGCATTCCATGCAGTGTTGCGCTTTTCACGCAGTTCTAAAATAGTCATAATCGAATACCTCCATTAAATGTGTTGTTTGATTAGGTCAAGACGCTCCATGAGTGTATCTACGGAGCGTTCCGGTGTTTCCGGTTTCTTGATGCGGCATTTGGCAGCCAGCTTATCCATAAGGGAGTTGGTCACAGCTGCACGGGAGAAGAGCATCGGACCAGTAGCGTTATTTTCTACCGGTGTTTCCGCTGGTCTTGTCAGGATTTCATCGGCAAAGCCCATATCGATGGCCGTATGTGCATCCATCCAAGTTTCTGCATCCATGAGATGGGAGAGCTTGGCACGACTCATACCAGTCTTGATTTCGTAGGCATTGATGATGGATTCCTTGACTTCATCTAGCATGGCGATAGCCTTCTGCATCTCAGTGGTGTCACCCATAGCTGCAGTCATCGGGTTATGAATCATGAGCATGGATACCGGAGATACCAGCACCTTTGTACCTGCCATAGCGATGACGGATGCAGCAGAGGCTGCGATGCCATCAATCTTTACGGTGACATTGCCGGGATACTCCATCATCATGTTGTAAATCTGGGCTGCGGCCACACAGTCGCCTCCCGGAGAGTTAATCCAAATGGTGATGTCTCCGCTTTCGGCAAACGGCTCATCTCGAAAGAGCTTAGGGGTGACATCATCGTCAAACCAGCTTTCCTCTGCGATGGTGCCGTTTAGAAACAGCGTCCTCTCCAGTGTCTGCTCCTGTGTTTCCTGATTGGTCACCGTCTGCTTCTTCCACTTCCAGAACTTCTTCATCGTTCTCGTCCTCCTTTCCGGCAGCAGTGGTCGCTGCGAATATTCCTGCATCCTCCAGCTTGGTCATGTTTCCATTGATGATTACCAGAAATCTGCTGCAGGAATTGTGCTGTTTACATTGGGAACATTTCTGATGACAATGATATAGGACAATGTGTACCGCCCTCTTTGTTCTGCATGAAGTTGGAATCCTGTACTTTTTCAAAGTATTCATCTTTGATATAGTAAACGTATCTTTCTTGATATATCATGTTCATCACCCATAAAATAAGCCCTGCCATGCGCTCTCCCTTTCCGTAAAATGAGCATAAGAAAAGCACCTGCCATTGATAGGTGCTCTAATCTCTTTTTATATCTTTATCTGTATGCTTTCTGTCTCTTATACACATCTGACGCTGCCGACGACTAGTCGAGTGTAGATC
>ERZ1027150.1282-NODE-1282-length-17551-cov-13.567501_pt1 | contig 17551 bp, 21 predicted proteins | sample MGYA00519276_ERZ1027150 | MGnify/ENA primary metagenome ERZ1027150 (study PRJEB26926, sample SAMN06164860) | human gut metagenome | biome: ENVO:00009003; feature: ENVO:2100002; material: ENVO:00002003 | host: Homo sapiens | place: USA | collected 2012 ... | reverse complement strand
TACGAGATTAGCTGCAGTCTCGTGGGCTCGGAGATGTGTATAAGAGACAGATGGCTAACTTTGTGATATAGGATTTTCTGGTATATAGAATAATGTCTATTGTATATGTGTAATATATTTCTATTTGATTATTTTGTCTACGTTTTACTCTTGTGGTTATATAATAGAGAACTGACTGATAGTTTTTGCAAAAATTATTGTTGATTTATATAATGAGTAGGAGCCCCTGTAATTTGGGGTAACATGAGTATAATAATTTAGATTTATTGGAGAGGGTGGTGAGTATGTTGATTTTGTTCGGAGAGTTCTTAATGTTATGTTCTTTTTATAGTATTCTAAAATAGGATTCTATATGCATTCGTATATTTTTTGAGCTTGTCTTTTCTATAAAACCCTAGTCACTTTCTTATGTTTCTCAGTCCGAAACCGTATGGTTCCGCCATGCGAACCGTACGGTTCACAGCAGAAAACTGTATGTTTCCCGCAAAGGAAACGTAAAAAATGCTTTGAAGAAAAAGCGTTGGCTTCAAGGCATTCTGTTATTTTTCGCAGGTGGAGGAGAGGTATAGCCTGATAAAGGGCATGAAAAAAGGGACACCGTTAAGGTATCCCTTTTGATATTCAAATACTGTATGATTACTGTTCATATTCCTTCTTCCGTTTCGGATTCATCGGGAACCAGCCTTTCAGCACGCGTTCGCGCTGTTCGAAGACCTCCTTGATGGTCCAGAAAGAAGAGAATGAAAAGACTCCCAACAGGGTCGATAGCAAAATCTGACCTACCAGTACGGAACCGATGAGACCGGCGATGCCCAATAGCAGAAAAATCCACCAGCAGCGCGTTCCCCAGTAATATTCCGCTTTAACTACTATCGGATGAAACAGACCGATAATCAGGAATGTGCAGATTCCAATGAGGATTCCTTCCCAATGAAGGCTGTCAATCCATTCCATCAATCTTCTATTTCTTTACGGATAGGAATTTCTTTCTTGATGCTCTGCTCTAATGAAATCAAGGTTTCCGTAGCGGTTACGCCCGGAATCTCCTGAATCTTGGAGTTCAGCAAATCCATCAGATGCTCGTTGTCGGTAGAATACAGTTTGGTCAGCATGGTGTACGGACCGGTGGTAAAATGGCATTCCACGATTTCTGGAATTTTTTTCAGCTCTGCCACTACGCTTTTATACATAGAGCCTTTTTCCAACTTGATTCCTACGTATGTGCAGGTGCTATATCCCAGGCTCTTGGGATTTACATGGTAGCCTGAACCGATAATTACGCCAAGGTCAATCAGGCGCTGAACGCGTTGGTGAATGGCAGCACGTGATACACCACATTCTGCTGCAACATCTTTGAACGGGATTCTGGCATTCTGTGAGATGATTTCCAGAATCTGTTTGTCAAGTTTATCAATTTTCTCCATACTACTAAATGGTTCTTGTTTTTATCATATTGTAAGCAAATGTAGAAAAACTTTTTTATCTATACGCTATTTTGATGAAAAAAACGTAATTATTTTTGGTGAAAGAACAAATTGTGGGTGAATTGTGTAAGTCATTTGGCCTATTTGACTATCTTTGATTCCTTGAAGACAGGATGCGGTTTGGAAGTAGAACCGAAAAACAAGTTTTTCGTTCGTACTTCTCTCACCTTTTGCTATATTTGTTGTAATCAGGTAGGTTTTATTTGACTATCAACAGATTGGATAAAACTCGCACGAGAACGGGCAATGGATAAGAAAAAGCCGGACTGTTCCGAACCGCCATATTTCTCATGCTTTCAAATAACTCTTTATCTCACTTGCAAAGATAACATTTCTTTCTGAAAAGGCCATATAAACGGCTGCAATCTTACGGAATAAAAACATATCGGGAAAAACGAGCATACCGTAGCCGAGTCCCCATAACCACAGGCAAAGGTAATTCGTGTTCTTCCCGTACAAGCAAGGCCAAGCCCTTCGGGTTCGTGGAAAAAATCATCCTCGCCCCGGAGGGCTTGCGGTATTTTTTCCCGAAGCCTTGCATGTACGGAACACGACCTTTTTAGGCCTGTAGTTATGGGAACTCCGGCCCCAGAAGCCGGACTAACAAAAAATCAAATGTTATGTTACAGGCAACAAAGAACAAGTACACGGTGGAAACACTCAAACCACTGAACATTCTGTACGATCATGAACACTGGCTGACACAGCAGGACGTGGATATGGCCAACGGCTATGTGGAACTGATAGAAAGGACACGCTCGGAAAAGACTCCACAGATAGGTGACAGACTCATCTATGTGGACAGATACGGGAAATATTACGGCAATGCCCTTATTGAAAACAATGATGAAGAGAGCGGTCGGATTTCCATCTGTGAAGAACCTTATATTCCCTTTGTATGGGAGCAGGACGCCAATATCCGGCTGAGCGTCAGCGGAGGGGCCTTCCACCATATTGACCCCAAGCAATTGAAATTCGTCAGATGGACGGAAGGTGCATTCAAGGACTGGGGAAACTGCGGAGCGTGTGCCAACGGTGCCGTCACATTCACGGCAAAAGTACCGTTATGGTCCTATTCCGAACCTGATCCGCTCTACGGTGATTTCACCACGGAAACATGGAGACAATATTATTTGACCAAGGACACGGGTCCGGACGCACGCAACCTATACCAGGGCTACGACATAGCTTTCAGGACCGAAGAGAACTTCCGGCAGTTCCTGAAGGACTATGAAGGGACTGTGTTCAAGGGCAACTGGGAAAACCAGATCGTACTCTGGTGTTTCCGACATGAAAACCGGTTCCTGCCGCAGCACGAATGGGACAAGATAGATGCCCCGGCCATGGAACGGCGTCTCAACTTCCATCCCGAACAGGTCAAGCTGGTCAAGGACATGGACAGCCACATCACCTACTGTTACCGTATCAAACCCGAAATTGACAATCTCTAAAACAATACAGTTATGCAGACAACAGCAACAAGAACAGCAGGCAGCCACACTGACCTGCTTACAGGTATCCTGAACGTGCAAGTAAGGAACGAGGACAAGATTACAGAACAGGACCGGCAGTATTGCCAGCTACAGCAGGACCAGCTCTACAGGACACTTGACCGTATCGACCGATGGTATGACATCTTCAAGGAAGAAGCGGAACGGTATCGGGAAATCAAGAGCTTCAAGTATGAGGATAACGGTAAGGTCTCCATACGGAATTTCTATTTCAACAACAGCGGGGAGGATGACTATACCCACAACGAATTCAAACCGTTTGACCTCATCAACGAGCTTGCGGACAACAACTGCAATGCCAACGCGAATTTCGCGAATCGCATCATTTCCTATTTCAACAGGACCTACAATGTAGACGTACCCATTCCTGTAATCGACGAGAAGGCCATGCGCATGGGATTCCGTCCGGTCTACCAGACTTACGTGGACATGGTCATTGAACACCTCGGCGGAAAAAGTTTCCGTGAGACCGCAGAGGAAGAACTGCTGGCCCGTTTCCTGAAAACGGTACAGCCTTCCCGCTGGAGCAAGGTGAAGCCCGAACTGAAAAAGGACAAGATAACTTTCCCTGACATCGTGTCCTGGGACAGCATCCATCTGGAATACCACCGGGAATATGAGTTCTCGTATGACTGCGGAAGGAAAGTGGACATTTTCTGCGAAGGTATCGCATACGGGGCAGATGACGTGATAAACGGTTCAAGCGGTATGGTCATCGGCCTTGACAGACGCGATGTGGATATAACCGAATGGTACAACCTCACCCTGAGCAACGCAGAACAGATCAAGTTCTACAAGAACGGACGCATCGACGTACGCTTCAAGGACAGCCAGGCCGCAGAGAACTGCTACAGAAGGCTGCGGCTGGATGAAATCACACTCAGAGAAGAGTGATTCATGAAATACTTATTCAGACACCCCGTAAGACATCCTTGCGGGGTGTCTTCGTTTCCAACCATTAAAAAAGAAAAGACATGTATGCCATCATACCCCAACAGATTCCCCAGGACAGGCGTGCCGAGATCAACGAGAAAATCCTTTTCGCCATAGACTCCGGCAAGGATCTCGTTCCGAAGGAAAGCATCTACAACTGCTACACGGGAATCGGAGGACTGCACAACCTCAGGCAGTCGGATTTCACCAGCTACCATGAATACGCCGAGGCCAAGAAGGAATTCGAGATGGGACAGTTCTTCACCCCGCACGACATATGCCGGAGCATGGTGGAGACCCTTTCTCCGACATCGGCGGAAATGGTACTTGACATGTGCTGCGGCATGGGCAACTTCTTCAACCATCTGCCCAACCTGCACAATGCCTACGGATTCGACATTGACGGCAAGGCGGTGGCCGTTGCCAGATACCTCTACCCGGAAGCTCATATCGAGAAATGCGACATACAGCTGTACAATCCCGAACAGCGTTTCGACATCATTGTCGGAAATCCGCCCTTCAACCTGAAATTTGATTACAGGCTGTCGCAGGAATTCTACATGGACAAGGCCTATGACGTGCTCAACCCTGCCGGAATCCTGATGGTCATCGTCCCTCTCTCCTTCATGCAGAACGAGTTCTGGGAAAAGACACGCGTGGCGAAAATCAACTCGAATTTCTCCTTCATCGGCCAGACCAGGCTGGAACATTCAGCCTTCTCTACGGTGGGCGTGCAGAATTTCGCAACAAAAATCATGGTATTCCTCCGCCGTTCCCTCCATATTGAAATGCAGCCCTACAACGCGGAAGAGTTTGTCAGCATGGATGAGCTGAAGAAACGCATAGCCGAAGTGCGGAAAATGAAACACCGGCTGCGCCTCCAGCTGATGCGGGAGTGCAACCATATAGACAAAGAAGAGCTGGAACAGTTCGAGTACAGGCTCGCCAAATACATGTACGAGCTGAAAGCCCATGCCGTGCTGAACAGGCATGTCGAAAAGGCGGAGGCGCTGGTGTCCAAATTCCGCAACCAGAAACCTCCGGAAAATGCCACCCGGGAACAGATAAAGGAATGGGAACGCAAGAAGCTGACCACCGGCAAGGTTCTCGGCATCATCCGCAGGTACATCACCTCGCAGAACGTGGTGCCGCGCAAGGAAGTGGCATTGGTGAAGACATCCTACGGCTTCAAGCTGAAGCAATATGCCCCGCGTCTGCTTGACAAGGTCACGCACAAGGCCGCAGGCATCAACGACCTCATACTCGGAAGGGCCGAACTCCCGATGCCGGAAAACGTCACGGAAAAGAACATGCGGCAGATCCGTGCCGCCAGTAAACTGATACGGCGCAAACAGAGGCAATACGAGACCCAGAATCTCCAGTTTGCGGATATGCGGGAAGATGCCGGCCTGAAGGAATACCTGGACCGCACCACATTCATCAACAAGGACGGTGAAGTCTGCGAATTCACGGACTTGCAGAAACACGACCTGAACCTCGTGTTGCAGAAACGCTACGCCCTGCTGAACTGGCAGCAGGGTTCAGGCAAGACTGCCGCCGTCTATCACAGGGCGAAATACCTGCTCAAGTTCAGAAAGGCAAAGAACGTCATCATACTTGCCCCGGCCATCGCCACCAACATGACCTGGATACCGTTCCTTACCATAAACAAGGAACGCTTCCGTACAATACAGACCGCCGGCGACCTCAACAACATACCGGAAGGGACATTCCTTGTCGTCTCCACCTCCATGCTCCGGAAACTGAAAAGAGGACTGATGCGTTTCGTGAAACGCACTTCCGGCAAGCTGTGCCTTGTCTTCGACGAGTCGGACGAAATCACCAATCCCACATCGCAGCGTACAAGAAACATCCTGTGCATATTCAGGAGGCTCAGGTACAAGATCCTCGACACGGGAACAACCACCCGCAACAACATCGCGGAACTGTACAGCCAGTTCGAACTACTCTACAACAACTCCGTAAACCTGATATGCTGGAGCCCGCAGGTCTACCACGAAAACAGGGACCACGAGATAGAGGAAGAGAACAACCCGGATTACGGAACACCGTTCCCCGCCTTCAGGGGGCATGTCCTTTTCCGTGCCTGCCACTGTCCGGGGAAAGCCACTGTATTCGGCATCGAGAAACAGAACCAGGACGTGTACAACAAGGACGAACTCTCCGAACTTATCGGCAAGACGGTCATCACGCGTAAATTCAGGGACTTCGCAGGAGAGAAATACCGGATACGGACACATACCGTCCGTCCCTCGGAAGGAGAACACGAGGTATACCGTGTCATCATCGAGGAATTCTGCCGCATCTGTGAGCTGTACTACAACAGCACGGGAGACACGAAAAAGGATGCAGGACTGAGACTCATGAGGCAGATCAAGCTGCTTATCAAAGCCTGTTCGGTACCTCACCTGATAGAGGGATACTACGGTGACAGTTATCCTTCCAAGACCCGCTATATTGAAAGGCTCATAAGGACAATACCGGGTAAGGTTGCCATCGGATGTACCACATTGGCGGCCTTCGACCTCTACGAGAGCTATATCCGGGAACATTTTCCAGACAGACCTGTATTTGTGGTCAAGGGAGATGTAGCCTTCAAGAAACGACAGAGCATCGTGACCGAATTCGACTCCACCATCAACGGCATCCTGATATGCACACAGCAGAGCCTGAGCAGCTCCGTGAACATACCTACCTGCAACGACGTGATACTGGAATCCCTGCAGTGGAACATCCCCCGTATGGAACAGTTCTACTTCCGTTTCATCCGTCTCGATTCCAAAGAAATGAAGGATGTCCACTACGTCACCTACGAAGATTCGGTCGAACAGAACCTGATGGCACTGGTACTGACCAAGGAGCGTCTGAACGAATTCATCAAGACCGGTGAGGTCAAAGAACAGTCAGAAATCTTCGAGGAGTTCGACATCACAATGTCTGTCATCGACAGCCTGCTCATCCGCACGCAGGACAGTGAAGGCAAAATACACATCAGCTGGGGAAGCCAGCGCATAACAGAATAAATATGAACCGTATGAAGAAGACCGGGAGTTCCATTCCCACCGACAAAGGTAAGCCGCGTCCCCATCGGCTGAGCAAGGTCAGGCCGCAGGCGGTTTTCAGGAAAATCATCCTCGCGGAGCTGCGGTATTTTCCCGAAAAACCCTGCACAGCCGGGACACGGCACCTTGTCGAGGTCGGTGGAATGGAATCCCCGGCATCCACATACATAAAAGACAAGTAATATGGATCTGAACAATGCAGAGATTGCCGTGACCACACAGCATCTCATTGACATAAAGGATTACAGGGACTACTGGCTACACCTGTCCGACTACAGCGACATGGGCGAGTTCCTGAGTGCCTGTTCCGACCTGTTTCCCGGGGAAAAGGAACCGGAATACCGGTATCCGAAATGGGAAAACATTCCGGACACACTGATCAGCCGTGAATGGTTCTGTCCCAACTTCTTCGAGATCAGGGATGCCCTTGAAAGGCTCGAAGAGGAAGAAACGGAGTTTTTCATAAGCTGGAGCAGAAGTTACGGATATGACATCACCACGGATGACCCGCACATGATGGTATCACACTACCATGACCTGTACGGGGATACCGTCACGGAAACGGAAGAAGACGCGGACACGGGAGAAGATGCCCTGATATACACGGGCGTATCAAGCTACTACTGCGACATGCTTCCATTCCGTTACGAAATATTTGATGACAATTATGACTAAAAGACAAAAGATATGGAAATCAACTTCAAAGGACCTGTAATGCCTATCGACCCATACTCGCAGCTGGCATTCGTGGAAATACTGAACATACTACTGACGGCGGGACACATCGTGGACGTGAACCGCTTCCTCATAAGCAGGAATGTCAATCCGCAGTTCGGCTCACTGTCAGGCTATTTCAGATGGTCGTTCGCCGGAGACCATTTTACCCTCTGGCAACGCACGGACTACAATTCAACGCTATGTTTTAACCACAGGATACTCGATCTGCCTTTCGGTGTCCTGGCAGCAAAAGACAGCGGGAAAGACAAGGAAACGGCAAACTGAAAATGAAACGATATGGAAACTACGATAAAAATACCCAACCGGGAAATCGCGCTCGCGGCATTTGACAGGCTCCGCCGGGAAAAAAGGAAGGATGCCGCACTGAGGCTGGCCGGGTGTATGCTCAGAGGGACATACATATCCCTCGGCATCGGTGATACCGACTGGGAAATAGACACCGCACTGCACAAATGCGGCGGTGAGCCTAAAACCGGATACGGTCATATGGCACATTTCCACTTCGACGGCGAGACGGAAATGGAAACAGAGAAATATGAAAGGCTCAAGGAAGAGAACGAATGACAAGGGAGCGGCCGAAAGGTCGCTCTTCTCATTTATAAACGACATGTACGGGAAACAGAATCCTGCCGTACACAGGTAACAGAAATGGAAGAACAGGAAAGACTGACAATGGAATTCGTGAAATCGCTCATGGACAAGTCCTACACGCTGGTATGGGTGGACTACAACGACAATCTCGACAACTGCCGTGACACCATCCAGAAGTGTCTGGAAGAAAGGAGCTGTGAAAGTCTGTGGGAGAAAGTGGACGAATGGTACGGTGACGCCGAATGGGAAGCTGTCCGTGAAATCGTCTCAAAGCTGAAGGATGAATGTATCCGTTTCCATGATTTCGGGGAAGAGGAAGTGGACAAGTTCTTTCAAGAACACGAAGACGAAATCAGGGAAGAAATCTATGACAGAAACGACTCTGACACGCTGAAAGAACTTCTCAAAAACACGGATGACATCCCCGTGCGTGTCGAGATGCTGTCAAACTACGACTGCATCAATTCCAACTGGCTGGAATCGCAGGAAGGATACCGGTACAAGGAATCCTATTTCGGGGATATGATAGACGCGCTGAACCTCAATCCAGCCAAAGTGAAGAAAATGCTGGTGGAGAAAGGCTACACGGTATATGGCCGGTTCCCCGACAAAAAATACAGGGACGGCAAGGAACAGGTATCCTATGAACAGTTCTACCATGAACTCATCAACTCCTGCTGCGGTGCCAACCTGCTGACCTATATCGGCAAGGTAAGCCTGCAGGAACTTTATGATGCCGGATTCTCGCTTGGGGAAGTCATTATTCCCAAAGGCAACTGCTGCGGCATCTTCAGCTCCATGTACGGCGGTGGAAGTCTCCTGGAAATGGAACTCCTGAAAGATGTCAGACTGAAACTGGAAGTCAGGGACTATCACGGATTCCGCTTCCGTCTTGACAGCGAGAACTCAAAATATGAATGCTCCATCAAGCATGTGTACGGGGTATGCGATTCCTTCTTCGGAGAAAAGATAGGTCTTGTCGCTTCATAAATCAAGTATGGTCACTTAAAGATATCAAATCATGGAAAAGAAATATGCAATCATCCTATTCAAGGGAAAAGAATACCTGTGCGGACACGAAGACGGCTGCCATTACGATGTGTCCTGCCCGGTGAGGACATTCACTGAAGGAGAAGACGACTTCAAAATTCAGGAATCCGGGAAAAACCGGTCTGAAATGACATTCCGGTACCATGGAAAGGAATTCAGGCTTGTCACCGGCTTCTACCCGAACGGATGGCCGGTTCTGAGTCTGGAATCACCGGACAACGGGGAACTATACACGGTACTTACCGTCAATCTGGAAGACTCCCCGGCATTCGGGATTCCCGACCAGGCATTCATTGACATAAACAACAATCCGGAAGCGATGGAATTCCTCATAAGGAACAGCCTTGCCGAAGATACGGGATACAGACGCAAAAGCGGATGGGTGGAATACCCGATGGCCAAACTTAACCTGGCTGAACTGTACCGGTTGTCACCGGAATCATTCGAGAACCAAGAATAAGAATCAACAATAGAAATCATTAACCAAATCATAGGAATTATGGCAAAGTACGATGTAAGAGTAAGGTACACCTTCGAGGGTACCTACAAGGTCGTGGCGGAAGACCGCGACGAGGCGGAAAGAATTGTAACGGAAGACTGCGGTCTGGTATTGGGCGGAAACATCCACACTACCCGCGATGATGACGAGGTGACAGACTGGAGATTCGGCAGTCACCCCGACATGCAGATCCTTTCTTTCAGGGAACGGGTTGGCAAAGGCAAGGTCAGATACACGTCCATGTGTTTCAGCGACAGGATTGAAGAACTGAGAAAGGACATAATCGAAGCCATCAGGCAACTGCTCGATGCGCACGGCCTGAAAAAAATCACGTTTACCGACAACGAAAAAGACCCTGTATGGATTATCTGGTTTGACGATAATGCAGAACCATACGAGTGTTATGTTACAGGAATTGAGGTTACTGACAAGCACATTACCGTGTTGGCAACAATAAAGGACAGTATGGAAGAGGTTTTCTGTCAAAGTCCTTTCGAACTCGGAGCCAGCAACATTGATTGGCTTAATCAAATGTACGAAGCAGTAAGGCTTCAACTTGAAAATACAAAAGGAAACTCTTGAAACGAAAGACAATATGGCAACAAAAATCAATATGGACAGATACGTCTGGGAAGGATGGACTGTCGGAGCGTTCATCAGGGAACTGGCCCCGCAGGTGGAAATGATCATGAGCGGGCAAAGCTGGAGGGAACCTTTCAGGAACAAACAGGAACTGGCGGACTGGTGCAGGGACAACCAGCCCTATTACAAGAAAAGGATCCCTGAAGTGAACAGCTATTTTGCAAGGATGTATAACCTTAAATAAAAACAACATTATGAAATATCAAGCGGAAAATGCAGTCTCCAGCTTCTTCTACTATATGTGGAATGCCTGGTGCGAGGAAGAGTGCAGGACAGTATTCAAGGAAATGCACCCACACTTTTGGGAAAAATGGTCTCTGATGACGGACAAGGGAATATTCGGAGCCGCTGAACGGTTCTATGCGGAACTGACGGACCGTTATAGGGAAAAACTGGTGGAACGGGCCGTCAGCCTGTATGACGGCAAAGCCAGACGCAAACACCCGGATGATTCCGAAATCAAGGTGTGCAATGATTGCGGTTCAACGGAGATTGAAATCCAGGCATGGGTGGATGTAAACACGAATGAATACCACAGTGACGTGGACGATGACATCTGGTGTTCCCGGTGTGAGGACAATGTGGAGACCTGCTCCAAACAATCCTTTCTGGAAAAGATGCAGGAATGGTGGAAATCCAACAGCACCGATAACCTTGAATACCTGACCGGATTCAAGACATCCGATTTCCCTTCAGCCAATTCCGGACAGACATTCGCCGAGGCCGCCGACGAATGGTGGAACGGCAAAAACTATGACGAGAAGAGGAACATATACCTGACAAACAATTAAAGACAACGGCTATGGCACGGAACATCATTGACCTGATCTGCAACTCATGCAGTTGCGGCAAGGAAGAGGCACAGGAATACCTGGACGACGAGATAAGAAACCTGCAGGAACTTCAGGAAGACAACGACCTGAGAAGCGAAGACTTCGAAATCGCGTGCAGCAACCTCGGACTCGACCAGGACTGGCAGATATATTTCATCAACCGTCTTGCGGGACTTTAATATCTACACTATGACTTATTTTCAGAACATACACTCACTGGCGGAGCTGAAAAAAGAATACCGCCGTCTGGCAATGCTTCACCACCCGGACAAGGGTGGTGATACTGCCCTCATGCAGCAGGTGAACACCGAATTCGGAAAGCTGTTCGAGGTCTGGAAAGACAAGCCTTGCGTTTCCACAACCCCGACAGGCTACGAACACGACTTTCAGGATGCCACCGCAAAGGAATACACCGAATACGTGTACAATGAATACCGCTGGAAAGGGCGCAACTACAACGGGCAGTCCGCGCCGGAAATCACGGAACTGGTCAGGGCATGGCTCAAGGAGACCTATCCGAGATACACCTTCTCGGTCCGCAAGGACGGATACAGCTCAATCCTTATCCGGCTGATGAAAGCAGACTTCGAGGCTTTCACCAGAGAATCCGGCAAGGTACAGGGAGACATCAACCACTACAACATCCAGGCATCGGACAGTCTGACCGACCGGGCCAAGGAGGTGATGACAAACGTCAGGGATTTTGTGATGTCATACAATTTCGATGAAAGCGACCCCATGACGGACTATTTCCACACCAACTTCTACCTAACGCTCGGAATTGGCAGCTACAGACAGCCGTACCGGATGGAACTGCCGAAGATTACGGGAAAAGACAGTCCTGAAGTGTTCCGCCATCCCGAAGGACCTGCACACAAGGCTATGCGCCAGGCACTGGGCAAGGCCCGGTTCGGCTTCATCGAGAGTCGGAGACATATCGGGGAAATGATACTCGGAGAAGACTTTTACGGCTCACAGGGCGAACATTATTTCTGGCCCAAAGAGTATTCAAGCGCGAAGACGGCACAGAAACGTATCGGAAAACTGGAGGCTGCCGGAATGCGCTGCGAACTGACTGGCTGCAACAGCGGATACATACGTCTGCTCGGATATACTCCGGAGATGGAAAGCAGTCTGGAACGGGAAAGGCAGGAATATGCCACGGCATACCGGAAGTGGGTGTCAGAACACGGCATATCCCCAAATACGGGAACAGTACACCAGAACATTTCAAATCCAATCAGACAGATACAATTATGACAAACAGGGAAATCATCAGAGAACTGAAACGCCGCGGCTACAGCCGGGTAGACATTGATACGGACAGTAGAGCCGCAAAGACTTTCTACACTTACCGTGGCGGGCTTCATATCAACGGTACGGAAGATCTGTCATTCCATATCGTACCGCCACAGGACAGTCTCGGACTGGGACGGTTTGCAATATGCGCCACCCGGAACGGGGAAAGCTCACAGCTGGGGACAGACCATGCCCCGTTCTTTTTCCGGTGGCTGTTCGCCTTCCTCAAAGGTGAGAGAAAAGAGAATGAGATAATAGATGAAATATGTACCGACAGAAAAACAGAATAGAAATATGAAAACAAAAGTATTGAAATATAAGTTTGACGGCAACACTATCGTTGCCCCATACATGGAACTTGAACCGTATGCGGAGAATGTATTCATCTCGCTGGCAAGAAAAGACGAATACGGAAACGAAAGTGAAGACAGTTTCCATGTAATCTGCAAGATAGGCGATGTTTATTTTTCCTGCGGACAGTATTCACGCAGAATCCTTGACAAGGAGGGTCACCGGGAAGAAGCGGCAGCCTATTGCAAGAACTGGATTGAAAACACCCTGAAGGATACGGAGGATGGAAAAATCATTCCACTCTTGTCTGTCCATGTATTCAAAGAACTCGGTCTTGACCCGACACCTTTGGTACAGGCCCGTGAGACGTATGCAAAAAGGCAGGAGGAAAAGCGGCTGGAACGGAAAAGAAAAGAAGAGCAGGAAAGAAAGGAGAAAGAAGCACGATGGCAACAGCTCCTTGACGAGAACAAACGGAAATTCCTGAGCGGTGAGAAAATAACGGCAGAAATGTTTCTTGAAATCACCGGAAGGGACAGGTTTGACATCCATATCAGAACCAAAGGGACATTCAACCGACATGTGGCAGCAATCGACAGGAACGGAACCGTCAGTTTTCGGAAATACAAAGGCCGCCGTACTCCCGACTTTACCGGATGCCATAAGGCTGTAACAAACTATCTTGCATTCCTTGCCGAAGATGAAATCAGCCAATAAAATCCAAAGCGGTAACAGCCATCCTATGCAACTGTTACCGCTATTATCAGGACATATCAGGATTTACAGCTTCCTGTTCAGTATCATCGCCAAGAGATAGATAAACTGGTTATAGGCTTTGAGTTTCCTCAGATCCAGCACATACCCGGCATAGGGATTGGTACAGTCCGAATAGAAAAACACGTCGGTAAAACCCGCATGTTCCTTTATGATTTCACCTTCCAGGGGAATCTCGTCCACATCAAACTTTATATTATCTTCCATGATTTTTCAAATTAGGATTTGCAAAAATACATCATTCCTTTGTCAAAGACGAACAATCAATGGGTTTCTCAACGATATGCCTATAAGAAATATATATTATGGCTACATGGATAGTTCTGTATCTAAATAAATTATAGTGAAGATTTTATATATAATTCATATCTTACAATATAGTGAAGAAGGCATTAATTTTAATATTAATGCTACCAAAATCCAACGCTTTGTAACATATGCTATTTTTCGTTTCTTTTGAATAGCAGCATATATTTGTTTACTTGCCTTTTCAACAGAAGCAACCCAAAATAAGCCATTACCTTTTGCCATAGCAGTATCAACAAGCCCAGGGCGAATGTCTGTTATAAATATTTTATTATTAACTTTATTCGTTTTTTGACGGATACCTTCCATATAATTTATCTGAAATGCTTTTGTTGCATTATAAGCTGGTGCAATGCCACTACCTCGTAACCCTCCAACTGAACTAATTGAAACCAAATGTCCAAAACCTTGTTTTTCGAATTGTTTTATCGTCCAATCTACAACACATGTCCAACCTAAGACATTTGTTTTTAATGCTATTTCTTCTAATTGATATGACAATTCCGGATTAAGTTCTCCTGTTCCCGCAGTAATAATCATTAAATCAATGCATCCAAGTTGATTAACAATATCATATAATTGATTAGTTAATACATCTGTATTACTAATATCACATACTTTGTAAATATATTTTCCAGAATCAATAGCCGCTATTTCCTTTAATTTGTCTTCTCTGCGTCCAATAATTACTACCTTAACATCATTATTCATATATAATTCTGCCAATTTCTTCCCAATACCAGAAGTCGCCCCAATTATAACTATTTTTCTCATGCCAAATTAATTTAATTCTAAATAAGCGGTAAATATAGAATGAACAAATTACATAATTCTTGATTTAATTCAAGATTTTCGTAACAACCGTCTTCTAATATTACTCAAAGTTTCAGGAGTAACTCCAATAAAAGAGGCTATTTCCTTCAGTGGAATTAAATTATGCAGATTAGGATAACATTTCATTAATGACATGTATCTTTCTTCTGATGTACAACAGTAACTGTCAATCAAACGCCTATATGACATTGCAAATAATTGTTCAGCTAAAAGTCTGCCCAATTCTTGATACTCCATAGAAGAATTCCATAGCTTGATAACTTCTGAATAATTAATAATATATACATCACTGTCAACAATAGCTTGAATACTAACTAATGCTCTTCTATTACAAAGATTTGCAACATAATCTCCAATAAATTCTTTTTCTAAGCTATAACCAACAATATGTTCATTTCCCAAATTATCTATTCGAGTATAGCGAAACATACCTTTAGAAATATAACCTATACAACTATTCAGATCATTTTGTTTTACTAAATAATCTTTTTTTCGCAATGTACGTAAAGTACCATGCTGTAAAATATATTTTTCAAGTTTTGATAAATCTAAACCTGAGATATGATACTCATTAATTACATTCATATAAGCACTACATCATAGATATAAATTAACTACTATTTCCGAACTAAATATTTTTTAATATTAATTCTATATACAAATGATACTTTTGCAAAAGTACACCATTCCTTTGTCAAAGACGAACAAATCAATGGGTTTCTCACCGATATGCCTGCAAGAAAATACAACGACACACAACCTGTATATTTTATTTTCCTCCCTGCAAAGGTAGTCCCGTGTCCAACGTACCCGGACAAGGTCAGGCCCCTATGGGGTTGGCTGAAAGAAAATCATCCTCGCCGATGGCTGCGGTATTTTCTTTCGCCAAACCTTGCGGGTACGGTCACGGGACAGTCAGGCAGGTGAAAAATAAAAAATACCGGCTCCCGGAGCCGGACGTGTTTAACAGATAAAATACAATGAATCATGAAAATCCTGAATGAAGAACATTTCCAGAATGTAAAGCGTTACGCCGAATCCATCGGTGACACATCACTCCAGAATTGTCTGGACAGACTGAAAAAATGGGAGGAGAACCCAGACCATCCAAGCGAAATCTCGCTCTACTATGACCATGCCCCGTACTCGTTCGGCTTCACGCAACGCTATTCCGACGGAAGCATCGGCATTGTAGGCGGTCTGCTCTATCACGGAATACCCGACCAATCCTTCGCCGTGACACTTGAACCGTTCCACGGATGGCAGATACATACCTAAAAACAGACAATCATAGTATTAACTTTATAAAATTCAAGATTATGGAAGCAATGGCAGTATTGGAAAAACAACAGCAGTTTGATTTTCAGAACAACGGAATCGAAGTAATGAACTTCGAGACTCTCCAGCGTACCTACAAGGAGAATGATATCTACGGCAAGCCAGTCCAGGGCATTTATCACTACCAGGTCCTGCAGCGTATGATGGACATTTGCGAGAAGTACAACCTCGATTACGAGGTGGAAGAAATCTTTGCGGCACAGAATAGGAACAAGACACAGCCGGGAGTGAGCATTCTTCCGCAGGTGGAACAGACACTTGGTGAAAAAGCAGTGGAAGCCCACATCCTCCGACGCATCTTCGCTACCATCCGGATCAAGGACTGGGAAACGGACGAGCTGACAACTACGCTGGTTGTCGCCTATCATCAGGACGGCATACAGGCTGCCATAGGCCCGTGCGTGAAAGTATGCCATAACCAGTGTATCCTCTCGCCGGAAAGGAGCATCTGCAATTACGGAAAGAACAAGGTGACCACGGAAGGGGTATTCGAGGCGGTGGACGGTTGGCTGGCCAACTTCGAGGTGAACATGAACGAGGACATTGCAAGGATTCAGCGACTGAAACGCAGAATCGTCTCCTTGGAGGAAGTATATATGTATATTGGACTGCTGACAGCATTGCGTGTCTCCCATGACAGTTCGGACAGGAACCTGTCATCCTCCGTGGAAACCTACCCGCTGAACCAGAGCCAGATTTCCATCTTTACGGAAGAGGTGCTGAAACTGGTAGCCGAAAAGGGACAAATCACCGCTTGGGACTTGTATAATGTAGCGACTGAGATATATAAGCCAGGCAGAACGGATTTCCCGGCACTGATTCCGCAGAATGGGGCAATGGCGGAACTCCTGCTTTCCCGTCTGCCCTCAGAGGTGGAAATACAAGATGCCGTTCTGGTAGGCTGAACAGCTACAGAATGAAATATTCATGCTATATGTAAATAGAGTCAAGTCACAAACTTGGCTCTAATTACATATATACTACTAAAGTTAGGATACGACTTTTCTTGCATATTCCAGAGATATATAGGTTAATTAGTGAAGTTAATTATTATTTTCCAACACATTTTTAATTAACTCTTTAACCTCATTTCTACTTTTAATAGCGGCTGGATAAGTGTGAAAAACGTTATATTCATCGATGGCAGCCTCCATGGGTATTTCTGCACCGGGTTGTCTTGCCTGGAAAAATATTGTCAGACGGCGCTTGATTTCAGGTTCAAATTCTTTGGTTATGAGACCTTCAATACCCCAAGCAGCTACATGGTCGTAGAGGGGTGCATAATAGATAAGTCCATCTGCCACATCTTGCCAACACTTGTTCTTTGATTTGGTCGTGGTACCTC
>ERZ1027150.1273-NODE-1273-length-17669-cov-5.573237_pt1 | contig 17669 bp, 18 predicted proteins | sample MGYA00519276_ERZ1027150 | MGnify/ENA primary metagenome ERZ1027150 (study PRJEB26926, sample SAMN06164860) | human gut metagenome | biome: ENVO:00009003; feature: ENVO:2100002; material: ENVO:00002003 | host: Homo sapiens | place: USA | collected 2012 ... | reverse complement strand
GATGTCTGCCGCAGCCAAAAGCTTCGGCGACGGCGATTTCTCCATCCGCGTGCCCGTCACAAGCAACGATGAGATTGGCCAGCTTGCCACCGCGTTCAACAACATGGCAGATTCGCTCTCCAGCAGCGAAAGCATGAACCGCAGCTTCGTCGCGAACGTCTCGCACGAGTTAAAGACCCCGATGACAACCATCGCGGGCTTCATCGACGGCATTCTGGACGGCACCATTCCGCCGGAGCGCCAGTCGCATTACCTGCACATCGTCTCCGACGAGGTCAAGCGCCTCTCGCGTCTTGTCCGCACTATGTTAAATCTCTCCCGCATCGATAACGGCGAGCTGAAGCTCCGCCCAAACGATTTCGATATTTCCGAGACCGTCCTCTCCACCGTGCTCACGTTTGAAAAGAGCATCGACGAGAAAAAGATCGACATCCGCGGGCTCGATACCTTGCAGCCCATGCAGGTGCACGGCGATGAAGACCTTTTACATCAGGTCGTCTATAACCTTATCGAAAACGCCGTCAAGTTCACAAACACCGAGGGCTACATCTCCTTCAACGTCTCGGACAGCATCGACCGCATCGTCGTCACCATCGAAAACAGCGGCTCCGGCATCCAGTCCGATGAGCTCCCCCTCGTGTTCGAGAAGTTTTATAAGACCGATAAATCGAGAAGTCAGGATAAAAACGGCATAGGTCTCGGCCTGTACCTTGTCCGCACCATCATCAAGCTCCACGGCGGCGACATTTCCGTCTCCTCCGTCGTGAACGAGTACACCCGCTTCTCGTTCTATATTCCGAAGCCGCAGGAACCCCCGAAGTTGAAGTACAATACCGGCTCCATCCCGGTCACCGTGCCGGTCGAAGATGCCGTCATCTCGGAGCGCCCCAAAAAGGAGCACCACGGCCACAAGGATAATAAAGAGCCCGATCAGAAATAAATCCAAAAGTGAGGTATCACACCATGGACGATTTTGAAAACAAAACCCCGGAAATGCAGGAGCCTGCTTCTTCCGAAGACAATATCCCCGAAACACCGGAAACCGCGGAGACCATTCCCGCAGAGCCCACCGTTTCTAATGAACCGGCCGCTCCCGCAGAACCGACTGTCACCCCGGAACCGACCGTTTCCGATGCCCCCACGGCAGAGCCGCTCCCGAATGCCGAGCAGGCGCCGGAAGCCCAGCCCATCCCGAACGTGAACATTCCGCCGCAGCCGCAGCCCGTTCAGCATACCGGCTATTATCCCCCGCAGCCGCCGTATCAGCCCTATCCGTACAACACGCAGCCAAACGCCCCGCAGTACGGAAACCCGCCGTATGGCTATGCAAACTACAACACCCAGCCGCAGCCGGGGCAGTACCCGCCGCCCTACGGACAAGGTGCTTATCCCCCGCCGTACCCGCAGAATATGCAAAATCCGTATCCGCATCCCGCGCCGCAAAAAAGGAAAATGCCGCTCGGGTTGCGCATCCTCATCATCGTCATGTCCGTCCTCGTCGCAGGCTCCGTCATCGGCTTTGCTTCCTACGGCATCTACGCCGCCGTGAACCGCGGTTACGGCGTCACAACGCTGCCGGGCGATCCGCTCATCCCGAACTTCCCGCATGAAAACGACGGCAGCGACAGCGAAACGCCCGGCGAAGACGAAACGCCCGATACGGACGACAGCTTCACCCCGCCGGACATCGCCGTCACCCCGAATACGGAGGGCATCACCTTAGATAAAGAGCCGAATACCGCCGAGCTCGATATCGATGCCGTGTACGATAAGGTCATCCCGTCCACCGTACTCGTCATCACGCAGAGCGGCGAAACGCAGGGCACAGGCACCGGCATTTTCGCAACGGAAGACGGCTACATCATCACGAACAGCCATGTCATTTTAAATTCCAAATCCGTTTCCGTACAGGTCAAAACGTATGACGGTGAACTTCACGACGCCGTCGTCGTCGGGTTCGATAAAACCACCGACCTCGCCGTGCTCAAAATCGACGGCACAGGCTACATGCCCGCCGAGTTCGGCGACAGCGATGACCTGCGCATGGGCCAGTGGGTCGTCGCCATCGGCAACCCGGGCGGCGAGCAGTTCTCCGGCTCCATCACGCGCGGCGTCATCTCGGGCCTCAACCGTTCCGTCGGCTCGTACAGCTCGAACGGCATGACGTATATCCAAACCGACGCCGCCATCAATCCCGGCAATTCCGGCGGCCCGCTCGTCAACTTACACGGTCAGGTCATCGGCATCAGTTCCGCTAAAATCGTCTCCGAGCAGTACGAGGGCATGGGCTTCGCCATCCCGATCACCGGTGCAAAGAGCATCATAGACGACCTGCTTGCAGGCGGTTATGTGCAAGGCCGCGTCCGCTTCGGCATCAAGGGCACCGCCATCACCCAGATGCAGGCCGCCATGTATGACGTCCCGCAGGGCTTCATGATCAGCGAGATTGACGAAGACAGCTGCTTTAACGGCACAGACGTGCAGGCGTATGACATCATCACCGCCATCGATGATACCGAAACAAAATCGCTTGAAGAGTTCGCAAACGCACTTTTAAATTATAAGCCCGGCGATACCGCCGAGATCCACCTGTTCCGCCCGAACGAGAGCGGCGTAGGCGGCGAAGAATTTACCGTTACCGTCACCCTGCTCGAAGATAAAGGCGAAACGCAAGGCTAACACCTGCCTGCGGCAAGCGAATGAATAAAGTCTTTAGTCAAGTTTTCTTCGAGAAAACTTGCGAATTCCAAAGGCAGCGCCTTTGGTCGTCGTCCGCAGACGACGAAACACCTTTTGCCTCCCAAAAATCAGGACGGGAGAACAAACAGTCCGGTGGACTGTTTGTTCGTGGGAGACCCAATTAGGGGGTCTCCCACTGAATTTGCGCGGCAAATTCATAAAAACCGCCTTTAGAAATCCCTGAAAATTACACGCAATACACCAAGAAGCGCGCAGCTCCCCCAAAAGCTGCGCGCTCCTTTTTTAATGATATATCTCTTTTTGTTCGATATGATATTTTCCTCGCGGAAAATGATATAATACCTTATCGAAACGCCAACACCGCGTACGTTACGCCGCTTTCGTTCAGCGATGCCATGCCGCTGCCGTCCGTCGGGGCGGTTTGGGTCTGCCGCACCGTCACCTGCGCCGTGGAAAGCGTCACGCCAAGGCTGTTCTGGCCGCCTGCCGCTATGCCGGCGTATTGCTTTGTGCAGCCCGTCGTCGCCTGTGAAAACGGCTTGTCCACCGCAAAAACGATCACCGCACTCGGACTGAAGCCGAATAAGATCGTGCGCGAGGCCGCACCCGTGCCTGTGTACGTGCGCACCTCCGTCGGCGTATCTAAACGCTTTCTGCGCGTGTCATTTAAATGCAGGTTATCGTTTTGAATGTGCCCGCCAAGCTGCGACTCTATGGCTTCGTTGTCCGCCACAAAATCCACACGGCGCGGCTTGTCCGTCCCCTCCCAAAGGCAAAGGCCGAGAACCGTTGATTTTTTACTTGCTGCCATGTTTCTCCTTTCCGCTCATAAAACGTCGAGCGCGTTCCAAGTCTTGTTTCGAAGGTCGAGCACATTCCACGAGCTCCCCGCCGCGTCCTGTGCATCCCACGTGTTTTTGCCGAAATCGAACACCAAACTGAGGTGCGCAGGCAAAAACGCGCGCGCTTCGCTTTCCGCCGCCGCTTCGGAAATGCCCATGGTAGAGAGCACATTTATGTTCAGCACGCCACCCTTTTGCGGGACGAGCTTGCCGTTGATGCCTGCCGCCAAAAGCTGCTTTTGCATCGCTTCCACTGTGTGGTCTGCGGGGGTCACCGCGCCGCGGGTCAGCAGCATCGCGCGCCGGTTTTTCGTGCTGTCCACGGATGGCACCACGCGGAACAGCGATTCAAACGCTTTCAGCCCGTCCTCCTCCGCCGTCTGCACAAACGCGTCGCGCCGCACATGAGAAAGCGTATCATACACGAGTTCAAGCCCCTTTGCATACGCCGCAAGCTCTGCCGAAAGCCACTTGTCTTCGCCAAAATACAGCCCCGTTTTTTCGAGCATCGCGCGCATGCGGGTTTCCAGTTCCGTCATTTGCCCTCCTTACTGCGTCTCCAGCACATTTACAGCGCCCGCTGTGACGATCTCCCCGGCGTTCGGCGTAAAGTCCGCCACGCTCGCCGGCACCGTGCAGTTTTGTGCTACGCCCGTCTCCATCACCGCATGGATTAGCCCCGCCGTCACAAACGGCTCGCCCACCTCAAACGCATTCAGGTACGCCGTGATTGCCGCCGTGCACGATGCTTTCGCATCTTCAAACGCGCACCCGTCCTTCGGCTTCACGTAAACTGTCACCGGCTTTCTCACAGCCACCGCTGCAGCCACCGTCACGTCCACACTGATCTCCTTGAGCTTTTCGAGCGTCTCTCCGACTTTTCCGAGCACCTCGTCCGTCACCGCGCCGTTGTCGCCGTACAGGTACACCGCCACCGTGTTCACACCGTTTGCGCGCGGCACCACCTGAACGCTTTTCACGCCCGGTGTCATCAGCGCCGCACGGCGGTACGTCTCCGTGTTCGAGCCGTTCGGCAGTGCGTAAAAGCACCGCAAAAGGCGCGTGCGCAGCGCTTCATCGTCCTCTTTATCCGCGCCACCCGTAAACGACACATCGTTCGTCACGCTTTCAATGCCCGCTGGCGGCGTGATGAGCGTATTCACCGCACCCTTTGCCGCGTTGCCGCGCCTGCCGCCCAAAACCGCCTGCGCCGCCGCTGTCACCGTCAGTGCGCCTGCGGGCAGCACAGCCGCCTCCGTCGTCTCATATTCCACCGCGTTTTCGCCGCTTGCCGCACACACCGTGCCCGCGGGGATCTCCGCCGCGTAGCTCAGCGCCGTTCGGCGCGAAAACGTCAGCGTGCCCACAGATTTCACCGCGTCCTTGCGCACAAGCCCGCGCTCTTCGGCGTGCAGGTCAAGCGCCTCGCCCGCCGCCGTCTGCGGAAAGCAATTCAGCTTCAGCGATTCCGCCGCGCACAGCACCGTATACAACTCGCCCGCCAGTACCTTCAGACGGATCGAAACGTCCGCCGCGTCCTCGGGCTCCACGCCCGCCAGCGTTTTGTATTCCGCCGCCATGTGCGCATAAATTTCCTCAAATTTCACACTTTCGCCCCTTTCACCGCAATCTCCCCCGTGCCGAGCATTGTCCGGAGTCCGAAGATAAACCGCTCTCCCTCGCGCCGCACGGAGACCGCCTCAACACCGGCTAAGGGCAACAGCGCCGCCTGCGCATACCGCAGCGCCCGCTCCTCGGCGTGCTCGTCCGCTGCATTCAGCATATAAAACCGGCTGCCGAGCACGCGGTCATAGCAAAACGCGCCGCGTTTTAGGCAAATGCGGTTATACGCGCGCTGCATAAGCGCGTTAAGCCCCTCGGCCGTCTTCGGCAGCCCTGTCGCCGCCGTCTGCGTTATGCCGTTTAAAATCACGACCTCCACGCTATTCCTCCTTTTTCTCAAACACCTGCCCATTGATGACGACCGTGCCGTCGAGCTTCAAAACGATCTCCGCACCGCCCGCTGAGAACAGCCGCACCTCGCCGGGCAAAAGCGTTCCCGCGTCGTTCACAACGCCAAGGCACACACCGCCGGTCATCACAGCCTCCGTACCTTGCGGCACGCTCACCGCCATGCCGTACGGCACCGTTACAATCGGTGCACGGCGCTCCAGCTCCGTGCAGACGGAAATCTCCCCGCCGCCCGTCGTCACAACGCCCGTTTTCACGCTTTCAGCCTTTTCCGCCGTCTCCTTTTTCGTCAGCCACATGTTTACGCCTCCTTTAAACCGGCTCAAAAAGCAGCTCGGTCTTCACATCTTTCCCGCGCAGCAAAACGTTTTTGGAGATGAGCCGTACCTCGCCAAGCTCCTCCGTCCGCATCGTGTCCCCCATGTTCCCGTCTATATAAGAAGCACACGTCAGCTTTAGTCGCTTTGCCGCCCTGCGGCTTTCATTTAAAAGCGCCGTCGGTGCTGTTTTCGCATAGGCGGAAAGATACCGCACGCGCACCTGTGGGGCCAAAGGATCGTGATATTCCGCGCTGTATGCGCCCGTCTGCGCGTTTTGCACCGTAACGCCGCTCAGCATTTTGTACGGGCAAAAAATCACCTCCCGCGCCGTCACCCGGTCGGGCTTCACCGTTTTCGGCACGTAGCTTTCAAAGTGCACGCCGCCGCTTTTGTCCGTATACGGCGTACAGTTAAGATATCTCTCAGAGAACGTTTGCAGCGCTTCAAAACAGCTCACGCCCTTTTCTACGGTCAAAACGCCCTCCACCGGCCGCCTGTCGCCGCCCACGGCGTGCAGCCCCAGCGGCATCAGATACATCCGCTCCAAAAGCCGCAGCGAGGGCAATCTAAGCTCCATCGGTGCCGCCTCGTTGTCGAGCAAAAGCGCCGCGCGGCTGCGCAGGGAGAAGACCTCCGTGCGTGCGCCGTTCCGGCATTTCACGCGGTGTTCGTCCACGATACCGTCAAAGATCACCGCGCCGTCCTTTTTAAGCACCGCCCCCACGGGCTCTTCCGTAAAAAGCCGCTTCCCCGCACTAAACCGCACCGTCAGGTTGTCCGCCACCGTGTCCGCGTCGCTTCTTAAAAGCCATTCGCCCGGCTCCGCTTTAGGTGAGTGTTTTTCACCGCTTGCAAACACAAATTCAAGCGAAAAATCCGTCACGGAACATGCACCTCCTCGCCGTCTTTCAGCGCCGCAATACACGCGATATGCCGGTTATTCTCCGCCAAGCGGTCAATCGAAACGCCCGTAAAATACGCGTAATCCCACAGGCTCTCGCCCGCCTTCGCGCGGTATGTCCGGCCGGAGACCGCTTCGCTTTTCCCCGCCGTCTCCACAAAGGCGAACGTGTACGGCACCGTGTTTTTCTCCGGCACGCCGATGAGCGCAAGCTCGCTCAAAACCGCCTCAAACGGCCTGTGCCCCGGCAAGTACAACGTATCTGTTTCACCGAAAAGCGCCTCTAACTCGCGGTAAACCGCCATCGCATTCTCCCCGGTGAAGTGCCCCTTGCCCGCTACGCGCGCTTTGCACTTGCCGACCGCCTCCACACGTTCTTCGCCGTCCACACCCACCGTCTCACGCAGCAGGCACGCCCGCTCGAGTTTTAATTCCGTCGGGTTCACCGGAAACACAAAGCTGCCAAACTGCATCGTCATCAGGTTCATGCAAACCTCCTGTCCGCACGAAGCGGCGCGGGATATCGCCGCTCCTCGCGCTCCAAAATGCCGGAGAGCGCCTGTGCGTTTTTGTTTTCTTCTTCCACCTTATGCCTCCGTTCCGCTTTGTGTTCGCTGTGTGATTTTTTCACACGCACCCGCTTCTATCACAAGCTTATTTTCGCTCGCCGCTTTCAAAACGCAGTGCGTGTACCGCGCGCCGCCCGTTTGCAGTGTGAATTCGCCGGGGAGCGCCTCCTCGCCGCCCGAAAACCCGTGCAGCACAATCGTGTACACCGCTTTGCCCGCCACCGCCGCATACGGATTTTCCTCGCCGATGGCGTAATAGCGCTTGACCTTCGCTTCGTGCGAAATTTTCACCGCGTCCGCCGTAAATACCTTGTCGCCGATTACCACCGCCGCACGTGCGTTATCCGCCGCACCCGTCGCCGCCTGCACCGTGCAAAGCGTCACAAGGCAACTGAGCGCCGCCGAGTACGTCGTCTCGCTCCGCTTCACACTGCGCAGCGCACACGGCAAAGACGATACCGCCGCACACACCGCGTCAAACAGCCGCGCGTGGTCGTCCCTTTCGCGCGCATACAGCTGCACGCCGAGCACCGTTTCAAACACACCGTCCGCGTTTTCCTCCTGCATCACGCCCACCGTCACCGCGGCACGCTGTGGAAGCCTTTGCAGCGTGCCCGTAAACGCCGGGCGCACCGCGCAGTCCGGCAAAAGCACTTTCAGCTTTTCCGCAAGCGCCGCACTAAGCTCCGTTCCCGTCATCTTTTTCCTCCTTTTCCAGCACCGCGCGCACGTAAAGCGCCCCGTAAATCCCGCTTTTTTCCTCGGCATATAAAACGCGGAACGTCTCGCCGCCCACAGTCAGCCTCGCGTTCTCCGCGCCGCAAAGCACTTTGCCGTCGCCGAAGTAGACATACAGCGGCTTCATTGCCCCGCCGAACGTCTCCGTTTCCGCCTGCAAGGCCGTTTTGTCTTCCTTCAGGCGATGCACAACGCCGCGGCAAACGACCTTCTCGCCGCTTATCTCCGCCGTCATCTGCTGCGCCCTCAAAAATACATTTCTCACACTGTGCCCTCCGTCACGCCGAAGTAAAAATCCTCGTCACGCAAAAGCCCGGACACCGCCCGCTCGCACTGCTTTGCATAGGCGAGCGCCCTTTCGCTGCCTTTGTCAAATTCCGCGCGCACCTCGCCCGCCGTCAGGCTTTTCGGCGATGCTGCTTCCTCCAAAAGCCAAAACTGATACGCCGCCTGCGCCGCAGCCGCTGCGCACAGCGCCTCCTCATGCGCGTTTTCTTCCTCTTCAGTGCAGCAAAGGCGCGCTTTCAGCCGCTGCACCGCATCGCCGCTCAGCATCAAAAGCAGGTCTTCGCGGTCGTCATTTGTCAAAAGCTTCAGCCGTTCCAGCACGTTTCGTATCTCCATTTGCCCCTCCTTTTTTATTCGGCAAAGCCGTACCAAAGCGGTACGGCTTGCCAGAATCGAATAAAATCAGTAGCTAAGGCCCTGTGCGGCGCCGCCGTAGATCTGTGCAAAGCCCGCCACGGCGCTCACGGCCGCGCGCTCCATCTGGCGGTCGATGAGCTTGTCGTAGTCGGTCAGCACATCGCCCGCCTGCACCATCTCAAGCGCACAGTTCTTGTCGAGCGCAATGATCTTCTTCGCGTCCATGGACGGCACATGGATGAGCGTCGCGCCAAGCGGCGTGATGAGCTTGCCCGCACCCTTAATGTTGAGGCTCGCCTGCGCGTCCTTAAACTCCGTGATCTTAAGGAGCGCCTGCAAAGCAGTCGTTCCGGCCAGGATCGTATTGAAGTTATAGTCGGAAAGCTTGCCCCACAGCGTCACAAGGTCGTTGTAGGTCGGCGCAGCGGTAAGCGTCGTCACGGTGATGCCCGTATTCGTGCCGTCGCCGTTTAACAGCACGTCCACTGCGTCCTTCATTTGTCTGCGCGCAATGTACGCACCGATCTGACGCAGAATGACCGTAAAGAGGTCCAGTCTGTGGTGGCGCAGCGCTTCGTAGGAGCTGACAATCAGTCTGCCGCGCTTATGCAGCGTCACAAGCGAGCCCGCCGTCTTGATGACTGTCTCCGGAATGGCTGCGCCCTCCGCTACGGGGTCTTCGATCTTCTGGTCAGAAGCCGTCGCCGTCTGCACGGTGCGGTAATCGAGCGTGTCGATCTTCGTCACGGTCGCCGCGATGTCCGGCAGGGAAGACGCCATCTCCATGCCCTGGCGCACTGCGCGGGCGACGTATTCCGGGAACAGCGCCGCGCTCTGGGAGGAGGTGAAAAACTTCTCCACGGTGTCGCAGTTCGCACCGCTCACACGAATGCCGAAGCGTTTAAGCTGTCTCTGGTATGCGTCAAGCCCCGCAAACGGTGTGCCCGCGTAGTTCTGGGAGCCGTCCAGCTCCTCCAAAACCTGTGTAAAATTCTTGCCCGGCACGCCGTACATGCCTTTTTCGAGTGTAATGTTTTCAAATGCCATTGTATAATCCCCTTTCTTAAATGCGGAACGCGCCGTCGTCTGCCGCGTTCGTGTCTTCCGTCTTTTCCGCTGCCAGCTGCGGCATTACGGGCATTTTGCGCTCCGCCGCCTTTGCGAGCGCCGCCGCCATTTCTTCCAGTTCTGCAATGCCGAGCGACTTTGTGATCGCCTCCGTCAGCCCGCGTTTAAACTCCGGCTGCGCCACGGCGCTCAGCTTATAGATGCGTTCACACAGCGCCGCACGGTAGCGGTCGCCGCACTCCGCGCGGTCGAAAAGCGCTTTCAGCTCCGTTTTGAGCATGTTGAGCTCCTCCTTCGCCACCGTCACGCTATCTTCGCCGTCCGCGAGCTTTTTTACAATGTCGTACACCGTTTTGACCTCCTTTTTCTTCTCCGATTCTTCAAAGCGCGGCGAAAATTTCTTTACCACGCCTGCCGCGCGCTGTGCAGGCACTGCCACGAATGAGAATTCATACGCGTCCGCCGCGCCGCTTAAAATACGCACACAGCGCTTGCCGTTGTACGTCTTCCCCGGCACGTGCACACAGCTTTCCGCGCCGCACACGGAGCACACGTGCTTTTTCACTGCGCACCCCACGCTGACTTCCTTGCGTATGCCGCTTTCAATGGATTCAATAAACGCCTTCGTCCCGTCGTTTCGCGGCACATACGCCTGTGCAGTGAGCTGCGCATACGGCTCGTTTAAAGATGTTACCTTTCCGGGAATTTCCTTCACCGCAGCGTCAAACACGCGCGCCGTCTGATTTTTGCTCGTCGGCTCGTGGTCTAAAATGCCCGTCTTGCCGACAAACAGCTTCGCAAGCTCCTCGAGTGTCTCTTTCGTAAAGCACTCACCGTCTCTATCCACCTCGTTGTCGCACAAAACGACCGAAAACGTGTACACCTCCTCCGGCTTATAGGCGCGGCGCGTGTAAAGGTTGATCTTCTCCATCGCCGCTTTATCCGGCTGTACCGCCGTTACCGTTTCGCTCAAGCTTTCCCCTCCTTTAAAAGCTGCTCCGTCTTCGCCATGAGATACGCCGCGTTCGCGTGATCGACTTCGTCCTGCATCGTGATCTCGTTCCAATCGATTTCCACCGTGTCGTCAAGACCATTTAGCCGCAGCCACGTTTTGCAGATCTTCAAAACCGCCGGCTCCAAAATTCTGCGGTACGCCGTCAGCTCGCTCGTCAGCATGTCCGCCTGCTGGCTCGACATGCGCTCCGTCGAGGACCACGAAAGCCCCAGCAAAAACGGCGGAATGCCCATTTTCGCCACAATCTGCTCCAGCATCTGCCGCACGGGTACTTCGCTGTCCATCTGCTGCCCGTCCGCGCCGATGGCTTTAATCTGCACGTCGCCCACCGCCACAAAGTCACTCACGCCGGGGCCGTGCATCGCACGGCTCCACTCCTTTGCAAGCTGCCCCGCGCGGTCACCCGCGTTCATGTAGCCCTCGTTTTTGCACGTCACCGCAAAGCGCACATTGCCCATGCGCTCCCAATTGATGCCGACGGTGCGGTAAATTTTCAAAAGCACCTCGCTCACAAACGGCAGGCCCTTTAAAATGGAGCTTCCCACCGCGCTGCCCGGCATCGGGTTTAACGCCGAAGTCAAAATGAGCTCCGGGTAGCGGCACGGCTCCGCACGCCCGTCCCTTACGACGAACACGCCCGTTTCAAGCGGCGAGATGAGCCGAATCTCGAGGTCTTCGAGCGACGCATTATACAGCGCCCGAATTTCCCCGTTTGCGAGTACGATCTCCCCAATCGCATTGCCATACGTTAAAAGCTGCTCAAAATAGACCGATAAAAAGCTATCGATGCCCATGTTGCAGCCGTTTACGGGCACGGTTTTTAAAAACCCGCGCAGCGCGTTTTCCGTGTGCTTTTCGGGGCAATACACCTCAAACCCGCCGATAAGACGCACCAGCTTGTAAATTGCCGCGTCTATGATCGGCACCTGCTCGCGCAAGGCACGGTACAGTGCACGCTCGCCTGCCGTCACCGGCAGCACCGGCGGGTACCCGCCCTGCGTCTGCACCGAAACGGCCGTGCGCTTCTCCTTTTTCAAAAATCCCAAATGCTAACTCCTTTCCCCGTCTCCCTTTGCACCGCGCAGGCAAAGCTTTCGCCCGCGCCGAGCACCGTGGAGACAAAATAGCGGATGTCGTCCATGGCATGGTCATTCTCCTTCACAGGCACATCCCGCGCGCCGTCGTCTGCCCAGCGGTAGAGGGAAAACTCCCGCACCGCGTCCACGCAGCCCTTTGTCACCTTGATCTGCCCCGTGCGCAGCGCCGTTGCCGTCATGCGGATGCCGTTTAAAACGTCGTTTTTCGCCGCCGTCACTGCAAAACCACGGCTCTGCAAAAGTGTGATAAAGCTCGCCGCCGAGGGGTCGCATACAATCACATCGGGCGTTCTGCCGCGAATGAGCTCCAAAAAGCCCTTAAAGTGCTCCTCGTCCGTGCGCCGCGTGTTTTCAAGCCGCGCGTCAAAGTAATACTCGTCTGCGCGGTACCACACGCCGCACAAAAGCCCCCAAAGGCCCATGGAGGTCGGGTTTACCGTGCCGTAATCGATGGACACCGCGTACCGCTCAAAGTCCGCTTTCGGCACTTCGCACAGGAGGTCAAGCGCAAACGGGTAAATCAGTCCCGTCGCCGCCGTCCACTTGCCCTCAATAAACCGGCTGTAAAACGCACCCGAAAACATCGTTCGGTAGCGCTTTCGCACATCTTCACTGAGCGACGGGTTGTCCTCCATCGTAAAGTGCAGGTAAAGCGCGTTTCGGCTCTCGGCTTTCAAAATCCACTCGCGGTAAAACCAGTGCTGCGGGTGCTCCGGGTTGCAGTTGAACCACAGCTTCGCGTTTTTCAGCGAACAGCGCGCAATGCCCTGCTCCACAAAAGAGCGCGGCATCAGCGCCACCTCGTCAAACAAAACGCCGCCGAGCGTCATACCCTGAATGAGCGCCGCACTCGATTCATCTCGTCCTCCGAAAAGGTAAAAGCGGTTTTCTCTGCCCTGATACGATAGGATAATCTCGTTCTCTGCCTGCCGCACACGCATGGAAAAGCCCATAGACTTTAGCTTTGGTATAAGCTCCGCGACCACATTTCTCCGCACAGAACGGATCGTTTTGCCGCACACCGCAAAGCTCGTATTCTGAAAGCGTGCCATCCCCCACAGAAAAAAGGATATCCCCATACAGGTGGTTTTGCCGCTGCGCACCGCGCCGTCGCAGATGACGGCAAGCTTATCCCGGTGCGGGCTTTTTTCGCCCCACCAGCATAAGACCTGCATCTGCTTTTCGGAAAACGGCGTCACGGCTTATCCCCGTCTTTCAGCGCCGCCGCACCGCTTTCAATGGCGGAGAGCAGCGCCTGTGCACCCGTCCCGCTCGTCTCGAGCTCACTGAGGAGCCGCAGCGCTTCGATCCGGTCGAAAAACCGAATTTCCATGCCGCCGTTTTTCGGTCTGCGAATTTCGGAGACGGCGAACAGATCCATGTTTTTCAGCGTGCGCGGGTTCACGTCCTCGCAAAAGAGCAGCCTTACGGCATCATGAATGCCGCCGAACGCCAATCTGCGAAAGCCCTCCTTCGCCGTTTCGTTCACCATGTTCCACATCCTCTCTGAAAGTTTTGAAGCGCCAAACGGCGTTCGTTTTTTTGCCCGCCTGTTTGTCTCTTCACCCATACCCCCAAAACGCAGAAAAGTTTCCCTCAAAAGGGAAACTTTTCAAATTCATGTCCTCCGATGTCCTACAATGTCCTCTGATGTCCTGCGATGTCCGGCGGTTTTTATTTAATTTCAGGCTCCCTCTGATTGAGGAAAAAGAAGAGATAACGCGCGTCAACGCATGCTCACAGCTATATAAAAAGGGCGGCTTTGAGCCGCCCTTTCAGGGAACCCATGCAACTGGGTTTCCTCGGCTAAACAATCCCCCGGACTGTTCAAGCAATGCAAAGCATTGCTTTCTACCATTCCTGGTCTTTTGTTAGGCAATAAAATTTCGCTTTCTGCTGAAAGCGACTTAGGGCGCTGCCCTAAGAACCCGCAAGTTTTCTGAAGAAAACTTGACAAAAGACTTTATTTGTCGTTCTCCGTGAGCACATCGTGCATCAAAAACGGCAGACATTTCTCGAATTTCACGCCCCAAATGGTGTTGTCGCCGCACGCTTTTCTCGTTTCTTCTATGCACTTTGCGGTGTACCGCACAGCGGCGGCACAGGCTTCCTTTACCGTTTTGCCGTTTAACATCGCCCCCAGCATCACGGCCGCGAAAATATCCCCTGTGCCGTGGTATTTGCCCGGCACGCGGTCGGAAAGCACCAGCGCCGTCTCGTCTTTTTCCCTATCGTAGCACGCCGCGCCGATTTTCTTTCCGTCCGTATACGCACCCGTCAGAATAACGATCTTCGGCCCAAAGTCGGAAAGGGCTTTCATTACTCTTTTAAGCTCCTTTTCGTCATACGGCCCGTCCTTAAACGGCTCGTGTAAAAGGCAATACGCCTCTGTCATGTTCGGCGTTAAAATGTCCGCTTTTTCGCAAAGCCTCGTCATGCTCTGCGCCGTTTCTTTATTAAAAATGCCGTACAGCGTGCCGTTGTCGCCCATCACGGGGTCTACAAGGCGCAGCGGACGGCTGTGTTCGTCCGTAAACAGCTCAAAGATTTCCCGCACAGTGTCAATCTGCTCGCGGCTGCTGAGGTACCCGGAGCAGATGCCCTCAAACGCGGCCCCCTCGCGCTTCCAGTGCTGTGCCGTTTTCAGCATATCGTCCGTCAAATCGCGGTACACGGGATCTTTAAAGCCGCCGTGTGTGGAAAGCACCGCCGTCGGCAGCACGGATGTCTCGCACCCCAAGGCGGACAGCACCGGCAGCATCACCGTAAGCGAGCATTTCCCCGCACCGGAAAGATCGTTGATGACCGCCGCGCGGCGCGGTTTGTCTTCTGTATTTAAAAACTGCATCGGGTTTTTCCCTCATTTCAAAAGTATTTCCGCTTTTATTGTAACCGCGGCGGAAAATAAAGTCAATTAGCGGTTTACAGGTGAAAAAAAGAATGGTAAAATAAAGGGTACACGTACAGGCATGCCCTGCACCCGCGAAAGGAGCTTTCTATGAAAACCGAAAAGCAACGCAAGCTCATCGTTCGCATCGGCGCGGCGATTTTGGCCGGGCTGATGATCCTCTCGGCACTTTCCGCCGTACTATTCAGTTGAATACATTCAACCGTAGAAAAATTAACCCCTTGAAAATACATTGTAAAGGAATGATCCACCCATGAGTAAACCGAAGTATTATATTTCGACGGCTATCGCCTACACCTCCAGCCGCCCGCACATCGGCAACACGTATGAGATCGTGCTCGCCGACAGCATTGCGCGCTATAAGCGCATGGAGGGCTACGATGTCTACTTCCAGACCGGCACGGACGAGCACGGCCAGAAGATTGAAGAAAAGGCCAATGCCGCCGGCATCACCCCGAAGGAATATGTCGACAACGTCGCGAAGATTGTCAAGGCGAACTGGGACGTGATGAACACCTCCTACGATAAATTCATCCGCACCACGGACGATTACCACGAAAAGCAGGTACAAAAGATCTTTAAAAAGCTCTACGAGCAGGGCGATATTTATAAGGGCCACTACGAGGGCATGTACTGCACGCCGTGTGAGTCCTTCTTCACCGAGTCCCAGCTTGTCGACGGCAAGTGCCCGGACTGCGGCGGCGAGGTCAAGCCCGCGAAGGAAGAGGCATACTTCTTCAAGATGAGCAAGTATGCAGACCGCCTCATCGACCACATCAACAAGCACCCGGAGTTCATTCAGCCGCCGCAGCGCAAAACGGAAATGATGAACAACTTCCTCCTGCCCGGCCTGCAAGATCTCTGCGTTTCCAGAACCTCCTTCAAGTGGGGCATTCCGGTCGATTTTGACGACAAGCATGTCGTGTATGTTTGGCTCGACGCGCTCACAAACTACATCACCGGCATCGGTTACGACTGTGACGGCAACTCCACCGAGCAGTTTAAGCGTGATTGGCCGGCAGACCTGCACCTCATCGGCAAGGACATCATCCGTTTCCACACCATCTACTGGCCGATTTTCCTCATGGCGCTCGACCTGCCGCTGCCGAAGCAGGTGTTCGGTCACCCGTGGCTTCTGATGAACGGCGGCAAAATGAGCAAATCGAAGGGCAACGTCATTTACGCAGAAGACCTTGTAGACCTCTTCGGCGTAGACGCGGTGCGCTATTTTGTCCTGCACGAGATGCCGTTTGAATCCGACGGCACCATCACGTGGGATCTGATGATCGAACGCACGAACTCCGACCTTGCAAACACGCTCGGCAACCTTGTAAACCGCACCATTTCCATGACAAACAAGTATTTCGGCGGCGTTGTAGAGAACAAAAACGTCGTAGAAGATGTCGATAACGATTTAAAGAGCGTTGTGCTCGCCACAAAGAACAGCGTGCAGACGAAGATGGATCAGCTGCGCGTGGCAGATGCCATTTCCGAAATCTTCACGCTCTTCAAGCGCTGCAATAAGTACATTGACGAAACGATGCCGTGGGCGCTTGCAAAGGACGAAGCGAAAGCCGACAGACTTTCCACCGTTCTCTATAACCTTGTGGAAAGCATCACGATCGGCGCGGCGCTCCTCACGCCGTTTATGCCGGACACAGCAGAGAAGATCGTCGCACAGCTCGGCACGACCTTGCGCGCATACGATACGCTCGATACGTTCGGCGTTTACCCGAATGGGGGTAAAGTAACAGACAAGCCGGAGATTCTCTTCGCCCGTATCGATCCGAAGGAGATGGGCGAGAAGATTGCCGCTGTGGAAGCGAAGTACGCTCCGAAGGAAGAGCCGAAGAAGGAAATTGAGGGTCTTGCCCAGATCAATATTGAAGACTTTGCAAAGGTTGAGCTGCGCGCCGCAAAGGTCGTTGCCTGCGAGCCGATCAAGCGTGCAAAGAAGCTCTTGAAGCTCACGCTCGACGACGGCACCTCCACACCCCGCACAGTCGCGTCCGGCATCGCGAAGTGGTATAAGCCGGAAGACCTCATCGGTCACACCGTCATCGTCGTCGCGAACCTGAAGCCCGCCGTGCTCTGCGGCGTGGAAAGCCAGGGCATGATCCTTGCGGCAGACGCAGGCGAGGACGATGTGCGCGTCGTATTTGTGGACGGCACCCCGTTAGGCTCCAAAATTCGCTAAGGAAAATCTCTATGATATTTGATTCCCACGCACATTACGACAGCGAGCAGTTCGACATCGACCGTAACGAGCTGCTCGGCTCCGTACTGCCGCAAAAGGGCGTCGTTGCGGTCATCAATATGGCAGCCGATTATGAAAGCCTCAAAAAAACCGTGGCGCTCTGTGAAAAATACGATTATATCTACGGTGCAGTCGGCATCCACCCGGAGTGCGCAAACGACCTGCCCGATAACTGGCTTTCGGACGTGGAAGCGCTGCTTTCCCACCCGAAGATCGTCGCCGTCGGCGAGATCGGCCTCGACTACCACTGGGAGGACGAGTGCCCGCGCGAAAAGCAGAAAGAGGTGCTTATCGCCCAGCTGGAGCTCGCGAAAAAGCACGACCTGCCCGTTGTCATCCACGACCGCGAGGCCCACGGCGACATGATGGACATTCTGCGGAAATACAAGCCGAAGGGCGTCGTGCACTGCTTTTCCGGCAGTGCGGAATTAGCACAGGAGACCGTAAAGCTCGGCATGTACATCGGCCTTGGCGGTGTTGTGACGTTTAAAAACGCGCGCCACAGCGTGGAGGTGGCAAAGACCATCCCGCTCGACCGCCTTTTGACCGAAACGGACGCGCCCTACATGGCGCCCGTGCCATTCCGCGGCAAGCGCTGCGACAGCTCCATCTGTCTCTTATACACATCTCCGAGCCCA
>ERZ1027150.1249-NODE-1249-length-17991-cov-12.348461_pt1 | contig 17991 bp, 17 predicted proteins | sample MGYA00519276_ERZ1027150 | MGnify/ENA primary metagenome ERZ1027150 (study PRJEB26926, sample SAMN06164860) | human gut metagenome | biome: ENVO:00009003; feature: ENVO:2100002; material: ENVO:00002003 | host: Homo sapiens | place: USA | collected 2012 ... | reverse complement strand
CTTCGAAGATACGGCTGTGAGACAGGATGATACGCTTAGCGTCCTTGTTGAATTCGATTACTTTGAATTCCAGTTTTTCATCCAGCTGAGCCTGAGAACCGTCTTCTTTTACCAGGTGCTTAGGAGTTGCGAATCCTTCTACACCGTAAGGCAATGCTACTACAGCACCCTTATCCAGCATTTCGATGATAGTACCTTCGTGAACTGAACCTACAGTGAATACAGTTTCGAATACATCCCATGGATTTTCTTCCAACTGCTTGTGGCCCAAGCTCAGACGACGGTTTTCCTTGTCGATTTCCAGTACCTGAACTTCGATGTCAGCACCGATCTGAGTGAATTCTGACGGGTGTTTGATCTTCTTAGTCCAAGACAGGTCTGAGATGTGGATCAGTCCGTCAACACCTTCTTCGATTTCAACGAATACACCGAAGTTAGTGAAGTTGCGAACCTTTGCAGTGTGCTTAGAACCTACAGGATATTTTTCTTCGATTGATTCCCATGGATCAGCTTTCAGCTGTTTGATACCCAGAGACATCTTACGTTCTTCACGGTCCAGAGTCAGGATAACAGCTTCTACTTCGTCACCTACCTTCATGAAGTCCTGAGCTGAACGCAAGTGCTGTGACCAAGACATTTCAGATACGTGGATCAGACCTTCTACACCCGGAGCGATTTCGATGAATGCACCGTAGTCAGCCATAACCACTACTTTACCCTTCACGTGGTCGCCTACCTTCAGGTTAGCATCCAGACCATCCCATGGATGAGGAGTCAGCTGCTTCAGACCCAAAGCGATACGTTTCTTTTCATCATCGAAGTCGAGGATAACAACGTTCAACTTCTGATCCAAAGAAACCACTTCACGAGGATCGCTTACGCGGCCCCAAGACAAGTCAGTAATGTGAATCAGACCGTCTACGCCACCCAAGTCGATGAATACACCGTAAGATGTGATATTTTTAACAGTACCTTCAAGTACCTGACCTTTTTCAAGTTTACCGATGATTTCTTTCTTCTGCTGTTCCAGTTCAGCTTCGATAAGAGCCTTGTGAGAAACAACCACGTTCTTGAATTCCTGGTTAATCTTAACAACCTTGAATTCCATAGTCTTACCTACGAATACATCGTAGTCACGGATAGGTTTAACATCAATCTGAGAACCCGGCAAGAATGCTTCGATACCGAATACGTCAACAATCATACCACCCTTAGTGCGGCACTTGATGTAACCCTTAATAATTTCTTCGTTTTCAAGAGCAGCGTTAACACGATCCCAAGAACGAGTAGCGCGAGCTTTCTTGTGAGACAAGATCAATTGACCTTTTTTGTCTTCCTGGTTTTCGATGTACACTTCTACAGTGTCACCTACTTTCAAATCCGGATTGTAACGGAATTCGCTCAATGGAATGATACCATCTGATTTGTAACCGATGTTAACAACCACTTCACGTTTGTTCATTGCGATTACAGTACCGTCTACAACCTCACGGTCGTTTACTTTGTTCAGCGTGCTGTCATAAGCTTTTTCAAGATCTTCTTTGCTTACGCTGGTTACTGCATCACCATTTTCATACGCATCCCAGTTGAAATCTTCAATAGGAGCAATGTTCTTTAAGTTTTCCATTAAATAAAAAAATTGTTTTTAAATAACTAATTGTGTTAGACTTTATATTGTTTATATAAATCGGCTGCAAAGGTATAATAAAATCCTGAATATTAAAAGGCTTGCTTGCTTTTTTTCAGAAGATGGAAAATTGAAAAACCGGAAAAACGCTCCATATGGGAGGTTTTTCCGGTTTTTTATGAGTTTTTTGGATTTTCTGTTAGTTCTCAAGCGAATAGTCTATGGTGGTGACTACGCGTATCTTCTTGATATAAGGGGTGTTCGGGTCGCGGTCGGTAATGCTGAACTGCCCTTGATTGGCCTGACGGATTTTGCCGAGGTTACTGCCGGAGTCTTTGGCAAACTTTTCGGCTGCTTCGCGTGCGTTTTTGGTGGCTTCTTCAATCATCTGTGGTTTTACCTTGTTTAAATCAGTATATTCATACTGTACTCTGTACTGGTATTCTCCAGAAGTGATGGCGATGCCTCTTTTTAGCAGTTCTCCCTGCTCACTGATAAGTCCCCGTATCAAATCTACCTTGTCGGAAGTAACGGTGATGACTGTAGTCACATTGTAGCGGTTGGCCGGATTCTGGTTATTGCCATAACGTTCGGCAGCCAGGTCGATAATTTCTGGGGCATTCACGCTGATTTCTTGTTCTGTCAGTCCTTTTTCTTTCAAGAAATCAGTGATGGTCTGATTGGAGCGTTTGATGTCGTCGTACAATCTTCCCAAATCATTTCCCAGGCTTTTGTATACCAGCGGCCAGGTTACCTTATTGGCTGGAACTTCTATTTCGGCTAGTCCTTTTACGGTGACACTGCGGTCTTTTTCTGCAAACTTACTGAATCCTTTTTCGATGAATACGCCTAACAGCAGTAGGCCGATGGCTAGGATAATGGCTTCGATTCTAAAGTTTTTCATGATGATTTTTATTTATAGTTAGATATTCGGGATTTGAGTGCAAGGTATTGAAAATTATTGGATTTTCCAACGATTTTCCAGTGTCTTTACGTTCGTGTGAGAACGCCTTTGTGTTTCAATTTAAACGTCCTTGCGTTTTATTTAAAACGCAAAGGCGTTTGACATAAAATGTACTTGTGTTTGAAAGTAAACGTCAAAGCGTTTTTTCAGGGAGGTGAAAACCCTTCAATTCTTGTATGGGAGACTGGATAAAAATGCCCGTATGAAGGTTGAATTTTTGGGCGGTCTCCTTCAGTTCGTCCTGGAAGAACCATGCGATGGAACCTACAAAAGAGACTGGAACTTGGGTATACTCCGGATAGGAAAGGATGTTACGACGGAAAAACTCACCAAAACATTCAATTAGGAACTGCCGGACTTCCGGCAGATGCTTGTGCTTATATATATAAGGTGTAAGACTGGCCAGGAAACGGTTACCTTGCGGCTGTCTGTACACTTTATCTAAAATGTCTGCTACGGTCAGGTTATATTCCTCCAATAAGCCTTCCAGCAAATTGGAAGGTAACTGCTGCTTGATGCAATCGCCAACAAATCTTTTCCCTAAATAGGCTCCACTTCCTTCATCTCCTAGAATATAGCCCAATGGAGGAGTGTTATGTGTGATTCGTTCTCCATCGTATAAACAGGAGTTTGCTCCTGTTCCTAGTATGCAGGCAATTCCCGGCTGATGCTTGCACAATGCACGGGCAGCTCCAAGCAAATCGCTTTCTACCTGGATACTTGCGTATGAGAAAACTTCAGCGAGCAAACCGGAAAGTTTGCCGGCTTTTTCGGGAGTACAGCCAGCCCCATAAAAGAAAATGGCTTTCACTTCTTCTTGTGGGAAAGGCAGTTGTGCAAGCAGACTTTCCTGAAGAATCTGTCTTATTTTCTCTTCTGTCAGATGAAAAGGGTTGATACCTTCGGTATGAACAATTGGGCAATCATGTAAAGTGGTTCCGAAGCACCAGTCGGTTTTGGTGGCTCCGCTATCGGCTATGAGAATCATGTAAACGCTGAATTAGAAAGGTAGAAAAAGAAAGAAGACGGAACATGCCGTCTTCTTTTTATGATAAGTAAAAGTTAGATTATTAATGACAGTGTCCGCAACCGCCACCGCAGCAGCCGTCTTCTTCAGCTTCGTGTTCGCCACATCCGCCTCCACAGCTGTCGCAACCGCATCCGCATCCTTCACCGCTCATCAGTTTGAGGATGCTTTCCATTTCCTTGTTGGTTGCATCACGCATTTCCATTACGGTACCTTCAAAAATCAGGTCTTTGCCAGCATGCGGGTGGTTCAGGTCGAGCACCACTTTATCGTCAGTGATTTCACCTACATTGGCATAGAACTGATGACCTTCTGCATCGTTCAGCATGATGATGTTACCTTCGAAGATGTTGTCGCTGTCGAATTTGCCGTCCGGACCGCAGAACATTGACTTGGGCACCTGGCGTACGTTGTCTTCGTCTCTTTCACCGTATGCTTCAGCACAGGGGATTGTAAAGTTGAAGTTGTCACCTTTCTTCAGTGCCAGAATTTCTTTTTCGAAGCGTTCCAAAGTATAACCGATACCTGAGATGAACTGGAACGGATGGCTTGCAGGAGCTTCTTCACGTAATTCTTTTTCTCCGTCTATTACCGCATAAAGTTTATATGCTACTGTGATGTATTTATTTTCCATGTTAAAAATTTAAATGTGCATTAATAGTTATCAGCCGCAAAGATAAATAATATCGCGGTATTTAGCGAATAAAAATGAAAGAATGAGTGCCGGGGAGATTATTGTCAGAATGCTTTTTTATATTTGCATGTCATAAAAATGAATACGATGAATCAGAACTGAATAGTAGAATTTTTAAAAGTGGGAAATAAATTAATGAATCAGGAAATAAAATTGAATGTATGAAAGGAAAGCTGGTTTTTATTACAGGTGCTACAAGTGGCATCGGTGAAGGATGCGCACGGAAGTTTGCCGCCATGGGTAGTAACTTAATATTGAACGGAAGAAATATCGAAAAATTAGAGAGTCTGAAACAAGAGTTGACTGCGCAAGGAGTAGAGGTGCTTACTTTACCTTTTGATGTGCGTAACCGTGAGGCAATGCGTCAGGCTGTAGAGTCTTTAGAGGGAAAATGGAAAGAAATTGATGTGCTGGTTAATAATGCCGGACTGGTCATTGGAATGGACAAGGAACATGAGGGTTCCCTTGACGAATGGGATGTGGTGATTGACACCAATATCAAAGCTTTACTGGCTATGACACGGATGATTGTGCCGGATATGGTGGCACGTGGATGCAGACATATTATCAATATAGGTTCCATTGCGGGAGATACGGCTTATGCGGGTGGCAGTGTGTATTGTGCCACTAAAGCGGCGGTAAAGGCACTTTCTGACGGGTTGCGTATTGACCTGGTTGATACACCCTTGCGTGTGACAAATGTGAAACCCGGTATGGTAGAAACCAATTTCTCTGTGGTTCGTTTTCGTGGAGATAAACAGAAGGCTGATGCTGTGTATGAAGGAATTCGTCCGTTGACGGGAGATGATATTGCTGAGGTAGTGTACTATGCGGCATCTGCTCCTGCACATGTACAGATAGCAGAGGTGCTGGTGATGCCCACATATCAGGCCACAGGAACGATTTGTTCCCGAAAAAAATAGAAAATACGGTTTCTTTATGATATAATCATACCCTGCATTATTTCAACTTATTTTTTACAGCTGTTATTCTGCGGATGATATGAAGAGTCTGATTTGAAGTAAAAAGTACCATTACTCTGAAAGTGGGGCGTGGTGGAATTGTAGCAGAAGGTGGTTCTATTGGTGCTTGGGTAGACTAGGTGACGGTAGATGACGAATTGACCGTAGGCTGATTCAATGCCTTGGTTAAAAAGATTCGGGGCTGACTCTATACATCAAGAGTCAGCCCCGGGTTTTTTGGTATTAGGAGCTTATTCTTCCATTAGTTTATCAGTTCCGAACATCTGTATTTTCCAGCTTCCGTCATCATCTTTTGTCAGGTAGAAATCAGAGGTGGTTTCTTTTCCGTTTTGATAAATTATTTTGTAGCCTACGCGGACCCATTTCCCTGTTTTACTTGATTCTTCTTTCAGAATTTCGTAGCTCTTGATATTTTCATCAGGATGGTTTTCTGTATTTTTTTGCATTATTTTAACCAAATCCTGAATGTCTTTTTCTACTCTTTCGGGGTCGGATTTGTCTTCTACATAGAAACTTCTGGCATAAGTTTCATAATCACCCTTAATCATTGCATCAAATGCTTTTTCAACGGTTTTGGTAGGACTGTTTGACGAACATGCAGCCAGCAAAATACCACATGCAGCCGTCAGCATCATAATTAGTTTTTTCATACTTGATATATTTATGTGAAACAATAATGGTTATTCAAATGTGATTTGCCTTAATTTTTTATGTCTGATATCTACAAGTGAACGTTCTACTTCGATTTTGTGAACTCCTCCCCATTTTCCTGTAATTGCATATTGCGCAACAAGCTCTGTTGGAAGAATTTCCGATAATTTCCTCCGCACGACAGAACAGATTTCATAGATTCGGTTGTTCCCCGGAGCCACCAGATTACCGAGGCTTCTTTTAATTTTCCCTGCCTCTATATTCTTTTCTTCAGATACAATCTGGTAAATCTGATATAGTTCTTTCATGTAACTATCCAGATTTTTGAATTCCACTCCTGTGTGATGTAGCAGGAAAAAAATATATACTGTTTTGGGTAAATATGACATTTTTACTTCTTTCTCACTATATATGGGAAAGAACAGACGGCACTGTGTGTCTATGATAATGGGTGTATTTTTAAAGCATGTATCGGTCTTTCCCCTTTGTAACGCCATATCTTTCAGCATCTCTTTTATTTCTTCATCTTCCAGCAACTTATCATTGGTAAGCAATTCCATCAACATTTTTTTTGCTGTGTAATATGAAATGTTCAGTTTCCGATTCATGGCCATGTTTTTTAATATTGCAAATTTAAATTAAAATAGTCGCTACTCTCATTCAAAACAAGATTGTTACCAAATGACAAAAACCTTGTTTACAGAAAAAGGTGTTTGGGGTAGGAATATTCAAAACATCTTTTTTATCTTTATCCGTCAAAGTAGTAAAAGGTAAACGGACAATTGTACTTTTTTTATGCATATGAGTTTTTTCCGCTTTTTCTGTGTGCTATTTATGTTGGTATGGGGAAGTACTATCAATGCCCGTACAGGAAGAGCTTTGATTGTGGCCATTGGTGAATACCCGGCAGATGGAGGATGGGAGAATATTCATGGAGATAATGATGGAGTCTTGATGGTTGAATTATTAAGAAGACGTCATTATAGTCAGATTATACTGTTGAAAAATGGAAAGGCTACAAAGGAAGCTATAGATAAGTCTTTGAAACAGTTGTGTGACGATACTGCTCCTGGTGATTATTTGTTTTTGCATTTTTCTTGCCATGGGCAGCAGATGATGGACTTGAATGGAGATGAAGAAGACGGACTGGATGAGGCTTTGATTCCTTATGATGCATTGTGCTGGTATCTCCCCGGTGTATACGAGGGAGAGAAACATCTTTGTGATGATGAACTGGGGGGCTGGATTGATAAATTAAGGCATAAAGCCGGGAGAACGGGGCAAGTTTTTGTGCTTTTGGATGCATGTCATAGTGGAACTGCAAATAGGTATACACCTGGTTTGTTTATACGTGGTGTCAATATGATTTTTGCTCCGGATGGATATTGTCCGAAACCCGGAACACATCTGGAACGAAGTCTGAAATTGAAGCCGCTTGACAATCTGGCTCCGGCATTGGTTTTGAGTGCTTGTAAACCGGAGGAAACAAATTATGAGTATTATAGCCGGAAATCCCGATGTCATTATGGAAAATTGACTTATAGTTTTGTGCAGGTGGCCACACGGAATTCTCAGGCAATTACGGCTGGAGACTGGTGTAAGGTAATTGAAAAGACTATGCGGCAATTGCCCTCAAGTTCTTTGGCAAGATTGCAGCATCCTTATATGGAATGCAGTGATGAAAAAGAGAGGTTTGTATTGTCTGTGATCCATTAAATTTAGAATTCATGCATTTGCTGTTTAATTGGAAAAAACGAAATATCAGTCAGTCTGTTTCTGAGAATATTTTTTCAGAGAAGGGCATGGAGCGACTTTATACTTTGTATAGAGGGCAGTTTATAGGCTATATACAGAAACGGTACCAGCTTGACGAAGATGTGGTATCAGATATTTATCATGACAGTTTTCTGTTGATGATGGATAATATCCGTACTGGGAAATATCAGAAGCAGGATGCTTCGCTTTTGACATACTTATTGGGGATTGGTAAAAATCTTGTATTGAAGAAGCTTCAAAAGAAGACTGAACGTCCTCTTGTAGCTGGATGGATAAGCGAACTTTTGCCGGATACAGATTGGAAGAGTGCTTTGGAAGAGGCTGGCAGGTTGGTTAGTGAGGGCGATACGGTATGTAATCGGATATTACAGCTTTTTTATTGGGAAAGATTGAGCATGAGTGATATAGCAGAGCAGATGGGATATCAGTCGGCTGATGTGGCTAAGAGTAAAAAGAATTCCTGCATGCGTCGTTTCTCTTTTGAACTGAAACGTAGACTGGAAAGCAGGGGTATTTATTATAAATTGAAAAAATAAGCTATGGATAGATATAAAGACAATCGGATGCAGGATGAAATTGATCGCTTTCTGAATTATGAAATGACTCCGGAAGAAGAAGATGCTTTTATTGCTCGTATGGAGAGGGAAGAAACGCTTAAAGAGCAGGTCTTTCTCAGGCAATTGGTAGTGGAGGCTGAAAGGAAGAAGGCAGAAGCGGATATTTTACGTGGAGTACAGTCTAAGAAACATCGATTATTTTACGATATGCGGATTCGTTGGGCTGCAGCTTGTCTGTGTGTACTTATGATAAGCCTAGGCTTTTATGGGAGAACGTATCGTTTTCAGACTCGGGAAGTTTTGCAGACGGTATATACTCCTCCTATATGGGAGAATGCACGTTCTGGTGGCTTTTCTACTCCTGAGGCTGCAAGAATAAATCATCGTATAGCACAATGGTACTCAGAAGAAAAGAATGACAGTTTGGCGAATTATTATCGGCAGTTGTCGGCTGAAGGTTATTTGTCTTTTCTTACAGAGGAGAGTAAAATGTTAGTCGGGATAGCTTGTCTGTATCAAGATAGCATTGAGCAGGCATATGTATTGGCAGAGGAACTCCGGACAGGTGAAAATAAGGAGGCCGGAGATTGGTTGCTACTTGGATGTTTGTTGCATGACGGGAAAAGGAAGGATGCGCTGGATTTGGCTTTTCGTATCAGTAAGAAGGAAGGGCTGTATAGTGAAGAAGCACAAAAAATTTATGATACATTAAATCAACGTCGATGGTTCTGATGGGGCTCTTTCGTTTTCGCTTGCTCGTGATTGTGCTGCTGTGCATCTTAAAAGTGAGTTTTGTATGCGCTAAGGATTTTTCAGAATTGAATCAGACACCTTATTTGCAGACGCTTACTGATGACAGTTTGCAATATGCTTGGAGGCTTTATACAAAGAGTGTGGACTGGCAAGAAAAAGCTTATCCTTCACTTTGTTTTGCACTATCAGAAGAGGCGGAGAGAATATTCAACCGAAGGTTGGAGAATTGTGATTTTTCGTGGTATTATTTGGAAATAGCCTTGCGAAATCTGGAAATCAGTTTAAGTAGGAATAGAAACCTTATCGATAAGGATGAAGAAAGTGGCCTGAAAATTGCTTCCATATTCAATTTGTTGAAAGTAAGCACGAATCTGGTCCGTGTCAAAACAATTTTGGAAAACCATCCGGGACAACCGGATAGTCTGCACATCTTTTATAGCAACTGGTCTCAAAAATGTAGGGCTCGTTATTTGTCGGATTGTGCTTTGTACAGAATCAAGAAAGGGGAGATGCAAAAAGCACTGACCTCCTGTGAGGAAGCTTTGGATTTGACTCAGCGTTATGATACGTGCTTATTAGCCGATGTTACTTGTCAAAAACGTACTATTCAGTACCTTATGCAGCCTCCTGTTAGAGGGGTACAAGAGGCTATAGATGGGTTAAGGCAGCTTGTTTCTCCAGTCTTTACAAAAGATGAAATTCTTCGTAAAGGGACTTTACCCTTGTTTTACTTATGTGTGATGCAGATAGCACGTCGGTATGAAGAAAAAGGAGATTTGACGCAAGCCATTCAAACTTATCGGTTATTGCTGATTGAAATCAGGAAATATTTGAATAAAGATATTCCTTATTTACTGGCAGAGGAGAAAAAGGAAATAGGTCTGTTGTTGCAATACTATCTGGATACGGTGCAGCACTTTTCACTCCGTCATATTGAGTATGGTCCTGTCAGTGAATTGTTGCTGGATCATAGTTTATTGAAAGAAGATATATTATCTATTAGTCCTTCTCCTATTTGTCAGACAGAAGAGGGAAGGCAGCCGCTTATTATGGACCTGCAGCAAGCGATAGATTCTATTTATACGGCTTCTGATTACTATTTATTGCCAGGAAATCCCCTTTATTTCAATAAATTTCAGTTGCAGACCGAACTGATAGATTTGAAACGAAAGCAAGTGTCTTTGATTAAAAATAAGAGTTTATTGAAAAATACTTCTGTGGAATGGACAGACTGGAATGATTTAAAAAAATACTTGGAGTCGCATGAGGCGCTTGTGAAAATAATAGATTTGCCGATTAATTTTTTTGACAGGCAGTATGTGGCTTTAGTGGTTACTTCTGATTCATCTTCGCCGGGCATGGTATTATTGCCAAAGAAGAGGGCTCTGCTTCGTATTCTTTTGAAAAATCAGGAGACAGAGAAAATATGGAATCCAATTTATCAGTTTCTTGGAAATCGGAAGGATTTGTATTTTTGTCTGGAGGGTGATTTGATTGAGTTTCAATGGGGGAACATTCCGTTTCAGAAGAAAAAACTATTGGATATATACAATTTGCATTATTTACTGAGTACCAGTGATTTCGTAAGATTAAAGCAAGAACAGGGGGATAGCATACATTTCAGACGTGACTTGTATGGATTTGGAGGAGCTTATTTTTCTGCCCCTCCTTCATTGAAAGGAATGCGTGGTCAGGGAGCACAATATCTACCTGGAAGTAGAGAGGAACTGTGCCGTATAGATACCATGTTGCCCGAAGGATGGAAATCGCATTTGTTTTTAGGTCGTGAGGCTAATAAGTCCAATTTCCTTCAGTTGTCTTTTCGGACAGCGCCACATAGTGTGATTCATATTGCTACTCATGGTTTTTCATTGCTATATGATGAAACTGTTTCGGATGGAAGAATTGTATCTTTTAAAGAGAATCCATGGATAGGAACCAGTGCGTATAAAGATCCGATGATGCGGCATGGATTTTTGCTCACAGGAGCGAATCGCTATTGGAACAAACCTGTTCCTTATGATGCGATAGATTCGGGGATTGTTACAGCGCAGGATGTATCACAGATGAATTTGTTTGGGACGGATTTAGTGATTCTGTCGGCTTGTCGGTCGGCTTCTGGAGAAATGAAAGATGGAGAAGGATTGTTTGGACTGATAAGGGCATTCAAAGTGGCAGGAGCTAAAGCCGTTCTTGCAAATATGAACAATATATCTGATTCGGAGACGATTTCGTTTATTACGACTTTTTACCGTTATTGGATGGAGGGAAACAGTACGTTCGATGCCTTTTGCAGAACGCAGCGTGAACTAATGAATGTAGATCCGGAGAATGAACTTTTATGGAGTGGATTCGTCTTGTTTGAGTAGTTTATAGTGAGGGGTGATATTTCATAAATGTTTATTTTTGTGGAGTTTGGTATTTTTTAGGTACAAAGAAGAATCAAAAATATAAAAAGTAGTATGAATCGAATTATTGTAGTGACGGGTGGAGCTGGAGGTATTGGCCGTTGCATCGTAGCACATTTTGCCTCTCAGGGAGATAGTGTATATTTTATAGACCAGAACCAGCAAGCTACTCTTGCTCAGATGGAAAAAATGCGTGAGAAAGGCTGGTTGGTGACTGGCTTTGTTGGTGATGTAGCAGAAAAGCAGGACTTAGAGGATTTTGCAGCTTTGGTGCTTCGTGAACATCCTGAAGGCATACATTGCCTGATTAATAATGCTTGCCTGATGCGTGGAGGTATCCTTTCAGGCTGTGATTATGAAGATTTCCTGTATGTGCAGCGTGTGGGGGTAGTAGCACCTTATATGTTGGCTCGGTTATTTAAAGACCATTTTCAGGGGATGGGAGCAATTGTAAACATTTCGTCTACACGCGCTTTTCAGTCACAGCCGGATACGGAGAGTTATACAGCTGCCAAAGGAGGGATTACAGCACTGACTCATGCGTTGGCAGTTAGTTTGTCGGGGGTAGCACGTGTGAATTCAGTGGCACCCGGATGGATTGATACCGGTGCTTATCATGAAGAAGCACATTATGAAGCAGCCTATAGTACGGGAGATACCGCCCAGCATCCGTCCGGAAGGGTGGGAGAACCTGCCGACATTGCCCGTGTGGTGGATTTTCTTTGTGACGAGCGTAATTCATTTATCAATGGAGAAAATATTACGGTCGATGGAGGTATGAGCCGTTTGATGGTATATCATAATGATTGTGGATGGACTTATGAGCCTTAAGCATCGGGAAGGAGATAATTCTTTTTGTCTCTTTCTCGCTGTGTACGGAATCTCATGGGTGAAACGCCTGTCTTCTTTACGAAAAATTTACCAAAGACAGACTGGTCTGAGAATCCTAACTTTTCCGCAATTTCCTTAATATCCAGGTCTGTACATTCCAGCAACTTACGTGCGTCAGCACAGAGCAGTTCGCTGATATGAAAACGAACGGTGTGTCCGGTAATGTGTTTTACAATGCGCGAAAGGTAAGTGGTTGAGATGTGCAGACTTTCTGCATAGAAACCAATCTCATGGTGCTGACGGTAATTCCCCATCAATGTTTTTTTGAATAGCCTGAAAATATCTGTGGAGCGTCGTGCATAATCCGGAATTTCATGGTGGATCTGGGTCAATATATCAGCTATCTGTAGAAGGCAGAAGCTGCATAAGTGATTCAGAATACTGTCGTAATAGTTGGCTGTGTTATTTTTGCATGGTGAAAATAGAGCGAAGATTTTTTGCAGGTAGGCCGCTTGTTCGTTTTCCAGTAAAAATGCCGGCAACTGATAGCGTCCCAAGTAATGGGCCAACTGTTCATAAAGAGGCTGCCCGTCGGGTAAGCTATCAAAGAAGGCTGGTTTCAGATAGAAAATCATGGCCTGGAAGTGAGAACTCATAGCCTGAATCATGCATTTTGTGCTGGGGGTAAGTGTAACTAAATGTGCAGGCTGAAGTTCGTAAGTCTGATATTCATCTGCCAGTTGGGCTGTTCCGTTTGTGACGAGAAGAAAGAAAAATCCTTCTTTCAATTCGGCTTTTCCTGCCGGAATCAATGAGGGAGTAAGTTCGCAGTAGCATGTGCTTTCTGTTCTGTTACCGTGCGTTTGTATAATTTCAAGCAAAGTTGGATTCATTATCTTTCTTTTTGTGGGTAAAATTAAGAGTTGTTTCGTTTTTGACCAAAATTAGTTTCCCTTTTATGAATAAGGAATGAAAAAAATAAGGGAACTTTGCGGCACTTTTGATAAAGAGAACGAATATGAATAAATTTATGTGCCGGCGTTACCTGCTGTTTTGCGTATCCTTGTTTGTCAATGCGCTGGGAATTGCTTTCATTACCAAAGCTGCATTAGGTACTTCGCCCATTACAAGTGTGACTTACGTATTGAGTATGTTCACTCCTTTCACCATTGGTCAGTGGACCATTCTGTTGAATCTTCTTTTCGTGGTGTTGGAATTGTTCTTAATGACGCGTGACGATTTGAAATCTGATTTACGCATGTATCTTTTGCAGATTCCTATCTCTTTCTGCTTTGGTATGTTTATTGATCTTTGTATGCATTATATTCTTTTCTGGCTTAATCCGGTTGAATATGTGTATATGATTATAGCCTTGCTGATTGGGTGTGTGATTTTGGCTGTAGGAATTGCGCTTGAGGTAAAAGCCAATGCTGCGATGATGTCGGGAGAATATTTTGTGAAGGTCATTACCCGTCGTTTTCGCGGGGAGTTCGGTTATATAAAACTCGGATTTGATGTGACGCTGGTGGCCATTGCCTGCTTGTTGTCGCTTGTCTTTATGTCGGGTGTCTACGGAGTACGTGAAGGAACCGTGATTTCGGCTTTGATAGTCGGTCCGATAGTACATTTTGTAAGCCCGTATTATCGTTTCCTGGATAAATGGATTACAGATACTTCTGTGCAGACTGTACCCGATTTCTCAAAGGGACAGCATGTGGTTATTACGATTGCACGTGAATATGGTAGTGGAGGGCATCTGCTGGGTGAAATGCTTTCCAAGGAATTGGGCATCAAACTTTATGATAAAGAATTTATACGTATGGCAGCCCAGCGGAGTGGGATGGATGAACAGTATATTGTGAAAAACGAGCAGTCCATTCCTTCCTTCTGGTTGAAGTGTATTCTTTCAAAAAATAGTGAGCAGCCGTTGGAATCCAGTCTTTCATCGGATGATGTATTATTTGTGTCGGAAAGTAAGATTATTCAGGAACTGGCTGCAAAAGAATCTTGTATCATTGTGGGACGCTGTGCCGACTTTGTATTGAAAGACTATCCGAAAGTGCTGAAGCTGTTCTGTTATTCCGATTTGTCTCATGCCGTGACCCGTTGCGTGAGTGAATATGGTATCGCACAAGCAAGTGCTGAAGCGGAAATCAAGCGAGTGAACCGTAACCGTATTCATCACTATGAGTATTACACGGGAGAAAAATGGGGAGAACCTCATCGGTATGATTTGATGCTGAATACCGGGGCTCTTGACTTGAAAACAGCTTGTCAGTTGGTGAAAGGGATTTATCAGGGCTTGGAGAAGGCCTGATAAACCATTTCAGAGATCTGTGCGATAATGGCTTCCGTATCCTCCATGCTTTCCTGTGAGTCTTTGACAAAAACAACCAGGGTATAACGGTGACCATTGGGGAACTGCACAAATCCGGCATCGTTAATGGCAATGAGTTGTCCCGATGCGTTGCGGTCGCCGGTACCGGTTTTATGTCCTACGGTGACCTGCTTGTCTTGTAGAGGGTAGACTATTCTGTTTGTTCCAGTCTGACAGGTGATAAGAGATTCCTTGATGAATTCCTGATGAGGCTTGTCAAATAAAGTCCGGGTAAGCAGGGCCTCGATGACTTCTGCGGTGGCCAGCGGAGTGCTCCAATTTTCATAGCCAAGGTTCAGGTCTTGGTGCATATCGTCTTCTGTATATTGGATAGAGAAATCGTTGATTCCCAAACTACGGATATAGCGGTCAGTCACCGCAGGACCTCCGGTAAATTTAAACAAGATGTCGCATGCATTGTTATCGCTTAAGTGGAGGGTATATTCCATTAATTGCTTGAGTGAGAATTTCCCTCCGTGAGGATATCGGTCTCTTAACGGACTGTAAGTATTGGGCTGCAGGTCAGTGCTGTCCACGGTAAGCAAGGTGTCAAAGGAGAGTTGATGTCTTTTACAGTAATCTCCCACAGCCAGTGCCTGATGTAATTTGAATACGCTCATCAGCGGGTAGCGTCGGTTGTTTTTTACGGTGACAGTATCTTTCCCATCTGCTATGATGGCTACTCCCACTTCGGCCTTCTGCTGTGAGATAAACTGATGTATATTGGCGTATAGTTCTTGAAAGCGATTGCCGGCCAGTACATAGGCTGGGAGTAGGATGAATAATAAGAGAATCAGACGGTTTGTTTTCATATTAGTGCAGAGAATTTTCTGCAAAGTTAGCCTTTGGGTGGAGAGGTTACAAAAAAATCCGGACATTCTTTTTGAGGAATGTTCGGATTTATTTATAGCTGGAGTTTACTTATTGTCTGGCATCATAGATTTGTTTGATTTCGTTGGCCGAGAGACAGCGGGTATTGTAAACCCGGAAATTGTCTACTGACATGTTTGTGCCATTTATGGTTTTTCTTCCTATGGTGACATTACCTCCCATGATGAATTTGATGCCTGTGCCATAAGATGCTTGCGAAGGAGTTCCTTCTTCAAAAGGATTAGCATATGCTGTAACAGTGTCTATAAGGACTCCATCTACGTAAAGCGATGTAGTTGTGGTAGCATATTCGATGTTATTGAAATCAGACACTAAAGCGATATGATGCCATTTGCCGTCTGTGATAGTTGGGTGTGTGAAGGCAGTCTCACCGTTATAATTATAATAATTATTATAACGGGTTGTCACAAACTTAAGACTTCCCTGACTCATTGTAAATGTGAACATGGAAGCATTGTCGTGAGACGATACCAAATAGAAAATATTGCCATCACTGAAGTCTTTTCCCCAGAAGCTGACTGTCAGGGTGCGGCTGTCAGTAATAGGTTTAGGAACGATGAATGAACTGTTGTCGGAAAGGCTGAACTTAACGGCCTGTGAGCCTTCGTCTATTCCTTCAACAAAAGACGGAGAATTATTTCCGAATCCATTAATAGCATTTTCTGTTGCATCGTTAAAGTCTCCGTCAAATTTGTAGTATGCATAAAGTCCCTGACCGACTACAAGGCTGGAAGAATTGTCTTTCTGTCCTGTTATTTGGATAGTCTTTTGTGTCTTTCCATCCGAAATAGTCAGTGTGGCATTAAGTTCCTCTGGCATATTGTCTCGATCTAACAACACATTTACAGTCTGGCTGCTTCCTGCCGCAATTTTTCCTTCAGTAGGAGTTGCCGACAGGCTGCTTTCATTGATTTCTTCGATAGACCAGCTTAATTCTCCCTTTCCGGTATTACTGATGGTAAACGAAGTCTCACTACTTTCTTTTCCAAAATCAAGTATTTCAGGTTCAATATTCATGATACCAGTTAGCGATTCTGTACCGGAGACTATCTGTACGGTTTGTTCTTTTATTCCGTCAGATACTACCAAAGTAGTGTTGATGTTTACTTCTCCATTACTGCGGTTGAGAAAAACCTTTACTACTTTAGAACCTTGTGCCGTAATGGAACCGCTGTTTTCGGATAGAGTGATAGCAGATTCTGTCGGGTCAGCAATAGTCCAGTTCAAGGCAGTGTTTCCTGTATTCTTGATGGTGAGAGGTAATTCTTGCAAATCGCTGCCAAAATCAAGGATTTCAGGCTCTACACTCATATAAGATTGTGTGTTTTTCGGAGCACATGTTACGTTGATAGGGAAAGAATTACCAAATGCAGATAGCTTGATAATGACAGTTTGTACTTCAGTTATCTTGCTGCGGTCTACGGTAAAAATGATGCTTTGCTGTTTGTCGGCCTCAATTTGTCCGGCTGCAGGATTGGCTGTAATCCAGGTATGGCTTCCTAAATCCAGGTTCCAGTCGGTACTTGTATTGCCATTGTTTTGAATTTTTACGGAGAGTTCCGTCTGTGTAGTTCCAAAATTTAATGTAGAAGGAGTAATTTGTATGAGTGCATCCTGTTTCACGGCGGTAAGCTGTATGTCTGCATTGGAAACCTGTCCAGGTACGACTGTTACACTTTTGCTGTTGGTCTCATACCCTTCTTTCATAAATTGAATTTTGTATTCTCCAGCTTCTAGTTTCGGAAAGCTGAATTTTCCATCACTTCCCGTACTGGTGCTAGCTCCATTAGGAAGGATACTCACTTGTACGCCGCTTAAAGGTTGTGTGCCATTGGCAGCATCCGTTACTACTCCCACAATGTCCCCTTGTGTGATTTCTTCTTCTTCAGTGCATGATGATAGTGACAATGCCCCAAGAATAAGCCAGAATAAAAAAATGATTTTTTTCATGCTTACAATGTTTTTAATAGATAGATAATTTATATAACAAAGTAAGCTTAAAAAAACATTGCTGTTGGTTGGATACAAGTATTTGGAGGAAAAGAAAAAACTTGTTTTTTGTTTTTAATGGGTATAAAAAAAGGATATTCTCGCAAGAATATCCTTTTTACAATTTCGTTTTCAGTAGATTATGCTTCAGCGCAAGGAATTACAGAAACATAGCTTCTGTCTTCGCGACCTTTCTTGAAACATACAGTACCATCTACCAATGCGTAAAGAGTGTGGTCACTACCCATACCTACGTTTTCACCCGGGTTGTGAACTGTTCCTCTTTGACGAACAATGATGTTACCAGCTTTGCAAGCTGAACCACCGAATATCTTTACGCCTAATCTCTTACTAGCTGATTCACGGCCGTTCTTAGAACTACCTACACCTTTCTTATGTGCCATTTTCTTCTACGTTTTTAATGATTAAGCAATAACTTGTTTGATAGTCAATTCAGTAAACT
>ERZ1027150.1247-NODE-1247-length-18008-cov-10.889656_pt1 | contig 18008 bp, 20 predicted proteins | sample MGYA00519276_ERZ1027150 | MGnify/ENA primary metagenome ERZ1027150 (study PRJEB26926, sample SAMN06164860) | human gut metagenome | biome: ENVO:00009003; feature: ENVO:2100002; material: ENVO:00002003 | host: Homo sapiens | place: USA | collected 2012 ... | reverse complement strand
TGATATTGGCGGCGGTGAATTTTTCAGCCGTTTCCGCTCCACGGCTGGTGATTTGCAGACGGAATTTTCCCAGGTCTCCGAAATCCACCTGTTCGCCTGCACGCAGGCCTTCGATCATATTCTCTACGGTGGCGATGATGACTGCGGATACGTCCGCCCTGCTGACGGTGGTCTGTGAGGCTACACGTCTGCTCAGTTCCTTCAGGGTCAGTTCACCTGTAATTTGCGACTTGGCATAAGCCTTGGGCTCTTCGTCCGCTTTCTGCGGATTCTTGAGCATTGCAATACTGTAATTTTGCATAAACAAGAATAATTTAAAAAATTAAAATTAAAAATTAAGACTCTCTGTGTGGTGGGGAGGACAGTTCGTTTCTCCCTTCCGACAGGTCAAAGATACAATAACGGGAGGGTGTGAAAATGAGTGACATTGAGAGGTGATAAACCTGCTTCGGAATAAGTGATATCTGATGATTTTTCAGTACTTTTATAGCATAAAAGAACTTGAAAATTAATCAGAAAATTATCAGAAAATGAAGAAAATCGTTTGTGAACAGACTGCGGATGCCGCCATCGAAGAATGGCCCGTCCGTCCTTATTCCAAGAGTGAACTGGCGCATGCTTATGCGCCCGAAATCGGAGAGCGTTCCGCCCTCAACCGCCTGTCCCGCTGGATACGATTAAACGAGGCGCTGTCCCGTGCCTTGCGGGAGACCGGTTACCGGCTGACCCAGCAAATTTTTACGACCAAACAGGTGGAACTGATTTTCTTGTACTTGGGAAGGCCGTAGGGAAGTTGGGAATGGAGAGTTGAGAGTTGGGGGATGAACGCTTGCGGGAGTGAAGGGCTTCACTTGCGCAAGTGAGGGCGCACACTCCCGCAAGCGTTGGCATTCGCAGCCGTAAGTATGAGTATCCGTCATCCTGAGCGTAGTCGAAGGATGACGGATGGTTCTCAACTTCCCCAAGGTTTCTGGTCTTTCGCCATGACCCTGCCTTGCGCTTCCGCTATTATCTGTTCTTCGGATTCCCGTTCGTCGTAGCGGCCGCAGGGCTGTCGGACGAAGAGGACGCTGCCTGTCTGGCACAGGTCCTGGTCGCGCACCTTCAGCATGTCGAGCCTTGTATAAGCCCGGTCCTGCTCTTTGATGCGGGAAATGGAGAAGATGAAGTCGGCGAGGTTGGCCCAGTTGGCGCTGCCTGAGATGGTGTACATGTCTATGTCCTCCAGCTCATTCTTTCCGTTCTGCTTTTTCAGGCTGCGCGGATGGGCTACGATGATGACCCATATATGGTTGGTACGGCCCCATGCCTGCAACTGCGTCAGCATGGCCTTGATGGCTTGCGTCTCGGTGTTGTAGCGTCCCGTTTCCACTTCCATAAAGAGGTACGGGTCGATGATGAGATATTTCAACGGCGCCGTGCGGCGCACCATGTCGGCCCGTGCGAGGATGTTGGCGGGAGTGGGGGAGACTTCATGCAGGTCGAGGTGGACCATGTGCTCGTTCAGATAACTGACGATGGGTTGCAACTGTTCCCGGGTATAGTTGACGGTGTTTACCTTGCCCAGCATCAACTGGATGAGATGAGCCATGTGCTTGTTCTTATCGGGCACTTCGAAAGAGAGATAACAGACGTAACGCCCGGTTTTGGCCATCAGCCTGCAAGTGAGGTCGTTCAGGAAGTCTGTCTTTCCGCTGTTGGGCTTTCCGGTGCCGATAATCAGGCCTCCCTGGTCGGTGGGGTGAAATACGTGGTCCGTCAGCGGGCCGTAGCCTACGTCATACCCGTGGTCGTATTCACCGTTCAAGGCGTCCAGAATCTCATCTGTCCGTTCGCTGACGGTGATGATATCCGAGGTGTGTTGCGGACGGGCCGAGTCGATGATTTCATGTACCACTTCCACGCCGTAGGCGGCAAGTACGTCGGAGATATCCTTGCAGTCGCCGGGTAGCGTGGTGAGCAGGCAACGGGCACCGAAGTAGTCGGTCAGGTGTTTGACGAGTGTCCGTCCGGGCAGGTCGCGGTCTCCGCAGATTACGATGTCCTGCACCTGGTCCAGCCAGGAGTCGAAGGCTTCGAAACTTTTGGGCAGGTCGCTTGCCGCCCCGTTGGGCACGCTGATGACATAAGGGTATCCGGCTTCATTCAGGGTCAGCACGTCCTTTCCTCCTTCGGTGATAATCAGGCGCCGGATGTGTTCTTCGGACACGCGCAGCGGATTGATGCAGTCGATGTGATAGGGCGCACAAGGAGTGGTGGGTGAGTCCTGGCTCCAGAACTTGGTGTATCCGGCAGGCTTTCCGTCGTCCGTGCGGCTGGCGGTGGACGGGTCGCACGAACGGTACTTTACATTCACGGGTTGCCCGTTGACGTAGTTCACATAGGCGATGCAGTGATACATGGTTCCGCCGGATTTCTTCTCGTCGTCTTTGCCGTAGCAGCGGTGCGTGAGGCAGCCGATATGGGCGCTCATGGCTGTCTGTAGCGAGATGCCCTGGTCGGCAAGGTAACGGCGTGCTGCCAGTTGGTCCGGGTCGGTTGTTTCAGGGTCGTCGGTCAGGGGCTTGATTTTAGAGAATATTTCGGGCGGAAGGCTTTTGTAGTCTTCGGGAATCATGGGCACTTCCGATGCGTGTTTTCCGCTATCGCCTGTTGTGCTGCTGCTTTTGCAGGTGTAATTTACGGATTTTCCCATACCGGAAGATGCCCGGTTCATACCGGAAGCCGCTCCGCCGTTGCTGAATGAAGAATCGGAGTAGGGGCGTTCTTCCCAGAAGTCCTTGAGCTTTCCGTTGAAGTCGCATCCGGCATAGAAACAATGATAAGTTCCTGTCGCTTTGGATATGGAAAGATGTTTCTTTCCGCATTTTGGGCACTCGGCTACGAAATTCTTTCCTGCGTTTTTACGATCGGGAAAGTCACTGAGATAATAAAAGGGTTTCACTTGGATAAATTGAGAATTAAAAATTGAAAATTAAAAAATAATAGTGCATTATTGTGGTAACACCCACTCTTTGCTCAACACATTCCAGATGGCTTCTGCTGAGGGTCTCGGTTGTGCTTCATCCGGAATATTCACTGCCCCTTCAATTGTGTCGTCATAGAATCTCATTCCCGACTCCGGGTCTGTCCATTCAAACTCACTGAGGGGATGGTTATTCCGCTGATTCGTGCGGTTCTCCTGAACAGCCTGTTCCCGCTTCTGCCTGCCGCCCCGTGCCGCATCGTTCAGTAAATGCTGCCCATGCGCCGACTTCAGCAGATTATTCAGCCAGCAGAGCCTTCCGGTATGGTTGGACTTCATGAATCGGGCTTGGGAGGCGAAGTAAGGAATCAGCAGCTCGTTGACCATATACACCAGATTTTCGCAGGCGTGTTTACGTGTCAGCCCTTCGTGCAGCTGGAACCAGTTAATCAGGGGAGTCAGTATCTGTGCTTTCTGCGCGGAGTCCTCGTTGATGAGATGGAAAAACTCTTTGGCGGCAACCAAAGAGTTCGGTGTAACAATATTTTTCTTATCAGAATTATCATCTAAAGGCTTATCGCCTGACGGCGAAACTCCTTCGTTAGAAGGATTCCCTTTAGTATATATATTATATATATTATCCTGCGGAAAAGTTTCCGGAAACTTTTCCGGTAATTCTTCCGCAGGAATCTCCTCTCGCCAGATTGGTGAGTAAAAGTATTTCATGCCGTATGGATTCTTTTCGATACTGATTCCGAACGACCCGCATCGTTTGACCGCTTCCGCAAGGAATTTTGCATTTTTGAATGCCAATGCCATGCTGATGTCGTAGAAGTTTTCCACCGGATAAACTTGTTCGTTATTCATGTAAGGAGTAAGTCCGAGATAGAGGTTCAGTAGTTTGGGAATGGCCGAATCTGTAATCTTCCGGCTTTTCCATAGGCCTATGGTCTTTTGGAGTTCCGTTATGGAGATGGTTGTTTTTAGTGCTTTCATCGCTTATTATTTTTGAAATTCGTGGTGAAGTTATGAAGAAAGAAAATGGCGGTGTTACCACCATGTTGGTACCCTGTGTTAAATATTAACATTAATTTAAAGATAAACATGAAAAAAGTGGTTTACACTTACAAAACTTTGGGCGATAGCATTGCCCTTCTGTGTGATACTTCCGATATCACAATCAAAGAACTCTGTGCAGGCTGTGAAATCAGTAAACGCACGTACTATCAGGTGATAACTGGCGAGACGTTGGAATAAGCTATTACATCCGGATCTTTCATTATTTGCGCGAAAATACGGATGAATCCCGGTATTGCGAGTGCCGCTATGCGATGGAAAAATGCTTGATGGATACATGGTTTAAATGAAATTTTATCGTAACTTTGTCGTATAAGTAAAATAGAGAATATGATGCAGCAGAGACAACTTTACCCGATAGGGATACAGACCTTCTCGGAAATCCGTGGAAAGGGCTATTTGTATATAGACAAGACGGAGTATGTTTATAGAGTGACGCATGCCGACTCTAAGTATGTCTTTTTGAGCCGTCCTCGTCGTTTCGGCAAGAGTCTGCTTGCCAGTACGCTACACGCTTATTTTGAAGGTCGTAAGGAGTTGTTTGAAGGTCTTGCCATTGAGAAGCTGGAGGCGGAGTGGACTCGGTATCCGGTGCTTCACTTTGATATGAGCATGGCGAAGCATGTGGATAAGGAACGACTGAACGGAATGTTGAACTATATGCTGTCCGAATATGAGCGGGAATATGATTGCCGTATAGCGGATCCTGACGCTAACGTCCGTCTGACAAATCTGATAAAATGTGTTTTTGCGCAAACCGGCAAGCAGGTTGTCGTCCTCATCGACGAATACGACGCCCCGCTTCTCGACGTTATCCACGAAGAAAAGAATCTTCCCGTGCTTCGGGATGTGATGCGCAATTTCTATAGCCCCCTGAAGGCTTGCGACCCTTATCTACGTTTTGTATTCCTCACCGGTATCACGAAGTTCTCCCAACTGAGCATCTTCAGCGAGTTGAATAATATCAAGAACATCAGCATGGATGTGTCATACGCAGCTATCTGCGGCATCAGTGAAGAAGAAATGCTGACTCAGATGGACAATGATTTGGATTTATTGGCAGCACGTATAGGAATGTCTCGTGAAGAAGCCCTTGCGGAGCTAAAAAATAACTATGACGGCTATCATTTCACCTGGCCTTCGCCCGATATTTACAATCCTTTCAGCCTGTTGAACGCTTTTGCCGACGGTAAGATGGATTCTTATTGGTTCGGTAGCGGTACACCTACCTATCTGATAGAGATGCTGAATAAGTATCACGTAATCCCTCAACAGATTGGAGGGCGGAAAGCGCTTGCCGAATCGTTTGATGCTCCTACGGAGCGAATTACCAACATTACTCCTTTGCTCTATCAGAGTGGTTATATCACGATAAAGGGATATTCGCCCATTACCCACCTTTATTCGTTGGATATTCCCAACAAAGAGGTGCGCATGGGGTTGATGAAGAGCCTGTTGCCTGGTTATCTGCATCAGTATACTATGGATGGGCTTACTACGGTGGCTCTGTTGTATGAAACTATTTATGAAGAAAGATTGGATGACGGTTTGCGTCTGTTGCAGACTTTCCTTTCTACGATTCCTTATTGCGATAATACTGATTATGAGGGTCATTACCAGTCGTTGCTCTACACCATTTTCAGTCTGCTGGGCATGTATGTGGATGTGGAAGTGCGCACTCCGCGCGGACGTGTGGATGTGGTGATGCGGAGTTTGTCCGCTCTCTATGTGATAGAGTTGAAGTTGGATAAGACGGCCGATGCCGCTATGGAGCAGATTAATCTGAAGAATTATCCCGAACGCTTTGCGCTGTGCGGTCTGCCGGTGGTGAAGGTGGGGATTAACTTTGATAGTGAAAGGCGGACGCTGGGGGACTGGAAGATAGAGTAATATAAAAGTGCAAAGGAGGAGATAAATTATGATTCAGCAGAGACAACTTTACCCGATAGGGATACAGACTTTCTCGGAAATCCGTGGAAAGGGCTATTTATATATTGACAAGACGGAGTACGTTTATAGAATGACGCATTCCGACTCTAAATATGTGTTTTTGAGCCGCCCTCGTCGTTTTGGCAAGAGTTTGCTCGCCAGTACGCTGCACGCTTATTTTGAAGGCCGGAAGGAACTGTTTGAGGGTCTTGCCATTGAGAAGTTGGAGGTGGAGTGGACCGGGTATCCGGTGCTTCACTTTGACATGAGCATGGCGAAGCATGTGGATAAGGAACGACTGAACGGAATGTTGAACTATATGCTGTCCGAATATGAGCGGGAATATGATTGCCGTATAGCGGATCCTGACGCTAACGTCCGTCTGACAAATCTGATAAAATGTGTTTTTGCGCAAACCGGCAAGCAGGTTGTCGTCCTCATCGACGAATACGACGCCCCGCTTCTCGACGTTATCCACGAAGAAAAGAATCTTCCCGTGCTTCGGGATGTGATGCGCAATTTCTATAGCCCCCTGAAGGCTTGCGACCCTTATCTACGTTTTGTATTCCTCACCGGTATCACGAAGTTCTCCCAACTGAGCATCTTCAGCGAGTTGAATAATATCAAGAACATCAGCATGGATGTGTCATACGCAGCTATCTGCGGCATCAGTGAAGAAGAAATGCTGACTCAGATGGACAATGATTTGGATTTATTGGCAGCACGTATAGGAATGTCTCGTGAAGAAGCCCTTGCGGAGCTAAAAAATAACTATGACGGCTATCATTTCACCTGGCCTTCGCCCGATATTTACAATCCTTTCAGCCTGTTGAACGCTTTTGCCGACGGTAAGATGGATTCTTATTGGTTTGGTAGCGGCACGCCTACTTATCTGATAGAGATGCTGAACAAGTTCGGTGTGGTCCCGTCGAAGATAGGCGGCGTGGAAGCCGTGTCCGCAGAATTCGACGCTCCCACGGAGCGCATGGCCAGCATCACTCCGTTGCTTTATCAGAGCGGCTATATCACTATAAAAGATTGCGATAGCGAATTTGGCATTTACACGCTCGACATTCCTAATAAAGAAGTTCGCACCGGATTGATGCGTAACCTGATACCTTCGTAGTTTCTCTCCACCATTCCCTATTGCGACAATGCCGATTCGGAGGGTCACTACCAGCAAGTGTTCTATATCATCTTCAGCCTTCTGGGGTATTATATAGATGTAGAGGTGCATACTCCTCGAGGCCGTGTAGATATTGTTCTCCGCACTCGTACCACACTGTACGTCATAGAGCTGAAGCTTGATAAGACAGCGGATGCTGCTATGGACCAGATTAATCTGAAGAATTATGCCGAACGCTTTTCGCTGTGCGGTCTGCCGGTGGTGAAAGTAGGCATTAATTTCGATAGTGAGCGGAGGACGCTGGGGGACTGGAAGATAGAGTAATTCGAATCTATAAGCTCTATTATAAAAGTTAAATCAATAAATCTATGATTATTGAGATAAAAGTTTTATTTTTGTGTAAGAATTAAATGCGTTAATTATATTATCAATGTCAAATCGTAAAGAATACATACTGCATTCCATTAAGGAGACAGTAGCGCAAGTTATGCCAACTGGTGCTAAGGTGATTCTTTTTGGGTCTCAGGCTCGAGGAGATGCTCGTGAAGATTCTGATTGGGACATTCTGATATTGCTTGATAAGGATAAATTGGAAGAAGCCGATCATGATAAATATTCTTATCCTTTATTTGAATTAGGATGGCACATTGATGCACAGATTCATCCGCTCCTTTATACCTTTAAGGACTGGTTAAAAAGGAATATTTCTCCTTTTTATAGAAATGTAGAACAAGACGGAATAGAATTATGCTAAGTATTGATGAGAAAAAAGCAATTATTGATTATCGCAAGCAGAAAGCTTATGACAATTTGAATGAGGCTAAAGAAGTCGCAAAATTAGGCTTTTGGAATTTGGCAGGTAATCGACTTTACTATTCTGCATTTCATATGGCTTCTGCATTATTATTAGATAAAGGTTTCACTGCTCGTTCTCATAGTGGTGTCATTCATTTGGTAGGTGCCCAATTTATAGCGAAGGGGCTTTTGGATAAGAGTTATGGGCGTTTGTTTTCTCGGCTTTTTGGATTACGTCAATCTGGTGATTATGACGATTTGTATGATGCAACAGAAGATGAGGTTTTACCTTATATAGAGAGAACGTTAGTCTTTATTACAGATATGGAAAATCTGATAACTCTTAAGGAAAAATAAAATTGATAGCGAACTGTAAGCCCTCAAATTAGGATTCAAAAATGCTGCCCCGTCATAACAGTTAAATCAATAAATCTATTTTCTTTAGTAGAACATGTTACCGGCTGAAAATCAGTCGGAGTAGTCTTTGCACGCAGAAAATAGGACATCCGATAAAATGAACAAAGTAATTAATTTCCATGAACTTCACGATCCGGTTTGGTTCGAGAAGGTAGTTGTGTACCTGAAAAGCAGGTATACAATGGTCGGCTCCCGGGACTTGTATGAGTATTATTACAACCATACGCCTTTAAGGAATGCCTGTCTGATAACCGTAGACGACGGACACAGTACATCGTATGATGTGATTTATCCGGTTCTGAAAAAACATAAAGTTCCCGCAATATTCTTTGTGTCGCCGGAAATAGCTAAACGGGAAGAGGCTGTTAACTTCTGGTTTCAGGAGATTGGAAACTGAAAATATTGTTGCATCCGAATTGGTGGAAATTTAATAAGGTGCTCAGCCTTACATTAGGTCTATGATTTTAAAGCGAATAATCACAGCATATTGGGCAATAGGAATATTGCTATATGTTTCCTTTACAGGCTGTATTAATGAAGAACCCTGATTTCTTATTGATGCATTCTATGTCTTTGGGTGCATTTCTGGTGTTTGCCATATCGGTGACGGCATCCTACAAGAAAAGAAAGAGATTCTTTACCGGTCAGAACCTGTTTTTTACTATTTTTGCTTGTTTAGTCATTGAAGCTACATTCTTTCAGATAGCTTCCTGGATGTTGGCTAAATATGATTACCACAGAGTGAGACATCAATTGCCGGCTATCGTAGTTTCCGGTTGGTTCATCTTGGTAGCAATGGTGTGTCTGGTATGGAACTTATGATATTAATATTTTCTGTTTGATATGACTATACGTGACGTTCAAGTAATCAACTTGCCTAAAATTTTGGACAGGCGGGGAAATCTTTCTATTATTGAGGAATTTAAAAATATTCCTTTCAAAATAGAACGTACCTATTGGATCTATGATGTGCCTGGCGGTGAACATCGGGGTGGACATGCTTATAAAGAGAACCAAGAGTTTATCGTAGCATTATCCGGAAGTTTTGATGTCATCTTGGATGACGGACATGAGAAAAAAACATTCTCACTGAATCGTTCCTACTATGGTCTTTATGTGCCCAAAGGTTTATGGAGGGAAATGAATAATTTTTCTACAAATTCATTGGCTTTGGTTTTAGCTTCTACATCTTATGATGCCAATGATTATATTTACGACTATCAAGATTTCTTGTCTTTTAATCAATGATACAGTCTCTTCAATCGCTACGTTTTGTATTTGCCATAATGATATTCCTGCATCATGCCAGTTTGTTTGAGGCCGGCGGTTCATGCGGTGTGTCATTTTTCATGATACTAAGCGGTTTCGTGATGTCCGTCGGTTATGAAACAAAAGTACAGACAGCTTCTTTCAGTTATAAGAACTTTATAGCAAAAAGGCTAATACGAGTTTATCCTTTACATCTTTTATGCTTATTAGGGTTTATCATATTTCACTTTTTTTATTATCTGCGGGAGGATGGTTCAAGCTGTTACCCAATCTGTTACTGTTACAAAGCTGGATTCCGGAAAGAAGTTACTATTTTTCAGGGAATGCCGTATCCTGGTGTCTTTCCTGTATGCTGTTTTTCTATCTCTCTTTTCCTTTTCTGATAAAAGGGCTGAATAAATATTCTGCACGCACAATTTGCATTACCAGTATCTTGGTATTATTAGTATATTAAAGTTTCCCACCTCTTTTTAAGCAGTATTTGAAGTGAGGTGTTGTTCTTGAATCCTTTTAAAATCAATGACTAAACTTTTTCAGAGGTTGCATACATAAGTTTCATATTGATATTCCTTGGGAAATAATGGTTATACCGTGTTTCTTGGCAACTATTGCTATTAGTTATTTAGTATACATATATTACGAAAAGCCCTTCGCTTCCGTTTTAAAGAAGAAATTATGAAAAAGATCAGTGTCTATGACTGTTCAGTGATAGAACTTCCTAAAATTGAAAACCGTTCAGGAAACATAACTCCTATTCATGGAAACTTGAATGTTCCTTTTGAAATCAGGCGTGTGTTCTATTCGTATGACATTCCGGGCGGTGAGTCTCGTGGTGCCCATGCGCACAAAGAATGTCATCAATTCTTGATTGCCGCCAGTGGCAGTTATGAAGTAATGCTGGATGACGGAGTGAATAAACGCACAGTTTTGTTGAATCGGCCTTTTTATGGGCTACACATACCTCCGGGAATTTGGGCTGCCGAACAAGGTTTCTCGTCGGGGGCAATCTGCTTGGTGCTGACCTCCCAAAGTTATAATGCGGAAGATTACATACGTGACCATGACGAGTTCTTAACGTATGTTAATGGGGGGGTAAAATCTAAATTCATTCTCTCTCCTTTGGAAGAAAGGAGGGTGGCATGAAGAGACAAACCTCCGTTTATGACTGCACCATTATAGAATTGGACAAGCATTATAGCAACAGGAAAGGAAATATTTCTGTGATAGCGAATAGCAATACCGTTCCTTTCGACATCAAGCGCGTCTATTATCTGTATGATGTGCCCGGCGGTGAAAGCCGGGGCGGACATGCGCACAGAGAACTTGGCCAGTTGATTGTGGCTGCCAGCGGCAGCTTTACCGTAACCTTGGACGATGGTAACGTGAAGCGGACATTTGTGCTGAACCGTCCTTACCAAGGGCTTTATGTAGTGCCCGGCATCTGGCGGACATTGGATGACTTTTCTTCTGGGGCGGTGTGCTTAGTATTGGCTTCGCAGGGGTATGATGAAGGTGATTATATAAGAAATTACAATGAATTTATTAACTATAAAAGATAACAAATAGACTACAAATATGAATAAATTGCGTTGTCATTCAGTAAAAGAACCATGGCAAATAGAATTGATGAGGTGTATCTATAATGACAATTTGGATATGTTGAGCACCCATCCGCTGCCATATAAAACGTATGAAGAACAACAGAACTGGTGGCAAGAGAACAAAGAATGTTTAAGGGCATTCTTGTATGAGCCCATTGCAAAGCCTGGAAAATTTGTTGCTTTTTTAGTGTTGCGTATTAGAGAAGGCTTTTGCACTCCTATTATTGCTATTCAGAAAGAAGAATGGGGAAGTGGATACGGACAAGAGATAGTTCATGATTATATAAAAAAAGCAGACGGTCCGATTGCAGGAACACAACTCCAATGTAATAAAGCTATTTGTCATATCAATCAAAAGGTGGGATGGCGTATTTTAGGAGAATCAGGAGAGGGTGATAAGAAAATAGACTTGCTGTTTCATCCTGGCGTTAATCCTGCAAATCAGTGTACGGAAGAGGGGTTGGTTAATATACTTCGTTATCTGGAGATTGATCCTGAAACATTTGATTTTTCTGTTATACTAAAATAATAATAGCAATATGCGACAAATAATACGTAACGTAAAAATTATAGGAACGGGAGCTTATGTTCCTGAAAAGATATACACTAATAAGTATCTAGAAACAATCATTCCTACAAATGACGAGTGGATTCAAGCTAATTTGGGAATAAAGGAGCGTCATATTGCTTCCGAAAATGAGACAACAAGTGATCTAGCAGCAAAGGCCGGCTTGAATGCAATAAGGGATGCGGGCTTGAGTGTAGATAATATTGATCTTATTATCGTAGCAACAGCCACCCCCGATAGGAAAGCCCCTTCTACAGCTGCTATTGTGCAACATAAGATAAAGGCATTTAATGCCGCCGCTTTTGATATAGCAGCTGTGTGCAGTGGTTTTCTTTTTGCTATGTCTATTGGAACTCAATATATAGCAAGTGGCGTATATAATAATGTATTAGTCATTGGTGCAGATACTTTCAGTAGAATTGTTGATTGGACAAGACGTGATGCCGTTTTCTTTGGAGATGGTTCCGGCGCTGCTGTTCTAACTTCTGCTAATGTGATAGAAGGCTTTCTTGCATACAGACTTTACACAGACAGCAGCCATGACCATTTAGGCTTTACAGTTCCTGCCGGCGGTTCTGAAATTCCTATTGATGCCGGAGTGCTGGAACAAGGATTACAATTCTTTCAAATGGATGGAAAGGCGGTATTTAATTCTGCAACACAAGCTCTCCCACGTGCCATTTATCAAGTGTTGGAGGATACCGGATTGTCAATTGATGATATTAATTTGATGATACCTCATCAGCCAAGTATCAAAATTCTAAGAAAAACAGCTGAAATTATAGGATTGCCTTTTGAGAAGGTAATGACCAATATGGATAAATATGCCAATACCTCAAGTGGCACCATTCCTATCTTGTTAGATGAGGTAAATAAGTCAGGGAGCATTCATAAAGGCGACAATATATTATTTGCTGCAGTGGGTAGTGGGTGGACCTATGGTGCTTCTATCATAAAATGGGGTTGATGATACAAAAAAATGTTTTTATTACAGGAGGTGACAAGGGAATAGGAAAGGCTATTGCCTTACGCCTTGCAGCACAGTATTGCAACGTAATCATTACTTATAATCGTAATAAAAAAGGAGCTTGTGAACTATCTGAACGGTTCTCGAATCTCTCTTATTATCAGTGTAATTTAGAAGATAGAGCAAATATTGAAGAGGTATCTGAAAAGGTACTTGACAGATATGCTCAAATAGATATACTGGTTAATAATGCGGGATATGAAGATGACGCAACTTTTCTCAAGATGGAGCATGAACAATGGGAACGGGTTTTGAATATTAATCTCGGCTCAATTTTTTATTTCGCTCATGCTTTTTTACCTTCAATGGTCGCTGCCGGTTGGGGCCGAATTGTTAATTTCACCAGCATTGCTGGTTATACAGGAGCTTTTGGCAAGTCTAATTATGCAGCGGCAAAAGCGGGCATAGTTGGTTTTACCAAGTCACTTTCTTTAGAGTTTGGCAGTAAAGGGATTTGCACAAATGCAGTTGCTCCCGGTGCTATAGAAACTGATATGTTAATGCGTATTCCAGAAAGACATAGAGTAAAAATATTAGAAAATATTCCTTCTCATAAGTTTGGTAAAGTGGAGGATGTAGCTAATTTGGTCGAATTTCTCATTTCGGACAAAGCCTCATACATAAACGGGCAAACGATTCATATCAATGGAGGTTCATTTGGCATATGATACATTGGAGAATTGATGAAGGTATAGGGCTTATTTCTTTAGATTGTCCGCAGGGTAATATGCTTTGTATGGATGATTTGAAGAAAATAAACAGAATCTTATCAGAGGAGGCTTGTAATGTTGATGGATGGGTTATTGAAGGAAGAAATCGTTCATTCTGTACAGGATTACAAGTAAATTGCAATGCAGTCTCTGAGTCTTTTGAACTATTGGATAAAGTTTTGCTAAGTCTTTACTCCGTTAGTGAGCCTTTAACTGTCTCTCTCACAGGGCATGCCATCGGAGCTGGTCTCTTGATGCTATGTTGTGCTGATTATGTGGTTAGTTCTGATAATGAAAGAATGAAATTTGGATTACCAGAGTTGAAGTTAGGGTTAGGTGTAGATGAAATGATGGTTAGTCTACTTCATTCTTCAATACCTATTCCTGTGATGGAACAATTGATATACTCCGGTGAATATGTTTCCTATCACTCGCTAAATGAGTGGAATCTCATTGATTGTGTGAGTGAAGACTCCCAATTTGATGAATGTATAAAATGGATTCATCGCATAAATGAAAATAAGGATAGTTTTCGCTTTTGCAAGCAAACTATAAGAAAGCGGAAAATAATGGAAATGCGCCAATTGATTCAATTGGAGTGCTTTCATAAGTTGGCAGAGTTTGTACAAAAATGATTGAACTTTCAAGGTGTTTAAAATGATTAAACTTTCAAGGTGTTTAAAATGATTAAATAGAATATCCAGATGATAGAGTTTTTAGATTTACAAAAGATAACCCAAAAGTATTCTGATGAGATACATGAGGCTGTCAATCGTGTTGTAGATAGCGGCTGGTATCTGCAAGGGAAAGAAAATGAGAAGTTTGAAGTGGATTACGCTCAATATATCGGCACAAAATATGCGGTAGGCTGCGCCAATGGTCTGGACGCGTTGATATGGATATTTCGCGCTTATGTGGAAATGGGGGTGATGCAACCGGGAGATGAAGTGATTGTTCCAGCCAATACGTACATCGCCTCGATCCTTGCCATCAGCGAAAATGGCTTGAAACCTGTATTGGTGGAACCAAGTATTGAAACCTATCAGATTGATGACTCTAAAATAGAAGCGGTTATTTCCGAACGGACAAGGGCTATCCTGATTGTCCACCTTTACGGTCAGTGCGCTTACACGGACAAGATAGGCGAACTTTGCAAAAAGTACAGTCTGAAACTGATGGAAGATAATGCACAGGCTCATGGCTGCATGTTTAAAGGCCAGAAAACCGGTTCGCTGGGTGATGCAGCCGGACATAGCTTTTATCCCGGGAAGAACTTGGGCGCTTTTGGCGATGCGGGTGCAATAACCACTGATAACGGGGAACTGGCAAAGGTTGTTCGCGCTGTTGCGAATTATGGTTCTCAAAAGAAATATGTATTCAAGTATTGTGGTAGAAACAGTCGGTTGGATGAAATACAGGCGGCCGTACTGGATGTGAAACTGAAACACTTGGATGAGGATATCGCTATTCGTAAAGAAATTGCTAAGTATTATATCGACTATATCACGAATCCGGATATCATTACTCCAATAGTTAAAGACTGGAATGCGCACGTTTTTCACATATTCACTATCCGTTGCAAGAGACGTGACGAATTGCAAAAGTATCTGGCGGATAATGGTGTGCAGACTATTATTCATTATCCGATACCGCCTTATAAGCAGGAGTGCTATAAAGAATGGAACAATTTATCTTTTCCGATAACGGAACAGATACATGATGAAGAATTGAGTTTACCAATGAGTCCGGTAATGACGAAAGAGGAAATAGTTACTATTGTCTGCTTGTTAAATCAATGGAAGTAATTATTGTTTGTTATCATTTTCTTCTTAATAAGTTTAAGAGCGCAATGATATTGCGTATTTTTTCTTATACTGCCCTGTCTACATTAGTACGTATGTTGACAGGACTTATCAGTGTGAAAGTCGTAGCTTCTATTATTGGCTCTTCAGGAGTTGCATTGTTGGGGCAACTACGTAATTTCTCATCTATTGCGATGACATTGTCCAGTGGAGGAATAAACAATGGGATTGTAAAGTATGTAGCAGAATATAAGGATTCGGAAGACAGACTAAAAATGTTTTTATCTACAGCTTTCAGAATAACGATCATCTGCTCTGTTACTGTAGGTTTACTGATGATTGTCTGTCATCGTTTTTTCAGTAACTACATTATGCTGTCATCCGAGTATGATTATGTTTTTATTATTTTCGGATGTACAATCCTGTTTTATGCATTAAATATGATGTTGGTTTCCGTTTTGAACGGATACAAAGAATTTAAGAAATATGTAGTAATCAATATTGCCGGTAGCATTACAGGATTGATATTTACTGTGGCTTTTGTTTATTTGATGGGCTTGAAAGGAGCTTTAATGAGTGCTGTAACTTACCAAAGCGTAATTCTTTTTGTCACTTGTTGGATGGTTCGTAAATGTCCGTGGCTGTCGTGGAGCTATTTTAAATATAAGTTTGATGCATTGGTTGCTAAAAAATATATCCGCTATACAATGATGACATTAGTAAGTGCAGCTACAGTTCCAGTTACTCAAATGCTTCTCCGTGGTTATGTCATCTCTCATTTATCTTCTATCGAAGCAGGGTGGTGGGAAGGAATGAATAGAATTTCTGCGATGTATCTAATGATAATTACGTCTTCTTTTGGAGTATATTATTTGCCGAGGTTATCGGAGCTGACGGATAGGCTTGAAATCAGCAAAGAAATCCGAAAAGCTTATAAGATAATAATACCTGTACTCTTGATTGGCATTATCACAATTTATTCATTGCGTTATTTTATTATTCGTATATTGTTCACCGCTGATTTTCTTCCGATGGAAAATTTATTTATTTGGCAGTTACTTGGAGATTTTTTTAAGATATGCAGTTGGTTACTTGCTTTCTTGATGGTAGCCAAGTCTATGATGAAATTATATGTAATAACTGAAATTATATTTTCTCTTACTTTTCTTTTATTAGGAATAATTTTTATTCATTCTTTTGGTATTGTTGGGACTGTTTATGCCTATCTTGTAAATTATATTGTATATATGATGGGTATGTTTTTGTTGTTTAAAACGTTTCTCATAAAATAATAATATATGGCTATTTGTTTTTATTGGGCGGATAAAGGAGTTGGAGGTGTTCCGGTAGAGTATTCAATTCTTATTAATAATATATGTAGGGATGTAAAAGTTAAGTTATTTGCTAATAAAGATGGCTTTCTTTTAAATCACATAAAAGATAAATCACTTATTGATATCTATTTTATTGAAGATATAACAATAAAAGATTTATCCAACTTGATATACCCAGAGGATGTTCTTGTTATAACAACCTTTCATGAATTTATATATAGATGTGAAATTGATTGTAGAATATTATTTTGGAATGTGTTTCCTACAACTCTAATATCTATCAACAAATTATCGTTTTTTTTCAATAGAAGAGCATGTCAAAAGATGTTTGATGTGATGTTCGACAAATCAGGGATTGTATTCATGGATAGAACAGGTGTAGAAAATGCTAAAATTAACCAAATCAGTATAAGAAAAAAAATACCATATTTTCCAGTCATTGTAGAAGATATGCCATGCAAATATACACCGTCTATTTTGTTAGAGAAATTATTAAGGATTGTTTATGTTGGTCGTGCCATAAATTGGAAAGTTTTTCCAATGTTGAAGATAATAAAGGATATTGAGAAGACCGAATTTGTAAATAAGATACAAATAACTATTATCACGGATAACAAAATAAATTTTAAACATCTATTAGGTTATGATTCGGATTTGAAAATAATTTTTGTAGAAAATTTGACCAGAAGTGAATTAAATTCCTATTTATTGCACAATTGTGATTTGTATATAGGTATGGGAACCAGTTGTTTGGATGCTGCTAAAATGGGAATTCCATCTGTGCTAGCTGATTATTCTTATTCTCCATTTCCTGACAATTATAGGTATACTTGGCTGTATAATACGAATGGTTATTGCTTAGCGGATTTGGCTGAAAAAAAACAGATTTCGCCATATGATTTCTATTTGCGGGATTTATTAGACGATATATTTATAAAAGGAATTAGTTTATCGACATATTCAGAGAAATCATATTTATACGTAAAATCCAAACATTCAATTGAAAATGTTAGAACTTTGTTTATTGATTATTGTCAAAATACTCATTTAAAAACTTCTGATCTTCAAGATAACACTCCATTAAGGAGAAAAGAATGGTGGCTAATTTTAAAAGGCTTACAAAAAATGTTTAGTAAGTAACTTCTTCAATTAATTTATAATAATTATGTTCATAGCATCCATTCTTTTTTATTTTGCGTATTTTTGTTGTTATATCAAGGGAATCTTTTCGTATAAGAATAAGTTTGTCTATAAAATACCCGTATATATTATGGTATATGAGATATGGACTGTAATCGCCGAATATTATCATATAGACACGGGTATAAATGGGATGTTTTCGGTTATGATGATGATATATGTAGTATATTATTTCTGTCTCTTATACA
>ERZ1027150.1227-NODE-1227-length-18193-cov-9.047855_pt1 | contig 18193 bp, 18 predicted proteins | sample MGYA00519276_ERZ1027150 | MGnify/ENA primary metagenome ERZ1027150 (study PRJEB26926, sample SAMN06164860) | human gut metagenome | biome: ENVO:00009003; feature: ENVO:2100002; material: ENVO:00002003 | host: Homo sapiens | place: USA | collected 2012 ... | reverse complement strand
ACGAGATTAGCTGCAGTCTCGTGGGCTCGGAGATGTGTATAAGAGACAGATAAGAACCTGTAGCTTTGCTATAGACTCCTTATAATTAGCCTTATATTCTTCTACATCTTCCTTAACTCTGTCAAATACTGACTGAAAACCCTCATCAAGAGCATTAAGTTCATCAATATAAGCTGCTTTGCTTTCCATATTACTCTGAAGCTTATCTCCATCGAATTCTTTATCATCAAGCAAAGCACTCTGTTCTTCATTAAGCTCAGATACTTTCTTAAGTATCTCTATCTTCTTAAGCAGACTATCTATCATTATCTGAAGATAATTCTCTGTAATCATATATTAATTACCAGCCTTTGCCATAACTTCTTTCCAAGTATCTCTCATTCCTCTTAATTCAACCAATGCCTGATCAAGAACTTCTGTATCTTTCCTCATATTAGCATCAACTAAAAGACTGTAGATATACTTGTACACATTATCAAAATCCTCTGCTACTGGGTATTTACGATTAAGTGTCGACTGAAGCTCTTCTATAATCATCTCTGCCTTTACTATATTAGCATGTGCTTTTTCTGTATCATTCTTTTCTATTGCAACCTGAGCAATGTTACAAAATTTAATTGCACCTTCATATAATAATAATGTAAGCTCAGCCGGTGTCGCTGTTAATATCTTATTGCGATTATACTGCTGTGCCATATTCTGATTATATATCATAAACTTGTCCTCTCTCCTGATGCCATAAACACCTTATATTCCTATCACTATATTATCCTTAATATAGAATTAAATCAATACCCAATTATCAACTTCCGAACAAACTAGACATTGATGATGTCTGTGAGTTAAGCTTTGATAAGGCTGATTCCATAGCTGAGAACTTACTATAATAGTAATCTTCCCAAGTTGTAATCTTATTCTCCGCATCACTTATCTTAGTTGTATATTCTGAATACTGCTTATTCATCTGCTTATCATTATATACTGTATAAGCACTACTTATTGAAGATGTCGCCATCTTATTACCTAAATCTGTATATACCTTTGTAAATAACTGTGAGAAGAATGAAACAACTGTCTCTGGGTCACTGGCTATTGCCGCTCTTAACTTATCATCATTACCAGATGTCACAGAATCTTCTGAATCACCATCTATATGATATACACCCTTTTCATTCTCACCAGAAGCAAAATATCCCTGTGTTGCTATACCAAAGCTTGATAAAGCATAAGACTTTCCATTAATCTTTATAGAAGCTGCCATATCATTCTTCATAGTATTAATAATACTGTTTAAAGTATCATCTTTTCTAAGAAGAGAATCTTTAATCTTAGTCTCCCACTTTTCAACTTCATCATCTGTCATTGCAGACTTTTCATCATCTGTAAGTGGTTCATAACCCTTAGAACTATCTGCATTATAAGCTTCGTCCATTGACTTAATAAGCTTATTATACTCTGTAAACATATCTTTAATAGACTTATAGATTGCATCCACATCTGTATCTGTAGTTATTGTAACCTTCTCATCATCCTTAGTCTTAGCAGTTACCTGTATTGTAAGACCATTAATTGAGTAGTTATTTGTATTACTTGTAAATTCAGCACCATTAAGTATAATCATAGAATCTTTACCTACTTCTCTGGCTGCACCATCAGAAGCTGTCAGATTACCCTTTTTAATGTCTTGATACATATCATAACTATTCTTTACTTTATTCTGATACTGTGTTGTAAGATCTGCCTTAATCTTAGCATTTCTCTCGTCAACCTCTGCAGCTATATCAGCAACTCCAGCAGCTGAATCTGTCTCTTTAATAGCTGATACAGTTGTCTTACCATCTGTCTCTACAATGTTGACATATCCCTTATCTTTATATTCCTGCATTGTAGCTTTAGCTTCATCATAGTTCTTAATATCACTTTCATTAGTGCTTATTGAACTCTTTAACTCATTATACTTTGTCTTATCTTCATCGCTAAGAAGACTCTCATCAAACTCGCCATTATCATTAATATAATTACTGTTCTGTTCTATAGCATCAAGGGCATTCTTGCAATCATTAAGTATAAGCTCTGCTCTTTCTCTTGGTGTCTTATCTGGATATACATCTATATCACCAGCAGCTGCATATCTAGTTTCAAAGCTGTCAACTGTAGCAGCAGCTTTACTATATGTTGCAAGCTTTTCCTTTGCTACTGTGTCAAAGCTGATCTTCTTGCTCTCATAAGCACTGTTAATAATATCATCAAGTCCTGATTTATATGTACCATCTGCATCATTATAATAATCTGCCCATTTCTTATACTCTGCTGTAGAAGTATCATCATTAGTATAAAGTCCAAGATTATATAAAGACTCCTGTCCCGCTGTATCATTAGCTACTAATGAGAAGTCACCATCTTTACCTGATGTCTTTGAACTTATGAAAAATCTCTGGTTAGTCTCATCAAAGCTTGCCTGTACACCCGCATCCTTAAGCTTTACTATAAACTGGTTAACTGTCATATCATCTGTAAGTTCTATATTAGTTGACTTGCCATCAACAGAAAGTGTAACACTTCCCTGTCCAGATGTCTTACCTGTTATAGCTGATAACTTGCTTGAACCTGTTATCTTTGATGTACTGTCTGATTTGTTTGTGACTTTACCACCTGTAAGATAACCTGATGATGCAAGTTCTTTAACCTGTAATGTCTGGTCGCCACTTACAGCACTTGTACTTGCTGTAACTGTAGCAACACTTGAATTAGATACAGTTGACTTCTTAAGGCTGTATGCTTTACTAAATCTCGCTGCTGAAAGCTTTCCACTATAAAAGCTATATATGCTTGTATTCATAGTCTTCCACTTTTCCTGTTTCCAGGAAAGCTTAGTCTGAGCCTTTACAAGATTGTCTTTCTTTAACTGATATCCTGATACAAGTGCTGTTACAAGCGACTCTGTATCCATACCTGAAACCATACCTGATAATCTTATTGGCATAATATTACCTCCTATCTCTTCTCATCAACAAGGATACCAGCAAGCTCCCAGGCTTTTGCAAGCATTTCAAGAGCCTTCTCTGATGGTATCTCCTTGATGACTTCATCAGTGTCCTTATCTTTAATCTTAATAGTAATACGGTTAGTTGGCTCATTATAACCAAATTCTGCTATTGTATTTCTATTAATTACTTTCTGTATATCTTTGAGTTCCTTGATACTTGCTTCTTTCTTCTCATTCTGCTGTGCAAGATTAGATTCGCCATTGTCAGTACCACTCTTCTGTGTATTGGTTATCTGCACTGTCGATGCTGTACTGACTTTACTATCTGCTGTCATCTCCTTTGCTGCTGTATCAGAAGAAGTCTGAACATTAACCTTATTAATCTGTGTTGCCTGAACTGCCTGATTATGGTAATTGGCAGCTATGCTCATTTTATCAATTCCCATTATCCTTCACCTCCGTGTGGTTATAAAAAATGTTCTCAAACCGATATTAACCAATATTACAATTCTGCAATATATATCCTAGTGCAGTAAAGAAATCCTTTTCCCGTATTTATTGCACTTTACTCAGTTTCTAAACCCTATATCGGCATTCTAATGCCATAATATAATATTATATATTAATTATATTCATTATAAATCATTACAATTGTTATAACAAATGTAACTATCATTTCTTAAAGAGTTGGTTAAGTGCCTTAACATCAATTGCCTGTTGTGTAGCTTCCTTATTAGCATCCTTTATCTGTACATATACTTCTTTTCTGTAGATTGGAACAGACTTAGGTGCTGTTATTCCAAGCTTAACCTGATCTCCTTTAATCTCGATAACTGTGACTTCTACGTCATCGTTAATTATTATAGCTTCATCTTTTTTCCTTGATAATGCCAGCATTCTACTCACCTTTCCTTTCTTCAAGAATTGAATAAATAGGATATCTGACTTCATAATCATTGTTGTCGGCTATAAGCTGTACACCCTTTAATGTATCAGCATTGACAATGATTGGAGCTTTGAAATTAATTGTCATCTTAGTAATATCTGCCGGAACAGTAAGTACACAAAACACTATAAGATCAGCTTCTTTAATATCACTTCCAAGAGCCTTTAACATCTCATCTTCAACTATCGGATCATAGTCTTCTTTAATAAGCTCCGGCTTTAACATTGGAAGAGCAAGTTCTGGCTCATCTAATGACTGTAACCACATTATTGATGCCTCGTCTCCCTTATCCACATCGTATATAAGTGTAAACTTTTTACAGTCCTCAAAGCCAATAACCCCAAGGTCAAATGTTATAATCTTCTCATCATCAATATCAATCGTTCCAAACCATCTAGTATCTACCTTCACCTTAATACCCTCCATTAAAACGCTTTGATTATCATTTTCTATCCAATAAAATCAAGTAATGTCTGCTGTACTACCTTGCTTGCTGCTGACAGTGCCGCATTATATACAAGCTGGGCAGAAGTATAAGATATAACAACCTCCTCAAGGTCAATATCTTCATTCTCAGACTTAAGACTTGTAAAATTAGTCTTCTGTTCTGTGAGTCTTGACTTAGTAAGGTCAAGTCTTGTAATTCTGTTACCCACATCAGCCTTGGCATTAGAAATCTGTTCCTGATATCCCTGCATCTGCCCGATACCACTCTCAAAAGCTTTAGTCATCTGGCTTTTTGCTAATTCCTGCTGCTTAGTAAGTCCTTCAAGAATATCACTTAAACTCTTCTGGTCTGCATCTGATGAATATCTTTCCTCTTTCATCATACTTTCAACCTTTGACATCTGGCTCTCTATATCAAGAACATTCTGTACTGCTGATGTGAGGTCATCTATATTTCTTCCAAAATATATATTAAACGCTTCATCTGCCTGAGTATTAACCTTTAACTTCTGTGTAAAATTAATATTATACTCTATATCTTCATCCTTCTTAACATAAGTAACGCCTGTAACATTATCAACACAGTCAAAATACATTGTTGGATTAACATCACCCTTTTTAAAATTAGATTTATCATACTGCACTGAGAATGAATTGCTTGTATATACGTCCTTATATACATTTTCTCCAAGAAGAACTTCACCAACCTGTGAATTAATAACTATCTCATCATCACCTGGTATATAATTAGTATCTGATGTAAATGATACTGTAACTGCATTGCCACTTCCATCACTAAAGAAGTTACCTGTAACGCCTGTTATATTACCATTGGCATCTGTATTAGTTGTAACACCTGTAACTGCATTACCATCTGCATCTGTTACTGATATTGTTCCGTCTGTGTTCTTAGTTATTGAAGCCGTATTGCCCTGACTGTCTGTAATCTTAAATGTTCCATTAGCATCAACCTCTGAATAAGCAAGCTGTAATCTGTGTACTGTCTGCACATTTGGTGTAATAATCTTGCCATTAGCATCTTTCTTAACTGACAGATTCATAATATCATCATTAGAATAGGCATTAGTATATACAGTCTTACTGCTAAGTGCATCTCTTGTAAAGTTCTGTGTTATTGTATAGTCCACATCCTTAGCATCTGCATCTGACTGATATGTCAGAGGCTTGTCTGTTGCATAACCTGTGAATACATATCTTCCAGCATAATCTACATCTCCCTGTGTATAGAATGAATCCTTTAGCTTATTAAGTGTCTCAACAATTGTATTACGTTCCGAAGGAGAATAAGAATCTGTTGCACCCTGATTACAATAGCTGTAAAGCTGTGATACTATATTGTAACTCTGGTCAAGAGCATCGTGTGTTACCGAAAGCCATGATGAAGCATCTGGTATATTCTTATTAATATACTGTGTAACCTGATCAAGACTTGAACGAAGTCTTAATGCTCTGATTGCAATAATTGGGTCATCAGAAGGCTTGTTAATCTTCTTCTGTGTAGATAACTGTGTATCCATTGTATTAATCTGACTTTTATTAGTCTGTATATTAGCTATAGAGCTGTTTATCATCATCTGATTAGTTATTCTCATACTATTCCTCCATTCATTTACAGATATGCTATGTGAACTAATTATAAGCCCGTCTGGTTAATAAGCTTGTCGTATATCTCGTTCATAACCGACATCATCTTAGAGTTAAGATTGTAAGCCTGCTGGAACTTCATAAGATCCATAGCTTCTTCATCAGTATCAACACCCATAACCGATAATCTCTGGTTCTGAATTGTTGTCTTCATATTATTATAGTTAGAAAGAAATGTCTTAGCCTTACTTGAATCAATTGATACATCACTGACAATACTTTCAAGGAAGTAAGCACCTGTACCACCATCAAATATCTTTTTCTTCTGAAGTGCATTAATCTGTTCAATCAGATCGCACTGTGATTCGCCGTCCCCTACATTTGACTTTGTCGCAAGCTTATCAGCATCCTCTAAAAGAGCCGAATTAACAGATACTGTTGTTGCTGTAAGAACTCCAGAACCATCCTGAACAACAAAAAGTGGTATACCTTTATTCTTAGCATCAGTTGTATCCGCATCTGATACATAGCCACTTTCAAATATGCTGTTAACTGCCTGTGCAAATGTCTGTATAAACGTATTAAGCTGTACCTGATAGAATGGTACACCCTTATAATTAATATTCTCGCCTGCCTGTGCATTAGTCTCTGTTACGATATTACCATCAATATCTGTCTTGTATGTTCCATCATCATTCTTAGCATAAGACTCAATCTCTCCATTACAGCCATCTCTTATATCTATAAGTGCTTTTAACTGTCCTCCAAGTGAGTCACTGTATATATTAAAATCAGATCCGTCATTCCACTTTATATCATAAAGTCCATCTGCATCGCTTGTATTTCTTACTTCACCTCTTGCCACAACCTCTAATGTCCTGTAACTGTAATCATTAACAAGTGACTGTCCATTAATTGTTATCTGGAATGATGTAAGACCATTCTGGATTTCTGTCTCGCTTACTGTTATATTAACTGCCTTTGAAAGCTCATCAACTAATGCATTTCTCTGGTCACGAAGATCATTAGCATCACCATAGCACGCCTCAATCTGGTTAATCTGCTTATTAAGTGCTGTTATGTTCTGTGCAAGTGTATTAATATGCTCAACAGTATCCTTTACTTCGTTATTGGCATCTGCCTGTACATTTCTTAAGTTATTAGCTAACGTATTAAAGTAATCTGTCATACTCTTGGCATTATTAATAAGCTGGTTCTTTGCAGAAGTGTCAGCTGGTGTAATTGTAAGCTGGTTAACTGCATCAAAGAAATTGCCGTATTCCTTTGAGAAACCTGAAAGAAGAAATTCATTAAGATAATCCTCAACCTGTGTCATATAATTATTCTTAGCTTCGTACTGTCCATAGTTAGCACAGTTGTTACGATATTTCTCATCATAATAAGAATCTCTTGTCTGTTTAATCTCTACAACATTAACACCTGAACCAATTGTTCCGTATGTTGAATATGTTCTTAAAGCATCTGATGCCTGTAAAAGCACGCTCTGCTTAGTATATCCATCAGTATTAATATTAGAAAGGTTGTGTGCTGTTGTTGTAATAGATGTCTGTGCCGCCTGAAGTCCTTTGTATGAGATTGATAATCCAAAAAATGTAGATGCCATATTAACTCTCCATTCTGCACCTTTATACCAGTGCATTATTTACATTGTTGTATTAAACATCAATTATAATTCAATATAATCTGTAATTAATATAATCAAGAACCAAGTGATGTAACAAGATGTTCTATCATCTCACTTACAACATTAATATATCTTGATGCCGCATTATATGCGTGCTGATATTTTATCATCTTCTCAAGTTCTTCATCTGAAGATACACCTGATGTCTGTAATCTCTGGTTATCATAACCATCAACCATTGATGTCTGGTTATTAACAAATCTTGAAAGTACCTTACCAACTGTAGCAAACTCACCTATATAATCATTATAGAATGAATTAAAGTCTGCCTTGGCATATGAATCAGGATTAAGCGATGCGAACTTTTTGCTGAATGCATCAATAAGTTCATTAGCTTTAGAAAAATCTTCCTTGCCCTGTATTGTTGATAATGGAATTCTGTCAACATGCTGTGAAGCTTCTGGATTAACTAAAAGCTTACCAAGTGTATAATCTGTTTCATAATCTGCTGTGTTAAGATTATTACGGACATAAGTCTTAGTTCCGTCTGCCGCTGTTATCTGGATGTATCTTTCTGTTCCCTCTCTCTTGAACAATTCAACACCCATAGTCATATCCTTATCCATACCGAAACCAGCCTTGTCTGTGTCAAGTACAGAATACTTCATATTATCAATAGTCTCAGCTGTTGTTCCTGCCTGGTCAACATAAAGCTTCTCACCTGATGAATAACTGTAAGTTCCATCACCATTGGCAACACCTTTAACTTCCTTACCATATCTGTCATAAAGTGTTGCATTGACTGAAGCATTATATATGTACTCATCAGCCTGTAATACATTACCGTCATTATCTGTAAGCTCTTTTGTTGTTTCTATTGTCTTTTCTGGACAAAGAATATCATTAAGGGAAGTAACTATTCCATTAACAAGCTTATCAAATCCAGCTATCGCACTAAGTATTGCTGATGGTTCAATATATTTGTTGTAATATTCCTGCTTCTCGTTATATGCATCCATTGCATCATTATAAGCCTGAAGTCCGTCTGCTGTTGTAAGATCGTAATCTTCCTTCTCCGGCATAACAGGTACATCTGTATAATTAACTTCTATAGAACCTCTTGCTACTAAAAGACCTTTGAGTTCTCCCTTGTCTGTATCCTTCATATTATTAATATTAGAAAGATTAAATACATCCCTGTCATAACCTGGCCAGATTGGGATTAACAGTGCACTATTATCAACCTGTCTTGTTCCCATCTCAGTAACCTGTGCCGATGTAACAAATGGTACATTCTCAGCAGTTACAATCACCTCACCATGTTCATTCTCATAATAATCAAAATCAATATAACCACTTAATTCATCTAACGCATTATCTCTTGTATCTCTTAAATCATTAGCACGTTCACCACTTCCAGATTCAACCTTGGCTATCTCTTTATTAAGGTCATATATCTTTTGTCCAAGATTGTTAATCTTATTTACCATATTATTAATATCTGTGTTAAGAGTTACCTGATAATCCTTAAGCCCAGCATATATTGCTTCAGACCTGTCTATAAATGCTGTTGCATTCTGGATAAGCGAAGATCTTGCAATTGTACTTGTTGGATTCTTAGTAAGTTCATTAATTGCTTTATACAGATTCGTTATCTGTGTCTGGTATGTAACGCCCTGCATTTCTCCAAATAAATCTTCTACTTCTTCTACTGCCTTATACTGGCTTTCATAATATCCAAGTCTTGCATTCTCTGTTCTGTATGACTTATCTATAAAATCATTTCTTATTCTGCTTATAGCATCAACATCAACACCAAGTCCACACTTGCCTGTGCTGTTTCCTGTTCCGAACACATTAACATACGTACTGTCTGCAAATGTAATCTGCTGTCTTGTGTATCCTGTTGTATTAACATTTGACAGATTGTGTGCCGTTGTATTAAGTGCTGTCTGTGATGTTTTAAGTCCTGACGCTCCTACCATAAGCGATGCCATTCCGTTAGCCATAATTCCTCCATATCCTAAACCCAGAAAAAAATCACATTCTCAAAGAAAAATCCCAATTCATTCCTTTGAAAATGTGACCCTTAATTCCGAATAATATTACTTAATCTATATTGTGTAATAATCAGAGTCAATCCGTTTCTTCTGATTATTAGTCCGGATTATATTTATTGTTTTGCATCAAATCCTGTCGCTCCAGTAATCCCCTGTTCCTCATAAGCTGTTCTTCCATAATTGGAAGTCTGTGGATCCATAACTGAATTCTTGGCAAGATCAAGCTCAAACTGTATCATATCCATTGATTCCTTGAGAAGCAGCTTATTATTATCATTAACTGTTGTAAGCTGGTTCAAAGTTCTTTTAAGTCTGAGATATACTTCTTCTAGTGCATCGTGCTCTTTAGGCTTCTTCTCAAGTATCTGTACTATATGTTCCACTCTTATCTGCTCATATGGAAGCCTTAGTATCGAGCATATCTCTTTCACATCTTCCTGTCTTTTCTGTTCAACGGTTTCAAGTTCTTCTATTAACTTCTGTTCCTGTAGGAATATCTTTTGTAATTCATCAACATCTCCCTTAACAATTGCGGAAGTCTTATCATTGGACAAGTCCAGAAGCTTATTATATCCTGTATCCTCATTATTCAAATCATCGATTAATAAATCTATTAAACTTGCCATACTTTAACCTCACTAAAATGTTAATGTTGAAATTCTGTCAAGTATCTTATCCGCAACATCTTCAGAACTTATATTATATGTTCCGGCCTGAATACGTGCCTTAACATCATTAACCATATCCATTCTGACATCTGATGTAGAAGCCACTGCTGACTTCGCTACCTGATACAGCTTAGCTGTATCTGAAATCTCATACTTGTCATTCTCTTTCTTATTAGTAACAACCTTATTATTCTTAGAATAAGAACTTGTCTTATATATCTGACTCACAGCATTATAAGCATCTATACGCATACTTACCGCCTCACTTTCTATCTTCAAAGTCTTGTAAGAACCGTTATCAAAGGTGTCTGCAACAAATATTCCAGTCCTTAACTGCCTTATTACAGCTCAGTTCTCTGCTTTATGATTAAGTTATCGGTAATAATCTGTTATCTCTTAACCCCATTTTATAATTAATTTAGATACAAATACAATTAGTTCTTATCAAGAAATCTCATCTTGGCATCGGCTGACGATAATCTCTTTTCCATATGTTCAACAGCGGCATTAGACTCACCATACATTGAGCCAAGGTTATTAGCCATTTTATTCTTACATCTTTCACAGAAACGTCCACTTTTTATCGATGCTCCACATCTCTCACATGTAATTCCAATCGGAGAATCATCAGCTATTACAAGCCTCTCGTCTCTTATCCACTGTTCAATCTGTCTTGTGCTTACGTCACATTCCTCTGCAACCTCTGTCATTGTTGCATTATGGTGATCCTGTATGTATTCCTTAACTTCAAGATACTTTTCTTCAATCTTCTCTATGCAATTAGGGCAAAGATTACGATATGGACCTCCTATATAATTATATAATTTGCCACAGCCTCTGCAATTTCTTACTTCCATAATATTCCTCCGTTCTTGTTACCTGTAGTCAAAATCCTCTGCCAACGCAGAGTGTAACAGCATATACTTCTTTTACTCCTGCCCTCTTAAGACATTCTGCACACGCATCAATAGTTGTTCCCGTTGTATATATGTCATCTACTATTAATACTTTATTATATATTATAACATTATCAGCTATTTTAAAAGCCTTTTCAAGATTTTTAGTTCTCTGGATATCATTAAGATCTTTCATCGGGCTTGTCGCCCTTGTTCTAATCAGACTATGTTCATTGTATTCTATATCAAGCTTCTTACTAAGGCTTTCCGCTATAAGCCCCGCCTGATTATAGCCTCGTGACTTTAATTTGGATACATGAATTGGAACCGGCATAATCACATCAGGCTGCCACATATTTATTACATCACCGTACCTGCCTGATATTTCATCTGCGTATACCTCTGCATATTCACGCTTATTATGATATTTAAAATTATAGATAGATTGTTTTATCCCCTCTGAATACTCATACACACTCACTGCCTGATTAAACAAATGCTGTTTATCCGTGCAGTCCTTACAATATTCCCTGTTATCGTCCTCTAATGCTTTGCCGCATTTAAGGCATGCAGGTTCTTTAATATATGTTATATATTTAAGACACCACGGACATATATTCATCTTCCTGTTATCAATAACAGGCCTGGGATTTGAACATATCGGACACGCAGGCGGAAACAATATATCTTTCACACCCGCTGCTATCCTTTTATATATTATGTCGTATTTATTCAATATTTTTTATTTCCTTTATCCTCTCATCTAAAGACGAATATCTTCTTGTTTCAGATACATTTTCTGCCATCTGGTTAAAAATTCGTTCATCACCTATCATACATACACACTTTCTTGCCCTTGTAACAGCCGTATAAAGTATGTTTCTGTTCATAAGCATCCTTGGCCCCTGATACATCGGTATTATAACCGCAGGATATTCACTTCCCTGTGCCTTATGTACAGTTATCGCATATGCAAGTTCAAGCTCGTCAAGCTGTGTAAACTCATAATCAACATATCTTCCATCTTCAAATTTGACAGTAACACTCTGATTATAATTGTTGATATCATCAATAATTCCAGTATCACCATTAAACACTCCACTGCCTTGCTCTACCGCAATGCCATAGCGGTTCTTTTTCTCCCATTCGAGCTGATAGTCATTCTTAATCTGCATAACCTTATCGCCCTCACGGAATATTGTATCGCCAACTTTCTTCTCCATTTTGCCACTGTCCGGCGGATTAAGATATTCCTGCATTACAGTGTTAAGCCTGTCAACTCCAACAGATGATTTTCTTGATGGTGTCAAAATCTGAAGTTCACTCACATCTGCATTAACATACTTTGGAAGCTTCTCACTTATAACAGTCTTCATAGCCGCAATTATTGCATCTGGTCCATTTCTATGTATAAACAGGAAATCCTTACTGTATTTATCAAGTGTCACCTTATCGCCTTTATTAATCTTATGGGCATTAGTTATAATCTCGCTCTCAGCCGCCTGCCTGAATATCTTTTCAAGCTTAACAACAGGAAAGCACTCAGATGCTATTATGTCTTTAAGAACATTTCCTGGTCCAACACTTGGAAGCTGGTCAACATCACCTACAAGTATAAGTCTTGTTCCAACTGCTACTGCTTTAAGAAGCGAATTCATAATATTAATATCAACCATTGACATCTCATCTACAATTATTACATCTGCTTCCAACGGGTTGTCTTCATTTCTGTCAAAGCTCATTCCAAGGCTTGATGTCTGATTTTTCTTGTCTTCTTTATCAGCCATAGTGCTTCCAACTATTTCAAGAAGTCTGTGAATTGTCTGTGCCTCAAAACCACACGTTTCTGTCATTCTCTTGGCAGCTCTTCCCGTCGGTGCCGCAAGCCTTATCTCAAGACCTTCCATCTCAAAATATTTAATTATCGTATTAATTGTTGTTGTCTTACCGGTTCCCGGTCCACCTGTTATTATAACAAGTCCGTTAAGTGCAGCTTTTACAACAGCTTCTTTTTGTATGTCATCAAGCACAATGCCCTCTGATCGTTCAATCCCTGCTATTCTGTTATTGACCTCGTTGATATTTTCATCGCATTTTATATCAAGTCCTGCCAATGCCCTTGCAACATTCTGTTCCATATAGAAATACATCGCAGAATACACATTTTTAGATTCCCCCTCTGTTCTTACAACAATCTTCTTATCTATAGCAAGATCCATAAGAAACTTATCATAATCACCAATGTCAATAAGCAGAAGTGATGACACCTGCCTCTTTAATTCTTCATAAGGAAGATACACGTGTCCCTGCAATGCCGCCTGATTAAGACAGTAGAACATTCCACTTCTTATTCTGAACTCCGAATCAACCTTAATTCCAACTCTGGAAGCAATCTCATCAGCCGTCTTAAAGCCTACGCCCTCAATATCATCAGCCAACCTGTACGGATTTTGTTCTATGATTGTGTAAATATCATTGCCATATCTTTTAAATATTTTATTGGCTAAATTCATCTGGATTCCATAATTCTGCAGAAACATCATCGCACGACGCATATCGTGCTTATCCGCAAGCTGGTTAGCAATGTCCATTGCTTTAGCTATGCTTATCCCTTTAATCTCTGCAAGACGTTCTGGTTCATCTTCCATAATGCGGAATGTATCATCGCCAAATGTATCTACTATACGTTCAGCCATCTTGCTGCCTATTCCTTTAACTGCACCAGAACTTAGATAACGCCTCACTGACTCCTTGTCCGCCGGCGCCTTGAATTCATAAGAAGAAATCTTAAACTGCATATAATATACTGCGTGTTTGACAAATTCGCCATTCGCAGTAATAAATTCACCTGTGTTGATATAACTTAACGTACCAACACAGGTGACATCTTCACCCTGATATATTATCTCAAATACTGTATATCCATTGTCTTCATTACGATAAATTATATTATCTATAAATCCTTCAACGTATTTAACAGACTCGTAATCCAATCTGCTTCCCTCTCTTTAATAATATATTAATATTAAAACCACATTGTGTTTAATAAAACCGTCCACTTAAAACACACTGCAATCTATAAATCCGAAGAATAATTACGCTTCATCTGTTCATATAATGTCTGGGCTATTCCAAGTCCTTTCCCATTATTAGACTCTGTAAATACTTCTGCGTAGTTCTTTATCATCTCATCGCCAAAGTAACTTCCCATTGTACTCATAGCCGAATCCGAACTGCCTGAAATAGATGCCATACTGCTGAATAAAGATGAGTCGTCGTCATCATCTGCATCTATCTTAGCCATTTTCTGCATTGACTTTAACATCTGCTCAACAAAGTAGCTTTCAAAGTCCTTGCACACGCTCATAAGTTCATCGTCTGATGCCTGTGAGAAATCTGTACTTGTAAGCTTATCACTAAGCTGTGATGAAGTTTTATCATATGTATCTGCATAACTTGTACTTATTGATGTTGAATAATCCATACCTATTCTCCCTTGTCATTACTGCAAATCATATCTATTTTATTTATCTCTTTAATGAGTTAGCCTGTTCCATCATTGTATCTGATGTTGTGATTGCCTTAGAACATAACTCATATGCTCTCTGTGCTGTAATAAGGTTAACCATCTCTGTTGCCACCTGTACATTTGACGCTTCAAGATAATTCTGCTTTAACTGACTCTTCTTAGCAACTCCGTCAGTCTCCTCATTCATTGGAACTCCTGATGCTTCAGTCTCTGCAAGATAGTTACCACCAAGCTTATCAAGACCTGATGGATTAGCGAACTGGAAAAGTCCTATCTTAACACCTATATTAGCAAGATTACCATCTTCACCTGGATACATAAGGTCACCCTCTGATGATACCTTAATATTAGCCGCATTGTAATCTGATGATAATACGATTGGCTGTCCATCTGTGCTAAGTACAGGATAACCATCTGCTGTACATAACATCATTCCTTCTGTTGCTGTTGAGAAGTAGAAATTACCATTACGTGTATATACTGTCTCACCTTCTTCATTCTGTACAGCAAATAATCCGTCACCACTAATCGCAAAATCAGTTGAGCTGTCACTTGCATTCATAGCACCCTGTGTAAAATGTGATGTAACTGACGCAACTCTTGCACCAAGTCCTACCTGTGCAGCTACCGGCTTATATTCTCCATTCGCAGATGTTGTTCTCGACTGGAGATTCTGATATAATAATGATTTAAATTCTGTTGATTCTGACTTATAACCGACCGTATTAACATTAGCCAGATTATTAGATATTGTATCTACACTTGTCTGCTGTGCCATCATTCCTGATGCAGCAGTCCATAATGATCTCATCATAATCTTATCCTCCTATGTGATTACAATTCGGAAATACTTACCATCTTGCCAAGCATTTCATCAATCGAATTAACAATTTTCTGATTACTTTCAAATTCTCTTGCTATGTTAATCATATCGACCATTTCTGATACAACATTAATATTAGATGTTTCAAGATACCCCTGATTAACACTTGCTGTTGAATCTTTAAATGTTGCACCGTCTACAGCTCTGTAAAGATTTTCTCCATATGCTTCTATGTAATTATAATCTTCAAAATCTACAATTCCAAATGTATCTACATACTGTCCGTCTGCATATATTCTTCCTGTAGAATCAACTGTAAGCTTGGATATGTCTGTTGGAAGAACGATTGGATCTCCACTCTCTCCAAGCACATAATCACCATCCTTGGTAACCAGATAGCCTTCGCTGTTCATCTGGAACGATCCATCCCTGGTATAAAGTGTTGATGTCTCACCTGCTTTGTTAGTGAATGATATAGAGAAAAAGCCATCGCCTGCAAGTGCAAAATCATAAGAACTTTCAGTATTCTTTAAAGAACCCTGATCCCAGCTTCTGTAAGTTTCTCCTATCTTTACTCCAAGACTCATCTTGCCTATATTCTGATTCATATAACCAACTGTCTCATCTTTAACCTTAATCCCATATACTGAATCAAAGCTCTGGGTAGTCATGCCCTCTTTCTTGTAACCTGTTGTTGTAGAATTTGCCAGATTATTAGATACAATGTCCAGTCTCTTCTGCTGATTCACCAATCCAGTATAAGCAGTATATAAACCTCTTACCATACCTGACCCCTTTTCTTAAATCTATTCTTCTCTGTATCCTGAAAGGAATTCAATAAACTTACCAGTTCCTATAGCAACTGCTGTCATAGGGTCTTCTGCTGTCATTGTGTTAATTCCTGTCTTAGACTCTATAAGATCTTCAAGACCTGAAAGAAGACTTCCGCCTCCTGTAAGAACAATACCTCTGTCTGCAATATCAGATGCAAGTTCTGGAGGTGTCTTTTCTAATACGCTGTGTACAGCTTCAACAATCTGTGAAGTAGCTTCTCTTAATGCTTCTTCTGTCTCTTCAGATGTAACTTCAACTGTCTTTGGAAGACCTGTAACAAGATTACGTCCTCTTACATTCATTGTAACTACTTCTGGTCTTGGATACGCTGATCCTATCTTTATCTTAATATCTTCGGCTGTTCTTTCACCGATAAGAAGGTTGTGCTTCTTTCTCATATATCTAACAAGTGCTTCATCGAAATCATCACCTGCAATCTTTATAGATGTACTAACAACAGTACCTCCAAGTGAAATAACAGCGATATCTGTAGTACCACCACCGATATCAACTATCATATTACCGCAAGGTCTTGAAATATCAATACCTGCTCCAATAGCTGCCGCAATTGGCTCTTCGATAATTGCAACTTCTCTTGCTCCTGCCTGAAGAGTTGCATCCTCAACCGCCTTCTTCTCAACTTCTGTAACTCCTGATGGAACACATACGCTTATTCTAGGCTTCTTTAACATTCTTCTACCAATTGCTTTCTGAATGAAATATTTAAGCATCTTTTCTGTTACTGTGTAATCAGAAATAACGCCCTGACGAAGAGGTCGTACAGCGACAATATTACCAGGTGTTCTACCAAGCATAAGTCTTGCTTCCTCTCCGATAGCTTTAATCTTATTAGTATCTCTGTCAAAGGCAACAACTGATGGCTCTTTTAACACAACACCCTTTCCTTTTATATATACAAGAATACTTGCAGTACCTAAATCAATACCAATATCAGTAGATAACATACTGTTCTCCTCCCTAATCTTCTATAATTATCCAATCTATTACATAATTCTGTTAAAGCACTATACATTAAATACTATAAGTACTATACATTGTAAAATGCTATACTATATTAAGTATAAAATACTATATACCAGCATCACACTTTAACTTTTCCAACAATTATATCTTGTTAATATACCTGCTATCAAAAACATTTTTCATAGCTAATCAACATTATATACATAAATACAGAATTTTAAAAGTCCTAAACGCTAAAAAAAGAAAAAATTTTTTAAAAGCATAAAATAGCATTAGATTTGTGTTCGATATTCTTGATATAACACCGAAATAATGAAAAACTCACATTATTGACAAAACCTACATAGCAGAAAATTTACATTTGCATTCTTACAAAAAATCAAAATATGGCGGATACATTTTACTAATTCTAAAATGTATCCGCCATATATCCATTATAATTATATTAATTCCTATAATAGGAAATGCAGCTGAACATACTACAGCAATTACTATGGCTTTAAAAAATAAAATGGATGTTGCAATTGAAATTGCAATAGGTTCAAGTATGCAAATAATTTTATTTGTAGCCCCAGTGCTTATATTCTTAAGTCTTATGTTTACACCTATGACTATAATATTTAATCAATTTGAACTAATTGCTCTTATAGTATCAGTATTGATAGCTAATAAGGTAGCTAGTGATGGAGAATCAAATTGGTTAGAAGGAGCTCAATTAGTTGCAGTGTATTTAATAATTGCAGCTGGATTCTTTATAGTATAAATTATAG
>ERZ1027150.1223-NODE-1223-length-18251-cov-9.664542_pt1 | contig 18251 bp, 14 predicted proteins | sample MGYA00519276_ERZ1027150 | MGnify/ENA primary metagenome ERZ1027150 (study PRJEB26926, sample SAMN06164860) | human gut metagenome | biome: ENVO:00009003; feature: ENVO:2100002; material: ENVO:00002003 | host: Homo sapiens | place: USA | collected 2012 ... | reverse complement strand
GAGATTAGCTGCAGTCTCGTGGGCTCGGAGATGTGTATAAGAGACAGATGTAACATAATCAATGCAAGTATTCTTCAGTTTCAGTATTCACTTACAAAGGTAACATATATTTTAGACCTTTCCTTCACCGTTTTTTCAAACCGCCCCTTATTAACAGAAATAAAGAATTTTTCTGCCGTCCCCTTTTCGTACGTTTTTCCGCTGATTGAAGAAAATCCGTTTCTGATTATTCTTATCTTTGCCCTTGTCAATCATAGAAAAGAAAGTTATGGATGAATACCGTATCGACGGACTTACCGTCAAGGAGCATTTGCTGGCTATGGAAGCCCAAGGGAACAAAACTTTTACGGAATCACTGCATCCCGGAGTGGAACACGTGCTTGGAATCCGTCTGCCGCAGTTGCGCCGGCTGGCTTCCCGCATCGCCAAGGGCGACTGGGAAAACTACCTCTTCAGTGCAGATACTTTTTATATGGAAGAACGGATGCTGCAGGGAATGGTATTGGGGGCCATCCGTCCCGATGCCGATATCGAGGTCTACCTGAACCGGGTGACCCGTTTTGTCCGGATCATCAACAGCTGGTCGGTCTGCGACACCTTTACCTTCGGGGGAGGAGAGAAGTTCCTTTCCGCCCATCGTGAGCGCCTCTGGCAATACCTGCTCCACTGGATGCATACCGAAGACGAATATACCCTCCGTTTCGGAGTGGTGATGACACTCCGCTACTTCATCGATGAGGCACACCTGCCTTTGCTGCTTCATGAGTACGACTCTATCCGTCACGAAGGCTACTATGTGCGCATGGCCGTTGCCTGGGCCCTGTCGGTCTGCTTTGTGAAATTCCCGGAACGGACGATGGCTTACCTGCAGGGAGAGCATCATCTGGACGATTTCACCTATCGTAAAACCCTGCAGAAAATCCTGGAATCCTATCGGGTGGATGCAGCCACCAAGCAGCGAGTCCGGGAGATGCGGCCGCCGAAAGCAACGGCTTCCCGCAAGAAGAAAGCATAGCCGGTGCTGCTTGTTTGCCATAAAAAGAGCCAGGGCAACGCTTTCACACCTGCCGGTGGAAGCCTGCCCTGGCTCTTTCACTTATTTATTTCCCCTGAGAGGCGTGGCGGCTGAGCCTGTCATTCATAGCCCCGGCACCCTCTCAGTCGTTGTAGTCATATTCCAGACGGAAATCATCTACCCACATCGTCGCTCCTGCCGCACCGGTGAAATAATCTCCATACTTGCTGGCCGAGCAGACAATCAGCAGCGAGGTCGGTTTTCTGTCGGTAGCCCGGTAATCCAGTTCCACTGTAAACTCCTGATACCCCTCCGTTGTCTTTCCGCAGGTCATTTCTCCATACGCAATGATGTGCGGGTCTTTCTTGTCGAAATACGTACCTTTCTCCGGTTTACCTTTTGAGGTTACGATTTCCACCGCCGTTCTTTCTCCCGAAGCAGAAGTCGTCAGTTCCCAGTCGCCCAGGGCCACCCACACGATACAGGTATCCGGGCGGTTCTTCAGGTACTCAAATCCCGGGTCCGTGTGACTGATGTTCTGTGTCTGGTATTTGAACCATCCTTTCAGTCGGGTAGGGTACGACTTGAATTCCCTTCCGAATCCGAGGACACCGTTCATACCCTTTGTCGACTTATACTCACCCACGAAGAGGTTGCCCGAAGCAAATACCCCCACGATACTCGTCGATGCCAGTCTGGCAGCCTGACTGCCGGGCTGAGCTCCCGGACGGACCTCATCCGTATTCTGGGTAATGTTGTTTTCTCCCAGCGTATTGCTTCCGTGGTTACCCGAATCCCAGAACATGCTGCCATCCTGCGCCCATGGACAAAGCACCTTGCCGTCCTTGTGCCAATCCTCAAAACTCATGTTCGGAATATATCCTTCCGTGGTAGTGGAGAACGATATGCTCTCCGCCTTCTGGTCGCCCGAATAAGCCCGGCACTCGTAAGTGGTACCCGGTTTCAGGTGAGGCACACGTGCATGGAAATTACCTCCGTCAGTCGTGATGTATTTCTCGTCCACTACCGTCCATTCTCCGGCTGAGGCCTCCTTGTATTCGAAACCGCATTCCTTGCCGGCCATTCCCGAACCGTACAGCCAGGCCACATTCACCCAGCCGTCAGCCCCGACAGTCATCACGTCGCTCTCACTGTGGTACACCTTCAGCGTCCATTCCTCATCCAGGAAGTCACTGTATGTCACCCGTACCGTGGCAGCCGCATAGTTGCTGTACTGTTTCCACTCTACCGGAGGAACTCCTTCCGTCACTCCGTTCATGGCCGCTCCCACAGGTCCCAGTTTCAGGTCGAGCAGTTCCACCTCCTTCAGGCTCGCACTCTTGGTGATATACATGATGGCTGCACGCTCGTTCTCATTGAACACCGCATTTCCCACCTGGTTGGTTACCGTAGCCCGACGTTCGATCGGTTGGTTGCGGATGATTTTCCATACATAATCCTGATAAAGCGACAGCGTAAATGCATAGTCCTGCGTCAGGTCGATGACCTGGTTGACCTGAAGGGTCGACGAGGCATTCTCCGTGTAAGTCAGGGCTTCCACCTTTACCTTCTTCGGGTTGGCAGTCTCCTCCAGTGTAACGGTCACCGTACGGTCCTTTTCCGAAATCACCGACTCACCGGTCTGACCGCTGACCTTCAGTGACGTGACCGAAAGCGGTACGGTAGCATAAGGAATATCGTTCTTGATGCAGCCGCTGCTCACACCCAGGAGCACGGCCAGTAAACTTATCTTGCAAAATACATTTCTTATCATGGCCTACAGACATAAAGTGATACCAATGTTTATATTCAGAATGTTGATCTTGAAGTTGGCCCCGCTGGTCGAGCGCGAGCCCTCTTCTCCCAGTTCATTCTGCTGCTTCTCGCTCCGGTACTTGAATCCCGCCACTCCGAACGACATCTCGGCGCATACATTCGGTGTAATATAGACAGCGATACCAGGGTTGATACCCAGGTGCAGCTCGTTGATGGTCGTTTCAGTGTGCTTCGGCGCATTGCTTTCCCTGTCGGTCGAATAAGAAGACGTTCCGTGCTTGTACGTCAGCGACGTCTCATTGAACAGACCGAAGATACCCCCTGCATCCAGCCCCACGTACGAACGGTGGAACACACCGAACGAATACAGGTCCTCGGTATACCTCATGTCCCCGATGCTGAAGCTCATGTCGCTTCCCAGGTCAAGGTCGATGTTTCCCAGGTCTCCCAGCAGGTGGTTGTAACCGAACTTCGCACCGATTACCATGTTATCCTTCAGGGAATATCCGATGTAAGGGTTGATGGCCTTCACCGCAAAGTTGGCATTGATGTTTCCCAGCAGCGAATACAGGATACTGCTCTCCTTGCTGTCGAAAGTCATATAAGAGAAAGTCAGACCACCCACCCATTTTCCCTTAGGCAGGAACTTATAATTGACGATTCCGCGGTCGTACCGTCCGAAAGGCTTCAGCCGGATCAGGTCGGTCGATTCCACAATGTCTGCCCTCCTCTTAGGCTTCTCAATGTAAATGGTATCGTGCACCACAATGGTATCACGCTCCTGGGCATACCCCACCTGTACGCTTGCCAGCAGTGCGATGAGTCCCAGTATTTTGATGAATAATTTCATAGGCTACAAATAAAAAGCGATTCCCAAGCCAATGGAAAACAGGTTAATACGAAAGTTAGCTACGTTTGTAGTGCGGTCACTGGTATAAATCTGGTCTCTGGTCTGGTGTACCTTCCCGTATTCGATACCCAATACTCCCACACTGACTTCTACCGCTGTATAATTGTTGACAAAAGCAACGATACCCGGAGATATACCGATTCCCAGGTCGACGGACTTCGAGTAAGTTCCGGTCAGTTCATCGCCCGAGCGGGTCACCAGCTTCGACTGGCTGCCACCGAACTGCAGCTGAGTCTCTGCAAACAATGCAAAGCGCTTGCTGCTCCCCAGGTTGATGTAGTTGCGCATGACCGCCATGACACTGTACGAATGACTCAGCTCATAGGTATCGTCCAGTGATACCGTCAGGTCATCCCCCAATCCCAGATTCAGTCCGTCGAACCGTGTCAGGCTACGTCCGTACGAGAAACGTCCTCCCATGCCCAGGTTGTCCTTAACCCCGTAGACCAGCAGCGGACTGACCTTGAAGGTATATCCGTCGGAATTGAACTTGTCGATTACCAGAAACTGGTAGTTTTTTTCGGTATGTTCCGAATAGGATACCGAGCTTCCCACGATCCACTGGCCTTTCGGAACAAACACGTTGTCTGCTATTTTCAGTTTTTTGTTCTGTGCGCCCACTGTCAGGAACACGCATAAGAAACAGAACAGGGTGATAAATTTTTTCACTACTCCTCCGATTAATTAGATGATAACTCCCTTTCTTCGTAAACCAGTTCCAGGTCGTCGAGCCACATGACGCTCTGAGTACTTCCCTGGAAATAATCGCCGTAACGGCTGGCGGCTGCCACCAGCAGCAGGCGGTTCGGGATACGCGTCTTTCCGTCTGCTTTTTCTTCGTAGTTGAAGCGGATTTCAAACGGTACCATGCCTTCTCCCTCGGTATTGGCTGTCCAAACCTTCTCTCCGTAGGCAATGACGTTGGCTTCGTCCTTGCTGAAGAAATGCTGGTCCTTGGTACGGATGATGAACGACCAGTTGGTGCCGTTGTAAGACTCTCCTTCACCGTCGGTCAGTGCCATGTAGATGATACCTTCGTCCTGCTTTCCGTTGGCGATGCGGTCGCCTCCCTTGTCCACCGTACCGCTGATGTACCGGATATATCCGCGCAGTGCCAGCGGGCGGGAAGTGAAGGAACGTCCCAGACCGATAACTCCGTGTCCAGTGAGTCCGCTCATCTGGGTATCCAGGTACTGTCCGATGAACATGTTGCCTGCAGCGAACTGTCCGATTCCGACCATGCTGGCGTACATTGACTTCAACCGTGCCGAGTAGTTGCCGCTGTGTTTGACTGATGAGTCGGGCTCGGTCACATTCGCACTCACTTTCTGTGTACCGTGGTTACCGGAATCCCAGAACATGCTTTCTCCACTGCCGTGAATCAGCTTGGGTACCCCTCCCGACCAGTTTTCGAAACTGTAGTTCGGTAACTGGACAGCGGCTTCTGTCGTAAATTCACAAACGATGCTCGACGGTTTCTCACCCTCCAGCAACTGATATTCGTAGGTCGTTCCCGGTGTCAGTCCCTTGATCTCGGGTGAGAGAATCAGTCGGCTGTCCGGCTGCTGACTGCCTTCGACATTCTCGCTCCAGTCCTCATTGCTTCCTTTCTTACGGTAACGGAAATAGAAAGGACCTTCTGCCTGCCGTCCTTCGATGGTTTCCCCGTACAGTGTAGCCCTGTCGGCCCAGATAAGGTACGGATAAGGAATCGGCAAAGTCTGAACGTTGGAGTTCGATATGCTCAGTGCCCAGTTCGATGCACGCTGCTTTCCCTGCTGGTCGCGCACGTCGAACGCCATCTCATAGTTGCCCTCTGCTGCCAGCAGTCCCGCACTGTACAGGTATTCCTGGAAGTCGATGGTCATTTGTTTTTCCTGTGGCAGGCTGACGGCGATACCCTGAGCTGCAAACTGCTGACGTACGTCTTCCTGCATCAGGTCGACCGTACTTCCTCCCAGAAAACCGAACAACGTACCTCCCACGCTTACCTGCTGCAGGGGAGAAGAGGCCTTGACGGTAACCTGCGGCCGCACGTTCTGCTCGTTCACCTCAATCAGCCAGGGCGCATCCGTAGAAACAGTCTCTCCGTTGTGCTGCATGCTGATGACCGGACGCTGGTAGATAACCACCTCTTCGTCCTGTGTATGCAGCGGGGTCTCATCAATCACCAGGTCGAAGAAACCTCCACCTTCCTCCGGACGTTCCGGTGTCTCACCGTCCGTATGACGATAAGTCAGTTTGTACAAAGTAGAAGTCTTGGCTCCCTCGATGCGGTCGGTCTGTTCAATCTTTTCCCCGCTTTTGGTAGTAGCCGTAAACTTACAGGTCAGGTATTCCTTGCCTGCCGGGAAGGTATAGTATCCCGTAGGCTGTCCGCCCTCTGCTTCCGGATACGGGAAAGCCAGTGTACCTTCCGCATCCTCAACGCTCACTTCCACCTTTCCTTCCGTCAGGTAGTTCGTGAGACTCTTGTCGAAGTTGACCTGCACCAGTGCGTTGGCAATGTAGCAGACCACATCTACCTTCGTAGTTGCTCCTTTCCGGATTTCAAACTCCTGGTTGCCTTCGTAAAACTTACGGTCGAAAGAGGCCGCCACCGAATCGCCCGAAGTAATCCGTACCCGGTAAGGGCGAGATGCCAGCGTAATTCCTTCGGCCGGCACATTGTTCCATCCGGCATATTTGCGCACCAGCTTGTCGCCCTCATAAATGCGCACCTTGCATTTTGCCTTCAGTTCGTCCTGGTTGTCTTCCGCAGCCGATGCGGCACGCGACACCACATCCACCTGCTCCGACACCTCCATGCCCAGAAGCAGCAGTCCTTCGCCTTCGTACAGCGAGCGCTCCTCCTGCCGGCAGGAACTGAAGAGTCCCATGCCGATGCATAATCCTATTATCTGATAGATTCTTTTCATTTCCATACTTTACATTACTGTGCGTTGCGACTGTCTACCGACAAAGTAGCTTTCACCTGCTTTCCGGTAGTATCCTCTACGGTCAGGTTGAAGCGGTGCATTCCTGCAAATTCTCCTTTCAGCAGCGGAATGAACTGCGATACGTCGAAGCGTACCAGCTGCTGGTTGATCACCTCTTCTTCTACCGGGAGCTGCAATCCTTTCAGGGTCTCCTTCAGGTCGCCCGGATAAGCCAGGTCGAACGGTTCGGTCCCGAACATTTCTGCTATTACTCCCGCAAAACTTTCGTTGTCGGAAGTAATCTGTACCCATACGTGGGCAATGCCTTCGGGTGCACTCAGCAGCACCACTACCGGCTGGTTCAAGTCGGTTACCGGCTGACTGATGTCAAAGCCTTCTCCTTCAATCTTCGGGTCGCCGAAATCCAGGATTTCATCTTCGTCGGGCAGGATGTCCGCGCTTTCATTCACCGTGATGCATTCGCCGCTTATCGCAATGCCGTTGTCCGGAGTGCCGACGCTGCCTCCCGTACCTGGGTCGCCGTTTACCCCCTGCCAGTTGAGGGTCAGCACCAGCTCCGTTCCCAGTGCCAGTCCCGAATACGACTTATGGATGGGTTCGATTTCGGCGCCTTCAATCTCTCCGCTGAGTATCACGTCAACGGTGTTCTCACCGGCCTGTCCGTGGAAGAATCCCGAACGGGTCTCGTCGCGGGTATATTCCAGACGTTCCTGTCCCACAGAAACCGTTGCCCGGAAACTTTCTCCCAGCTGTGCCTTCAGGGCATCACTGTATTTCAGGGTCACCTTGATATTCTGCAACGTACACTTGACTTCACCCACCTTGGTCAGGTTGTCCTTGGTGATTTCAAACAGTCCCGACTCTCCCGCGCAGTACGGTGTATCGAAAGCCGCTCCCTCTGTCTGCGGGGCATGTGCCTTGATGCGGTATTTTCCGACCTTCAGCGTAAATACGTCCGGCATTTCGCTGTATGTCCATTCCTGTACCCGTTCGTCCTGTTCCGTATAGATACCCACGATGAAACTTCCCTTCTCGGCTGTGACCCGAGATACCGATACCACCGGTTCGGTCTGAGGGTCAAGTACAATCGAAGCCAGGTCTACCTGTCCCGACTGGTTGATGGAGTAATCTATCTTTTCATTGTGACACGCTGCCAGCATCCAAAGTCCCGCCAGCAGGATAATCGATAATAAATGTAACTTTTTCATATCTTGTATTTTCTATTTTCACGGTTATTCATAAATAAGCTCTACATCATCTACGGTAAGTATGCTTCCGATGTGACGGGAGTCACCGTATCCGGCGTTCCAGGCCCCTTTCGAACCCTGTAATGTCTGTGTGGCCGGTTGTGCGGCATCGGTAGACTGGAACATGATGACAATGGAAGCTGCCCGTACGGTTTCGTTGGAATATTCAATCCGGATGCTTCCTTTCTGATATTCGTTGACCGGTTCGGTGATTTTCAGCACTCCTTTACCGATTTCCTGCTGGGAAGCATCGTATACAATGGCATAGGCCTGTGTCGTTTCCTTGTTGTATGAATAGAACTTGTAATAAAAGTCCACCTGTTCCGGACGGCATTCAAAGGCATGTCCTAAGGTCTGCTTCTGGCTGTTCCGGTCGAAGCTTCCGATGAACAGCTGTCCTGCACTGCGGTACTCGGTGTTTTGTGAAACTGCCGACCAGTTGTTGCTTCCATAGCCCACCGTCGCAATTTCCATGGCTGTGTTTCCGCCGTGACTGCCTTCTGTCAGTGAGGTCTTTCCGTACTTGTTCCAGTGCCAGGCAGCCGTGTGCAGGTTCGAAGCGTTAGTCGGCATCGTACCCGGGTAGGCACAGTAATACCACGAAGCTACTCCTGAGCGTTCCAGGGTAGTCATGTCGTTCAGCGTACTCCACCATTTTTCTCCAGATGAAGCATACGGATAGAACGAATAGATATGTTCTCCTCCTGATAAAAAGATGGTTTTATACCATACCTCTTCATCGTACCACTGCTCAAAGTCGGAGTTCGGAATCTGCATGGCATTTTCCGTATGTATCTCATATTCATTGCTCGGTTCTCCTACAGCGTTTTTCCAGACAGCCCGGATGCGGTAAGTCTGGTTCTCCTTCAAACCTTTTGCCAGCAGCAGTGTACCCACCTGGGGCTGGTATTCTGCCTTCTGTGTGACTTCTGCAAAATCGGTCCATGTACCTCCCGACGGCAGATATTGCAGATTGACTTCATCAGTGCTGGCGTTGAACAGGTGTACGAAGGTCTTTCTGGCCCAGACTTCTCCTTCGTCCATGACCAGCACTCCGTATTCCACCGGTATCGGGGCGCTCTGCGGGGTCTGACCCAGGTATTCTCCCGACAGAGTGAACGGTTCCAGAAACTTCACACTTTCGGGGGCTTCCAGTGTCAGGACGAATTCCTTGTCGTTGAGAGCTTCGCTGTGGATGCATTTCAGCTCGGTCTGCTTGTTCTCATCCAGATATACCCGGATGTTCTCCGGATCGCCTTTGAAGCCCGGGTAGCTCGACTGGAAGGTGGCTTTTACCTTGCAGACATGAGACAGGAAGCCTGCCTTTTCTTCTGGGGCAGACAACTGGAGTTCTCCGTCGCTGGTCATCGTTACCTGCAGTTTCAGCGGTTTTTCGGAAGTCTTTCCATACAGGTCGGTGGCACTGAGCGTAAACTCATGCGTCTCTCCGGCCGATGCAGGAATGGCAGCCAGCAGGCGGGTAAAGTTGATCCATGCCATCTGGTCTTTGTTGCCTGTCAGTCCCCGGGTTTCCAGACGGAACTCTTTCAGGGCTTCTTCCGCAGCTCCCGGCTGGGTCAGGTCGATGTCAGCCGGCCATCCTCTTCCGGTCAGGTAAGCCGATGTCGTACTCAGCCGGCACGATGCGATATGGGCAACAGCATTCAGGTAAGCCGAAATCTCCTGACCGACGTTTCCTTCAGGCATGCTCAGGGTTTCTCCGTCGGTGAAACCGGTAGTCTTGAAATACGGAACCGGTGCGTTCAGTGCCGCATCCGAGACGTCGAAGACTTTCTCTTCATCCGGATGGAGACGGTCTTCCGAGAAGGTTACCGTCATGGTCGCTGAACCGGCATCCACATCCAGGGTCAGCACGTATGCATGCTGGGCTTCGGCCTGGATGGTCTTGACCTCATAGACCGATTCACTGGCCTGTCCGGCCTTTCTGACCTTGGCCTTTACGGTCAGCGCTCCCGGCTTGAAATAGGCGAAGCGGGTCTCGTCCTGCACGTATTCCACCGTATTTCCCAGTGAGGATGCCACCTGTGCCGAGTAGGTCTCAAAATACTTCTTGAAGTTTTCGGTATATGCCACCTGCAGTTTGGCATTCGACAGGTAGCAGGTCACCGCAACCGGAGTGGTTTCTCCCTTGCGGATAACCAGTTCCGAACTTCCTGCATAGCAGGGAGCGTCAAAGCCTTCCTGGTTAATGTTTCCGTGCCATGCCTTGACGGTATAAGTGGAAGGGCGGAGTTCCGGTGCGCCCGCCTCCTGCATTTCACGGTAAGTATTCCAGCTGTATAATGTTTCGTCTCCTTTGGAAATGGCTACGGAAAACAGGTTGACGTCTGTCTCTGTTTTTTCTGCAGCGTCTTGCTGGAGATTCGGATCGCCCGCTATTACTTCATAGCGTGTGGCAAGTGAGAGCTGAAAACTGCCGCTGTCTCCTTCTCCCGTATACGACTCCTGTATACAGGATGAAAGGGTAAACAGCAGTGTCAAAAAGCTCCAGATGACAAAGTGTTTTTGTTTCATCTAATTGATTTTCTTTAAATAATAGTTAGGTTTAATAAATTTTTATTCAATTTGCAAAGTAACACCTTTCTTGGCGGATACACAAGGTTCTTTTTTTATATTTTTGTCCTGTTTTTTATTTTTGTGCGTTCTTGGGGAATATATACTGGCTTATTTTATTGGGTTTTGTTGAAGATTTATGTTTCATATCATGGTCGAAATTTAATATTGCCGTCTTGAACTGGAGTTTGGGAACACTTTTTATCGTTTCTGTGTATTTGACTTTATGGGATTGCATCGGTCGTTCTCCTTTCTTTTTGATATGATAAATAAGGACTCTACTTACGACTCTTTTTCTTTGATAATAGCGGAATAGAAAATGGTTCTGTATAAAAATGCAGTTCAAATGGTGGCTTTGGGAAAAACATAAGGATGGATGAGGCTATTTAAAGGCATCTTCCGGTGAAAAGACCGCGGGCTTCTGGAAAAAGCTGGCAGGAAAAGTTGTCAACTTATTAGGTGTGTGAAAGATTTTCTCGTTGTGAGATGCCCAAAAGACGGAAATAGCTGGATATTTCGTGAAATAAACGGACTGTTACGCTCTTTTTATTGCTGGAATGCATTGGATTCCGGATACGGAAAAAGGATGCATGTCATTGAAAAACAATGGGAAATATCCCAGTATCCTTGCCGAGGCAAGAGCGGCCCGGGATTTCGCAGCCCGGGCCTGTGAGGTGCAGAAGCTGGTATATGGATCAGCCCATTATCCATTTACCCCACTGTCCTGATTTCCTGACGAGGTATACAAAGCCCCAGGTCACAGTCAGTAGCAGAAGGGTACATACGATTAATTTCAGCATGGTGTGGATGGGAAGGTGCTCCATCAGCATATAACAGGGCCCCAGGAACAGGTAGTGCGACATCCAGATACCGAAGGTGCAGGTGGACAGGCTCGTGATGGGTTTTACGACTGCTGCTGGCGTGATGGTCAGTTTCTGTACTGCCAGGAAGATAGGAAGAGACATCATCAGTACGTTTGGAGTGCAGTAGGTGAAAAACAGTTCAACCAGTTCCACCGGTTGTCCGGGGACAGCCGTAACCGACTTGAACCCGAAGAAGGTAATGCCGTAACCGACAGCGAATACCGGAATTCCGAGAACAGCCAGTTTTTTCCAACTGAAAAGCTGAGGGTGATTGAACAGGTAGTATCCCAACAGCAGATAACCGTTGAATCCTGCAAAATAATACAGGAGTCCGAATTCATTCCAGGAGCAGGTTCCCCATAGGTCTCTGGTAAGGTATTCTCTCAGGTAAGGAATGAAGAGAGAGATGAACCACAGTCCGAGGAAGAACTGCTGTTCCTTGTCGGAAGCCTGCTTCACCCATGCCGAGAAAATTGGCAGGTACAGATAGAGTCCGATGAGGAGGTACACATACCACATCTGTATGGCAAACGGAGAGAAGTTGAAGGGAATCAGCAGGATATGGTGCAAGGCGCTCCCCAAAGACTGGTCGGGCTCGGCCCAGGCAAAAAAGTCATTGATTACGGTTGGTGGAAATCCCAGTAGGCCGGTAAGCCAGGGGAAAAGATTGTAGGCTGCCGACCATATGAGAAACGGAACCATGACCCTCGGAAGGCGCTTCTGGTAGAATGCTGGAATAGTTGTCCTGACCGGCAGGAGCAGGGCTCCGGTGACCATCACGAACAGCGGAATGGCCGGACGCATGAAGGAGCCGTAGAAACTTCCCCACAGGTTGTACCACGGTGCCGAACGCTCGGCTGGGGTTACATTGTCGGTACAATGGACCGCAATCATCATGAAAATGGCAATAACCTTCACCGCATCGAGCCATACGATGCGTTGCCTGTTTGTTTCAGTTGACGGTGTTTTCATACTTTTTTGCTGCAAAAGTAGACTTAAAATAATTCTTATTTTTTGACTTATGGCAAAAAAGACAGGCTATTTCTCGGCCCTTATCCGGCTTAAGGTAGAGAGGGATATGCCCAGAAAGGAAGCGATGTATCCCAGGTTGACCCTCTGGCAGATATCCGGAAAAGTCTGCAGCAGTGCCTGATACCTCTCTTTGGCAGTCATGGTGAGATTGTCTATGCGTATGCACTGCAGCGAGAGCAGGCACTCCTGATGCACCACTCTTCCCCAGTTGGCAATCTCAATATTGGTCTGATACAAGTGGTTGAGGCTGTGGATGGGAATGGAGTAGGCAAGGGTAGGCTCTACGGTCTCTACGTATTCAAATCCTGCCCGGTTATGGTACAGGCACAGCAGTCCGAAAGTGATGTCGCCTTCCTTGGAAAACCAGGTGGTATGTTCGTTGCCGTTGACCAGACAGTACGAACGGGTCAGTCCTTTTTCGATGAAATAAACATTCCGGTCGATGATTCCTCCTCGAATGATCAGGTGTCTGGCCGGAAAATGATGAACCTTGAAATGTGCACAGAGCTGGGCGATGGACGCATCACTGACGGGATAGTGCCGTTTGATACTTTTTCTGATATTTTCCATTTCCGTACTTGTCATGTTCATAAGGGATTATCGAAGGTAACCGGCTGCCGGTCTGACGGCCTCCGCTGCCGGTTGGTCATTCTGTTCAAGGTGCAAATATACGAAAAATGAAGACAGTCACGAACCCATACAGGAGGTTTAATTCTCCGGCAGTCTTGTTCCAGTATCTGAGAACGGAGCGGTTGCGGGCAGTATCGGGGAAGTAAAAGAAGAAATTCCGGCGGTGAATCGTTGTCCACATTTAATTTTTTTTCTAATTTTGAGAAAATCTTAACTATATAATTATGAAGAAAATTGTTACAGCAGTAGCAGTCTTGCTGGGAATGTGGAAGTGTGGTGAAATCAATGCCCAGCAGCGTTGGGCGGCTCCGGAAGCCGGAAGCATCGGTGTGGAAATACAGGTCAACCCCTTTGACCAGAACGGGTCTACCTTCAGTATCGACGGACTCCGCATGCGTTATTTCCTGAATCCGAAGCATGCATTGAGGCTGAATCTGGACATGAGCGGCCAGTCGGAAACGTACTCGGAGGAAGTCGATAAGGACTCTTTCGGATCTACGCTGCAATCCCTGAAAGCCCGTACACGGTATTGGGAAGTCAGCCTGGGTTATGAACGCCACTTTAGTACCGGAAGCCGTTTTGATTTCTATGTGGGAGGTGAAGTGGGGTTCACTCATCGCTTTGCAAAGACTACAGGGGAAATCGTGAATGGGGGAGAACTCAGTGAATTTACCATAACCAATGCGTATGCAACCAAGGATATGGTCGGTTCGGGAAACTTTAATCTGCAGGGCATTGCCGGGGGCGTGCGTGCCAGCTCCGGTTTCAAAGCAGCGGCATTGGCCGGTGTAGACATGTATCTGTACAAGGGGCTGTATATTGGTGCGGAACTTAATTTCTCGCTGAGGCATTCCAATTTCAAACCTGTAGAACTGGATTATCGGAACACGTCTTCGGGCACGACGATTACTGACAAGACCAACGATGAATTCAAGCAGAACAGCTACGGAATCCACGTTGATCCGCATCTCCGCCTGGGATGGACTTTCTGAAAATAAAAACAAGGTACCAGAAAATTAAAGATGGCATGCAACATGAAAATTTTAATGATGTTGCATGCCATCTTCGTTTTTCCAGCAGTTCAGGCTATATTGAGGGTTATTTCAAGACATGCATGACAGGAGGCACCAGTTTGATGTCTGTCCGAGTGGCTGCACTCCTGGCTTGGTCTGTAACAAACGAAGGCATGCCATATACCAGGTCCCATTTTACAAATGATTCATGGTTGTATTCCCATTCTTTCCCGAATGCCAGTTTGTGTATGCGGTAATAAATCGCCTCACGTGACGGTGCGTTGAATCCGCCCTGAGCATTTCTCATGATGCTGGTTTCGGTAGGACGGAAATAATTTACAGACTGGTTGCAGGCACCTTCATACAGTCCCAGCTGTTCCCGATTGTATCGGCTGTCTTCCATGTATTTTTTCCAACTGACTTCCTTGGATGCACTTTCAACATAAATATTTTTGTACCATCCATAAATGTTGTTGTAATAGACAATGTCATTAGGAAGCACGGCCCTGCTGCCTTTAGCATCCGATGGAAAATATTCGTCCCCTAATTTGGCAAAACCATGTCCGCAAGCTTCGTGTTGAAGGATTTGCCGGAAAACTTCTCCGTTGTCGGCGCGCGGAACATAAGCAACCGACCATCCAACCGAGTGGTCGCCGTCCTGATGGAATAAATAAGCATATGACTTACAGCCTCCGGTATATTGAGGCGCATTTAAAATGGTGATGACCAGCAGTTGGCGGCCCACCTCATCGTCAATGTATCCGGCTACTCCTGATTTCACGGCATACGCTTTGCAGCGGTCGTCCAGTCCGGATATTCCACCGTTTTCTCCGAAAGTACAGCTGAAAGCGGTTTCTCCGTCTTCAATATATCCTTCATTCTTTGATACAGCATTGACGTAATATACGGTAAAGTAGTTCCTGAAATATTTAAAAGGCTCAACGTCGAAGAAGGCTTCCATTCCTTGTCTCATTACCTTGTCGTATGTACCATCGGCGATTTGCCGGTCGGAAAAACCGTCTCCGAGGAATACTACATTTACTCCTTTTCCCGTTTGGGCAGTTTGTAGCAGGACGGCTTTTCCGTCGGCTTCGTAATTGGTGGACACATAAGGATTGAAATGGTCTCCCAGTAGCTCTTCGATGATTTCTTTTAGTTTGCTGCGGTCAATCAGATCTGAATGGCATATCAGCTTTCCTTCTTTGTCAAAGATCAGTACACAAGGTGTGTTCGAAGCCATTTGTGGATACGGTTGTACGCGGGTCAGGGTGGGCCATTCCATCTTATAGCTGGAAATATAGTGTTCTACCATTTCACGGTTTTGTTCGTCGACATGGCATGCACCCAATACAGCCAGTCCGTAATCTTTGAATTTCCGGTAAACAGATCCCATTGAATGTATATAGTAATCAGGCTCCGGGCTCCAGATGAAATAAAGCGTCAGTTCATGAGATCTGAGTACTTCTGTACTGTTTATTGTATTGCCGTTCATGTCTGTTCCTGTGAAATCCGGCAAATACAGGTTAGCGCTTTCTAGGTCAAGTCCGTTGCCTTTTTGGTATAAGTTGGACCAGCCCCACTTTTGCCACCATTTACTCCGGCTGACAGCACTGGGGACTTTGCCTTCAAACTGATTACTGGCGAGTGCGAATTCTTCTAGCTGGGTAAGTTGTCCGAGTGCTTCCGGCAGGTTTCCGGTCAGGCGATTGCCGGTTAATATCAAGCTCTTCAGTTTAGTCAACTTTGCCACTTCCGGAGACAATTCTCCGGAAAGTTGATTCCATTCCAGATTAAGCGACAACAAATTTTTTAAAGTAAAAAGGCTGGAAGGAATTTCCCCGGTGAGCTGGTTATTGCGAAGGTTCAGTGACTTTAATCCGGTCAGTAATCCGATTTCTTCGGGTATATATCCTTTTAATTGCACGGAATTCAGATCGATAAAGGCGACTTCTCCATTGTCTCCGGTTGAGACTCCATACCATTCGGACACCGGTGCATCGGTGCACCAGTTGTCATTGCGGTACCATTGGTCTCCATTTGTAGCTTCATACAAGGCAATCAGGGCTTCTCTTTGAGACAGCTCATCCGGAGTCAGTTCTTTGTCCACATCTACGCTGCTGAAACTTTGGATGACAGCGCGGGAAATATGGAGCGTTTTGTCGCTCCGTTTAACGATTTCGATATCTGAGAGAGTTCCTTTCCGGCGTCCTTTCAGGCGGAAAGTAATACCTTTTTCAAATTCTAGTACAGGTACTACGAAGTAAAATGAGGTTTCTTTTTCCTCGGTTAATGTAATGGAGAGATTTTCCATCGTGATGGAAGACGACAGGGAAACGCCTGCGCTGTCAAGACGTAATGTCGGTGATTCTGAATTGATATCAATGCTTCCGGCCCCGGCAATTTTCTCTCCATTGTTTCCTTCCAGCTGGATCTGGTGGATTGTCATATTTCCTTTCAATCTTAGCCGGATCAGGCCGGTAGTCTGCAGAAAGCGGAATTTATCGGTGGTGCTTTGCGCCACGAGCGGGCATGCTTTCGGGTCAAAACTGTCGGCAACGTATGCTTGTACAGATGGAAGTGTTGCAGATACTACACTTCCGTTGGTCTGTGAGTTGGTAGGGTATGGGTAAATAGCATAATAATACGTTCCGGATACAAAGTCCTCTTCGGGTAAGAATACGTTTTCACTATCGTTTACATAGCGATAGGCACGGGGAATAGTCTGAGTGTTGCTGTAGATTCCTATCCTGTCGTTACTACTCCAGCTGACCGAATTGTCAGGGTTCAGCGCTGAACGGCTTTTTACGACGGCAGAGGTGGAAGCATATACTTTTTTCAACTCCTGGCAAGAGGTGGATGAATTGAGTGATGACTCATCTTGGCATCCAGCCAGGATGAGCAAGTAACATATGCATAGAAAAATATTTTTCATCGGTTTTTGTTTTAGGATTTACCATTCGGTTTCGTTCTCTTCAAAATCTTCAATGTCACCTCCCAGGCTGACATCTTTTTCGTCTTGTGTCACCTCCACTATTTGAGTCTGAGTGCCGTTAGTCGACTGGAAAATAATTTGTCCTTTCCGTTGTGCAGTGCTGTTGTTCGCTGTTCCGTGAAAGGTGAGTACCTCATGAGACAAGGTGCGGCCGGCAGGAGATTTGGATTGGCCGGATGGGGTAATCCAATTGGTGCTGATGGTATATGTATATGGCATATTGCTTACAATTTCAATGGTGAAATCGTGTGCCTCTTCCGGCAAACTTATCTGTAATGGTGAAACAGAAAGCAGATACTGGCAATCTTGGGTGATGGTTAATGTATCCGACAGTTTTGAGATTTTGCTGTGGAATATGTATGTGGCTTGACGGGGTTCATATGTATCGTTAAGGCTAATCCGGAAAGACATTTCTTGTGTTGTCACAGCCCTTGAAGCTGATGCACTTATCCAATCGTATGCGGCCAGTGGATAAAAGTCGAACTCTTGATTATGATTCAACTGTATATTGAATACTCCTCCGGATGCACTGGCATCAATTCTTTTTGTGAGCAGTTCAAGCACTTCTTTTTCAGGTTCTTCCGGTTCTTCTGGCTCCTCCGTCTCTTCTTTGGCTTGCTGTGTGATTTCAATTGACTTTTTATGTTTCCCACATGTGAAATGAAGAGTGGCTGTGCGGGGAGTGGTATCAGGATTGGGTTCTACGGTATATGTGACGACGGCCTCGCCGCTTTTCCCACAGACGGGAGATACATTTACCCAGCCTTGGATGTCTGAATAGGTGACGTCCGTTTGCCAAGAGCCTGTTGCTTTAAAATATAATATTTTGCTTCCACCTTCGGCAGTGAATTTAGGTGAGAAATTTGTTTCGCTGTCGAAGGTAAATTCGCCGGAAGAGGAAGGAGAAGATGGTGTCTCCGGCTGTGGTTCTTGGCGGGTACATGTAATATTTATACTCATGAAGAAAATAAACATTACATAAATAAAAGCGTCTCTTTGCTTTTTGACTGTTTGTTTCATCTGGAAATATTTTATAGTTTGTTATTGAATTTATATTACAAGTATGTGCTTGTCTTCCGAGGTGCGGGTGTACTTGACTTAGGTTACGATTTCCGTAATTCTAAACTTGCTTGTTTTAATAATTTTATATGTATATATATTTACATTATATTTAGATTGTAAGGCAAAGTTATATGTTTTTTATGATATAATATCTGTCTCTTATACACATCTCCGAGCCCACGAGACTGCAGCTAATCT
>ERZ1027150.1218-NODE-1218-length-18284-cov-38.108015_pt1 | contig 18284 bp, 13 predicted proteins | sample MGYA00519276_ERZ1027150 | MGnify/ENA primary metagenome ERZ1027150 (study PRJEB26926, sample SAMN06164860) | human gut metagenome | biome: ENVO:00009003; feature: ENVO:2100002; material: ENVO:00002003 | host: Homo sapiens | place: USA | collected 2012 ... | reverse complement strand
CACTCGACTAGTCGTCGGCAGCGTCAGATGTGTATAAGAGACAGCTTCAAACGAACGGCACCAATAAACATAAACTGTACCGTATATTCAGGTTCACGGACAGCCGTCGCCACAACTATGGCCAGCACCGAAGCCGATGCACCCAGCAGGTAGGAAGAATATACGGCATCCGAGAAATAAGGAAATACATTATATGCCAGAATATACAGCAGCCCGCCGCACAATCCGCCCAGAATATACAGTCCCCGCAGATGACGGGCCGAAAAGAAATTCAGGAACAAACGGCCGAACCAGTACAGCCACAACATGTTGAACAGGAGATGAAATACACCTGCATGCATGAACATATAGGTCAGCAGCGACCAGGGCTGCCGGATAAATGCCTCAATCCATGCCGGCAGTTCCAGCCAGTTCAGCCAGGGAACAGGCGGCAGACGGAAAAGTATCAGTACAATGCCCGTCAGTGCAGTCAGGATAAACATTCCGACATTGATGTACAGCAACTGCGTGACAATGTCTCCCCGACGGAAATTTTCTTTCAGATTAGCTATAAAACTGTTGATTGCCATTCTTTTTCCTCCAATAGATAATCAGGATCAGTCCAAAGAGCATACCGCCCAGATGAGCAAAGTGAGCTACTCCGTCACCTCCGCCCAGTCCCAGGAACAACTCCAGTACAGCATAACCGATCACAAAATACTTCGCCTTGATCGGGAACGGAAGCGGGAAAATAAACATCTGGCTGTTGGGGAACAACATTCCGAACGCCAGCAGAATACCGTAAACGGCTCCTGAAGCTCCCACCGTCGTCATCATATTCAGGTATTCTTCCATCGGAATAATTCCTCCGGCAATTCCCAGATTGACGCTGTCATAATTGGACAAGGTAAAGGCGTATTCCAGATATTGCACCAGCTCCTGAATCAGACCGGCACCAATTCCGCAAATCAAATAATAAGTAAGAAACCGCCTGGGGCCCCATACCTGCTCCAGCACACGTCCGAACATCCATACGGCAAACATATTGAAAAAGATATGTTGGAAATTGGCGTGCATGAACATATATGAAATCAGCTGGCTCAGATTGAAGTCTGAAGCCAAAAAGAAGTGAAGTCCCAGCAGATTTTCGACATCGATGCCATATCGTTTTGCTACCAGCATTCCGAAGAAGCAAAGCACATTAATAATAAGCAAATTTTTAGTTACTGTAGGCAGATTATTCATTTTTTCCTCTATTAATCTTTGTATCAGACGCAAAAGTACAACTTTATTCCGGTTCTCCGATATATCTTAGTGTTTTTTATGAACCTGGCACAGCCGGCAATCTGTGAAAAATTGTACATTTGTTTCCAAATATTAATATTAATCAATCTATATTCATGAAAAAAGACTTTTCTAACCTTTGTTTCTCACTGGCCGGACTGGCAACCATCGCTGTTCCCCAGACCGTCCAGGCAGATGAATCTCTTCCTTACTGGAAAGATATCCAGGTGGTTTCCGTTAACCGGGAAGAACCCCGTTCGGCTTTCATGACTTATGCCAACAAGACGCAGGCACTGACGGGAGATTACGAAAAAAGTCCTTACTACCAGCTGCTGAACGGAACCTGGAAGTTTTATTACACAGATTCCTACAAACAACTTCCGGCTGACGTCACCGAAGCTTCTCCTTCTGAGCAGGGATGGCAGAACATCACGGTACCGGGAAACTGGGAAGTACAGGGTTTCGGAACGGCAATCTATACCAATCACGGTTATGAATTCCAGCCGCTCAATCCCAAACCGCCACAGTTGCCGGAAAATACACCGGTAGGTGTTTACCGCCGTACCATCACTGTTCCCGAGGACTGGAACGGACGCGACATCTATCTCCACATAGCCGGTGCAAAATCCGGATGCTATGTTTATCTGAACGGCAAGGAAGTGGGGTACAACGAAGATTCAAAGAATCCGGCCGAATACCTTGTCAACGACTGGCTGAAACCGGGAGAAAACGTACTGACACTGAAAATTTTCCGCTGGAGTACGGGATCTTACCTAGAATGTCAGGACTTCTGGCGCCTGAGTGGTATCGAACGTGATGTATTCCTGTATTCACAGCCGAAGGCTTCCGTACAGGATTTCCGCATCACTTCTACCCTGGATGATACATACAAGGACGGTATCTTCCGTCTGGCCATCGACCTGAAGAACCACCGTACGGCTACCGCCAACCTGGAAGTCAGCTATGAACTGCTGGATGCCGACGGCAAAACCGTAGCTACGGAAGAAAAGAAAGTGAACGTACAGAGCAACAAGCCTGCAACCGTTACTTTCGACAAGACGCTGCCGGCTGTCAAGACCTGGACTTCGGAAGCTCCTAACCTTTACAAGGTGCTGATGACGGTCCGCGAAAACGGTCAGGTCAGTGAAGTGATTCCTTATCATGTAGGTTTCCGCCGTATCGAAATCAAACAGATCGACCAGAAATCAGCAAACGGCAACAATTACACCGTTCTGATGGTCAACGGACAACCGATCAAACTGAAAGGAGTCAACATCCACGAGCACAACCCGCTGACGGGACACTATGTCAACGAAGAGTTGATGCGCAAGGATTTCGAACTGATGAAGCGCAACAACCTCAATACCGTACGTCTGTGCCATTATCCGCAGGACCGCCGCTTCTATGAACTGTGCGACGAATACGGACTGTATGTGTACGATGAAGCCAACATCGAAAGCCACGGTATGTACTACGACCTGAGAAAAGGCGGTACACTGGGCAACAATCCGGAATGGCTGAAACCGCACATGTATCGCACTCAGAATATGTTTGAACGCAACAAGAACTATCCTAGCCTCACTTTCTGGTCACTGGGTAACGAAGCCGGAAACGGATATAACTTCTATCAGACTTACCTGTGGCTGAAACAGGCAGACAAGGATGTCATGAACCGACCGGTCAACTACGAGCGTGCCCAGTGGGAATGGAACTCAGACATGTATGTTCCGCAATATCCGGATGCATCCTGGCTGGAAAAAATCGGACGTATCGGAAGTGACCGCCCGGTAGCTCCTTCTGAATATGCTCACGCTATGGGTAACTCTACAGGAAGTCTCTGGGATCAGTGGAAGGCTATCTACAAATATCCGAACCTGCAGGGCGGATACATCTGGGACTGGGTAGACCAGGGCATTCAGGTGAAAGATGAAAACGGACGAGAATATTGGGCATACGGCGGCGACTTCGGCACCAACATGCCGAGCGACGGAAACTTCTGTTGCAACGGTATCGTCAGCCCGGACCGTACTCCGCATCCGGCCATGAGTGAAGTGAAGTATGCACATCAGAATGTAGGCTTCGAAGCCATCGATGCGGCAACCGGAAAATTCCGGGTAACCAACCGTTTCTACTTCACCAATCTGAAGAAGTACATGATTACCTATACCGTGAAAGAAAACAATAAGGTGATCCGTACCCACAAAGTTTCTCTGGACATCGAACCGCAGGGCAGCCAGGAAGTAAACGTAAATGTAGACGGCCTGAAACCGAAAACAGGTACGGAATACTTTGTGGAATTCAGTGCAACAACCGTCGAACCGGAAATCCTGATTCCTGCCGGATGGGAAATCGCGCACGATCAGTTCTGCCTGCCGATTGATCCGCAACCCAGAACCTTTGCGGAAGGAGGCCCGAAACTGCAGTGTACAACAGAAGGCAATCTGCTGACTGCACACTCATCACGCGTCAACTTTACTTTCGACAAATCCAGCGGTCTGGTAACTTCCTACAAGGTAAAAGGTACGGAATATTTCAATGAAGGCTTCGGTATCCAGCCGAACTTCTGGCGCGCACCGAACGACAATGACTACGGAAGCCAGGAACCCAAACGCCTGCAGATCTGGAAGGAATCCAGCCGTAACTTCAAGGTAGTAGATGCCACGCTGACCATGGACGGAGAAGATGCCGTACTGAAGGCTTCTTATCTGCTGGCTGCCGGCAACCTCTACATTGCCACTTACCGTATCCATCCGTCGGGTGTTGTGAAAGCTGACTATACATTCACTTCTACCGAAATGGCTGCTGCTGAAACAGAAGTATCGGAAGCAACCCGTCTGGCTACCTTTACTCCGGGCAACGAAGCATTGCGCAAGGAAAGTTCCAAACTGGTGGTTCCGCGTATCGGCGTACGTTTCCGCCTGCCTGCCAATATGAACCAGGTAACTTATTTCGGACGCGGACCGGAAGAAAACTACATTGACCGCAACAACGGAACTCTGGTAGGACTCTACAAGAACACGGCAGATGCCATGTACTTCCCTTACGTCCGTCCGCAGGAAAACGGTCATCACACCGATACCCGCTGGCTGACTCTCAGCCGCAAAGGTGGAAAAGGCCTGACTATTTATGCTGACAAGACTATCGGGTTCAATGCCCTGCGCAACTCGGTAGAAGACTTCGACGGTGAAGAAGCTACTCACCGCGACTATCAGTGGCAGAACCGCAACGAAGAAGAACGGAAGCATGATGTGGCAACGGCCCGCAACATCAAACCGCGCCAGACGCACATCAACGACATCACTCCGCGCAATTTTGTGGAAGTATGTATCGACATGAAGCAGATGGGTGTGGGAGGTTACGACAGCTGGGGTGCCATTCCTGATCCTCAATACCTGATTCCTGCTAATCAGGAATACAAGTGGGGATTCACCATCGTACCGCAATAATCCGTCATCCTGACGTCAATTTATCAAAAGTATTTCATTTTGAACAATCCCTATAAAATGTGCAAAATCTTTAGGATACTGTCCAAAATGAAATACTTTTTGCTAATAAAAATACGACTTACAATTGTATACGAACTGATTTCCCGTTATAAGGCACTATTTTATTGATACTTTCAGAAAGTTGATCACCAATACCTTGCTTTTTGTTAACCAACACAATTTTGAATTTGCGTTTTTTCAACATACCAGGGAATTCACCATTGCGATCAGTTATAGTCAGAATTTGCTTGGCATCATCCCATTTGAATGTAATAATAGAATAAAAGCCCTTTTCGTAATTGTAATTATCATTTTCGTCTTCATAAAGCGTAAACTCTGCATCTGCACCAGAATAAATACGAATCTCAAGAGCATCCCACTTCTTCTCCTCAGCATACTGCACATCGGGACCAAGTGGAAGAATACTACCAGCTCTTACATAAAGCGGCATAATATCAATAGGAACTTCACGGTTAACAGTCTGACCGCCATTAAATTTCTCACCAGTCCAAAAGTCATACCATTCAGTACCTCTAGGTAAATATACTGGTTCTGTTTTAACTTTACTAAAATCTTCTATTTTATCATCAGTCACATACATGGACCTTGTAACCGGAGCTACTAATAGTGATTTGCCATACATATACTGATCATTCATATCAAGAACCTTCTTGTCATTAGGAAAATCCATAAAAAGAGCACGCATGAATGATCCTCCGTTTGAAGTAACATTCCAAGCAGTAGAATACATGTAAGGAAGCATAAGATAACGCATACGAATGTATTTTTCAATTGCATCAAACTCCCATGAACCTCTGTCGCCAAATTGGTAAATCTCGCGTGGAGTGCAAGTTCCATGTGAACGCATCATAGGAGTAAATGCCCCAAACTGGTTCCACCGTATATAGAGCTCTCTATATCTAGGATCTTTTACCCCATCAGGATAAGTACAAGCAACAAAACCACCTATATCAGCATTCCAATAAGGAATACCGCAAATAGAGAAGTTTAATCCTGCTGAAATCTGATTATGAAGCATCTCCCAGGTTGATTTGATATCACCAGACCATGAATTGGCACCATAACGTTGCTGTCCAGCAAAGGCAGAACGAGTAAAAATATATACCCGTTTCTCTTTAGCAATCCTCCGATTATGTTCATACACCCCTCCTACTGTTGCCAAGGGATAGGCATTCGCAACAGTACGATACATTCCTATATAAGTCTCTACATTAAATTTCTGTGGATCATCATCGAATATTTCGGGTTCAGTTGCATCCATCCACCAAGCATCCACGCCCAGTGAATAGATATTTCTATTCAAATGCTCCCAATAAATATCACGTGCTTGAGGATTAAAAGAGTCATAAGCTCTTACATCACCAGGCCAAAGAGTAAAAGGTAACAACATTTTCTTGCTGTTGAACTCCTTGTAAATATCAGTTCTTGGCCCAAATTGAGGCCAAATAGAAACAGCAATATGAGCATTCATCTTATGTACATCTTCAATCATCTGCTTAGGATCTGGATATTCAGAATTATTAAAACAAAGGCCATTCCAATCTTCATCGGCTGTTCCCCAATAACGCCAATCTTGAACGATACCATCTAAAGGTACTTGCAATTCTCTGTATTTTTTTACTACTTCTAACAATTGCTTCTGACTTTCATATTTTTCTCTTGACTGCCAAAAGCCATAAGTCCATAACGGATTCATTTGTACTTGCCCAGTAAGTTTCCGCATCTCCTTCACCACATTGTCGGCTGTACGGCCATACATAAAATAATAGTCTGCACACTTACCTGTTTCAGAATCAAAAGCAGTTTCAGATACATTATCGGTAAATGTTGTTACTGAATAGTTATCCCAATACACTCCATATCCTTTTACAGATTGAATATACGGAATAGAAGTCACTTGGTTTTCTTGACGAAGAACAAGCTTTTGGTTACGTTGATTCATGCGTCCCTTCTGATGTTGACCTAAACCATAAATAGGTTCATCAATATCAAGCAAAAAGGCTTGGCGAACTTGAAAAGTATTCTCCTCACCAAATTTTACTGGAGTAAACTGAGTACCATAGTCTTTTTCAGTAAGTAGTCGAACGCCATCAAAGCGAGAGTATGACACCTTACCAGAATTCAAATTAAGCATAACTTGCAAACTATCACTCTTTAATATCACATCATTTCCTCGTTCTGATATAGAAAAATCAGTTTCTCCGGGTTCCATAATTACCGACAAGCTTTTTTTATTATAAACTATACCTTCAGGTGACTTAAGCACACGAACGATAGATGGTGAGTAGAAACTTATCATTACATCCATTTGCCCAATATGAGCATTTACACCATTATTTATCTTTTGGTAGCTTTGAGCATATACAGAACTCACTACAAAAGACATAAAAATCCAAACTAATTTTTTCAAATTCATAAGTTAATACATTTAGTTAACACTACAAGAATTGATTCATCGTTGATTATCCTAGTTAAAAATTAGAATATCAACAAGTGCAAATTTATTGTAGAACAAACTAAATTACTTCTCAATAATGTTGAAAATAATAGCAATTATGTTGAAATAATTTTGAAACAACATAATTGCTATATATTAAGATTATAAATCATAACATATGACTTCCAGATAGTTAACCTTAATCTTTTAAGTCATAAGCCTATTTGGCTACAAATCTATTGCAAGACTGAAAATCATGTGACTGTTTATATTTCTCTACGTACTCCATGGGGGTACACTGATATATTTCTTTAAAGCACTTACCAAAATAACTAACGCTACTAAAACCTACCTTTTCAGAAATTTCAGTAATATTCAACTCTCCTTGAAGCAATAATTGCACTGCTTTCTGCATACGAATACTCCGAATAAACAATGAAGGTGATTTATCTATCAAGGTTGTAAGCTTTCGATATAATCCTGTTCGATCCATACAAAGATCAGTACTCAATTGTTCCACGGAATAGCCTGAAACATTCAAATTCTTTTCTACCATTTCTATTGCTTTTGCCAAAAAAATGGAGTCCGCCTCACTTATGGCATTCCCATTATCTTGCACATCGCCTACTTTTTCGTTTTTTCCTTTGAATGACTTTAACCTATCGTCTTCCAATTCTTGACAATGTTTTATTAATGTCTGAATACGAAGCAGCAGCATATCTTCTCTATGCTTCCGTTCCATTTTCCGTTGAGAATAATGTATAAAAGTATATAACAGTGTCACCAACACTACTATAAAAAAAAGTATATAACAAATATAAGCGAGAGGAGTCTTCCACCAAGGAGGATAAATACGAATTATCAATGTAGCAGGTTCACCTTTCATTTTCTGATTCTCAATAGAAGCCATTACCTTTAATACATATTTCCCCGGTTGAAGGTCTGTGTATGAAATTTTAAGTATTTCATTAGTACTATTCATATAATTGGTACCATTCTTTAAAACTTCAATCCACTGATCATCCACTCCCTCTAACATATATCTATAACGTACTTTTGTAGGATTAAGAAAATTTAGCGCAGTATATTCCAAGGAAATAAAGTTTTGATCATAAGCCAGTTCAATCTCATGAGTATAGGGAGGTGTGCGACTCAATATACAATTTCCCTGATATTCTATGCCTGGCTTAATTGGCTCTCCATGGATATACAATTGAGAAAACAAAGGTTTATGCGGAAGTTGAGATATTGAAATTTGATCTTTTGCCAATATGTTAAAACCATTGATTCCTCCAAAGTATAAACTTCCATCTGTAGCTTCAAAGATAGCCCCATTAATATACTCAGTATTTAAGGTTCCATCATAACTATTATAATTAGTAAAATGTATTTTATCATTATCCGAATCTATTTGAACTTGCGAGATACCACAACTGGTTGTTATCCAAATATTATGGTCCCTATCTTCCAGTATAGCATGTACAAAGTTATTAACAAGACCATCTTCCGTATAAATTTTCTTACCTTTATCTAATGCATCTTTAAATAGAAACAATCCATCTTCAGTACCCGCCCAAATACGTCCATATGAATCCTTACATAATGCAGTATATTCCTTTCCTTTATAAACCTGCCTGCCTTTATTCTCTAATTGTACTTTCACATCCTCTGGAAGCAATGCATAGCTAACCGGAATCAGTTTTTCCAGCCCATTATCTACCGAATAATATTGATAACACCCTATCGTAGTATTAAAATATAATATATGATCAGCATCTTCAGCAAATGCTAATATAGCAAAATCTCGTGTAGTCCTTTCTTGTTCCGGAAAAGTATACCGACCAATGTACTTGAACTTGTAACGAGCAGGATGAAAATAGAGCAATCCACGATTAACAGTACCCAACCATAATCCACCTTGCTGATCATAAAAACAAGTTGTTATTTCTGTATCAATAGTTTCTCCATTTATCGTTTTAAATGAAGGATAATAGGATCGCTGTCCTGTTGTAAGATTAATAACCCATAAGCCTTTACCACAACTAATATATGCTATATTTTCAGGAGTCACAAAGAGTGTGAACAAAGAGTAATCAGTTTCAAATATTCTTTTCCATTTATGATTTATAGTATTAAAGCAAAAGAATCCCCCTTTACTACCATTGCGCAATTGATAAATACAATCACCTTGTTTCACAATCAAAGATGTTTCAGCAAAATTTTCATATTCAGTATCCGGATATGCTGATGAACTGTATAATCTTTGTCTAGTCAAAATATCATAACAGACCACCTCACCTGTATCATAAAAAAGATACAAACGAGAATTATCTGTCGTAAGATCTTGCAACACAGAGCCATTACTTTTTATAGGGATAACATCATTTGAGGATAAATTACATAATTTGTCATCTGCCATCAACAGCCATATTCTTGATGAAGAATCTACAAACAAATCTAAGATCGGCTGATTATATCCTTTTTTATTAAAATAACTCTCTATATCGTTTATATATTTCTCTTGTCGGAGGTCTATTCCCATCAGCTTGTGCCTATCCTTCATCCATAACAAGGAATCTCCATCTAAATAAATACGATATGAACCATTATAACTCGCTAATGGATAGATATGTTCTTCATTTCGATGTATATATTTAAAACTAGTACCATCAAACAGATTAAGATTTCCGCTTGTTGCAAAAGCCATACGGCCATCATTAAGCTGTAAAATATATCTGATTTGATTGTCACTTAATCCACTTTCTGTATTTATATTACTAAACGGCCAGTTATTCGCCATAATAGAATATACAGAAAGCATGAACAATGCTGCTATTGATACAATTTTTTCTTTATTCCTTCGCATAACTTGTTCTTCTATCTTTATTGATAAACATTAATTAAGTAACAATGAAAGCTCAATAAGGTCGTCATATAAGCAGAAGCGGATTTCTTTAATTCGACTAAACCAGTTATTATCTTTATTCTGCGAAAATAATGGAAAAACCTCATCAAACAAAACATATTTAATACTTAAGATTGTACATATGGAAACCCTGCCGGAAACGTCTGCACGAAGGGGCCTATTCTTCGGCTCGTCCGGCAGAATTCGTTTCGACGAAACAGCTGTTTTCCCGAAAGGAAACAAGTGTTTCATGCAGAGAAAAAAAAAGTTCCACCTAGAGAAACTTTTTGTTCCACCCAGACGAAACAAAAGTTTCATGCAGAGAATACACTTGATTCGTCTGCATGAAACTCCGGAAACGAAAGGACAAATCAACGGGAAGAAACCGTACTGTCACGCAACACCAGCAGGCTTTCGGGTCCCATATTAAACAATAAATCGACAATACTGAGATTAGGAAGAAAACCCAGCCGGGCATCGAATACCTGATAATAGGCTTTCGGAACAAAGTCCGGATCGGCTTCCTGCGGCAGCCGCTTGGGATGGATCCGTTCACGGAAATCATCGGCCGTTTCCGATACCGGCAGATAATCGTCCGTAGGGATAATCCGGGGCTGAAGATCAATCTGCTCACATACCCAGCTGCACAGCTCAGCATTGAAATCATACAGCCAGGTGTAACGCTCCTCAAAGAAACGGTGAAACTCATCGGCATAGTAATCAAAGAAAGGGCTGTGACGATAGGCTGCCACAAAGGCATTCCAGTGCACATGTCTCCAGTTGCCGTGATCGGAAATGCGGATATCCTTCATCAGACACTTGGCATCATCTCCCTTCTCCGTCGGAATGGTCAGCGCCAGCGGGCCGTCGGCCGAAGCAATGACACAACGGTTGCGGTAGGTCTGCTTCATATAATGGTCATAACGCTCCACACGGACCGTATCGTAAGCAAAGAGTTTGGTATAATACTCCACCGGTCCCAGATAAGCGGACCCCAATATCACTTCTTTCTTCATAACTATTTCTTCCTTCAATTTAATGCCACAACTATTGCACCCGCTGCAGGAAACGTCCCTTTCTTGCCGGATACCATATCCGCAGGGCACGCCCGATCAGGTGATCTTCGGGCACAAAGCCAAACAAACGAGAATCGGAAAGGTTGACCGGATCGTTGGAAGCCATCCAGTAATAGTCCTTGCTGAAGGTATATTCTCCCACCGGACGGCCTTCCACATAGAGTGTGTCTCCCTGCACACCGGCCTGCTTATGCTCATGACGCACAATGGTATTGCAGAGAAGCACAGCATTCCAGGGATAAACTTTTACCGGAACCTGCTTGCGGGGTACGACAAACGGATGTGTTTCCTGAGAGATACGGCTGTCGAGCGGAACAACAGGAATCCGGCCTTCCAGCTTCTGGGAAACCAGATAGAACTCGTAATGGCTGAAACTGCGGACATAACCGCCATCAGACGTATAGCTCACCAGTGTATTGCCGGGCAGCAGTCCCAGAGTTTCCAGAACGGCCTGCATCAGATCTTCTGAAGAAGACGGATAAACATAGAGCGCCTTGCTGTCCGGGCTCAAGGCCTGATTTCCGGTAACGGTCAGTGCACGGTTGAGCGAAAGGGTATCTCCCGGCAGCCCGACACAACGGCTGATAAAAACTTCACGCCACTCAATTCCCGTTTCCGGATCGGCCGGGTTGGGATTATTGAACAGTACGATGTCTCCCCGCTCCACCGGAGAAGCTCCCAGGCGGTGATAACCCAGCAACGACGGGAAAGGCAGACGAAGACCGTAACTCCATTTGCCCACCAGCACGCCTTCCCCCTGATAGAGACTGTTCTCCATCCCGGAGGAAGGAATGAAACAAGAGGTGACAAACAGAGTCTTAACCAGCAATACGGCGACCAGTGCGCCGCCGATTGCTTTCAGCCAGACTAGCCAACGTCCGTTTCGCACAAGTTTATTTGATTGAATCTACAAATTTGAACAGACGGTTCCAGCGGATCTTTCCGTCAAACCATCCACGGTCTTTATCCAGTGAAAGCCATACAAAGATCGGTTTACCGACAATATGATCTTCAGGAACAAAACCCCAGAAACGGGAATCCGCAGAATTGTGGCGGTTATCGCCCATCATCCAGTAATAATCCATGCGGAAAGTATACTTCGTGGTTTCCTGTCCGTTGATATAAATGCGTCCGTCTTTCACATCCAGCTGATTGCCTTCATACACCCGGATCGGCCGTTCATAGACCGGCAGGTTGTCCAGCGTCAGATCGATGGTGGCTCCTTTCTTCGGAATCCATACCGGACCGTAGTTGTCTACAGTCCATCCCGTATTCTTGTTGACGGGATACAGTCCGCCGGCATCGTCATCAGGCACGTCATGAATGGCAGTCACCAGATCTTTCCGTGCCAGCAAAGCAGCCTTTGCCTTTTCCGTCAGCGGCATATTATAGGCGGATTCTTCGGAATAATAAATTTCGCGGTCTTCTACGCTGATACCCAGCTCATGGCAGAGATCATCAGGCAGCATGCCCTTTGTATAAACCAGATAACGGTACTGGACATTGTCCGGCTCCTTATTCGGCTTTCCGTCCAGATAAATGATGCGGTCCTTGATCTGCAGGGTTTGTCCGGGAAGGCCCACACAGCGCTTCACGTAATTCTCCCGACGGTCTACCGGACGGGAAACGATCTTGCCATATATCTGCGGATTCTCATCAATGTATTTCCGCCCTGCGGCATAATAATAGTCATATACCTCACGTTCCTGTTCCAGAGTCAGCCGGGACATATCAACCGGTTGTGACAAGCCCTTTCCTGCCTGATAACTCAAGCGGTAAAGATCTTCTGCCGGTACACCGGTCGCTACGCTGTCGCCTGCTGGGAAGTTGAACACCACGATGTCGTTCAGCTGTACCTTACCCAGTCCGCTGACACGCTTGTAATCCCATTCGGGCCATTCCAGATAAGATTTGCATCCGAATATGGGCAGGGTATGCTGAGTCAAGGGCACATGGAGCGGAGTCTGCGGAATACGGGCACCATAACTCATCTTGCTGACAAACAGATAATCGCCTACCAGCAAAGATTTCTCCAGTGAAGAAGACGGGATGACGTAGTTCTGGAAAAAGTACAGATTGACAAAATAAACGGCAACCAGGGCAAATACAATGGCGTCTACCCATCCCATGACTGTTACCACCGTCTTGTTTTTCGACTTTTTCCACCAGGTCCATGGAATCTTCTTCGAGATATAAGCATCAAAGATAAACGGAACCACAATCAGTCCCAGCCAGCTCTGCAACCAAAGCAGGAAAATCAGATAAAGCACCAGAACGACGGCAAACTTTATCCATTGTCTACGTGAGGCCTGTATCATAATCAGAAAGGAAATAAATCGTTCATACCCAGAAAACCTGTATGTCCGGCTGTATATTCAGCCGCCAGTACGGCACCCAGCGCGAAGCCGCTGCGGTTCTTGGCATCGTGTGTAATAATGATAGAATCGGCATCCGACTCATATTTGATGGTATGAATGCCCGGAACCTCGCCTCTGCGGACAGCACTGACCGGCAACTCATCGGGAGCACAGTCGGTTGTTCCGCTGACCGTACCGTCAGGAGCGGTCAATGTTCCGGATACCCACTTCTGCTTACGGTCAAGATTTTCCAGAATGCCTTCGGCCAGTGTGATGGCTGTACCGCTCGGTGCATCCAGTTTATGAATATGATGGGTTTCCACCATCGAAACATCATAGTTGGGGAAATTATTCATAATCTTGGCCAGGTATTTGTTGACAGCCGAGAAAATGGCTACTCCCAGACTGAAGTTGGAGGACCAGAACAATGTCTTTCCTTCTTCCTGACACAGACGGCGCATTTCGTCACCGTGTTCTCCCATCCATCCTGTACTTCCGGAAACCACCTTTACACCATTCTTGAAAGCTTCCAGGCAATTGCCGTAAGCTACAGAAGGTGCCGTAAACTCAATGGCAACATCTGCCGAGCGAAAAGCTTCGGAAGAAAAATCCTGACGATTATTGATATCGATGATGCTCACAATCTCATGTCCGCGGGAAAGAGCAATTTTCTCAATCTCTTTACCCATCTTTCCATATCCAATCAATGCTATTTTCATAATTCTCTGATAATTTTCAACGCAAAGATAGTGTTTTTCAGTATTAATCATTACATTTAGGCAACATTTACACCTCGTTAACATGGAACAACTCTTACATTACGTATGGAAACACAAGCTTTTCCCGCTAAAACCTCTGCACACGACCACAGGACAGAAAGTGGAAATTATTGATCCCGGACTCTCCAATCCGGATGCCGGTCCTGACTTCTTCAATGCCAAAATCAAACTGGACGGAGTGATCTGGGTGGGAAATGTGGAAATTCATGAGCGTGCTTCCGACTGGAAACGCCATCACCACGACCAGGATCCGACCTACGATTCGGTCATTCTGCATGCAGCCTCCGACATTGATGCCGAAGTGAAGCGCACCAACGGAGAAGCGATCCCCCAACTTGAACTGCATTATCCGCCCTACCTGCTTGACAACTACCAGGAACTGATCCAGACAAGCCATTATCCGGCCTGCTACCGGCTGATCCCGCATTTGTCGCCCTTCCTCCTTCACAGTTGGCTCTCCAGTCTGCAGACGGAACGTTTCGAACAAAAGACCCAGCAGATCTTTCAACGGCTGGATTTTTGTGACCGCAGCTGGGAAGGCGCTTTCTTTGTGACACTGGCACGTAATTTCGGGTTTGGAGTAAACAGTGATGCATTTGAGCTCTGGGCCAAACATATCCCTCTGGCAGCCGTCAACAAGCATCGGGATGACCTTTTCCAGATTGAAGCAATCTTCTTCGGACAGGCCGGACTCTTACAGGAACTTCCTGCCGATGACTATACGGAAAAACTTATGAAGGAATATGCTTATCTGGCTCATAAGTTCGATCTGACTCCTGCCGAAGACTGCCGCTGGAAGTTTCTCCGCATGCGTCCGGGAAATTTTCCGCATGTACGCATCGCACAACTGGCCTGTCTGTATCACCGTTCACAGGGGATGTTCTCACGGCTGATGGAACTGGAAACCTTGCAGGAGCTTCGGGAAATATTCAAAGGAGGAACATCTGTCTACTGGCTGACCCATTATGTCTTCGGACAGCCTTCGCCCTCCCACCCCAAAACGCTCAGTCAGAGTTCTATCGACCTGCTGATCATCAACACGGTGGTTCCTTTCCTCTATGCCTACGGAAAGCATAAAGGAGAAGAACAGCTCTGCAACCGGGCCAGCCAGCTGCTGGAAGATCTGAAACCGGAAAACAATTACATCACCCGCATGTGGGAAGAATGCGGACTGAAGGCTGCTCATGCAGGTGACAGTCAGGCTCTCATCCAGTTGAAAAAGAATTACTGCGACTCCAAGAAATGTCTTTACTGCCGCATCGGATATGAATATTTCAAAAAGGAGCAGAAAGAGTGAATTTCCGGATTTACAGGGCTTCACGGACAGCCCGGAGATAAGCATCCAGCTTATTGCTTTTCAGAATAGTCTTGCGGGCTTTTTTGTCCAGATCAGGAAGACAATACTCCCACATGGGCTTCAGTTTTTGCAGAATCTGCGCCTCTCCTCCTTCCAAAGTACGTGCATATTCTGCATAGATCAGCTGGTGCATCTGCCCTACCTTCCGGTAAAGTTCTGAGACCGGCAGTGTATTCCCCTGTCTGAAACCGGCTGCCAGATCCGGATTGGCCAGCAGTCCGCGTCCCAGCATCAGTCCTTCGAGCCGGGGATAAGCCTGCAAAAGTTCCTGCATCTCTTCCTGGGTTCGCAAGTCTCCGTTATATACCAGCGGTAACCGGCAGCTCTCATAAAAGGCAGTAAAGGCCTCTCTGTCTACCGTTCCTTTGTATTGCTGTCTGCCGATACGCGGATGCAAGGTTATCTGCCTGACACAGGATTCATTCAACAGGGGAAGAATCTCCCGCCATTCGTCTGCCCGCTCCCAGCCCAGACGCATCTTTACCGAGAAACGAATCTCCGGAAATGTTTCCATTTCATGGAGCAAGGCTGCAACCTTATCCGGAAAAGGTAAAATACCGGATCCCTTCCTGCGATTGACTATCAGCGGAAACGGACAGCCCATATTGAGATCAATTTCCCGATAGCCCCAGCCGAAAATCTGCCCAACCAGAATCCGGAATTCATCGGGCTCAGCTGCAACAATCTGGGGAATCAGTCGGGATACTGTGTTTCCTGCAGGAAGCAATTCGCGTTTGTCCTTGTTGCGTATCTCCCCTTTTTCAAGGCGTACAAAGGGAGTATAATAGGCATCTATTCCGCCAAAAACCTGTGCATGAGCATTGCGCCAGGCAAGTTCCGTAAATCCCTGTAAGGGAGCTGCATAAAGAGTTATCATCCGTCAGGCTGTTAAAATGTAAATCAGGAAGCACAAAGTTACGGACTTTCCGGTAATTAACCAGTATTTAAAGAGTCACTTAGCACATAATTATGTATCTTTGTCCAAATAACCAAAACCTGTTCTCATCATGGAAAAGTACATCTATGAACTGAAAATGAAAGTCCGCGACTACGAATGCGACTTGCAAGGTATCGTCAACAATGCCAATTATCAGCACTACATCGAACATACGCGCCATGAATTTCTTCTATCGGCCGGAATCAGTTTCGCCCAGTTGCATGAACAAGGCATTGATGCCGTAGTAGCCCGTCTTTCCATTGCTTTCAAGACGCCTCTCCGGAGTGGTGACGAGTTTGTTTCCAAACTCTACCTGAAGAAAGAAGGCATCAAGTATATATTCTATCAGGATATCTTCCGCCTTCCTGACCTTAAACCGGTCATCAAAGCAGCGGTGGATACCGTCTGTCTGATTAACGGACGCCTGGGCGAATCCCAGTTGCTGAATGAAACCTTTGCTCCTTATTTCACCGAATGAAAAACGAAGAACTGCTCTACACGCTTGCACTGACCCGTATTCCCGGCCTGGGACTGATTGGTGCCCGGCGCCTGCTGCTGGCCATCGGAGACCAGCTTACCGACCTGTTCAAGCATCCGCATGAAGTGCTGCAAAGCCTTCCGGAATCAACACACAAACTGGAAGCAGCCCTGAAATGTCCGGAAACCCTGCGGCTCTGTGAAGCAGAACTGGCCTTTGCCGAAAAGAATCAGATCCGCTGTCTCAGCATTCATGACGAAGAATACCCTTCACGCTTGCGCGACTGTGATGACGCACCGCTGGTGTTGTTCTACAAAGGAAATGCAGATCTCAACCGGCTGCATGTCATAAGCATGGTAGGAACACGCCATGCAACAGACTACGGGAAAGATCTCTGCACCCGTTTTGTCCGTGAACTGAAGGAGCTGGTTCCCGATGTATTGATTGTCAGCGGACTGGCATATGGCATTGATATTCATGCTCACCGGGCTGCGCTTCAGTATAAAGCCGATACAATCGGTGTGCTGGCACACGGACTGGACCGGATCTATCCGGCTGTACACCGGCTGACAGCGGCTGAAATGATCCATCACGGCGGCCTGCTGACGGAATATCCCAGTGGTACCAATCCCGACCGGCAGAACTTCATCCGGCGTAACCGCATCGTGGCAGGTATCAGCGATGCTATCATCGTTGTGGAATCAGCAGAAAAAGGAGGCGCCCTGATTACTGCGGATATCGCAGACAGTTATCATCGGGACTGTTTTGCTTTTCCGGGACGCGTAGGAGACACGTATTCCACCGGTTGCAACAATCTGATCAGAAATAACCGGGCAGCACTACTGCAAAGCGCTGAAGATTTCGTCAAAGCCATGAACTGGAGTTGTGAGGAACACCGCCCCACTATTGTACAACGCCAGCTGTTCCCAGACTTGAATGAGGAGGAAAGTCTGATTTGTTCCCTGCTGGAGAAAAACCCGGACGGCATGCAGCTGAACAGTCTGATCGTTGCATCCAATATTCCTGTGAACCGGCTGGCCGGTATCATGCTGGAACTGGAATTAAAAGGAGTTGTAAGAGCGGCAGCAGGCGGCATGTACCGATTGCTGTAATCAGCATACATCTTACACAAAGGTAAGCCTCCGGTAATCCACGTATTTTCTGCAACTCTTTCCATCAGTATCTTTGT
>ERZ1027150.1206-NODE-1206-length-18404-cov-13.341762_pt1 | contig 18404 bp, 19 predicted proteins | sample MGYA00519276_ERZ1027150 | MGnify/ENA primary metagenome ERZ1027150 (study PRJEB26926, sample SAMN06164860) | human gut metagenome | biome: ENVO:00009003; feature: ENVO:2100002; material: ENVO:00002003 | host: Homo sapiens | place: USA | collected 2012 ... | reverse complement strand
GAGATTAGCTGCAGTCTCGTGGGCTCGGAGATGTGTATAAGAGACAGGGATTTAAGTTATGATTAATGCTCAAGACATTAAAATCGGAACCGCTATCCGTATGGATGGCAAATTGTATTTCTGCATTGACTTCCTGCATGTAAAACCGGGTAAAGGAAACACTTTCATGCGTACAAAACTGAAAGATGTGGTAGACGGATATGTATTGGAACGTCGTTTCAACATCGGTGAAAAACTGGAAGATGTACGTGTAGAACGTCGTCCTTATCAGTATCTGTATAAAGAAGGAGAAGATTATATCTTCATGAATCAGGAAACATTCGAACAGGTACCTATTGCTCACGATTTGATCGAAGGTGTAGATTTCTTGAAAGAAGAAATGGTAGTTGAAGTGGTTTCTGATGCTTCTACTGAAACTATCCTGTTTGCAGAACTTCCTGTTAAAGTTCAGTTGAAGGTTACTTACACTGAACCGGGATTGAAGGGTGATACTGCTACTAACGCTACTAAACCTGCTACTGTAGAAACTGGTGCAACTGTACGTGTTCCTTTGTTCATCAACCAGGATGAAGTAATCGAAGTTGATACTCGTGACGGTTCATACGTAGGTCGTGTAAAAGCCTGAGACTAATAAATAAATGGAGAGCGGTTGTTATCTGCAAAGGTAACAGCCGTTTTTTTGTGTATGAACAGTTGCATACTTTATTCACCGTCGTTGTCTGTACAGCCGGCGGGGTTGGTTATGCAGACAGCGATGTCGGCTGTACAGCCGACGACGTCGGACGAAGCATGGATTCTGTGGTGGGAAGAGATGCAAGGAGTCGTGTGGAGCTTTGTTTTCAAATATGAATGTCGGGAATGTGGACCGCTTCTGCCATCTTTCTTGAAATAAATGCTGACAGAAGATAGGGATAGGAAAGAAAGTTTTTATCTTTGTTTGTATAAATGTAAGATACTATGCGATATTCTGTAATTATTCCCGTGTATAATCGTCCGGATGAAGTGGACGAACTCTTGCAAAGTCTGGTTTCCCAGAGTTTGAAAGATTTTGAAGTGATTGTAGTAGAAGACGGTTCGTCTGTACCTTGTGAGGATGTGGTAAACAAGTACCGGGATAAACTGGATGTGCATTATTACAGTAAACCCAATTCCGGTCCCGGACAGACACGCAATTATGGAGCAGAACGCAGCAAAGGAGAGTTTCTGTTGATACTGGATTCGGACTGTATTTTGCCGGAAGGATATTTACAGGCAATAGAGGATGAACTTCATAGAGAAGAAGCGGATGCCTTTGGCGGTCCGGACCGTGCGCACGATTCGTTTACCCGTGTGCAGAAAGCCATTAATTATGCCATGACTTCTTTCTTTACTACGGGGGGGATCCGGGGAGGAAAGAAAAAGATGGATAAATTCTATCCGCGCAGCTTCAATATGGGTGTACGTGCAGAAGCATATCGGGCTTTGGGAGGTTTTTCGAACATGCGTTTTGGCGAAGACATCGACTTTAGTATCCGTATCTTCAAAGCCGGTTACCGCTGTCGTCTGTTTCCGGAGGCGTGGGTGTGGCATAAGCGCCGCACCGATTTGAAGAAGTTCTTTAAGCAGGTGCACAATTCGGGTATCGCTCGTATCAATCTGTATAAAAAATATCCGGAATCATTGAAACTGGTACATCTGCTTCCTGCTGTCTTTACGGTAGGAGTCGTCTTTTTGCTGCTTTGCTCACTACTTTGTGTGTGGAGTCTGCTGCCTTTGGTTTTGTTTGTACTCATCGTGTTTATAGATGCTTCTCTTAGCAATAAAAGTGTTGTAATTGGTATACTTTCTGTCGTAGCTTCGTTTATACAGTTGACGGGGTATGGGACAGGCTTCCTGCGTGCATGGTGGAAACGCTGTGTCTTGGGAAAGGATGCCTTTTCTGCCTTCGAGAAGAATTTCTATAAATAACTGTATGAAAGAAAAACTGTCGATCAACCATTGGGCGGAAGAAGACCGTCCGAGGGAGAAAATGATGGCGCATGGGGCGGCTGCACTGAGTAATGCAGAACTTCTTGCCATCTTGATAGGTTCGGGTAATGTGGAAGAATCGGCCGTAGAACTGATGCGGAAAGTACTGAACGATTACCGGAACAGCCTGAACGAGCTGGGAAAATGTACGGTAGAAGACTTGTGCCGGTACAAGGGAATCGGAACAGCGAAAGCCGTTACTATTTTAGCGGCTTCGGAACTGGGCAAGAGGAGAAAAGCGGAGGAGCCGGGTGAACGTAAACAGATACGTTGCTCGCAGGATATTTATTCGCTTTGTCATCCTTTTATGTGCGATTTGCCGGTGGAGGAATGTTGGGTTTTGCTGTTGAACCAGGCTTCTCGGGTGATAGACCGTGTGCGGATAGGGCAGGGAGGACTGGCGTCGACGGTGGTTGATGTGCGTTGTGTATTGCGGGAAGCACTTCTGAAACGGGCTTCTTCGCTGGTTCTTTGTCATAATCATCCTTCGGGAAATATTGCTCCCAGCAGGGAGGACGACCGCTTGACGCAATCGTTGTTTCAGGCTGCCCAAACAATGAATATCCGTATGCTCGACCATGTGATAATATCCGACGGGGCTTATTATAGTTATGCCGATGAAGGGAGATTGTAAAAGCAAGCTTTTGCTTTGGTACTGCGCTCGCCTTTCACTATATTTGCAGCTATACATTTTTAAATATTCAACGTATGATGGATAACGAAACAAAACTGAAGATTGAAGAAAAAATTATAGAAATACTGAAGACTGTATACGACCCTGAAATTCCGGTGAATGTATACGATTTGGGATTGATTTATAAAATTGATTTGCAGGACAATGGAGAACTGATTCTGGATATGACGCTGACTGCTCCCAATTGTCCGGCTGCCGATTTCATCATGGAGGATATCCGCCAGAAAGTAGAATCGGTGGAAGGTGTGGTGTCTGCACAGGTCAATCTGGTATTCGAACCGGAATGGGATAAGGATATGATGACCGAAGAGGCAAAACTTGAACTTGGATTTCTGTAATCAAGACAGAATTCTTCCTGAAGAAACAGATGTGGTTATAAAAATCGGATAAAATGAAGAATGTATATTTTCTTTCGGATGCTCATTTAGGTTCCAGGGCTATTCCTCATGGACGTACTCAGGAGCGCCGGCTGGTCAACTTTTTGGATAGTATCAAGCATCAGGCAGCAGCTGTTTATCTGTTGGGTGATATGTTTGACTTCTGGTATGAGTTCAAACTGGTGGTTCCTAAAGGTTATACCCGCTTCTTGGGAAAATTGTCGGAACTGACGGATATGGGGGTTGAAGTGCATTTCTTCATTGGAAATCATGACATCTGGTGCGGAGACTATCTGGAGAAGGAGTGTGGGGTAATTATTCACCACAGACCGCTGACTTGTGAAATTTACGGGAAAGAGTTTTTCCTGGCTCATGGAGACGGATTGGGTGACGGCGACCGGAAGTTTAAGTTGCTGCGGACAATGTTTCATAGTAAGACTTTGCAGAAGATGTTTTCCATGTTGCATCCGAGATGGAGTATAGACTTCGGCTTGGAATGGGCGAAGCATAGCAGAATGAAACGGGAAGGAGGAAGAGAGCCGGAATATATGGGAGAGGATAAGGAAGCTTTGGTGCTCTTTACTAAGGATTACCTGAAGACTCATCCAGATATTAACTATTTTATTTATGGACACCGGCATATCATGCTCGACCTGATGTTAAGTCGTTCTGTGCGGATGATGATTCTGGGAGACTGGATTACGGAGTTCTCGTATGCTGTATTCGATGGGGAGAATCTTTTTCTTGAACAATACATTGAGGGAGAAACTACAGTAGGATAATATTGTGGATTATTTTAGTGACGTCGTGCGGAGGTTGTTGGACTTTTATAAGGCCGTGGTGCAGCCTGTGTGCGACGATTCTTTTTTTTGATACATAGGGATACAAAAAAAGCGAAGTTCTTAAGAACCCGCCGATCTCCTAAAGAACCCCCATTTAAGGGTTCTTTTCATCTCTTCTTCGTTCAGTTGTTGTCTTTGTTATCCTTTTCTCTCTTATACCTTAAGCAATTTTACATCTTAATACCTATATCAACTATTCCTGAAAACAATTACCTTTTTACTAATACCTTAAAAACTAAACCTTATCAAAATTCTAATACCTTTGAATAAAATTGCTTTTTTACCTTAATCTAATACCTTATTTACCTTAAACTAAGTAAGTCTAATACCTTTTGTGTTTTTTCTTATTGTTTTAATATCTTATCGGTTTCACAACCACGATGCAAAGGTAAGGCTTCTTTGTTTAAAAACAATGCTTAATAACATGTTTTTGCATGTTTTGTGCGTTTTCATGATTTATATCAATTCTTTTAGAAATGGGAACTTATTTTTCCTGATTTCAGTACTAGAATTCGTTGGTTGCTGCTTCCCCGAAACTCCAGATAAGGAGAATATAATGCTTCCTCAAAACGTCCGTCTACCAACACGTCGATATAGTGCAGGATGGCTTCTTTTTCGGGGCAGGCAATCAGTTCTTCGTATGTATATCCGGTATAGCACCATACATTCATGCCGGTCTCTTCTTTGATACGGCGAATGAGAGGTAAAAACTCTTGTGGATTATAAAAAGGATCTCCTCCGGAGAAAGTGATTCCATCGAGTAGAGGGTTGGCCTTAATTTCCCGGATGATGGCAGTGAGCTTTTCCTCTGTCAGTGGAAAGCCTGCTGCGGGATTCCACGACGAGGGGTTATGACATCCTTTGCAACGGTGGCTGCATCCGGCAAGATAGATGGAATACCGGATGCCGTCACCGTCGACAATTGTTTCTGGATAAGTGTAAAGATAATGTAGCATATTCGGGTTAACCGTGTTTTACGCGGTCTTTTTCTTCTGCGCGTTTGGCCGAGTTCCAACTGTTCAGGTCTCCGGTCAGATAGCCGGTGATACGGCGCATGCGCATGATGTTTTCACTGTTACAGATTGGACATTTATCGTAAATTACTCCTTTGTATCCGCAGTTGTGACAAGTGTCTACAGGATGATTGATGGAACCGTATCCTATACCTTCATCGTGCATTACTTTTACAATTTTTGCAATAGCCTTGATGTTTTTCTGGGCTTCACCGTCCAACTCTACATAGGTGATGTGTCCTCCGCGGGTAAGCGCATGGAACGGTGCTTCGCATTTGATTTTTTCGACAATGCTGATAGACTCTTTCACATCTACATGGAATGAATTGACATAATAGTCTCTGTCTGTAACTCCCGGGATGAGGCCGTATTTGCGTTTGTCCATGCGTGTGAAGCGTCCGGAAAGTCCTTCGGCTGGAGTAGCAAGTACAGAGTAGTTCAGATGGTATTTTTGTTTGTATTCATCGGCCACTTTATTCATTTCCTCAATTGCTTCGTAAAGCGTTTCCCATGCTTTGCGATTATGGCCGTGTCCTTGTCCGTAAAGTGCTACCATTGCATTGTGTCCGCCAATGAAACCAATACCCAGTGTTCCCTGTTTCAATGTATCGCCCACTTCGTCGTTTGGATTTAAACTTCCTCCTCCTTTCCATACATTGTTGCTCATCATGAAAGGGAACTGGCGGGCCAGAGCGGTACGTTGGTATTGATACCGGCTATAAAGTTGTTCGGCAATAAGTTCCGACATCTCGTGTGCCGACTGAAGGAAGATGTCCTTGGCCAGTTGTTCGATGGCGGTAGGATGCGTGTGTTCGGCCATGTTTTCAGCTTTGATGCGTGCTTCAATGGCCAGTCGGGGTAGGTTCATGGTGGTGAACGAGAGGTTGCCTCGTCCCAGTGATGTCTTTTCTCCGTTCAGGTTTTCGAATACACGTGTACGGCATCCCATGGTTGCCAGTTCGTAACGATAGCGCTTCGGGTCGTTCTTGTCCCATTTCTCGTGCTGGTTGAAAGGGGTATCCAGGAACATAAAGTTAGGGAACAGTGCCTTGGCAGTGGTACGACATGCTTTTAAGAATAAGTCAAAGTTTGGAGCTTCGAACTGTATTTTTCCTTCAAGTGCTGCATCAAAATCCTGAATAGCCAACTGGTAATCGGCTTCTGAATAAGATACTCCATCTTTTATTTTGAAAATCTGGATAGGGAATACCGGAACTTCTCCTCTTTGTCCCAATCCTTCTACGGTAGCTTTCAGCAGTTCTTCTATCACCATGCGTCCTTCGGCTGATGTATCAGTTCCGTAGTTGATAGAACTGAATACAACTTGATTTCCTCCTCGCGAGTGCATGGTGTTCAAGTTATGGATGAATCCCTCCATGGCTTGGTGGGTTTCTTTTCTGGTTTGAGCATATGCTTTATGCAGAATATGTTCAAGTTCTTCAGCATTGATTGTAATTGCAGATGCCTGTAATGCTTTTACTAACTCCTTTTTCATTTCGGAATTAGGTTCAATGGAGGTCAGATATTGATGTATGGCTTCGGAGAGACTTTCTTCTTTTACGGTTGTTTCTCCTTTTACTTCCAGATAGAAGGAAAGAATGGATGTGACTGCTTTCTGATAGCTTTTCAATACTCCCTTTGCCATAAAGAAATCGAAAGCAGGGATAGCTTGTCCTCCGTGCTGTTCGTTCTGATTGGTCTGGAAAATGATTGTAGCCAGTGTTGCATAGCTCTGGATTGATTGAGGAGTACGGATGCTGCCGTTTTTGGTGTGGAATCCCCGTTCGAACAAATCATCCAGGTCGTACTGGATGCAAGTTGTCGTTTTGGTAGGATAATAGTCTAAATCGTGGATGTGGATATCTCCCAACTGATGTGCTTCTGCATACTTTTTAGGAAGAAGATACTTATAAGTATAATCTTTGGTGATTTCCGAAGCAAATGTCATCATCTGCCCAGCCGGAGTATGGCTTGACATATTGGCATTGCTCAGGTTGATATCATTTTTATCGATGGCGACAATGCCGTCCATGATATGCTTGATTTGCGTTTTTCTTTCGCGTTCGGTGTTTCGCCATTGACGATAGATGATGTACTTTTTTGCCACTTCTGGTTGTACTTTCATTAGCTCAGTCTCGACGATGTCTTGTATATCCTCTACTCCAATGGTAGGTTGGTTGATTTGGAGGATAACGCGCTGGGTAATCTCTTCTATTAAGGTACGGTGGTCGTTGAGGCCTGTGGCTTTGAATGCTTTGCCTATGGCATTAGAGATTTTTACTGCCGAAAAGTCTTCCCGCTTTCCGTCTCGTTTGATAATGCAGATTTCTTTTGTGTTCATAACAGCTTTTTGAAAAAGTAATGGATATAAATGGCTTTTTCATGGCAGGTCTTCTGACTGATTCCTCCCCAAAGGCGACCTTCCCACAGGTGTATTGCAGTGGCTGTATATGATACTTGGCCTTGGTTCTTTGGAAATCACAGCAGCGGGTACTGTTACCGATTTTCACGATATTCCCTTTTGAAACGCTTGTGTTACCATTAAAAGCTGCACAAAGATAGAAAAAGAGTTTTGCTTGATAAAATGGGCTATCTCTTGGTTGTCTAAATTGGGAAATAAAATTCCAGTAAAAACGTTCTTAGAATGTATCTGGATGGGGTAAATGGATAACTGTAATTTAAAATTGTTTTTCTTTTTGGAAATTATTCCGTTATTTCTTGTAATATTCCTTCTTTTATATAATAGGCTTTTGAAAACGTTTTTGGAAGAATTAAAGATAAAAAAGATGAGATGATTTGTAGTTGTGTATGCAGTAATCTTAAAGTTGAAAACGGTGTACTGCATACACATTATAATAAGTGTGATTAGTCTTGACTTAATCTTTTATTTCTTCAAACTCGATGTATTCCCCCTCATCACTATCAAATACTTTCTTTTTTTGTGCAGGAGACTGTGAAGAAGAACCGTAAGAAGAACGTTCTTGGTAAGTGCTTTCTTTATACTGTGAAGAAGATGTCATCTTTTCTGTCATACGCTTTCCTGTACGGAATATGCTTCCTACAACTTTAGCTGCGGCCGACAGTAAAAGAATAAGAATAATAAATATAAATATGAATATGAAACTCAAAAATCCAAACATAGTTATTGTCGTTATATTTTATAATGATATTAACAACAACCGTGCCATAATTGTTGTTTTATGATTTTTTACGAGTTACGATAGAGAGTAGGATATACCATAAAATAACTGCTGCAAAACCGCTGAGCTGGAAGATGATCAGTAAAGGGATGCTGACAGCCAGGAAGATATAACTGATTTTATTGCTTTTCCATGAAAGGTTTTTAAATTTCAATGAAAACATGGGTAGTTCAGCTACCAGCAATAATGACATGATAACTACCAACAGAAAAAGGTAGATTGCATTAAAGTGTTGAGATACCAAGAAATTGTGGGCTCCTACGGTCAGTGAACCCCAAAACAAAGCATTGGCTGGAGTCGGCATACCGATGAATGAACTGGTTTGTCGTGCATCGATGTTGAATTTGGCCAGTCGTAATGCCGAAAAGACTGCAATCAGAAAAGCAGTATAAGGTATATATTCGGCAATTGGAGTTAGAAACTCGGGATAATATACTTCTTTGAATAAGGAAAAAATAATCGCAGCAGGAGCAAATCCAAAAGTAATATCATCGGCCAATGAGTCCAATTCTTTTCCTATCGGACTTGATACATGCAATAGACGGGCTGTCATTCCATCGAAAAAATCAAAGCCTGCCCCAATTACGATAAAGAGGAATGCAAGCGTATAACAGCCTTGCAGTGCCATGTAACTGGCAATACATCCGGAGAACAAATTGCAGCAAGTGACTGTATTCGGAATGTTTCGGATGATAACATTGGCCATAATCGTACCTCCTCCTTGTCTTTTTATTTTAATTTAGCAATTACGGTTTGGTTTCCTGTTGTAGCCTGTCCCATTTTTACGCAGACTTCTGTTCCTACAGGAAGATATACGTCAACGCGTGAGCCGAACTTGATGAATCCCATGTGTTCGTCGATGTAGCATTCTTCTCCTTTTGTAGCGTAGGTAACAATACGACGGGCAATTGCACCGGCAATTTGGCGTGCCATGACAGTATGACCTTCCGGAGTTTCAATAACTACCATTGAACGCTCATTTTCGGTACTTGCCTTGGGAAGCCATGCCTTCATAAAACGTCCGTTATGATGATCTACATGCTTTATGGTACCATCTACAGGATACCAGTTGGCATGCACATTGGTCACACTCATAAATATAGAAATCATCAGTCGGCGATCATGAAAATATTCATGTTCGTCTACTTCTTCGATTACAACGATTTTTCCATCCGCCGGAGCTACAACAATCTTCTCTGTATTACCGTTGAATAAACGGATTGGACATCGGAAAAAATTGACCATCAGTAAATAAAGAATTAAACTGATGACCGAAACCACATAAAATGGAATTTTACACTCCAATCCCCAATATAGTACGGCATTGATAAGCAATAGTAAAGCTGCGCTGATAATAAGGATGTGAGTGCCTTCGTGGTGTATTCTGATTTTTTTTATTTTATTCAATCGGGCCATAACAAAGTCTATATTTATCGTGCAAAAATAACGTTATTTTGAAAACCCTGCAAATAAACGTTGATTAGAATTGCAACTTTCTTCCTTTTTTCGCTAAAAAGTATTCATGATGGTTAAGTTTATATGTTACTTTTTGTTCGTTCTGTAAAACCTCGGTATCTTTGATACGATTTTATTTTTTTACAACAGTATGCAAGATTTTGTTCATTTGCACGTACATACCCAATATTCTATCTTGGATGGTCAGGCTTCCATTTCCCGACTGGTCGATAAGGCCATGGCGAATGGAATGCGTGGTATTGCTGTTACCGATCATGGAAATATGTTTGGTATCAAGGAGTTCTTTAACTATGTGAACAAGAAGAACGGAGGTACAAATGGTGAGATAAAAGATTTGAAGAAGAAGTTGGCTGCATTGGAGGCGGGAAAAACAGAGACAGACAATCCGGAAGCGGAGATTGCAGCTTGCAAGGAGCAACTGGAAGCTGCAAAGAAACGTCTTTTTAAGCCGATTATTGGCTGTGAGATGTATGTGGCACGCCGCCGGCTTTTTAATAAAGATGGAAAGCAAGACCAAAGCGGTTATCACCTTGTTGTATTGGCAAAGAATCTGAAAGGTTATCATAACTTAATCAAATTGGTTTCGAAAGCGTGGACTGAAGGCTTTTATATGCGTCCGCGTACCGACCGTGCGGAACTGGAGAAATACCATGAAGGATTGATTGTCTGTTCGGCCTGTTTGGGTGGTGAAGTTCCCCGGAAAATCAGTGCAGGGCAGATAGAAGAAGCAGAAGAAACAATCCGCTGGTTCAAAAATCTGTTTGGCGACGATTATTATCTGGAGTTGCAGCGTCATAAGGCTACTGTTCCACGCGCCAACCATGAAGTGTATCCCATGCAGCAAGTGGTAAACCAGAAGCTGATAGAGCTTGCCAAAAAGTATGATATCAAACTGGTTTGTACAAACGACGTCCATTTTGTCGATGAAGAAAATGCCGAGGCGCATGACCGTCTGATTTGTTTAAGCACAGGTAAGGATTTGGACGATCCTAAACGTATGCTTTATACCAAGCAGGAATGGATGAAAACTCGGGAGGAAATGAATGAAATCTTTGCGGATGTGCCCGAAGCATTGGCCAATACGGCAGATATCTGCGATCAGGTAGAATTCTATTCAATTGATCATGCGCCCATCATGCCTACCTTTGCCATTCCCGAAGAGTTTGGAACCGAAGAAGAATATAGACGGAAGTTTACTGAAAAGGATCTTTTTGATGAGTTTACTCGTGATGAAAACGGAAATGTAGTCATGAGTGAAGAGGACGGATTGAAGAAAATTGAGCGTTTGGGAGGATACGAAAAATTGTATCGTATCAAACTGGAAGCCGATTATCTGGCAAAACTGGCTTACGACGGAGCACATCGTCGCTATGGAGAAGTGTTGAATGAAGAAGTGCAGGAGCGAATCAAGTTTGAACTTCATATTATGAAGACAATGGGTTTCCCTGGCTACTTCCTTATTGTGCAGGACTTCATTACGGCAGCTCGCGAGAAACTGGATGTGTCGGTAGGACCGGGACGTGGTTCGGCTGCGGGATCTGCTGTAGCATATTGTTTGGGTATTACTCAGATCGACCCTATCAAATACGATTTGCTGTTCGAACGTTTCTTGAATCCGGACCGTATCTCTTTGCCTGATATCGATGTCGACTTCGATGATGATGGCCGAGGACGCGTCTTGAACTGGGTAACGGAAAAGTATGGACAGGAAAAGGTGGCACATATTATCACGTATGGTACAATGGCTACCAAACTGGCCATTAAGGATGTGGCACGTGTACAGAAGTTGCCTTTGTCGGAATCGGACCGTTTGTGTAAGCTTGTACCCGATAAGATTCCGGATAAGAAACTGAACTTGCCCAATGCCATTGCATACGTGCCCGAACTGCAGGCCGCAGAAGTTTCGTCCGACCCGGTTTTGCGCGATACCATCAAGTATGCCAAAATGTTGGAAGGCAACGTGCGTAATACCGGTGTACATGCCTGTGGTACCATTATTTGCCGTGACGATATCACAGACTGGGTGCCGGTCAGTACTGCTGATGACAAGGAAACCGGAGAAAAGATGCTGGTTACCCAATACGAAGGATCGGTCATTGAAGATACAGGGCTTATCAAGATGGACTTCCTCGGACTGAAGACACTGTCCATTATCAAGGAGGCTCTGGAGAATATTAAGGTCAGCAAACAGATTGTGCTGAATATTGACGAAATTCCTATTGATGACCCGGCTACTTATAAGTTATATAGTGAAGGAAGAACCATCGGTACTTTCCAGTTCGAATCTACCGGTATGCAGAAATATCTGCGAGAATTGCAGCCAAGTACCTTCGAAGACTTGATTGCGATGAACGCCTTGTATCGTCCGGGACCGATGGATTACATTCCGGATTTCATCGACCGTAAGCATGGACGCAAGCCTATTGAGTACGATATTCCGGTAATGGAAAAGTATCTGAAAGATACATACGGTATTACGGTGTACCAGGAGCAGGTGATGTTGCTGTCGCGTTTGCTGGCCGATTTTACCCGAGGCGAATCGGATGCCTTGCGTAAGGCCATGGGTAAGAAGTTGCGCGACAAGCTGGATCATATGAAACCGAAGTTTATCGAAGGCGGAAAGAAGAACGGACACGACCCTCAGGTGCTGGAGAAGATTTGGGCAGACTGGGAGAAGTTTGCATCGTATGCCTTCAACAAATCGCATGCAACCTGCTATTCGTGGGTGGCTTATCAGACTGCTTATCTTAAGGCTAACTATCCGTCTGAATACATGGCAGCCACAATGAGCCGTAACATTTCGAACATTACCGAAATCACGAAACTAATGGACGAATGTAAGGCTACAGGGGTAAATGTATTGGGACCGGATGTCAACGAAAGTAGCCTGAAGTTCTCTGTCAACCGTAAGGGAGATATCCGTTTTGGCTTGGGAGCAATTAAAGGAGTGGGCGAATCGGCGGTAATGAGTATTTTGACCGAACGTGAAAAAGGTGGACCTTTCAAAAATATATTTGATTTTGTCCAGCGTGTCAATCTCTCTGCCTGCAACCGTAAGAATATTGAAAACCTGGCTTTGGCCGGAGGATTCGACAGTTTCGATGGCATCAAGCGCGAAGACTTCTTTGTGAAAAATGCAAAAGATGAAACATTTGTAGAGGTCCTGGTACGTTACGGAAACAAGTATCAGATGGACAAGGCTGCTGCAGTCAATTCATTGTTCGGAGGAGAGCATCAGGTCGAGATGGCTACTCCGGAAATTGTAAAAGCTCCATCGTGGGGAGCTTTGGAACGTTTGAATAAAGAACGTGAGTTGGTTGGTATCTATTTGTCTGCCCATCCGCTGGATGAATTTGCTGTCATATTGGAAAATGTCTGCAATGCCCATATGGCCGAACTGGCCGACTTGACTCCTCTGCAGAATCGCGATTTGGTGTTGGGAGGTATTGTAACAGCTGTGCGCGAAGGTTATACCAAGACCGGAAAGCCTTATGGAGTAGCCAAAGTGGAAGATTATTCGGGAGCTGCCGAGTTTGCTTTCTTTGGAAACGAATGGGTAGAGAAAAAGAACTTCTTTTCCGAAGGTATGTTCTTGTATATGCACGGTAAATGTCAACCCAAAAAATGGAAGCAGGAAGAGTGGGAGGTTAAAATCAACCAGATTGAGTTACTTCCGGAGGTGAAGGAGAAAGTGGTAGAAAAACTTACCGTAACAGCTCCATTGTCTGCCATTACCGATGAGATGATTCTGGAATTGTCTGTTCTTATAAAAGAACATCCCGGAAATGCCGAACTGGGCTTCTTTATTCAAGATGAAGACGGACAGATGCATGTCAATCTTTTGTCGCACACTATAAAGGTAAGTGTGGGAAAAGAGTTGATAAATTATTTAAAAAGCCAGCCGATGTTGGACTATAAGATAAATTAGCTATATTTGTAATCAAAATGATTGTTAAACAATAAAATAATAAAACTATGGCATTGAATATTAAAGATGATAACTTTGAAGCGATTGTAGCAGAAGGTAAACCTGTGGTGTTGGATTTTTGGGCTACTTGGTGTGGTCCTTGCAAGCAGATTGCTCCATACATTGAAGAATTGGCTGAAGAATACAAAGACAGCGTAAACATCGGTAAGTGCGATGTAGACGAAAACTCTGAATTGCCGGGTCAGTTCGGTGTACGTAATATTCCTACTGTATTGTTCATCAAAAACGGTGAAGTGGTAGACAAACAGGTAGGTGCTACAACAAAAGCTGCTTTGCAGGCAAAAGTAGAAGCATTGTTAAAATAAAAAATAAAGATTATGAGCTTGGAAGACGATTTCTTATTGGAAGATGAGGACGATGAAAGATGTATAGAATTCATCAAGAACTATCTGCCTCAAGATTTGAAAGATAAGTTCTCAGACGACGATTTGTACTACATGCTCGATCTGATTGTAGAGTATTATACAACCAGCGGATGTCTGGACGTGCAGCCTGATGAAGAAGGTTACATCAATATCGACCAGGATGAAATTGTAAGCTACATCATGAAGGAAGCTCAGAAAGATGGTATGGGACCTTTCGAAGCCGATGATGTGTTCTTTGTCGTACAGGGAGAAATGGAATACGGAAATTCTCTTGGACAGGTCGATTAATCGGAAAAGAGGGGAGACCCGTTCCTATTGCAAGGAAAAACGTTACTACTATCGTAATTTACGGTATTAGTAACGTTTTTTTATGTGTACATTCTCTGTTCGTAAGAATAGTGTATAGATCTGCTACAGTTATAGCCGGTTGGTTGTACAGATATTTCCCTGAATTCGTTATCGGTGAATGTAGAGCCGACGCCGTCGGATGAAGAGCCAATGTCGTCGGTTGTACAGCCGGTGCCGTCGGCTACACGATGCGACTTGTATGGATGGGCTGCAAGATTATAGTAGAATACGGTAAAGTCTGTTTCTATGCCTTCTGTAGAGATCAGATGATTCCCTGTAGTGAGAGAAAAAAGAATATTCCGGTTGCCACCATCATGCATCCCAAAAGAGCGTAGAACAGACGTGCCTGTTTGCGTCCTACATTGCAAACGATGAATTGCGAATTGTGAGCATTGAAAAACCAGTCCCAATTGAATAGGGCTGCCAGAATAGCCAGCAGTCCTACTATCACAAATATCGCTTGTATGATATAATGCATTGTCATGATCAGGCCTCTTCAAATCGGATTGTACGGGTTCCGTCTTCGTTTTCTTCAATGGTTACGTTGACAGAATTTCCAGGAAGAAGTTCCTCAATCAGTTCCGGCCATTCAATGAAGCAAAGTGCACCGCTGTAGAAGTAGTCTTCGTATCCCATATCGTATACTTCTTCCAGTTTTTTGATACGGTAAAAGTCGAAATGGTAAATCAGTTCGCCGGCATCTTCCGAACGGTATTCATTAACAATGGCAAAAGTTGGTGAGTTGATGACATCAGTTACTCCCAGCTCTTCGCATACAGCTTTGATAAAAGTGGTTTTTCCTGCTCCCATTTTACCATAGAATGCAAATACGGTATTGTCGCCCATTGCTGCGATAAACTGTTTGGCTGCATCGTGGATTTGTTCGAGGGAATTGATTTTGATTTCCATATTATTTCTATATTACGTTTTTAGTAAAAGCAAATGTACGGATATTTTTTTGCTTTTGGGGAGTGACTTGTTGTTTTCTGGAGGTGTTTTTTATATGTGGTGTTAAAAAGCAATGGAAGGAAAGAAGTATAGATGTTTTTTCTTACTTTTATTGAAACCTTTTTGAGTGGTATGGAGAAAGAAAATAAAATCTGTAGGAATCAAGCAGGAAAGATAAAAGTCCCGTTTGTGATGATTCTTTTTAATATTGTTTTTTTACTGCCTGTCTTGGCTGCTCCTCTTGTGGCCTTAACCTCTGCTTTTCTTTTCGATAACCCATCGAACTTTCTGTTAACAGCATTAATTGCTTTGGCTTTGAATTCATACTCTTTTATTCTGATAGGGGCTGTATATTGGAGTATACGATTGTATAAAAAAGGATATAAATTAAGGACGGTGTTGTGTCCTCAGCTCATAAGCGGACTAATTATCTGGCCTCCTTTTTTATATATGGTTATCAGGTTGATTTATTAGGTTGCTAAGTTTAGCCTTTTTGTTTTACGCAACTCTTGTATACTTTGGCTGCAGCATAAATGAGTATAGAGGTAAAGATAATGGCCGCTCCGGAAGGCACTTGAAGCTGGTAGGAAAGCCACAGCCCTCCCAGACAGCTGAAATATCCGATAGCAATAGACAGCCAGATGATATATTTAAAACGGTAAGTAAACAGATTGGCTGTCATTTGTGGAAGTGTCAGTAACGAAATGGCCAATACGATTCCTACCATACGCAGGCATGATACGATAGTCAGAGCGATGAATCCCATCAGAATATATTCGAACAATGCTACAGGAAGCCGTTGGGAACGCGCAAACTCCCGGTCGAAAGCGATGGCGACAATCGGTCGCATAAACAGGGTAAAGAATGCTGTCAGTGCGATACTCAGTCCGGCTAAAAGATAAATGTCGGCATAAGTGATAGTCAGAATATTACCAAACAGAAAAGAAGACAAATCCGGTTTGAATCCCGGAGCCAGGAAACTGAAAATAATACCTACAGCCATACCGAATGTCCAGAATACGGCTATGGCCGAATCTTCACGCATGTCGTTGCGTTTACTCAGCCATTCTACTCCAAAGGCCGATAAGATGGAAAAGACTGCTGCTGCCAGTATAGGGGATATTCCGGTATACAGTCCGATACCTATACCTCCAAAAGATGCATGGGTTATTCCACCACTGATAAAAACCAGCCGGCGTGTTACGATGTAGGTTCCGATAATACCACAGGCTATGCTTGCAAACAAACTGCCCAAAAGGGCATTTTGAAAAAAAGTGTATTGGAATAAATCTATCATTGCATTATGGGTTTTGGAGATAAAGGATGGAATAATGGAATTAGTGGAAACGGCGCTCTCCTACAATGAGGAAGAGTTCGTCTTTCAATTCATCCGGCAGTTCGATTCCTCTTAACTGCAGGCTCCGGCTCCATCCGGCTACCTCTTCTTCTTTCATCGAGAAAAGTATTTCGCGGAATTCATCTATTTCTTCTGCTGTATAGCTGTCGGAAGCATGTCCTTTAAATCGGTCCAGCTCTTCGTCGTCGTAATACTCTATCTGTTTACTGACGGCAGCCAGCAGACTTTCTTTTTCACACATCTGATGCTGGCCGCAGCATTCACTGTCTACTTCTACAATTTCGGGAGCTTCGGTCAGTTCTCCGCGTTCTATTTTCTTTTGAATGTTTCGGTTGTAGAAATAACCGGCTGCAAGGCCGAACAATGCTACTCCGATTAATACAAGTACAAGTATCCACATAATCTCTTATTCTTCTGTTAGTTGAAATCCTGCATTTTGTAAGTCTTCCCAATAGTGGGGGTATGATTTCGATACGACTTGGGGATTGTTTATCCGCAATTCATTTAGTCTGATAGCCGCCGGTGCAAAAGCCATTGCCATGCGATGGTCTTCGTAGGTATCGATGGCGGGATTTTCATCGGCTTGTGTACGTTCGCCTTCCCAAGAGAGTACGGAGCCGTCGGTTTCTTTCAGTAGATATCCTAACTTTCTCATTTCGGTAATAAGTGCAGCCATTCGGTCTGTTTCCTTAATTTTCAGACTTTGCAGTCCGGAAAAGCGGAAGGGAATATCAAGGAATGCACAGGTAACGACAAATGTTTGTGCCAGGTCGGGCTGGTTTACGAAGTCGTATTCCATACGTGCTACACATTTTCCTGTATGGGTGAGCGTCACAGTCTGTTTGTCGAAACTTGTTTCAACTCCTAACATACGAAACAGTTCTGCTACTTTCGAATCACCTTGGTAACTGGTTTCAAACAGACCGGGAAGTTGAATAGTAGCTTCTGAAGACAATGCGGCTATTTCGTACCAGTATGAAGCTGCACTCCAGTCGCTTTCTACGTAATAAGGACGAGCCTTGTAGGGCTGAGGCTTTACTTCCAGTTCATTATCCGACAACCAGCCGGCTTCTGCTCCGAAGTCGTGCATCAGTTGTAAGGTAAGATTGATATACGGGCGTGAAACAATCTCTCCCGTCAGTTTCAGATGAAGTCCTTGGGGAAGTACCGGACCAATCATCAGCAGGGCAGAGATGTACTGCGAACTGACGTGTCCGGGTAAGGTAATCTCTCTGTTTGTAAGCTTGCGTCCTGTGATGCGAAGCGGAGGGAAACCCGGATTTTCGGCATATTCGATGTCGGCTCCCAACGAACGAAGAGCGTCTACCAGTATCTGAATGGGGCGCTGGCGCATCCGCTCTGTACCGGTAATAAGATGCGTACCTTCTGTTACCGATAAAAAGGCCGTAAGGAAGCGCATGGCTGTACCTGCAGCCATGATATCGATAGTAGGAGAAAGCTCTTGTAAGGCGCGTACCATCACGCGGGTATCGTCGCAATCCGATAAGTTCTCTAATGTACAATTCCCTTGAGCCAGTGCATGAATAAGCAAGGCGCGGTTGCAGATGCTCTTCGATGAAGGCAACTGGATGGTAGGATGTACTGTATCGGGTGGTGTTATTTTTATCCGCTTCATATTTGTTTTTATGAGAGTACTCCGGCAAAGATAGTGAATTTTCTTTTTTTTTGTAGGTAAATATTTGTCTATCTGCTTTACAGGAGAATATCCTCGGTAGAAGAACTGTCTCTTATACACATCTCCGAGCCCACGAGACTGCAGCTAATCTCG